>ENA-OUOY01000134-OUOY01000134.1-human-gut-metagenome-genome-assembly--contig:-NODE-134-length-60893-cov-12.881226_pt1 | contig 60893 bp, 48 predicted proteins | sample MGYA00237937_ERZ548767 | MGnify/ENA primary metagenome ERZ548767 (study PRJEB26490, sample SAMN05356887) | human gut metagenome | biome: terrestrial biome; feature: human-associated habitat; material... | reverse complement strand
GTCGCCAGGGATGGCGGCTGTAAAATTTAAGGAGTACTCGCTATGGTGCGTTTACGGATATTGATTAAATAAATCTTAGATGATATAATTCAATTACTAAAAAGTGTGTAAATTTACAAAAACAAGGAGTTGAACTTATGGAGATTAAAAGAGATGCATACCTTGAACAGTTAAAGATAAGAAAAGATAATGGGATGATAAAGATTATCACGGGAATCAGGAGATGTGGGAAATCATTCCTGTTATTTGTATTGTTTAAGAAATATTTATTGGAGAGTGGTGTAGATAATGACCATATCATTGAGATTGCTTTGGATGGCATTGAAAATGAGGAGCTGAGAGATCCAAAGAAGTGTTACCAGCATATTAAAGATGTAATGAAAGATGACCAGAAATATTATCTGCTTTTGGACGAAGTACAATTTATGTCACGATTTGAGGAAGTGCTGAATAGCCTGCTTCGAATCAGCAATATTGATGTATATGTGACTGGAAGTAACTCTAAGTTTTTATCCAGCGATATTGTAACTGAATTTAGAGGCAGAGGAGATGAGATAAGAATATATCCGTTGTCCTTCGCAGAGTTCTATGCGGCTTTCGATGGAGATTATGATGATGCTTGGGAGGAATATATGATATATGGTGGTTTACCACAGGTGCTACAGTTTTCTGTGGAACGCCAAAAGGCTGAGTATCTAAAAAACATTTTCACAAATGTTTATATTAAGGATGTTGTAGAACGAAACAAGCTGCGAAATGTTGATGAGATTGATACTTTAGTAGATATCCTTGCTTCTGCGATAGGAGCTCCTACTAACCCAACTAAAATATCAAATACGTTTAAAAGTGAACGAGGCATCAATTACAGCAATAAGACCATATCCAACCATATAGATTATCTTGTGGAGGCATTTTTGATTTCTAAAGCTGACAGATATGATATTAAAGGTAGAAAATATGTGGGAGCAAATCTGAAATACTATTTTTCAGATGTGGGACTTAGAAATGCAAGATTGAATTTTAGACAGCAGGAACCTACTCATATCATGGAAAATATTGTTTACAATGAGCTGCTTATCAGAGGTTATAATGTGGATGTTGGTATTGTAGAAGCGTATGCGAAAAATGATGAAGGAAAAACAACTCGAAAGCAGTTTGAAGTTGATTTTGTGGTCAATCAGGGGAGTCAGAGATATTATATTCAGGTGGCTTATGATATGACCTCTGAGGAAAAGCAGAAGCAGGAATTTAATTCATTTAGAAATATTCCTGATTCATTTAAAAAGATCGTGGTAGTAAACGGAACAAAAAAGCCTTGGAGAAATGAGGAAGGCTTTGTAATCATGGGAATGAAGTATTTTCTGCTTAATGCGGATAGTTTGGAGTTTTAGAAATATTGCTGGGATATCGCCAACGAAAAGTAATTATAGATAGTTTACTTGACTTTGCAAGCTATGCATTTTATTACATCAATATAGAAGTAACTTATGAGTTACTAACTTTAGAGTAGAGAAATTAAAATCGGAAGTTACAGATTGGAGCATTATGAGAGCAGAAGAATTATGGAAAGCATATTGCGAGAAAGAGAATATAGATATTGATACTCCTTATATGGCGTGGGGATTTGGAGATGCAGCTGATCAGCTGGCAGACCTTGTATTAAAGGGAATCAAGACTGCAACTGCATCCGCATATGATCTATATTTTATGGAAGGAGAAGAAGAGCCATTACCACAGCCAGGTGATTATAGTGTTATTTTAGACTCAAAGGATGAGGCAATTTGTATTATTCAAACCACTAAGATTACAGTCGTTCCATTTAATGAAGTATCAGAGGAACACGCTTACAAGGAAGGGGAAGGAGACAGAAGTCTTGCATATTGGAGAGCGGTTCATGAAGAATTCTTTACAAAAGAATTTGAAGAAACTAAAACTGAATTCAATGGACAAACAAGAATTCTTTGTGAGGAGTTTCAAGTAGTTTACGATTGCACGACAACTTATCAAAAAATAAGCTCCCCATTAGCAAAAAATGAATAGAAAATGTATAAAAGTAGCAAAAGCGAATAAGGAATTATGCATTAGACACACATTTGTAAAAAGGGAGAAAAATTAAGCAGTGACACAGTAATGAAACATTGATTTTTAAAATGAAAACAACGGGGAGCGGCTAAAATAGCTGCTTCCCGTTACTTAAAAGCGCAGAGGCAGAGGGATTCGAACCCCCATTGGCGGTTTTGGAGACCACAGTCTTAGCCATTCGACGATGCCTCTATGAAATTGTGCGAGATGGATGCAGAGCGGAACAGCTTCCATCAATCGGTGACTGCCGGTTTGCAACCGACTTGCCTAGTATAGCATGAGGAATTTGAAAGCACAAGAGTATTTTCAAAGAAGAAAATACGGGAAACCTCAAAACGAGACGGATTGGTAGCGACCCTGAGAATTTATTTACGGGACTTATTGCGGGATTTATTGGTGGTTTCGGAGGCTCCTGCGGATACGAATCAGGAGAAATCCAAGAAGGATACCTGCAAGTGCACCGAAGCTGTCGATTACAACATCGCGAATCTGCGGAGATCTGCCGGGGGAGAAGAACTGGTGGAGCTCATCCGAGGCAGCATAGGCGATGCAGATTATCCAGGAAGTCAGAAAGAGAGTTTTCTTTTTGAAAGAACCGGAATAAAAGGCGCACAGCGGCAGAATGAAGCTGAGGCCAAGGGCGGCATATTCGCTGAAGTGAGCAAGCTTTCGGATGAAGAATTCACTTCTTTCTATATACAAGGAGAGTTGAGAAGGTGTCCAGGAAAGACGAAGCCGGTCCCTGATGACGCAGAGGAGCTCCTGCGTCATCCGAATGCTTTCCGTTGAAGAGTCATCCGCATTCTGGGAAGAAAACCGGAAGATTGTGACCATAATGAGGAGCGCAGGAAGGAATGACAGCACCTGCTTCAGGCGCTGCGGAAGACGCGAATGAGGCTGCCCTCCGGCTGATAAGGTATGATTGGTAGACATTAGCTTGTGTTCTCCTGGTTCTGCTGAGGTCTGTATATGATTGAGGACAAAGAGTCAACCTCGGGAAAATAATCCCTGGCGGTGGATTTCTTCGAGCAGGGATGCATCCGCCTCGGGAAAATAATCCCTGACGGGAGATTTCTTCGAGCAGGGATGCTTTTGCCTCAGGGAAATAATCCCTGAAAAGGGATTTCTCTGAGCAGGGATGCTTTCGCCTCGAGAAAATAATCCCTGGAGGGACATTCTTCCAAATGAGGATGCTTCCGGAAACCGGAGAAGTACATCGGAAGTGTGCCTGCAGAGTGCACCGGCCGTCAAGGACTTCCGCAACAAGCACTTCGCAGCACAAAGGCGCCGGAAGCCTCGTTCTTTTTCTATATAGGAAGACAATTGTTACGGGAACACATTCTATCACATTCTTTCCGGAGGGACATGCCGTGTCATGGAAACTGCCCAAAAACGCACAGTTCGGGCCGTTTTTTTTTCTACTGAAGGTTTGTGTAAAAAGAGTGATCGCGTATGTTATAATTTCATGAAGTATGACCGTCTTTATGCTTATACGCCGGTTTCATTGTGATAGAACCCGTCAGAGTCGGGTGACTGCCCACGGAGGAGACAGCAGGAATGAGTGATGTAAGAAGAGTCTATGTAGAAAAGAAAAAGCCGTACGCCGTTTCGGCGAGGAAGCAGCTGGAAGAGATCCGTACCTTCCTTGGAATTGAGGGAATTGAGGACCTTCGTCTTTTGATTCGTTACGACGTGGAGAATATCCGCGACGATGTTTTTGAGACAGCGTGCCGCTGCGTGTTCTCGGAGCCGCCGGTCGATGATCTTTACCGGGAGAGCTTTGAGGTTCCGGAAGGGGCTCGTGTTTTTTCTGTGGAATCACTTCCCGGACAGTTTGATCAGAGAGCGGATTCTGCGGTTCAGTGCATCCAGCTTCTGAATCCGGATTCGCATGTCATCATCAAGACCGCGCAGACCTATGTGCTGACCGGTAATATTTCCGATGAAGAATTTAACAGAATCAAATCCGATCTCATCAATCCGGTGGATTCGAGAGAGACCGGAATGGACAAACCCGAGACGCTGGTGACCGATTATCCGATGGCACCGGATGTTCGGGTTTTTGACGGTTTTATTGAAATGAGCGAGTCTGACCTGAAGGAGCTGTATGCTTCTCTTGGTCTTGCCATGACCTTTGAGGACTTCAAGCTGATTCAGGACTATTTCAGCGGAAGATTCGACGGTACGGTTCACAGAGATCCGACGATGACGGAGATTCGTGTTCTGGACACCTACTGGTCGGATCATTGCCGCCATACGACCTTTGCAACCGAGCTGAAGAATGTGACCTTTGAGGACGGATACTACCGTGTTCCTCTGGAGACATCCTTCCAGAGCTATCAGGATACCCGTGCGGAGATGTATGAGAATCGTCCGGACAAGTATCCCTGCCTGATGGATCTTGCGATCATCGGCGTGAAGAAGCTGAAGGCAGATGGGAAGCTGACCGATCAGGAGGAGTCGGATGAGAACAATGCCTGCTCGGTGGTCATTCCGGTTGAAGTGGATTACGGCGAGGGACCGGTTCATGAAGAATGGCTGATGTTCTTCAAGAACGAGACACACAATCACCCGACGGAAATTGAACCCTTCGGCGGTGCGGCAACCTGCCTCGGCGGTGCGATTCGCGACCCGCTGTCAGGACGAGGCTATGTCTATCAGGCAATGCGCGTGACCGGTGCGGCAGATCCGACGGTTCCGGTTTCGGAGACGCTGGAAGGAAAGCTCCCGCAGAAGAAGCTCTGCACCGGCGCAGCGCAGGGATATTCCAGCTACGGAAATCAGATCGGTCTTGCGACCGGAAGCGTAACGGAAATTTATCACCCGAACTACGTGGCAAAGCGCATGGAGATCGGCGCGGTGATGGGCGCGGCAAGACGCTCGGATGTCATCCGCGAGAACAGTGATCCCGGAGATATTATCATTCTTCTGGGCGGCCGGACCGGACGTGACGGCTGCGGCGGAGCGACCGGCTCCTCCAAGAAGCACACCGAGAAGTCCCTGGAATCCTGCGGCGCAGAGGTGCAGAAGGGAAATGCTCCTACGGAAAGAAAGCTTCAGAGACTGTTCCGCAGACCCGAGGTTTCGCATCTGATCAAGAAGTGCAATGATTTCGGTGCGGGCGGTGTTTCCGTTGCCATCGGAGAGCTGGCGGATGGCCTGGATGTGAATCTGGATCTTGTACCCAAGAAGTACGAAGGCCTCGACGGAACGGAGCTTGCAATTTCCGAGTCTCAGGAGAGAATGGCCGTTGTGGTTGCGCCGAAGGACAAAGAGGAATTCCTTCGTTATGCAGCCGAGGAAAACCTGGAGGCAACTCCGGTAGCGGTTGTGACGGAGAAGCCGAATCTGGTGCTGAACTGGAGAGGGAAGGCAATTGTGGACATTTCCCGTGCTTTCCTTGACACCAACGGAGCACATCAGGAAACCGATGTGATGGTGGAAGCTCCTTCGGAGAAAGACAACTATCTGTACCAGATTGCATCGGAAAAGGCCGCTGCTGTTGTGGATGCCCTGGAGGATGGAGCTTCGGACGGACAGGCCTTTGCAACCGCCTTTATTTCCGAGCTCGGCGATCTGAATGTCTGCTCTCAGAAGGGTCTCGTGGAGCGATTCGATTCCTCCATCGGAGCAGGCACGGTTACAATGCCCTATGGCGGACAGTATCAGCTGACGCAGACGCAGTCGATGGTGGCGAAGCTTCCGGTGCTTGGAGGTAAGACGGATACGGTCACCATGATGAGCTATGGCTTTGATCCCTATCTGTCAAGCTGGAGCCCGTACCACGGTGCCATCTATGCGGTGACGGAGTCGATTGCAAAGATCATCGCAAGCGGCGGATCGTTTGAGAAGCTTCATTTTACCTTCCAGGAATTCTTCCGGCGCATGAGCATGGATCCGAAGCGCTGGAGCCAGCCGTTTGCGGCACTTCTCGGTGCCTACGATGCACAGATCGGATACGGCATTGCCTCCATCGGTGGCAAGGACTCGATGTCCGGAACCTATGAAGATAAGGGACACGACATTGATGTTCCTCCGACACTGGTTTCCTTTGCAGTGGACGTGGCAGATGTCAATGAAGTTGTGACACCGGAGCTGAAGACACCGGGAGACCTCCTGGTTCGCTTCCCGATTGAGAAGGATGAGTATGACATTCCGATTTATGACCGCGTGATTGAGCTGTATGAGAAGATCACAGGACTTCTCCGTTCCGGTGTTGCAGTGGCAGGCTATGCACTCGACTGCTACGGTGTTGCTGCAGCCGCGGCAAGAATGGCCTTCGGCAACCATCTCGGCGTGAAGTTTAATGATGAGCTGCCGGTACGCTCCTTCTATGACAATGGAATGGGCGACATTCTGCTGGAGATTCGTGCAGAGGATGCGGAGACACTTGAGGATCTGGACGATGTGGACTACGAGATCGTAGGTACGGTAACCGACGGAAAGGCCGGCTTTGAGTATGGTGGTGTAAGCGTCGGCCTTGAGGATGCCCTGAAAGCCTGGAAGGCTCCGCTTGAGAGTGTATTCCCGACCGTTGCTGTCAAGGGCAGTGAGAAGGTGGAATCTCCTCTGTATCATGCAGAGTCTGTTCATATCTGCAGCCATAAGATCGGTCAGCCGACGGTCTTCATTCCGGTCTTCCCGGGAACGAACTGCGAGTATGACTCTGCGGCAGCGTTTGAGAAGGCGGGAGCAAGAGCAGAGATCCGGGTATTCCGCAACATCACCCCGGAGGGCATCCGCGAATCCGTAGAGGAGTTCGGCAAGGCAATTTCACAGGCACAGATGATCATGTTCCCCGGCGGCTTCTCTGCAGGAGATGAGCCGGATGGCAGTGCGAAGTTCTTTGCAACCAGCTTCCGGAATGAGAAGATCGGCGAGCAGATCACAGATCTTCTGAACAACCGCGATGGTCTGGTTCTTGGTATCTGCAACGGCTTCCAGGCACTGATTAAGCTTGGCCTGGTTCCGAACGGAGCTCTGACCGGTCAGAAGGAGGATTCTCCGACCCTGACGTTCAACACCATCGGCCGCCATATCTCCAAGGAGGCTTACATCCGCGTCGTCAGCAACAAGTCCCCCTGGCTTCAGGAGGCAGAGCTTGGCGGGGTATATGTAAATCCTGCTTCCCACGGAGAGGGCAGATTTGTTGCACCGAAGGAGTGGCTTGACAGGCTGTTTGCAAACGGACAGGTTGCGACGCAGTACTGTGATCCTGCCGGCAATGTTTCCATGGATGAGGAGTGGAATATCAACGGCTCCTACTGCGCAGTGGAAGGCATCACCAGCCCGGACGGACGTGTGCTTGGCAAGATGTGTCACTCGGAGCGAATCGGAGATCATGTGGCCATGAACATCACCGGCGAGCAGAATCTGCGAATTTTCGAGAGCGGAGTGAAATACTTCAGCTAAAGTTGTTCAGCACGGATGATCGCCGGGCGGCAAGGGGACTTGCAGGACGGAAGAAGCTGAACAGAATATGATATTTTCGGCCCGGGTGGGAGTGACTCCCATCAGCCGATGATATAGAAGGGATAATAGACATGAAGGCATTTTTGATTCTGGAGGACGGAACGGTATTTACAGGTACCTCGTTCGGAGCCGCCAAAGAGGTGATCAGTGAGATCGTTTTCAATACCTCAATGGCCGGATATCCGGAGGTGCTGACGGATCCCAGTTATGCAGGACAGGCAGTCTGCATGACGTATCCGCTGATTGGCAATTACGGCGTGTGCCTGGAGGATATGGAATCCGTACGGCCCTGGCCGGATGCGCTGATTGTGCGTGAGACCTGTCACGTGCCGTCAAATTTCCGCAGTGATGAGAGCCTGGACGCATTTATGAAGAAGTATGATATTCCCGGAATTTCGGGAATTGATACCCGGGCGCTCACAAAGCTTCTTCGCGAGATCGGCACCATGAACGGCATGGTAACCACGGATGAGCATTATGATCTGCAGATCATTCTTCCGCAGCTGAAGAAGTACACCTGCGGCAAGGTGGTCGAGAAGGTTACCTGCAAAGAGAAATACACGGTACCCGGAGCAAAGGACCTTTCTGAGAACGGTCCGATTTCCGGTCATGCATTTTTCGATTCGAACGAATATGAGAAGTATCAGGACGGCGACAAGTCCTGCAAGGAAAAGCGCCCCAGCCTGGTTCGCAACCTGAACGGACAGGGCCTGAAGATCGGACTTCTGGATGTCGGTCTAAAGGAGAATATTGTCCGCAGCCTTTCGATGCGCGGCTGTGATGTGACGGTTTATCCGGCATGGACGCCTGCGGCGGAGATTCTTGCGGATCAGCCGGACGGAATCATGATTTCCAACGGCCCCGGCGATCCGAAGGAGTGCACCTCCATCATTGCCGAGGTAAGAAAGCTCTATGAGAGCAATGTGCCGATTTTTGCCATCTGCCTCGGACATCAGCTGATGGCGCTTGCAACCGGAAGCGATACCTTTAAGTTAAAATACGGTCATCGCGGCGGCAACCACCCGGTGAAGGATCTTACGACAGGACGGGTATACATCTCTTCCCAGAACCACGGCTATGCGGTGGATGAGAGCTCGGTCAATCCTGCCATTGCAGAGCCTCTGTTTGTCAATGTCAATGACGGAACAAACGAGGGACTGGTCTACAAGGGCAAGAACATCTTTACCGTGCAGTTCCATCCGGAAGCCTGCCCCGGTCCGCAGGATTCGGGATTCCTTTTCGACCGTTTCATTGAGAATATCAAAGAGGGACGGAATACTGCTGCAGACGGAAAGGAGGCTTTGTAATCATGCCGAAAAGAGAAGATGTAAAAAAGGTAATGGTGATTGGCTCCGGCCCGATTGTCATCGGACAGGCGGCGGAGTTCGACTATGCGGGTACACAGGCGTGCCGCTCTCTGAAGGAAGAGGGCGTGGAGGTATGCCTTGTAAACTCCAACCCCGCGACCATTATGACCGATAAGGACATTGCGGATGAGGTCTACATTGAGCCTCTGACCGCCAAGGTCCTGGAGAAGATTATTGAGAAGGAGAAGCCGGACTCCATCCTCCCGACACTGGGCGGACAGGCCGGACTGAACCTTGGCATGGAGCTTGCGGAATCCGGATTTCTGGAAGCTCACGGCGTAAAGCTCCTCGGAACAACGGCTCTGACCATTAAAAAGGCAGAGGACCGCGAGATGTTCAAGGAGACCATGGAGAAGATCGGCGAGCCGGTCGCAGCCTCCGATGTCGTTGAGAACGTGGAAGACGGTGTGAAATTCGCAGAAAAGATCGGCTTCCCGGTTGTTTTGCGTCCTGCCTACACGCTGGGCGGCTCCGGCGGCGGTATTGCACATAATACGGCAGAGCTCCGCAAGATTCTTGAGAACGGTCTCCGCCTTTCGAGAGTGGGACAGGTCCTGGTAGAGCGCTGCATTTCCGGCTGGAAGGAAATCGAGTACGAAGTGATGCGCGACGGAGCAGGAAACTGCATCACCGTCTGCAACATGGAGAACCTGGATCCTGTCGGCGTGCACACCGGTGACTCCATCGTTGTGGCTCCTTCTCAGACACTTTCCGACAAGGAATATCAGATGCTGCGTACAGCGGCACTGAATATCATTGATGAGCTGCAGATTACCGGTGGCTGCAACGTACAGTTTGCGCTGCATCCTACGAGCTTTGAATACTGTGTCATTGAGGTAAATCCCCGTGTGTCCCGTTCCTCTGCTCTTGCCTCCAAGGCGACCGGCTATCCGATCGCAAAGGTTGCGGCGAAGATCGCACTTGGCTTTACGCTGGATGAGATCAAGAACGCGGTGACCGGAAAGACCTATGCGTCCTTCGAGCCGGCACTGGACTACTGCGTGGTGAAGTTCCCCCGTCTTCCGTTCGATAAGTTTATTCACGCGAAGAGAACGCTGACAACCCAGATGAAGGCAACCGGCGAGGTCATGAGCATCTGCACGAACTTCGAGGGCGGCCTGATGAAGGCAATCCGTTCCCTGGAGCAGCATGTGGACGCACTGGACAGCTATGATTTCAGCCATCTTTCCAAGGAGGAGCTGTTCGTTCGCCTGACCGTCGTGGATGACCAGAGAATCTGGGTGATTGCGGAAGCGCTTCGCAAGGGCATTTCCCGTCAGACCATTCACGAGATCACCATGGTGGATGAGTGGTTCATCGATAAGATCCACAATCTTGTCCGCATGGAGGAGAAGCTTAAGAAGGAACCTCTGACGAAGGAGCTTCTGGAAGAGGCAAAGCGCATGGAGTTCCCGGACAGCGTCATTTCCCGCTGGACCGGCATTCCGGAGGAAGAAGTTGCGAAGATGCGCTATGACAACGGCATTACGGCGCGCTACAAGATGGTAGACACCTGTGCCGCGGAGTTTGAGGCGCAGACTCCTTATTTCTATTCGGTCTACAATACCTCGGATACGGATGAGGCAAAGGAGCGCGTGACGGACCGCAAGAAGATTCTTGTCCTTGGCTCCGGCCCGATCCGGATCGGACAGGGAATCGAGTTCGACTACTGCTCCGTGCATGCTACCTGGGCCTTTGCAAGAGAAGGCTATGAGACCATCATCATCAACAACAACCCGGAGACGGTTTCCACAGACTTTGATATTGCAGACAAGCTTTACTTCGAGCCTCTGACACCGGAGGATGTGAAGAACATTGTGGACATCGAGCATCCGGACTATGCGGTGGTACAGTTCGGCGGACAGACGGCCATCAAGCTGACCATGAGCCTTACGAAGATGGGCGTTCCGATTCTGGGAACCGATGCCAAGGACGTGGATGCGGCAGAGGACCGTGAGATTTTTGATGAGGTTCTTCAGAAGTGTGAAATCAAGCGTGCGGCGGGAGCTACGGTTTACACCGCGGAGGAGGCCAAGGAGGTGGCACACCGCCTGGGCTATCCGGTGCTTGTCCGTCCCAGCTATGTTCTCGGCGGTCAGGGAATGCAGATTGCTCTTTCCGATGAAGAAATTGAGCAGTTTATGGAGGTCATCAACCGCTACACGCAGGAGCACCCGATTCTGGTCGACAAGTACCTGCAGGGTACGGAGACCGAGGTGGACGCAGTCTGCGACGGAGAGAACATTCTGATTCCAGGCATCATGGAGCACATCGAGCGCTCCGGCGTGCATTCCGGAGACTCGATTTCCGTTTATCCGTCCCAGTCGCTCTCTGAGCACGTCAAGGAGACGATTGCGGAGTACACCAGAAGACTTGCCAGAGAGCTGCACATCGTTGGCCTGATCAACGTACAGTTCATCGCAATGGGCGAAGAGGTTTACATCATCGAGGCCAATCCCCGCTCTTCCAGAACCGTGCCGTACATCAGCAAGGTGACCGGAATTCCGATTGTGGACCTTGCGGCAAAGTGCATGCTTGGCTATAAGCTGACGGATCTTGGCTATCAGCCGGGACTTCAGCCTGAGGTTGGCACAATTGCCATCAAGATGCCTGTTTTCTCTACGGAGAAGATTCGAGGTGCGGAGATTTCCGTCGGACCGGAGATGAAATCGACCGGTGAGTGCCTTGGCATTTCCGCAGATTTCAATGAAGCACTGTACAAGGCCTTCCTTGGATCCGGTGTCAGCCTGCCGAAGCACAAGCAGATGATCATCACGGTGAAGGATGCCGACAAGGGCGAAATCATCGACATTGCACGGCGCTATGAGAAGCTTGGATATATTATTTATTCCACGCGCCGCACGGCAGAGACACTGCAGGAGAACGGAGTCCATGCAAGAAAGGTGAACCGGATCGGCCAGGAATCTCCGACCGTAATGGATCTTCTTCTGGGACATAAGATTGATCTTGTGATCGACACGCCGACGCAGGGCCATGACAAGAACCGTGACGGATTCCTGATCCGCCGCACGGCCATTGAAACCGGCGTTACGACGATTACGTCTCTGGATACTGCAAAGGCACTGGTTTCCTCGCTGGAGCATCAGGAAGAGGAGAAGGATCTCAGCCTGATTGATGTTGCAAAGCTTTGATGAAAACGAATCCTGTAAATTACAGCAAAGAGCTGGAGAATATGATTGCAGCAGACAGGGAGCAGGGGCGGATTCCGTCCCTGCTCCTGCAGGTATGCTGTGCCCCCTGTTCCAGCTACTGCCTGGAATACCTGCGCGAGGATTTCCGGATCACGGTATTGTATTACAATCCGAATATCTCGGAGCCGGAGGAGTTTGAAAAGCGCAGGGCCGAGGAGAAACGGCTGATCCGGGAATACAACAGGCAGGTGGAAGAACAGGACTTTGACGGAATGCACTCGACGAAGCGTGCGCAGAAGATCGACATTCTGGAATGTCCGTATGACGGTGACGTCTATGAAAGAGCTGTTCAGGGGCTGGAGAATGAGCCGGAGGGCGGAGAGCGGTGTACGGTCTGCTTTGCCCTGAGGCTTGCGAAGACGGCACAGCTTGCGGCAGAGGGCGGCTATGACTATTTCTCGACGACGCTCACGATTTCACCTCTCAAGGATGCCGCAAGGCTCAATCGGATCGGCGGAGAGATGGGGGCAAAATACGGCGTGATGTGGCTTCCCTCCGACTTCAAGAAGAAGGACGGATATAAAAGGTCGATTGAGCTTTCGCGCCGCTTTGACCTCTACCGGCAGAATTATTGCGGCTGCCGGTTCAGCAGGCAGCAAAGAGAGCTTTAGGAACAGGAAATGGAAAGGTAGAGTAAGGGTAAAGTATGAAACAATTGCTGGAAGCATTGACAGAAGAGATGGGAAAAGCCTTTGCGGCAGCAGGCTATGATGCTGCAATGGGAAAGGTGGGTGTTTCTGCGCGCCCGGACCTTGCGGAGTACCAGTGCAACGGCGCAATGGCCGGTGCGAAGCAGTATCATAAGGCTCCGTTTATGATCGCAGAGGATGTGGCTGCGAAGCTGCAGGATTCCGCGATTTTTGAAGATGTCGCGGTTGTAAAGCCCGGCTTTATCAATCTGAACGTGAAGGAATCCTATCTGCAGGCGTACCTGCAGGAAATGACCAAATCGGTCAAATTCGGAATGCCGCTTCCGGAGCAGCAAAAAACCGTGGTTCTTGACTACGGCGGACCGAACGTGGCGAAGCCTCTTCATGTGGGACATCTTCGTTCTGCAGTGATCGGTGAGGCAATCAAGAGAATGGTTCGCTATCACGGGGATACGGCGATTGGAGATATCCACCTCGGAGACTGGGGACTTCAGATGGGTCTTGTGATTACCGAGCTTAAGCACAGACAGCCGGAGCTGGTTTATTTTGACGAGTCCTATGAGGGAGATTATCCGGAGGAGGCTCCGTTTACGGTAGGAGATCTGGAGGAAATCTATCCCTTTGCGAGCGGAAAATCCAAAGAGGATGAGAGCTATCATGCAGAGGCGCTGGAGAACACACACAAGCTGCAGGAGGGAAACCGCGGCTATCGTGCACTGTGGAAGCACATCATGAGCGTTTCCGTGGCAGATATGAAGCGCAACTACGCGAACCTGAACGTGACCTTTGATCTGTGGAACGGCGAGTCGACGGTCAATGACCTGATTGCACCGATGGTTGCGAAGATGAAGGAGGACGGTAAGGCCTACGAGAGCGAGGGCGCACTCGTTGTGGATGTCGCAGAGGAAACCGACGCGAAGGAGGTTCCGCCGTGCATGATCTTAAAGAGTGACGGCGCGGCGCTGTATACGACAACGGATCTTGCAACGATTCAGGACCGACGCGATGAATATCATCCGGATGAAATCATTTATATTACAGACAAGCGGCAGGCACTTCACTTTGTGCAGGTGTTCCGTGCTGCAAGAAAATGCGGCCTTTGCGATGAAAAGACGGAGCTTCGTCACATCGGCTTCGGTACGGTCAACGGAAAAGACGGAAAGCCCTTCAAAACAAGAGACGGCGGCGTGATGCGTCTGGAGACGCTCATCTCTGATATCAATGAGGAGATGCAGAAGAAGATTGAGAGCAATCCGGAAATCACCGGAGAGGAAGCGAAGGATACCGCACAGAAGGTTGCACTCGCTGCCATCAAGTACGGCGATCTGTCGAACCAGGCATCCAAGGACTATATCTTTGATACGGAGAAATTCACCTCCTTCGAGGGAGACACCGGCCCGTACATTCTGTACACAATCGTTCGGATCAAGTCGATTCTTGCGAAGTACCAGGCCGCAGGCGGCAGGGACCTTGCCGAGCTTGCAATTGCAAAGCCGCAGAGCAAGGCGGAGAAGAGTCTGATGCAGGACATCGCGGGCTTCGGAGCGATGATGGAAGGCGCTTACGAAGACTGTGCACCGCACCGGATCTGTGCGTATATCTATCAGCTCTCGAATGACTTCAACAGCTTCTACCACGGAACCAGAATCCTGGCCGAGGAGGATGCAGCGAAGAAGGAGGGTTGGATTGCTCTTCTGAAGCTGACAAGAGATATTCTCGAAACCTGCATTGATGTACTCGGGTTCTCTGCACCGGAGAGGATGTAACGGAGATTTGCAATGGAAATGGATGATCTTTTCAAAGCCGGCAGCGACATCATGCGGGATGTTTCGCAGGCGGTGGAATCCGGCGATTATTCTCATCTGAGCGGGTCCATTAAGGAGCATGTCACGCAGGTGACGGACCAGTTCGGGCAGGAGGTCGCGCAGGGCGCAAGAAAATTTGCGGATTCGATGTCTCAGGGAACGGCCTCCGGAGGTCCGAAGGGAAGAAATTATTTTCTTCAGAGAAAGCCGAACCGCAATGCGGGTGTCGGGAAGAAGATTGCCGGCATCGTGCTTGCCGTTATGCAGGGCTCCGGCGCGGTAATCTGGCTGCTTTCGGCAGTTTTGCTTGGGCTTACGGGGGATGGAGCTGCGGTGGCTCTGGCGATTGTCTTTGCATTGCTTTCCGCTGCTATCACTGCCGGCTTTGCGGTTCTTGCAAGAAACGGTAAGAAACAGCAGCAGCTCGTGGCCCGTTACTATCAGTACGGGGAACTGATCGGGACAGATCAGGAATTCTTTCCGGTGGCGGAGCTTGCACTGAAGGCCGGTGTTTCGGAGGAGCAGGTTCGCGACGATATTGTGAAGATGCGTGCGGCAGGTTATCTTCCTTATGCGGTGCTGGATCGCAGCAAAACCACGGTCATCCTCACGGACCGCATGTACAAGCAGTATGCAAATGCCGAGAAATCCAGAAAGGCGCGGGAAGAGGCGGAGCGTATCCGCAATCTTCAGAACGGCGCAGCACCGCAGGGACAGGCCAAAAGCTGGGAAAGTGCCGAGAAGAAGACTGCGGAAGCAGAGGCAATGGTGCATCTGGGAGCTGCCGGAAAGGCTGCTGCAGGCGCACAGGGAAATCTCAGAGAGGACCAGGCTTCTCTTCTGAGGGAAGGGCAGAGCTACATTATCCAGATCCGTGCGATTAATGACCGGATTCCGGATACGGAGGTGATGTCGGATAAGCTTTATCAGCTGGAAGACATCATGCAGAGAATTTTTACCGAGGTGAAGAAGAACCCGGCCAAGACCAAGGATCTTCGCAAGCTCATGAATTATTACCTCCCGACTACAACGAAGCTTCTCCGTGCGTATGCGGATCTGAATGAACAGCCGGAGGCGGGAGAGAATATCCGGGAGACCAAGCGTCAGATCGAAGCCTCTATGGATATGATCAACGATGCCTTCGGAAAGCTTCTGGACAATATGTTCCAGGAACAGGCCTGGGATCTGTCATCGGATCTGAATGTCATGAAGACCATGATGGCGCAGGACGGACTGACGGAAAGCTATGTGATGAACAGTCAGGGAGAGAAGGTCCCTGCATCGGAAGCAGAAAACCTGTAACAGGCGGGAACCAGAACGAGCGTAAAACGCAGGGCCTCATTTATGCATGAAAAGGCCGGCCTGCGGATCACAAAGGAGCAAAGGATATGCTCCCGAAGATCCGCAGGCCGGCTTTTATTCTGCCCGGAATTACTTTATGCGGGAAGGCCTGCAAGCTTTTTCCATTTTCCGCTGCGATAGCGAAGAAGGAAGAAGACAATGCGGCAGATCCAGTCGACGATCATGGCAATCCAGACACCGATGGCGCCCATGCCGAAATTGACGCCGAGAATGTAGGACAGCACAATCCGAAAGAGGAACATGGAAGCAATGGAAACGATCATCGTGTAGCGGACATCATTGCAGGCGCGCAGCATATTCGGGAAAACAAAGGCGAGCGGCCACAGAAACATGCCGCAGCCCGTGTGAATGACAACGAGCTTCCAGGTCAGCGCCGTTGCTTCTGCAGAGAGCCCGAAGATGGAGAGAATCGGGTTCAGGAACAGAATGAGCGCGCTGTCAAGAACAAACGAAGGCAGATAGGTGATCAGAAGAATTTTCTTCAGATAAAACCGGATCTGCGATTCCGAGCCTGCGCCGACGCATTGCCCGATGACCGTGATCATGGCAAGGCTGGTTGCCTGCCCGATGATGACACCGACGGAGTCCAGACTGTTGGCTACGCCGTTTGCAGCGATCTGGGAGGTGCCGAACAGGGCGATGATGGAGACAACGAGGATTCGTCCGAGTTGGAAGATCCCGTTCTCGGTTCCGCTCGGGATTCCGATGTAGAGAATCTTGCTGATGACGGACCATTTCGGCTTTACCAGAAAGTGCTTCAGGTAGATTTCCTGTCCGGGTCTTCGAAGGAGCAGCAGAAGAATCAGTGCACCGAGTGCCCGGGAGATCAGGGAAGGGATCGCAACACCTGCCGTTCCCAGATGCAGGGCGAAGACACCGACCGCATTGCCGATGACATTGACAATGTTGACAACAACCGCGGTTTTCAGCGTAATGGCGGCATTTCCCATGGAGCGGAACAGCGCGGCACAGGCGTTATAAACAGCAAGGAACGGAAAGGAGAGTGCAGAGATCAGGAAATAGATCAGAGCATTCTGCATGACATCCTCCTCAATTCCGCCGAAGAAAAGGCGAAGGAGCGTCTCTTTGACGGCGATGGTAAGAAGCATCACACAAAGACCAAGCGTCAGTACGGTAATCAGAAGCTGCGCGGCAGAGTCTCTGGCCTGCTCGGGGCGCTTTGCACCGATGTACTGCGAGGTGACGACCGCACCCCCTGTTGCCAGTGCAGAGAAAACAGCAAAAACCAGATTGTTGATCATGTCGACCAGAGAAACGCCGGAGACAGCTGCTTCACCGACTGCTGAAATCATGACGGTATCCGCCATACCGACGGTCATGGCGAGTGCCTGCTCGAAAATCAGCGGAATGATCAGCCTGCGAAGATCTCCGGAAGAAAAAAGTTTATGCATGGAGAGGTACCTCTTATATGGATCGCGAAATGGGCCACGAACGAATTTGCGAAAAAATTAAGCTCTATTTTAGCACAGAATCCTCTGTGAGTAAGAACTGCATAGGCAAAAAACGGGAGGCAGTGTATAATAAGTTGAAATTTCGGGCGTTTTTGTCACAGAGCGAACGGAGGAATGCAGAATGAGCAAATTCGGAAGTAAGAACAAGGACAGCAAGAAAGCGGAAGAAAAGCGGATGAAGCAGCAGCTGGCTGCACTTGCCCGCAAGAACGATAAGAAGAAAAAGAAATGATGCTTACCAGGAGGAGGGAACGATGAGCGAAGAATTCGGAAGTTTTGCAGCAGCACCGCAGGCACCGGCACTGGAGTTTGGAGCTTCTGTGGAACAGGCACAGGAGGAGAAAATCCAGGAGATCCAGGCACAGGCTGAGGCTGCTGAGAAGGAGAAGAAGATTCCGGATCCGGATGAAATTCTGACACCGGCGGAGAAGGAGCAGGTCAAGGCCTTTGTGAAGCAGATTGATCTGACGAATACCAGCGGCATTCTGAACTACGGTGTCGGAACGCAGAAGAAGCTGGCAGACTTCTCCCAGAAGGCAATTGACAACGTCCGCACCAAGGATATGGGCGAAGTCGGAAACATGCTTTCCGGACTGGTCAACGAGCTGAAGGACTTTGACGTTGCAGAGGATGAGAAGGGCTTTGCTGCCTTCTTCAAGCGAAAGGCCAATAAGGTGGAAGCGCTCAAGACCCGCTATGCCAAGGTGGAGGCAAACGTGCAGACGGTCAGCGATGAGCTGGAGAAGCATCAGGTTCAGCTGATGAAGGATGCCGACCTGATGGATAAGATGTACGAGCTGAATCTCAGCTATTTCCATGAACTGACGATGTACATTGCAGCCGGCAAGCTGAAGCTGGAGGAGGTTCGAAACGGTGAGCTTGTTGAGCTTCAGAAAAAAGCTGCAGAGTCGGGACTTCCGGAGGATGCACAGCGGGCGAAGGATCTCGCAGAGCAGTGTGACCGCTTTGAGAAGAAGATCTATGATCTGGAACTGACCAGAACGGTTGCCATGCAGACCGCGCCGGAAATCCGGATGGTACAGAATTCCGATACGGTCATGGCGGAGAAGATCCAGTCGACGATCGTCAATACCATCCCGCTCTGGAAGAACCAGATGGTGATTGCCATCGGTCTGGAGCATGCAAATCAGGCAGCCCGCGCAGAGCGCGAGGTCAATGACATGACGAATCAGCTTCTGCAGAAGAATGCGGCTGCACTGAAGACAGCGACGGTGGAGACCGCCAGGGAAGCAGAACGCGGTATTGTGGACATTGAGACCCTGAAGAATACCAACCAGACGCTGATTGCAGCCATGGATGAGATCATGCAGATTCAGACAGAGGGCAAAGAGAAGCGCCGCGTGGCAGAGGGTGAGCTTGCCCAGATTGAAAACGAGCTGAAGCAGAAGCTTCTGGAGGCAGCAAGAAGCTGAGATACTGCGGAAAGCACCGACAGCAGAAACCGAAAGACATTCAGGAACCGCATAAAGGAGAAGGTGGACGTATGGCAAGAGGCAGAGTCAGAATTTTCGTCGGAACCGGTCATGGGAAAACGCCGGCAGCTCTTGGCCTTGCTCTGATGAGAGCATCCAAGGGCGGTCATGCCGTAATCATCCAGTTCTTCCGGGGAAGAGGCTTGCCGGACTCCGAGTTTAATAAGAAGCTCGAGCCAGAGATCAAGCTGTTCCGCTTTGAGAAATCGGATATTCCGTGGGCGGAGATGAGCGAGGAAGAACGCAGCAGAGAAGCAGCCAATATCCGGAACGGGTTGAATTATGCCCGGAAGGTTCTGGACACCGGAGAAAGCGATCTTCTTGTGATGGATGATGTGCTGGGACTGATTGACAACGGCATCATCACGTTTGAAGAGATGGGTGAGCTCTTGGAGCATCGCGAGGAAACCGATGTCGTTCTTACGGGAACAAGGATGGATGACGGACTCTGCCGCTTTGCGGATGAGATACAGGAAATTACAGATTGCCCCTTCTGCTGTTTTGAAGGAAAGTGAGAGGAGAACGAGAATATGTCAGTTTTTACCGGATCGGCCGTTGCCATTGTAACGCCGTTTCATAATGATGCAGACCAGACCGTGAATTACGATGCATTTGCGGAATTACTTGATTTTCAGATTGAGAACGGAACCGATGCCATTGTGGTGTGCGGATCCACAGGCGAATCTGCAACGATGAGCGAGGAGGAGCATCTGGAGGTGTGCCGCTTTGCCGTGGACTATGTGAAGCACAGAGTTCCGGTCATTGCAGGAACCGGCTCCAACTGCACAAAGACGGCAGCAAATCTGACCGAGGCGATTCGCGGATACGGTGCGGATGCAGCGCTTGTGATCACCCCCTATTACAACAAGGGCACGCAGGAAGGCTTGTATCAGCATTTCCGCGCGGTAGCCGAAGCCGGAAGGGGAATTCCGGTGTTGATGTACAACGTTCCGTCCAGAACCGGTGTCAATCTGCTTCCGGAAACGGTGGCGAGACTGGTCCGGGAGGTTCCGGATATCGTCGGAATCAAGGAAGCCTGCGGCGATCTCAGCCAGATTGTGAAGCTGATGACGCTGACAGATGGGAAAATCGATCTGTACTCCGGAAATGACGACCAGACCGTTCCGATCATGGCGATGGGAGGTCTTGGTGTGATTTCCGTCGTAGCAAACGTGGCTCCGAAGAAGATGCATGATCTGTGCGCGGCTTTTCAGGCGGGAGATCTTGCTGCGGCAAGAGCACTTCAGCTTGAGACAGAGGAGCTGTTTGAGTGTCTCTTCTCGGAGGTCAATCCGATTCCGGTCAAGAAGGCCGTGAGCCTGATGGGCTTTGCAGCAGGCCCTCTTCGCCTGCCGCTGACAGAAATGACCCCTGCCAAGGCAGAAAAGATGGCTGAGGCGATGAAGAAGCTTGGCGTTCTGTAAGGAACGGAAGCACGAAATCTGAAATTCTGCAGGAAACAGAAGCTGCTGCGGGAGACTGCAGCAGAGAGAGGATGTATATGGTAAGAATTTTACTTCACGGCTGCTGCGGCCGTATGGGACGCATGATTACGGAGCTTGCCGGAAACGATGAGGCGGCAGAGATTGTTGCCGGGGTGGATGCCCGCGGAGAGCAGTACGCGGAATACCCTGTTTATCAAAGCCTTCAGGACGTGAAGGAGGATGTGGACGCCGTCATCGATTTTTCCAATGCAGCGGCTGTGGATGCGCTTCTTGACTGGTGCGCAGAGCATAAGGTGCCGGCTGCAGTCTGCACAACCGGCCTTTCCGGGGAGCAGATGGAGAAGCTTAAGAAGACATCCGAACAGGTGGCGGTTCTGAAGTCTGCAAATATGTCGATCGGAATCAACCTTCTTCTGAATGTTCTGAAGGAATGCGCTCCGAAGCTTGCGGCAGCAGGCTTTGACTGCGAGATCGTGGAGAAGCATCACAATCAGAAGCTGGATGCTCCGAGCGGAACGGCACTTGCGCTTGCGGATGCGGTGAATGATTCTCTGGATGAGAAATGTGATTATGTGTATGATCGGAGCAGCAGGAGAGAAAAGCGGCCGAAGAATGAGATCGGGATCAGTTCTGTCCGCGGGGGAACCATTGTGGGAGATCACGATGTGATCTTCGCCGGTCAGGATGAGGTCATCACCTTCTCACATACTGCGTACAGCCGTGCGATTTTCGCAAAGGGAGCCATTGCCGCAGCCAAATACCTGGCGGGGAAAGAGGCCGGCTTCTATGACATGCAGGATGTCCTCGCATGAGAATACGGCCTTGTATCGATATTCATAACGGCAAGGTCAAACAGATCGTGGGAGGCTCTCTGCGGGATGAATCCGGTAAGGAGAGCGTTCTTAAGGAAAGCGTTCTTAAGGAGAGACTTTCCGGAGAAAATCCGCTTCGGGAGAACTTTGTTTCACAAAAGGATGCGGACGTCTATGCGGCAATCTATCGCAGGGCGATGCTGCCGGGAGGCCATATCATTCTTCTGAATTCCGTAAAGGAAAAGGAAGCCTATGAGGCGGATCTGCGGCAGGCTTTTCTCGCACTGAAGGAGTATCCGGACGGCATGCAGGCGGGAGGCGGCATCACTCCGGAGACCGCAGACCGTTTTCTGGAGGCAGGAGCTTCGCATGTCATTGTGACGAGCTATGTGTTTCGGGACGGCGAGCTTGACCGTGACCATCTGGATGAGATGGTGCGGGCTGTGGGAAAGAAGCACCTGGTGCTGGACCTCTCCTGCAGGAAGCAGGAAAACGGGAGCTATGTGGTTGTAACGGATCGCTGGCAGAAGTTGACCAGATTGGTCATTTCTGAAGAAACCCTGGATTTTCTTGCGGAATTCTGTGATGAGTTTCTGATTCATGCTGCTGATGTCGAAGGGAAACGTGCCGGTGTGGAGGAAGACCTTGCAGAGCTTCTGGGGGGCTGGCAGAAGAAGAGTCGTTTCCCTGTGACCTATGCAGGCGGCGTGCATGCACTGGAGGATCTTTCGAAAATTGCAGCGAGCTCCGGCGGGCGGATGGACGTGACGGTTGGAAGCGCACTGGATCTGTTCGGAGGGAACCTGAAGCTGCAGGAGCTGAAGGAAATGGCGGAGAAGCTCTCGGCGGAAGTCCGGTGAACAACGGTGAACAAAATAGCAGCACAACAAAAGGGACATCCGATTGGATGTCCCTTTTGCTACTAATCAGCTCATTTACATATTGCACTATAAAAAAGGCATTCTGTTCTTGATCTATTAGTGATCTGCCGAATAACTCAATTCTCAATTAGTTGAGCTTGGTTACGTTAACGGCCTGCGGTCCCTTCTGACCCTGGATTACATCGTACTCAACAGCCTCGCCCTCGTCGAGAGACTTGAAGCCTTCCATGTTCAGTCCGGAATAATGTACGAATACATCGTTTCCCTCAGAATCGGAAATGAAGCCGTAACCCTTCTGGTTGTTGAACCACTTAACAGTACCCTTGTTCATTCTAAACTACCTCCGCTGAATGAAAATAAATAATATGCAGCTATGAGAACCCTCATCGTGAAAACTCTCATAACGGAATTTACCTTAACACAGTGAACCTGAAAAGTAAAGGTGAAGGAAGCAGGAAATATGCTAAAAGAATCACCAATGCGGCAAGGCTGACAAGGATTCCTGCATGCAGTCCGTACGGAAGGTAGGTGAAGGTGATGGTATGCGTTCCTTCCGGCACACAGACCGCCATCAGACCGAAGTCTGCCTTCACGATTTCAGCCTCCTTTCCATCCACCCGGGCACTCCAGCCCTTTTCGAAGGGGATGGAGAAGAAAACAAGATTTTCCCGATCCAGTGTGGCTTCTGCGGTAAAGCCGCTCTTTGAGGTCGTAAAGGAGGTGCAGGCGGTGGAAGCCCGTTTCCGGCACTCGGAGTAATAGGAATCCGAAGAAAGGCATTCCTCGTCGATGTCGGTATCCTGACCGGAGAAGAAGCTTGCGTATTTTGCTGCTGCCTCATCATCCAGAATCAGGTCGCGGACAAGTGTGCGGTCTGCGGCTGTTTTATCTCTGTCAAGTAAAAGCGCATAGGTGTCTTCCGTCATGAAACGGTCGAAGGTGAAACCCACAGGAATGAAATACCGGTTTTCATAGATGTTATAACCGTCGGATTCGCCGACCTTCTGATAGCCCGGGAGGCCGCCCTCTTTGGTGTAATTCTTCGTGGCCCGGATAAGTTTGTTCTCCAGGTAGTAATGAGAGGAGAGGATCGCACGCGCTCCGATGTGGCTGAAGTTCAGCTTGGAATCCACCGTGCGTCCCGGACCGATTCCCTGATAGAAGGCGAAGATACCGGAGGAAACGGTGCTTTCAAAGCAGTGAATGGTGGGGTAGCCCCAGACCATTTCGTAGTTGGTGGAGGTCCCGTCGGCTTCGATACGCTCAAAGGAGGCATTTCCGTAGCCTGGAATTTCGGGACGGTTTTCCAGAAGCTGCGTCCGCCATTTCTCTCCGCCGCTTCCGGCGATGATGGTATTCCCGTTCAGCAGAACGCCTGCCTGCGTCAGGAAGCAGCAGAGGATGACCAAAGCGAGTGCGGTGCGTGTGACAAGGCCACAGCATGCCCGCTCACGGGAGGAGGGGCGCTTTCCGGTAAACTCAATGCCGTTTACGATCACAAGAAGGAGCGGAAGCATTACGGCTGTGACAACCGCCTCGGTCACAAACAGCTCCGGGTATTCCATGATCTGCAGGAAGGAGATGCCGCCCTCTGCCTCCTCAGACGGTCGTGTCGGAAGGAAGGCACAGAGAAGAAACAGGATGTCGGCCAGAATCACCATACGGGCGCCGAACAGGAGATTGCCGCAGTCGGCATCCTCCAGCTCGCGGACGGTCACGAGACTGAGAAGGAGAATCGGCATATAGAACCAGCGCGCATAGTATTCGGAATTAAACAGCGCAAAGGCAGCATTCAGAATCGGAACAAAGGCGATGACAAGACAGGTAAGGAGCAGGGTCCTCTGCCAGCTCTTTCTGTGCGCACGAAGATACGCAATGGCGCCGGAGACGGCAAAGCACGGAAGAAACAGCGACAGGGAGCTGTTGCGGATCTGCTCGCTTGTAAACAGGGATCCCCGCCCGACAAGATCCGGAAGCATGAAGAAGGATTTCAGAATGGCAAGAGGCGTCGCCGGCTCGGAATAAGCCACCATGTCATAGCCGAGAAGGAAGTCATCCAGCCTGGTATTGCCGGAGATGACATCCAGCACCTGCACGAGGAAGAATGCGGAAAGGCATAGTCCCAGCACTCCGGCAAGGAGGAGCTGCAGGATTTCCTTCAGCGTCTGCCGCACCTTCTGATTCGAAGCATAGCGGATCAGATAATAAACGGAGAGGAACAGGACCTGTCCGAAGAAGAAAAAGTAGTTGATGACAGACATCGCCGATGTCATGAGAACAAAGCCAAGGATGCCTTTTTTTACAGAGAGGGGATTTTTCCCGGCGCTTTTGTCCCCGGCGCGGGAGATTGCGGAGTGTGCATGATCCAGTGCAAGAAGATAGAGGGGGAAAAAGGCGGTTGCCTCATGGAAATGCTGGAACACAATGTTGCAGGCCTGAAAACCGGAAAATGCATAGAGAAACGCACCAAGAAGTGCTCCCCGGCTGGTCCTTGTCTGTGTGCGGAGCCATGCAAAGGAGGTGCAGAGAGCAGTACCGTATTTTAACGACATGAAAAACGGCATCATATAAGGAATCCACTTCTCCGGAAAGAGGCAGGAGAACCAGAAGAACGGGCTGCCCCACAGGTAAAATGCGAAGCTCCCGCCCATGGATGAGCCGAGATCGAGATGAAAGTTCCAGAAGAAATTACCGCTTCGAACGGCGCGGTGCGCCAGAATATAGAAGGGAACCTGCTGAACGTTGTAATCTCCGTAATAGAAGAAAATACCGCCGCGATAGAGAATAAAAGGAAGTACTGCCGCAAGATACAGCAGTACTCCAATGAAGAAAAGCCTGAGATATTGCAAAAGCGGGCTGTCAGGTCTCCGAAGAGCCGGCTGCCTCGTCTGTGCCTTCTGTTTTGTTTTTCCGGATGCGTTCCATAACCATTTCATAGCCGTCATTCCCATAATTTAAGGAGCGGTTGACGCGGCTGATGGTGGCGGTGGAGGCGCCTGTCTGCTCGGCAATCTTCAGATAGGTTTCATGCTCGCGCAGCATGGCAGCAACCTCAAAGCGCTGGGAAAGGGAAAGGATCTCATTGACCGTGCAAAGATCCTCAAAAAAGTCATAGCACTCGTCCTTGTTCTTCAGCGCAAGAATTGCTTCGAAAAGCTGGTCAACAGCTTCTGTGTGTATTTTCTTGTTCATGATATTGTACCCCCGGTATTACATTTGTCAAAAGTCTGCGGGAATTTTAACGCTTTGCAGACGGTGCTGTATTCCGGCAGAATTTACGTATTTTCCAGGAAAAAACAGGACCGGTACTGCAACACGCTGAAATTTTAACATTTTAACGAAATAAAGTAAAGGAGACGGCTTGCAATCCTTCGGGACGAGTGATAGGATATCCAACGTTGGCGCACAAATGTCCGCGGGAGAAGAACAATGAATTCTGATTTCTATCTGGTTCGGAAGCGGGCGGTTCCGGAAACATTGCTGAAGGTGGTCGAGGTCAACCGGCTTTTGTCTGCCGGGAAGGTGAAGACCATTCAGGAGGCAGTGGATCGGGTCGGGATCAGCCGAAGCTCCTATTACAAATTTAAGAATGACATCGAGGAATTTCACAGCAGCATGGCAGGCATGACCCTGACGCTTTCGATGGAGATCAGCGATGAGACAGGAATCCTTTCCGATATTCTGAGGGAAATCGCAGATTTCGGGGCGAACATTCTGACGATCCACCAGTCCATTCCGATTGGAGGGATGGCTTCCGTCAGCATCAGCATGCAGGTATTAAAGAGCAGTGAGAATGTCAGCGGACTTCTGGAAAATCTGGAGCAGCTCTCCGGCATCCGGAAGATTCGGGCAACCGGAGCATAGCTGCCGGGAAAATAAAGCGCGCAGAGAGGCTGCGGCAAGGGAGGACAGTATGGTTGAAATTGCAATACTCGGATTTGGCACGGTGGGAAGCGGCGTTGCCGAGGTCATTGATCAGAACCAGGAGGAGATCCGCCGTGATTTTCCGGAGGGCATCCATGTAAAGTACATTCTGGATCTCAGAGATTTTCCGGATTCGCCGTATGCAGATCGCGTAGTGCATGATTTTGACATCATCCTGAATGATCCGGAGATCCGTGTGATCTGTGAGACCATGGGAGGAAAGGAGCCCGCCTTTACTTTTTCGAAAAAGGCTCTGGAAAAGGGAATCAGTGTCTGCACGTCCAACAAGGAGCTTGTGGATGCACTCGGCGGCATTCTTGCCGTGACAGCGAAGGAGCATAACTGCAGCTATCTGTTCGAGGCAAGCGTCGGCGGAGGAATTCCGATTCTCCGGCCGCTTCGCACCTCCTTCTCACAGGAGTTCATTACCTCTATCATGGGCATCCTGAACGGAACGACGAACTACATTCTGACCAAGATGGAGAAGGAAGGACTTCCGTTTGAGGTCGCTCTGAAGCAGGCACAGGACAACGGCTATGCGGAGAAGAATCCGGAGGCGGATATTGAGGGCTACGATCCCTGTCGCAAGATTGCGATTCTGGCCTCCCTTGTTACCGGAGGAAACGTCAAGTTCTCGCAGGTTCCCTGTGAGGGCATTACGAAGATTGATACCGATGATTTCGGTTATGCGAAGCAGCTTCACGGCGCAATCAAGCTCCTTGGCGTCTGCCGCCACAATCCGGAAACCGGAAAGGTTTATGTCCGCACCGCACCGTATCTGGTATCCGTGGATCACCCGCTGTACGGCGTGAGCGACGTATACAACGGCATTCTGGTGCACGGCAACATGGTCGGGGATCTGATGTTCTACGGAAGCGGCGCAGGAAAGCTTCCGACAGCGAGTGCGGTTGTCTCGGATGTGGTGGAATGTGTCCGCAGCATCGGCAGCAATATCAACATCGGTCTGACCAATCAGGATGCGGATCTGGAAGATCCGATGGAGTGGAAGGATCGTTACTTTGTCCGGATTGAGAAGAAGGACCTTGTGAAGGCAACCGGACTGTTCGGCAATGAGATTCAGATCGTCGTCAATGAGAAGCTTCCGGATGAGTTCGCATTTGTAACTCCTCTGATCAGTGAGGCAGAGTTTGAAGAGAAGGCGGCGCAGCTTCCGTCTTACAAGAAGAGCATTCGTGTGCTGTAAGCTGCAGTGGAGGAAGGTATGAAAAAGGTTGTCAAATTCGGCGGAAGCTCCCTTGCGGATGCGAAGCAGTTTCAGAAGGTGGGTGCCATTGTCCATGCGGATCCGAGCAGAATCTATGTCGTTCCTTCCGCACCCGGAAAGCGCTTCTCCGGTGATACGAAGGTTACGGATCTCCTGTACCGCTGCTATGATCTTGCGGCAGAGGGGAAGGATTTCACAGATCCCTTCCGCGAGATTCAGTCCCGCTACAATGAGATCATTCAGGGCCTTGGTCTGAAGTATTCCCTCGAGGATGAATTCCGCGCCATCGAGGAGAACCTCAAGAAGGAGCCGAATCGCGACTACACGGCATCCCGCGGAGAGTATCTGAACGGACGCGTGATGGCGAAGTATCTCGGCTTCACCTTTGTGGATGCGGCGGAGATCATCTTTTTTGACCAGGATGGTCAACTTGATGAGAGCAAAACGCAGAAAAAGACCGCAGAAAAGCTCTCCGGTTTGAAAAATGCGGTGATTCCAGGCTTCTATGGCTGTGGCTTTGACGGAAAGGTGAAAACCTTCTCCCGCGGAGGCTCGGACATCACGGGCTCCATTGTTGCGGGGGCCTGTCACGTCGGCGTCTACGAGAACTGGACAGATGTGTCCGGATTTCTTGTGGCAGATCCGAGGGTTGTGGATACGCCGGCGGCGATCCGCACCATTACCTATAAGGAGCTTCGCGAGCTTTCTTATATGGGGGCGGGTGTTCTGCATGAGGATGCCATCTTTCCGGTGCGTCACGAGGGCATTCCGATCAACATCAAGAATACGAATAAGCCAGAGGATGACGGCACCTGGATTGTGGAGAGCACCTGCCAGAAATCCGGCTATACCATCACGGGAGTTGCCGGCAAGAAGGATTTTTGCGCCGTGCTGATTTCCAAGGATATGATGAACACCGAGGTCGGCTTCTGCCGTAAGGTACTGCAGGCCTTTGAGGATCACGGAATCTGCATCGAGCATATGCCCTCCGGAATCGACACGATGACGGTTGTTGTGCACGAGAGCGAGTTCATGCACAAGGAGCAGCAGGTGGTTGCGGACATCCACCGCCTTGCCGACCCGGATTCCATCGAAATTGAGGCGGATCTTGCACTGATTGCGGTTGTGGGCCGCGGCATGAAGGCGCAGCGCGGAACCTCCGGAAGAATCTTTTCGGCGCTTGCACATGCACATGTCAATGTGCGCATGATCGATCAGGGCTCGTCGGAGCTGAATATCATCATCGGCGTGGAGAATTCCGATTATGAGAAGGCAATCCGTGCAATCTATTCGATCTTCGTGGAGACGCAGCTGTAATATATCTGCCGCCGTTCTCTTCTGCCGGGGCTTGCGGCTCCTGGCAGAGCGGTTTATACAATTTTCACTAACACCCTTTCCTTATTTTCCTATATGATGTTTACTGTTCCGCAGTAAGCAGGCGGACAGGATTACACAGGGAAGGGTGTTTTTATTATGGCAATCAATGATGAGATCCGGGAGCAGAGAAAGAAACTGAAGGGAAAGGGAGTCAAGGCGCATCTGGCGTGGTTCTGGGAGTATGAGAAGATTCCGACCCTGGCGGTGCTGTGCGTGGGTGCAATTGTGATCTCTCTGATTTATCATTACGTGACCTACCGGCCGTATGTGTTCGGAACGTTGTTCCTGAATGCGCGTGTACAGGAGATGCAGTCGGAGGAGTTGAGCGCGGATTTCATGGAGTACGCGGGAATCGACGCAAAGGAATCGGATGTCTTCGCAGATCTTTCGGAGATGCTGACTCCCGGCGGGAATTCGACCTCGGACTATGACATCTATTCCGTTCAGAAGATCATGGCAGAGACGGCAGCGGGACAGATTGACACGGCTGTGATGGACGCATGGTATTTTGACTATTATGCATACAACGGGGAATTCAAGGACCTTCGGGAGGTTCTGGATGCCGATGCACTGGAGAAGTATGAGGACCGCTTCTACTATATAGATCGCACAAAGGCACTGGAGATGCAGAACGCGCAGGAGGAGAAGGAGGCGGCAGCGACGGCCGCAAATGAGGATGCGGCTGATGCAGAGACGGCAGCACGGGCCTTTGAGGATCAGAAGAACTTTGTAAATCCCGATCCCGCAGAGATGGAGGACCCGGTTCCTGTCGGGATCATCTGCACGGATGCGCCTTATATTCTGAAAAATGAGAACTATCCGGACACGGTATGCATCTTCGGAATCGTGGCGAGCACGAAGCATCCGGAAACGTGTCAGCAATTCCTTGAATATTTGTTTGAAAAGTAATAAGATAACTTAAATTCTCTTTGAAACAAGGACAGGAGTTGTCGCATGGAACTTGGTATTATTGAAGTCGTTGTCAATTGTAAGAAGAACCCGCTGATCGGAGTGGCAAAGGTTGTCTGCGTAATTCTGGCAGTTCTGCTGCTGCTTGGCGGCCTTAGTCTGATGGGAATTTTCGGTCTCTGGGCATTGGTTCCGATTGTTCTTGGTGTTGCAGCGGTCATCGGTGCATATCTGGCAAATCTGAACAGCAATGTGGACTACGAATATTCGCTGGTGGATCGGGAGCTTCGCGTTGCGAAGATTCTGAACAAGGAGAAAAGAAAGGCCGTCGGTCAGTATGATCTGGATAAGCTGGAGATTCTGGCACCCATGAATTCTCATCGGCTGGACAGCTATCGGAACCGTCAGGGGCTGAAGGAAATGGATTTTTCTACCCGTGACAGTGAGAAGGCGGCAACCACCTATTACTGCTATCTGGAAGGAAGCCAGAAGCTGATTCTGGATATTTCAGGATCGGATGGAGAGAAGATGCTGGGCGCCATCCGGATGTTTGCGCCGAGAAAGGTCTTCGCCGACTGAGTAAGGAAAGAAGGTAATGGAACAGGATACGGGCTGAAAGGTTCGTGTCCTGTTTCTTGTATCTTATCCGGCGAAGAACGATGCCGGAACAAGTGTTTGACAAGAGCAATATGTTAGCAGCCAAGGATGATATGAGGAGGATGTATGGCTAGAATTATCGGAGAAGCAATTACTTTTGATGATGTTCTGTTGGTTCCTTCGTATTCGACCGTTGTGCCGAATCAGGTTGATGTCAGCACCAACCTGACGAAGAAGATCAAACTGAACATTCCCATGATGAGTGCGGGAATGGATACCGTTACCGAGGACCGTATGGCAATTGCAATGGCAAGACAGGGCGGTATCGGTATCATTCACAAGAATATGTCGATCAAGGATCAGGCGGATCAGGTAGACAAGGTAAAGCGTTCGGAGAACGGCGTCATTACGGATCCCTTCTATCTGTCTGCTGAGCATACTCTTGCGGATGCAGAGGATCTGATGCGGAAGTTCCGGATCAGCGGTGTTCCGATTACCGAGGGCAAGAAGCTGGTCGGCATCATCACAAACCGTGATCTGAAGTTCGAGACGGACTACACCAAGAAGATCAGCGAGGTTATGACCTCTGAGAATCTGGTAACCGGACGTGCCGGCACAACGCTGGAGGAGGCGAAGAAGATTCTGGCTGCCTCCAAGAAGGAGAAGCTTCCGATCGTTGATGACGATTACAATCTTGTTGGTCTGATCACCATCAAGGATATCGAGAAGACCATTAAGTATCCGCTTTCCGCAAAGGACTCCATGGGACGTCTTCTGTGCGGCGCAGCCGTCGGCATCACTGCAAACGTTCTGGATCGTGTGGAAGCTCTGGTCAATGCCAAGGTTGACTGCATCGTTCTGGATTCCTCCCATGGTCATTCCGAGAACGTTCTGCGCTGCCTCCGCATGATTAAGGATGCATATCCGGATCTGGATGTCATCGCAGGAAACATTGCAACCGGCGAAGGCGCAGCCGACCTCATCAAGGCCGGAGCTGACGCTGTCAAGGTTGGTATCGGACCCGGCTCCATCTGCACGACCCGTGTCGTTACCGGCTGCGGCGTTCCGCAGATTACCGCAATCATGGATGCCTATGCAGTTGCAAAGGAATCCGGCATTCCGGTTATCGCCGACGGTGGTATCAAATACTCCGGAGATATGGTCAAGGCTCTGGCAGCAGGCGGCAATGTCTGCATGATGGGCTCCATCTTCGCAGGCTGCGAGGAGTCTCCGGGAGCTACCGAGCTCTTCCAGGGAAGAACCTACAAGGTATACCGCGGCATGGGCTCCATCTCTGCAATGGAGAACGGCTCCAAGGATCGTTATTTCCAGGAGAACGCGAAGAAGCTTGTGCCGGAAGGAGTTGAGGGACGCGTTGCATACAAGGGCCTCATCGAGGACACGGTATTCCAGCTGATGGGCGGTATCCGCTCCGGTATGGGTCTGACCGGCTCCCACACCATCAAGGAGCTGCAGGAGAATGGACGCTTTGTCAAGATTTCGAATGCATCGCTTCGTGAGAACCATCCTCATGACATTCAGATCACGAAGGAAGCTCCGAACTACAGCGTGAACGAGAAATAATTCTCCGGACACCCCAATATTATGCTGCAAGGATAATGACATATGAGCACGGATGAAATGAAGCGCTCCGAGGACGGAACCGTAAAGGTGGATGCCCTCAACGGAGAGAATAAGAATTTTATTGAGCTGGAGATTGATAAGGATCTGGCGGAGGGACGGTATGATCATGTTCAGACCCGTTTCCCGCCGGAGCCGAACGGCTATCTTCACATCGGTCATGCAAAGAGTATTCTTCTGAACTATGGCCTTGCGAAGGAATACGGCGGCAAGTTCAATCTTCGCTTTGATGATACGAACCCGACGAAGGAGAAGTCTGAGTTCGTGGAGTCGATCAAGGAAGACGTACAGTGGCTGGGAGCGGATTATGAGGATCGTCTCTTCTTCGCCAGCAACTACTTCGACGAAATGTATGAGATCGCGCGGAAGCTGATTCGCAAGGGAAAGGCCTATGTGTCTGACCTTACGGCGGATGAAATGCGCGAGTATCGCGGAACGCTCACGGAGCCCGGAAAGAACGATCCGATGCGGGAACGCTCCGTGGAGGAGAACCTGAAGCTCTTTACGGAGATGAAGGAAGGAAAGTTTGCAGACGGCGAGAAGACGCTTCGCGCAAAGATTGATATGGCATCGTCCAACATCAACATGCGGGATCCGATCATTTACCGTGTGGCACATCTGACGCATCAGAATACCGGAGACAAGTGGTGCATTTATCCGATGTACGACTTTGCTCACCCGATTGAGGATGCGATCGAAGGCATTACACATTCGATCTGCACGCTGGAGTTTGAGGATCATCGCCCGCTGTATGACTGGGTGGTGAAGGAAGCGGAGTTCCCGCAGCCGCCCCGTCAGATTGAGTTTGCAAAGCTTTATCTGAAGAATGTCGTGACCGGCAAGCGTTACATCAAGAAGCTTGTGGAGCAGGGCATCGTGGATGGCTGGGATGACCCGAGACTGGTTTCCATTTCCGGACTTCGCCGCCGCGGATATACGCCGTCCTCCATCAAGAAGTTTGTGGATATGGCAGGCGTTTCAAAGAGCCAGGCCGTCAATGATTATGCGGCACTGGAGTACTGTATCCGTGAGGACCTGAAGCCCTCCTGCAGCCGTATGCTGGCGGTTCTGGATCCGTTAAAGCTTGTGATCGACAACTATCCGGAAGGACAGAGTGAGGAGCTCACGGCACCGAACAATCTGGAAAATGAGGCACTCGGGAGCCGTACCGTCACCTTCTCGCGTGAGCTTTGGATCGAGCGCGAGGATTTCATGGCAGAGCCTGTTCCGAAGTACAAGAGACTGTATCCCGGCAATGAAGTGCGTCTGATGTATGCATACTTCGTTAAGTGTGTATCCTACGAGACGGATGATGCCGGCAATGTGACGGTGGTTCACTGCACCTATGACCCGGAGACGAAGTCCGGAAGCGGCTTTGAGGGACGTAAGGTCAAGGGAACCATTCATTGGGTGAACGCACAGGATGCGGTTCAGCTGCCGGTTCGTCTGTATGAGAATATCATCGACGAGGAGAAGGGCGTATATAACGAGGACGGATCACTGAACCTGAATCCGAACAGCCTGACCACAGTACAGGCATGGTGCGAAAGTGCACTGAAGGATGCGAAGGCATATGATCGGTTCCAGTTCGTCCGGAACGGTTTCTTCTGCGCAGATGCCAAGGACTCGAAGGAAGGAGCACCGGTGTTCAACCGGATCGTTTCGCTGAAGAGTTCGTTCAAGCTTCCGAAAAACGGATAATCAAGCTGCCGGAGAACGGACAATTAAGCTGCCGGAAAATGGGCTGGATCGACAGATTCGACAAATCAGAAAACCTCTTTGCACAATGCGCTGCAAAGAGGTTTTTTTGAAACTCAGATGTCTGCGTCTCCTGAGTTTCCTGGAGTTTTCGGCGTCTTTTCGGGCGCTTTCGGAGCTTTGACGGGGCGCGGGGGCTGGTGAATACGGTTATATGCAGCTAATGCATCCCGGGTCAGTTATTTTGCTTTTTAGAGATGAAGTTATATGCGACTAATGCATCCTGAATCAGCTATTTTGTTTTTTAGGGATGCAGTTATATCCGACTAATGCATCCTGAATCAGCTATTTTGTTTTTCAGGGATGCAGTTATATGCAGCTAATGCATCCCAGGTCAGCTATTTTGCTTTTTGGGGATGCAGTTATATCCGACTAATGCATCCTGGGTCAGTTATTTTGTTTTTTACGGATGCAAATGCTGATCGTGGAGGCATCCCGATCAGCTTCTACTCGCTTTTTACACAAATGCAACCTTTGTTTGACCAATTGACAGCCTTGCATGGCAGACTGCTACGGCCAAAAAGGATAAGATTGAGTTATCACAAAGGGAAAACTCATGAATCGGAGAGAAGGGAGCAGAGAGATGATTCTGGCGGATAAGATAGCAGAAGAAAGAAAAAAGAACGGTTGGTCTCAGGAGGAGCTTGCAGAACAGCTTGGGGTATCGAGGCAGGCGGTTTCCAAGTGGGAAAGTGCAGGATCGGTTCCGGATCTTCAGAAGGTGATTCAGCTAGCAGAGCTGTTCGGGGTCAGCACGGATTATCTCCTGAAGGATGAGATGGAGCCGGAGATGCGAGGGAACGGTTATGAGGGCTTAAGTGAGTCGGAACAGACGCTGTACCGGGTGACGATGGAAGAAGCCAATGAATTTCTGGAGGTCAAGGAGAAATTTGCGCCGATGATTGCAAATGCAACTGCATTATGCATTCTCAGCCCGGTTATGCTCATTCTTCTCAATGCTTTTTCTGAGAGTCGGAGGCTTCCCTTAGCGGAGAATCTGGCGGCAGGAATCGGATGCATGGTTTTACTGGTATTCATTGCCGCAGCCGTTTTCATCTTTATCATCAGCGGAATGAAAATGAGTCATCTGGAGCATCTGGAGAAGGAGCCTTTTGAAACGGAGTATGGCGTGACCGGGATGGTGAAGGAGAGAAGAGGCGCCTACGAGGAAAAATATACGATCGGTACGGCAATCGGCGTTGTCCTCTGCATTCTTTCTGTGATTCCGCTTTTGGTTGCCGGTGCATTGGATTTCCCGGATGACATCTGTGCAGCCTGCGTGTCGGTGCTTCTGGTGCTGATTGCACTGGGAGTAAACAGCCTGATTCGTGTGGGAATGGTGAAAGACAGCTATGATACACTTCTTCAGGAGGGAGAATTCTCAAAGAGGGAGAAGCTGACCAGGAAGAAGCTGGATACCTTTTCCGGTGTTTACTGGCTGCTTGCAACTGCGATGTATCTTGCATGGAGTTTTAAAACCATGGAGTGGGAGAAAACCTGGGTACTCTGGCCTGTTGCAGGGGTACTCTTTGCAGCGGTATGCGGAATTGCCCGGATGATTCTTGGGATCCGGGATCGTGCATAGAATCTTTCCCGAAGGAAGGGAACACACATAAGATCATTCTCTGAATGGGGGAATCCGGCATGGGATATTTCCCGGAGCAGGGGAGCATATAAGAATCAGGAGACAGCATGGAGCTGAACATGGAACTGCTGCCTGGAAACGGCAGGCATCTGTATGAACAGATTTATGAATACATCCGGGGGGAGATCCGCTCGGGAAAGCTTCTTGCCGGGGAGCGTCTTCCCTCGACCAGGCAGCTTGCCGCCAGCCTGAAGATTGCAAGGACAACGGTGGAGCTTGCCTATGAGCAGCTGGAGGAAGAGGGCTATCTTGTGATCCGGCGGGGGAGCGGAGCCTATGTCTGTGAGACGCAGAACATACCGAGCCTGACGGAAGGGAGCAGAAAATCGGCGGAAATTAATATTGACCGGAACAGTCAAGCGCAAAGAAGCTGCCCTGTTTTACAGGAAAACCCAAAGCGGAAGACAGAAATCGACTTTTCGCCGCGTACAATCGATATGTCCATGTTTCCCTATGCGACCTGGAGAAGAATTCTGCGCGGAATTCTGACCGGGGACCGGGCGGATCTGTTCCGACGGGGAGACCCGCAGGGTGATCCGGAGCTTCGAACAACCATTGCGCACTACCTGCATCTTTCGAGAGGCTGTCACTGTGATCCGGAGCAGATCGTCATCGGAGCAGGAAATGACTATCTTCTGATGGTGCTCGGAATTCTGCTGGGAAAGTCTTTTTCAAATACAGATGTCCATCAAGGTGTGCGGATCGGAATGGAATCTCCGACATATCTGCGGGCGGCAGATGTGATGAGGTCGATGGGATTTTCCATTGAGCCGATTGCGGATGATGAGAACGGCATGAGGGCGGATGCATTGGAAGAATCGGATTGTCAGCTTGCTTATCTCATGCCGGCCAGACAGTTTCCGACCGGCGTGGTGATGCCATATCCGCGAAGGGCGGAGCTCCTTTCCTGGGCGGCAGAGAAAGAGGGACGCTATCTTATCGAGGATGATTACGATTCGGAGTTTAAGTACAGAGGACGTCCTGTTCCGTCTCTGCAATCGATGGATGCGGGAGGAAAGGTGATTTATCTGGGAACCTTCTCCAAATCGATTGCGCCGGCGATCCGTGTCAGCTATCTGATTCTTCCGAAGGATCTGCTGCCGGCATTTCATGAAAAGGCCGGTTTTCTTTCCTGCACCGTTCCGCGGCTGGATCAGGCGATACTGAATGAATTTATTCAGAAGGGATATTTTGAACGGTATCTCAACCGGATGAGAAATCATTACCGGAGCAAGCACGACCGGATGCTGGAGCTCCTGAAACCGCTGGAAGGGAAATTTGATATCCGCGGGCAGGGAGCAGGACTTCATCTGGTGCTTCATCTGAAGAATCCGGATGCCTGCCTGGATGCCGCGGGAGGACAGGAAAAGATCGGACAAGACGAGATCGAGCAAAAGCTGGCGGATGCAGCAAGAGCTCAGGGAGTGATTGTCTATCCGCTGTCCGAGCAGAATCTTCCGGAAAATCCATCCTCCCGGCGTCAGGCCTCTCCTGCTATCCTCCTTGGCTATGCGGCCCTGACGGAGGAAGAAATCCGGGAGGGCACGCAGAAGCTCATTCAGGCCTGGAGCTGATGCATCGTGTTTCCCTTTCGCATCATGTGATAATACACGGGAATCAGAAGAATGCAGGCTCCTGCCCAGGCAAGCGGACTTGCGATACAGACGGCAGTATAGCCGATGAAGGAAGGCAGAATCAGTGTTGCAACGAGCCGCATGATCAGCTCAATCATGCAGGCGGAAAACGGAGCCCAGCTGTTCTGCATGCTCTGAATGGCGGTCCGGTAAACAGCGAGCAGTCCGAGAATGAAGTAGAAGGGCGCAACACCCCACAGATATCCGTCGGAGTAGGCGTAGATTTCTGCGGACGGGGAATCCAGAAACAGCCGGACAATCGGATGGCGAAGAAGGAGAAGACCGATGCACATCACAAGATTCATCACCTCGAGCTGAATCAGGCAGGCCCGTACGCCCTTTTGGATTCGCTGCGGCAGCCCGGCACCGTAGTTCTGCGCTACATAATTTGAGATGGCGGTCATCATGGCATTGTTGACAAGAACCGAGAGCTGATCTGCCTTGGTGGCCGCGGTGTATCCGGCAACGGCAGCAGTTCCCATGGAATTGACGACTGCCTGCATGGCAAGCTGTCCGATGCACATGACGGACATTTGAAAGCCCATGGGAAAGCCCACCTGCAGATGCTTGATGGCGGGATCCTTCAGATCACGAAAATCCCCCTTATGCAGATGCAGAATGGAAAATTTCTTCCATCCGACCACATTGCTGAGGACGGCAGAGAGAAGCTGCGCCAGAATGGTAGCAAGTGCCGCGCCGGCTACGCCCATCTGCAGGGGAAGAATGAAAACCACATCCAGAACAATATTCAGAAGAGAAGAGAAAACAAGAAAATACAGCGGTGTTTTGCTGTCTCCCAGAGCGCGGAGCATGTTGGAAATCATGTTGTAGTAGATGGTTGCTCCGGTGCCGGCAAGGACGATAAACATGTAGGTATAGGCATCGTCATAGATGTCCGCCGGAATCTGCATCCAGCGGAGAATCGGATGTGCGAGCAGGCAGCAGACCGCAGTCAGAAGGATGGTAAAGAGCACGCACAGGACGGCAGACACGGCGATGCTTTTTGTCATGCCCTTCTGATCGCGGGCACCGAAACGCTGACCGAGACAGATTCCGAAGCCGCCGGTGAATCCGTTGATGAAGCAGAAGATGAAGTATATGATGATGCTGGTGGAGCCGACGGCGGCGAGAGCCCCGGCTCCCATTGTTTTACCGACAATAACGGAGTCTGCCAGCGTGTAAAACAGCTGGAACAGATTTCCGAGAATGACAGGAATGGCAAATTTCAGAAGGACGGAAAAAGGCTTTCCCTGTGTGAGATCCATATTGTTCTGTGTGGCCATCGTGCGGCGCTCCTTTCATGCTTTACATGGCTACCGGCAAGCTGCAGAGGAGGGCGTTTCGGCTCGTTGCAGAAGAGGCAGTCATGGGAACAAAGAAAATATATGTGGACGATCATAACCGCGAGCTTTCTGCGCATGGCACGGAGACCTTTCCGGTCACGGTCAATCACGACGATCTGTGGATGTTCGAGGGAAGAAATGTCCCTATCCACTGGCATAATGAAATTGAATTCTGTCTTCCGCGAAAGGGAACTGCGGTCTGTCAGATTTATCAGGAAAGCTATACGATTCCTGCGGGATCGGCTATTCTGATCGGGAGCAATGTCCCGCACAGCTGTCATTCTCTGACGGGAGAGAGTGTTCTGTACAGCATCATCGCTGCGCCGGAATTCATCAGCGGAGAAATCGGCGGCGATGTGGAGCGCAAGTGCATGCGCCCGTTTCTGGAGGGCAGTGCCGGTCCCTGCATCCGGATCGATGGGGGTGAAGCGGACGGAACCGAATCGAACGGGATCGGAGCGGAGTCCAGGCGGCTTCTTCAAATGCTGGATGAGATCGACCGGCTCTACACGGAAAAGCCTCTCTGCCACGAGCTTCAGATCAAGGGACTTCTCTGTGAAATTCTCGCCGCTCTTTTGCCGGAAGCATACAGAAATCCGGCAAATAAGAGACTGCAGTCTGTGCCCGCAAGCTCTGCGGAGCTTGAACGCCTGCAGCTTACGCTGGATTATCTTCATCAGCATTATGATTCCGTTGTTTCTCTTCAGGAGCTTGCAGACCTGACGCATCTTTCAAGAGAGGCCTGCTGCCGGAGCTTTCGCAGGATGACAGGGAAATCCATCACGGAGTATCTGCAGGAATACAGGGTCACGCAGAGCCTTCCCCTGATTCGCAGCGGTCGCTACTCCATCAGCCAGGTCGCGGAGCTGTGCGGCTTCAGCAATGCAAGCCGCTTCGCAGCTGCTTTTCGCAAACGGATGGGGATCAACCCAGGTCATTATCATAAAGAAGGATGTGGCTAATTGCGATTCGGCTGTTGCCGGATTTGATACAGATATTGATGTCTCCGGGGGAAAAGAAAATGGTGTTCTTGAGCGGGGAAGAGAATGCGAGGCAGAACATTGGTCCCGAGATGAATTTCCAGTGGAGGAATCATCCCTGAACGAAAGAAATTCTTTGCAGAGATTATTTTCCGGCGGGGGAATCATCCCTGAGCGGAAGAATTTTTTTGCAGGGATTATTTTCCAGCGGAGAAATCATCCCTGAACGGAAGAAATTCTTTGCAGGGATTATTTCCAGTGGAGGAATCATCCCTGAACGGAAGAAATTTTTTGCAGGGATGAATTTTCAGCGAAGGAATCATCCCTGAACGGAAGAAATTGTTTGCAGGGATTATTTTTCAGCGGAGGAATCATCCCTGAACGGAAGAAATTGTTTGCAGGGATTATTTTCCGGCGGAGGAATCATCCCTGAGCGGAAGAAATTCTTTGCGGGGATGAATTTTCAGCGGAGGAATCATCCCTGAGCGGCAGATTTTCTGTCCAGGGATGCATTCATTTCTGTCCAGGGATGTATTCGAGATAGAAAATAGCATCCTCAAAAGCATAAGATCAGCGCGGGGAGGAAATTCAGCCTTTGGTCAGGGCTTTCAGCATCTCCAGATACTGTTCTACATGCGCAGTGTACATGGAAATGGGGGTTGTGGGATCGTATAACAGCTCCCGCATCAGGCCAATTTTGATGTAATGAATTGTGCCGCAGACGAGCTCAAGATCGCGAATGCGCGGGTAACCGCCGATGAGAGCCTTGGCCTGCATGGAATCGTAGATGTCCGGAACCGTGGCATCGAGCTCTTCAAGAACGGACAGACCTTCGCTGTCATCTTCCATTTTCACAGATTCGAAGAACAGGAAAACAGCAGGATACTGCTCCATCAGACGGCTTTCTGTTTCCAGAATCTGGCTCTGCAGCTCCCAGAAGTCGATGCCGGGCTCGCGGATTGCGCTGCGAAGCTCGAGAATGACATAGCGGGAGACATAGCTGTACAGGAAGCCGTAATAGCCGGCCTTGCTGCCGAAGTAGTGGAACAGAAGTCCCTTGCTGATCTTTGCTTCCTTCACAATTTCATCCGTGCTGGCATGGTGATACCCGTTCAGCGCGAAAATGCGAAGGCCTGCATTGATCATGCGGTCCTGTTTTTCCTTTTTCAGATCGTAGAATTTCTCGTTCATGCTGCTTCGGATGCTTCCTCTGTGAAAAGTCCGGGAGGAGTTCCCGGTATCCATTGAAATTGACTGAATCAGTCTATCAATTAGACTAACACAAAATAAATTTATGCACAATAATTACTTCCTTTTTATACAAAGGTGGTATACACTGGTACAAATGTCAACAAAGCAGAACCGTTGCGATGGAGGATAAGCCACAGGTGGCTTATCGTGTTTTTATGCGTGGAGGTTTGAAATGGGGAAAATCAGTAAGCTTATTTTCGGAACCGCTCTGGTTGGGGCAGCTGCGTATGGGTTATACAGCTATCTGACGAAGATGGAAGAGGATGAGGATTATACGGACTCCGATCTGGAGGACATTGAGAAGCTCGAGGGCGCTCCTTCCGATGAGGAGGCAGAGGCCGAAGAGGATTTTGAAGAGGATGATTTTGACGTGACCGCGGAGACGATCAAGCAGGCGGCCAATCGTGCTTACACAACGATTCAGCATGGATCGCAGCAGGCAGTGGACCGGATGAAGGAAGCGGTCGGCCCTAAGGGAGAGGAAGTTTTGAACACCGTGGAGGCTGCTGCAACCGAGGTTGGTAAGACCGTAAAGGATTCGGCTACGAAGATCCGTGAGATCCTCCGTGAGAAGAACGAGGAGGGAGCACTTTATGACGAGGCAGCAGAGGCGGCTCCGGCAGAAACCGTAAAGCCGGCAGAAGCGTCTGCAGAGAGTGAAGCACCGAAGGTCGAGCAGTTTTTCGACGATGAGGCGTAATTTTCAGTTTTATATGAGGGCATTCCAAAGGCCAGGGAAGAATGGTTCTTCCCCGGCCCTTGTTATGAAATCCTGTTACTGAGTAACGGGTAGAGGGAGAAATATGAGTGATACAAAGAAGAAAATTGTAGTCGGAGATCAGCCGATTTACGACGCATCCTCGCTGGGAGCACCAAAGATTGCAATCCTTGGCTTTCAGCATGTGTTCGCAATGTTCGGCGCAACCGTTCTGGTACCGCTTCTGACGGGCCTGGACGTTTCCAGCACACTGCTGTTTGCTGGTCTTGGAACACTTCTGTTCCATTTCCTTACGAAGCGTAAGGTTCCTGCTTTCCTGGGATCATCCTTCGCGTTTCTTGGCGGATATGCAGCCATCGCTCCTTTGAATGCGGATGGAAGCGCAAGCCCGCTCCTGCCGTATGCATGCTTCGGCGTTGCCTGCGCAGGTCTGGTCTATCTGGTTCTGGCAGGTCTGTTCCGGGTATTCGGGGCGAACAAGGTTATGAAGTTCTTCCCTCCGGTTGTCACCGGACCGATCATCATTGCCATCGGACTGAATCTTTCCCAGTCGGCGATCACAAACTGTGAAACCAACTGGCTGATTGCACTGGTTGCCATCGTTGTGGTTATTGTCTGCAACATCTGGGGCAAGGGAATGGTCAAGATCATCCCGATCCTTCTTGGTGTTATCGCATCCTATTTTGTTGCGGCAGTTACCGGAAACATCGACTTTACACCGGTTCGCGAGGCAGCATGGATCGGCTTCCCGATTCACTATGAGAATACGGTATTCTCAATCTTCACCAGCGGAAAGCTGGACGGCGGTCTGCTGTTTGCTTCCGTTGTTACAATTGTTCCGATCGCGTTTGCTACGATGATGGAGCACATCGGTGATATTTCCGCCATCTCCTCCACCGTCGGAAAGAACTATATCAAGGATCCCGGACTTCACAGAACTCTGTGCGGCGACGGTCTTGCAACCACACTGGCTTCTCTGTTCGGCGCTCCGGCAAACACAACCTATGGTGAGAACACCGGTGTTCTGACACTGACCAAGGTTTTCGACCCGGCAATCATTCGTCTGGCAGCAGTCATTGCGGCAGTGCTTTCCTTCTGCCCGAAATTCGCAGCAATCATTGAGGTGATGCCCTCCGCAACAATCGGCGGCATTTCTCTGGTCCTTTACGGAATGATTTCCGCAGTCGGAGTCCGGAACCTGGTTGAGACCCATGTTGATTTCTCCAAGAGCCGCAACGTTCTGATCGCAGCACTGATCCTGGTGCTGTCCATCGGTATCAACTACTCCGCTGCAGGCGCCATCACCTTCGGCGCAGTCAGCTTCTCCGGTCTTGCAACCGGATCTCTCGTTGGTATCCTGCTGAATGCAATTCTGCCCGGTAAGGATTACAACTTCGAGGAGGAAGGACCCAACGCAACCGGCGTGGACCTTCAGATTCATCAGGGTGAGAACTTCGCTGACGAAGCAGAGAAGAAAAACCGCAAGGCATAAGAAAATCTGCAAGGTATAAGAAGAACCGCAAGGCATAAAAAAGCCGTCCGGGCACGAAAGCTGCACCGGATTGCGGGGAAGAAACGAAAAACAGAGCGTTTCCTGGTTTGCACAGTGTGCAGATCAGGGGACGCTTTTTTTTGATCGGACAATTCGTGCAGGACGGGGGGATCTGCGATAAGATAAAAAGATAGGAAAAGGGCCGCAGAGCAGAGGACTGCGGCCGGGAGAGGATGCCATGGGTTATCGATTCTGTCTGGGTGCTTCCGGTGCCGGAAAAAGCAGTGAGCTTCATAAGCGGGTGATGCAGTACGCGCGGGACGCACTGGCGCGGCAGGATTTTTCTGTGAATTTTCTGATGGTTGTGCCGGATCAGTACACGATGCAGACGCAGAAGGAAATGGTTCTGGCGGCAGGAGAGTGCGGCGGAATTCTGAATGTGGACGTGCTTTCCTTTGGTCGTCTGTCGCACCGCATCTTCGAGGAGGTGGGTGCGGACGAGCGGGGCGTTCTGGATGACATGGGCAAAACACTCCTTCTCCGGAGACTGGTGTCGCGCTGTCGGAAGGATCTGACGGTTCTTGGAAACGGCGTTGAGAGACCCGGCATGATTGCGGAGATCAAGTCGGTCATTTCGGAATTCATGCAGTATGGGATTACCCCGGAGGGGGCAGGAAACCTTGCGGCGGGTGCGGCAGCAGGAGGGCAGGGAGGTCTTGCAGCAAGGCTTCTCGATCTGAAGCTTTTGTACGAGACTTTTCTGGAGGAGCGGAAGAACCGTTATATCACCGGCGAAGAAACGCTTGATCTCCTTGCGGAGGCCATTCCGCGCTCCGGACTGATCCGCAGGAGCATTGTCATTTTTGACGGGTTTACCGGCTTTACGCCGGTGCAGAACCGCGTTCTTCTTGCACTGATGCAGAACGCCAAAGAGGTGGTTTTCTCTCTGGACTATGCGGAAGACGGCGGAACGCCGATCCGCAGCGTAATGCAGGGAGAGGCCTATGAGGAGCAGGATCTTTTCTATCTGACAAGGAAAACCATCGCTCAGATCTGCAAAATGACAGGGAAGGGCGGAATCCCGCATGAAGAAGACTGGTATATCGGGGATGAGATGGGAAGAGCGGTGCCTCCCCGCTTTGCGGGAAACCCTGCCCTGGCACATCTGGAAAAATCGCTGTTTCGCTATCCGGTCCGCGCATACCGGAAGGACGCGGCGGAGCTTCCGGTTCACCTGGTGCTTGCGAGCAATCCGGCGGCAGAGGTTCGCCAGATGTTCCGGAAGATTCATGAGCTGATTGCCGAAAAGGGATATCATTACCGGGATTTCGCGATTGTCAGCGGCAATCTGTCGGCTTATGAGGATGACATCCGGATCTGTGCTGCAGGGATGGGAATTCCGGTGTATCTGGATACAAACCGTTCTGTTTTGCAGAATCCACTGACGGAAACCATTCGCGGGGCACTGGAAATCGGAGGCGGGGATTATTCCTATGAAACCATGTTCCGGTATCTTCGAAGCGGTCTGACCGGGCTTTCGGAGGATGAGGTGGATCGTCTCGAGAATTACTGCCTTGCAAGAGGAATTGCTTCCAGAAAGCGCTGGGAGACCGCCTTCGATGATGCGTATGAGCCGATGCGGACCCGGGTTCTTGCACAGCTTTCCTCCCTTCAGAGCCTGGGAAGAGCGAACGCCCTGGAACGGACAAAGGCACTGTACGACTTCCTTGCTGCCATCGATGCGGGAGAGCAGATGGAGGAGCGGGCGCAGGAGCTGGAGAAGCGAGGAGAGACGGCGGCTGCCATGGAGTACCGTCAGATCTATGATGCGATCCTTCATCTTCTGGAGGAGCTGTATGACCTTCTCGGGGATGAGAAAATTTCGGCTGCAGATTTCCTGGAGCTGGTGGAAGCCGGCTTTGAAGAGATCCGTCTTGGGACGCTTCCGCAGCAGGTGGACCGGATTCTTGCCGGCGATATGGTGCGGACCAGACTGTCGGAGGTGAAGGTCCTGTTTTTCCTCGGGGTGAACGATGGAAACATTCCGCAGGGATCCTCCAAGGGCGGATTGATTTCCGATCTGGACCGCGAATTTCTTCAGGAAACCAATGTGCTCTCCGGAAGCGGGGCAGAGCTTGCCCCGACGCCGAGACAGCAGATGTACATCCAGCGACTGTATTTGTATATGAACCTGACGAAGCCCAGGGATCTTCTTTACGTCTCCTATGTGAAGACGGCGGAGGACGGAGGAAGCCTTCGCCCGTCCTATCTCATCGGGCTTCTCCGGCAGATGTTTCCGAAGGCTCCGGTTGAGATCCCGGAGGAGCTTCCTGCGTCGATGCAGCTTGCCTCTGCTGCGGATGCCGGGACGTACCTGGCAGGTGCCATTCGCGATTATGCGGACGGACTGTACCTGAGGGAGCGCGAAAAGGAGCGGGAATTCCTGACAATTTACGGGCTTCTTGCAGGAGAGGAAACCAGAAAGCTTCGGGAGGCGGCCTTTCTTCATTACCGCCCGATCCCGATCACAGAAAAGACGGCAGAGCTGTTGTATCAGAAGAGAATACAGGGCTCTGTTACGCGGCTGGAAACGGCGGCGCAGTGCTATCTTCGCCAGTACCTTCGGTATGCGCTGCGGCTTCAGGAAAGAGAGGAGTATACCTTTGAAGCCAGGGACTCCGGAACGATCCTTCACGAGAGCATTCAGCGGTTCGGTCAGCTTCTGAAGGAAAAAGGGATCCGGTGGTCCGAATATTCCGAGGAGGAAGGGCATACGCTGGCAAGGCAGGCCTTTTCCGAGACGGCGGGCGGCTATCATGATCAGATTCTGTATGCCACGGCGCGCAGCAGCTATCAGGTAAAACGCCTGCAGCAGATTCTGGAGCGGACGGTGGATACGCTTCAGTACCAGCTGAAGAAGGGGGACTTTGAGCCTGCCTATCTGGAGCAGTCCTTTGGAAGAAACGGAGAACTGACTTATACGCTTCCCGGAGGAGGAATTCTTGTTCTGCAGGGGCGGATTGACCGGGTGGATCTGTGCCGTGCGGATGGGAAGCTTCTGGTTAAAATTGTGGATTACAAGTCCGGGCTGCAGGATCTGGATCCTGAGAAAATAAGGGCCGGAATCCGGGTTCAGCTGATGCTGTATATGGATGCGCAGGTCCGGTTTCTGGAGAAGCAAAGGCCGGGGACGACTGTGATTCCTGCGGCCATGCTCTATTATCATTTTGACGATCCGATGCTGAAGGCAAAAGAGGCGGAGGGGGTCCTTTCCGAGCTGCTCTCCGGACGGGAGGAATCCGCAAGAGATATGGAGCTGCAGTGCCTTCGGAGCAGCCTTCGTCCGAGCGGACTGGTAAGAAATGATCAGGAGGTTCTGGAGCATCTCGATCATGATCTTTCGGAAGGAGCGCTGTCCTCCTCCGTGATTCCGGTGAAGCTTCTGAAAAAGGGCGGCGTTTCCTCATCCAGCAAGGTGCTGTCGGAGGAGGAGTACGATGCGCTGCAGGAGGAGCTTCGGCAGAAGCTCTGCACGATTGCGCAGGATATTCTGGATGGAAGAGTGGATGCTTCTCCGATCCGGCAGAGTGCGGACTATACAGCCTGCAGCTATTGCCCGTATCGGAATGTGTGCGGCTTCGACGTGAGAATTCCCGGGTACGAATACAGAGAGCTTTGACAAAACAAGGAGTGCGGCGTGGCAATTGAATTTACGGAAAAACAGAAAAAAGTCCTGAATGCACGAAATCACAATGTCCTGGTATCTGCAGCGGCAGGAAGCGGCAAAACCGCTGTTCTGGTGGAACGCATTGTGCGGATGATCAGCGAGGGGGAGCATCCTCTTGACATTGACCGCCTTCTGGTTGTGACCTTTACAAGAGCGGCTGCGGCGCAGATGAGAGAGCGTATTGCCCGTGCCGTTTCCGCAAGACTTGAGGCAAATCCGGGAGACCGCCATCTGCAGCGGCAGGAGACCCTTCTTCACCATGCGCAGATCACGACCATCGACAGCTTCTGCACTTTTCTTCTTCGGAACAACTTCAGTGAAATTGATCTGGATCCCGGCTTTCGTCAGATGGATGATACGCAGAATGTGCTTCTGAAGAAGGATGTGATGAAGCGCTTTCTGGAGGAGAAGTTTGAGGAAAAGGAGCCGGATTTTGCGGCGTGCGTGGAGTATTTCTGCCCGGCAAAGGACAGTGAGCATCTGGAGGATCTGATCCGGATGCTGTATGAGGCGGCGGACTCCCATCCGTATCCGGAGGTGTGGCTGGAGGAGCGAAGGAAAGATTACCATGTGGAAAGCGAGGAGGAGCTGTTTCAAAGCCCCTGGTATGGAGAGATTCTTCGGGAGGAAGCAGCAAATCTGCCGGAGCTGTCCATGCTGCACGAGGCAATGGTCCGCATTGCCGGACTTCCGGACGGTCCGTTTCCGTACCTGGAGCTTCTGGAAAAGGAGGAAAGTGAGCTTTTCGGGAAGCTGGATGCTCTCGCAAAGGAAGCAGAGAACGAAACGGACCGGAAGCGTCTTCGGGAGAAGCTTCTGGAGGTTTCCTCTTATTCTCTGGCAAAGCTCCCTGTGATCCGGGGCGCAGAGAAGCAGGGAATTAACGAAGAGAGGAAGAGCGACGTACAGGAGCTTCGCAAGCAGCTGAAGAAAAGACTGGATACGCTACATGATCATATTGAAGAGGATCCGTCGCTTACGGTGTACGAGATGCAGCGGGCGGAGAAGCCCCTTTTCACACTGATTTCTCTGACCATCGGCTACCGAAGGCTCCTGCAGCAGGTCAAGAAGGAGAAAAATGTCATTGATTTTTCGGATCTGGAGCACATGGCGCTGGAGATTCTCCTGGAAAGACGGGAGGATGGAAGCTTTGTCCTCCGGAAAGCTGCCGAGGGGTACCGGAATTATTTTGACGAAATTCTGATTGACGAATATCAGGACAGCAATGAGGTGCAGGAGCTCCTTCTGTCGGCCATAGCGGGAGAGCGCGGAGGCAAAAACTGCCGCTATGCCCGTTTCATGGTGGGCGATGTGAAGCAGAGCATCTACCGCTTCCGGAATGCAAGGCCGGAGATTTTTGAGGAGAAGTTTGAAACCTACCGGCAGGACGATCCGCAGACGGAGCGAATTGATCTGGATCAGAATTTCCGATCGAGGCAGGAGGTTCTGGATGCGGCAAATGCGGTCTTTACGAAGCTCATGCGGCGTGAAATCGGGGGTGTCGACTACGATGAGACGGTATCCTTAAAGGTCGGCGCGCATTACCCTCGGTCGGAGGATGTGTATCAGACGGAGCTTCTTCTGGTGGACGGAGCACCCGGCGATGCAGGAGATGCCGATTCCGGGACTTCCGACTCCGGGAATTTTGACTCGGGGAATTCCGATTCCGGAGATTTTCGTTCGGAGGATGGAGGAGAGAATGAGGCGGAGGAAGAGATTGCCATGCTCCCTTCCGCACGCAAGGAGGCCCTTGCGGTGGCGCAGAGAATCCGGGAAATCGTGGGCATCCTTCCTGTCACGGACGAGGAGACAGGAGAGCTTCGCCCTGCCAGATTCGGCGATATTGTGATCCTGCTTCGATCGACCTCCGGCAAGCAGGATGCCTTCCGTGAGATCTTTGAGAAGGAGGGAATTCCTCTGTACCTGGAGTACAAGGGAGGATATTTTGCAGCGGAGGAGGTGCGTGCGGTCCTGCAGGCGCTGCGCGTCATCGACAATCCAAGGCAGGATATCCCGTTGTACGGCGTGCTCCGCGGATATTTTGGCGGCTTTACGCTGGATGAAATCGGAAGCCTGCGGAGCCTCTATCCCCGGGAGAACGATCAGAAGGAGCAGAAGAATTCGTGGGAAAACAAGCTCCTGTACGACTGCGTGCTCGCGGCAGCAGGGGATCCGGCTCCGGAAGAGGCAGGAAGTGCTGCCGCCATGGAGGTTCCTCCGGTTCTCCGGGAGCACTGCAGGCAGTTTCTTTCCTGGCTCTCCGGGTACCGGGAGAAGATGGCATCCACTCCGATCCATGAGCTGATCAGTGAGCTGATCCGCAGCACGGGATACGAGAATTATGTCCGGGCACTCCCCGCGGGAGCAAGAAGAGCGGCCAATCTCCATTCGCTGCTCGTGAAGGCGGAGGCCTTTGAACAGGGAGATTATGCCGGACTGTTTCGCTTTCTTCGTTATATCGACCAGATGCATGAATACAACGTGGACTACGGGGAAGCGAATGTTCTGGATGAAAATGCAGATGTTGTGCGTCTGACAACCATCCATAAGAGCAAAGGACTGGAGTATCCGATCTGCTTCGTCTGCGGTCTTGGTGCAAGGCATCCGTTCTCGCGCGATGTGCGGGGAGATTTGATTACCGATACCGACGCAGGGCTTGGCGTCAGCTTTGTGGTGCCGGAGCTTCGGAGCAGCAGACAGACGCTCCGGCAGAAGGCGGTGGCCTCCAAGATCACAAGGGATGCACTCGGAGAAGAGCTTCGCGTTCTGTATGTTGCCATGACAAGAGCGAAGGAAAAGCTGATTCTGACCGGCTTTGTCCGTGACGGCGCCCGCGCAGAGAAGAAGGTTGCGATGGACATGGCTTCGGTAAGCCTTCCTGTGAAGCACCTGCCGGCCTCGCTGATCCGGTCCGCCTCAGGATTTCTTCCGTTGATTCTGGACAGCATGGAGGCGCTGAAGGCAGAAGGGGAAGAGCCCATCCGGCTCCGTAAGGTTGCGATTTCGGATCTTCGGCTTTCGGAGGTGGAAAATCAGGCCGCCCAGGGAGAGCTTCTTCGGACCCTTCACCTGATGGAGGACGGCGGAGCAGAGGTCCTTCCGGATCCGGCACTTGCCGGCACACTGAAGAAGCGATTCTCTTACCGGTATCCGCATGAAAATCTGAAGGGACTGTACACAAAAACCACGGTGACAGAACTGAAACGGGCGGCCATGCTGGAAGAAAGCGAGCTGATTCAGCCGGGCGAGGGTGCAGACAGCCTGTTTCCGGAGAAGAACCGGCAGTCCGGCAGAGCTCTGACGGGAAGCGCGCGCGGAACCGCCATTCATCGTATGTGCGAGAAAATCAACTACCATGTCTGGAGAGAGCCGGGCGAGGTGACCGCCGCAGAGTTTGAGAGCCGCGTGTCGCAGCTTCTGGCGGATGGAACCATTCCGAAGGAATATGCCGGAGTGCTGACGCCGGCGGTCTTTCTTCCGTTCCTTTCCTCCGGAATCGCGGCGCGGATGGCCGGGGCGGATCAGAAAGGGCTTCTTCAAAGGGAGCAGCCCTTTGTTCTGGGAATTGCGGCGAACCGTCTGAATCCGGAGTTTCCTGCAGAGGAGACCATTCTGATTCAGGGTATTATCGATGCCTTTCTGATTGAAGGCGAGGGCGCAGATCGCCATGTGGTTATTGTGGATTACAAGACGGATCACGTAAAATATGCAGAGCAGCTTTCGGAACGATATCAGGTGCAGCTGAATTATTATGCGGAAGCGTTGTCGAAGATGCTGCAGCTTCCCGTGACGGAGAAGATAATCTATTCGTTCCATCTGCAGAAGGAGATCCGGGTAAAATAAAAAATATGGACAATACGATATTGACTAAAAGAGTCAAAGAACTTTCGCAAAAGGCATATCAGGGGAATTTTGTGACACATACGCAGTTTCTTGCGGCATCGGAGCAGGCGGAGTTTCTGGAGGCTGCCGGGAAGAATGCGGTGGATCCGCAGGATGAGACGAGGGGCTCCGGAATTTATCAGGGAGTTCCGTGGATTCTTTACGGCGGCTGGGAAGAGGCGGAGCGAAGAGCTCTGTGCTTTCTTCCGGATTATCTGGACCGCGAGAGCTTTCTTCTTCAGGAGGAAGCAGAGCCGGAGGTGGTTTCCTGCATGGAGGTCCGGCCGGTGAACCGGAAATTTGCCGATGAGCTGACGCACCGGGATTATCTGGGAGCACTGATGAATCTTGGACTGGAAAGAGACCGGATCGGAGATATTCTGACCGATTCCGAAAATGCTTATCTGTTCGTGATGAAGGAGAATGCAGAGCTGATCTGTTCGGAGCTGATCCGGATCCGGCACACGAGCGTTGTGTGTCATCCGGTTCCGGCATCGTCCTGCACGATTCGTCCGGAATTCGAGGAGCGGGAAGGCTCTGTCTCTTCGGAGCGGCTTGATGCGATTCTTGCCATGGTTTATCATCTCTCCCGCGGAAAGGCGCAGGAGCTCGTGGAGCAGGAGCTTGTTTTTGTGGACGGGCGGACGGCCTTCTCCGGCGGGTATGACCTGAAGCCGGGGAGCCGCGTCTCGGTGAGAGGGCATGGCAAATTTCAATATCTCGGAGCGGGAGCTCAGACAAGAAAGGGAAGATTTTACGCAAAGGTGAAAATCTGGAAATAGATCAGGAGGTAAATCCATATGAACAAAGGGTCAGAGAGCATGGAGACAAAGATCAGGGAGACAGCAGGCAAGGGAACCGATGCAATGACAACGGAAGCAGTCAAGGCCAGAATGCAGAGCTGGATTGACCGGCTTCATCTGGAGGTACATACGGAGGGCGGCTGGTTTTCCGAGGTCTATGCGGCACCGGACGAATACGGAAGCTCGAAGGATGGACGGGTGATGGGAGGAACGATTTATTTCCTTCTGGGACAGGAGGATGTCTCGCATTTCCATGTCATTGACTGCGATGAGATCTGGTATTTCCATGAGGGGTGCGGTGTGGCACTGTGGCTTCTGAATTCGGACGGAACCTGCGAGTGCAGGAAGCTTGGCTGCGGGGAAGGAGAAGAGCCCATGGTGGTTGTTCCGAAGGGGACGATCTTCGGAGCAGAAAACCTGAACCCTGAGAGCTATACGCTGATGAGCTGCGCGACTATGCCGAACTTTCATTATGAAGGCTTCCGGCTTGTGGATCAGAAGGAGCTGCTGGAAAAGTTCCCGAAGGAAGAAAAGCTGATCCGCAGGATGGCCTTTGCGCACACGGATGGCCAGAAGGAACTGCATAGTTTGTGAAAATGACGAAGATAAGACTGTATAAAATTCGATATTCGTTGTATTTTCTCTTGCATATGTGAATAAAAATGCATATTATACTATTCATCAGCCGTTGATATCGAAAAGAAACCGAAGCGGCGGGGTTGTAACTTACCGGAAAAGATGTATATTATGCAGAGCGCATACAGCGCTTGCAGCAATAAGAGGAGGCATATTATGAAGAAAGCATTAGCAGTTTTACTTGCAGGAACAATGGCATTTGGCCTTGGTGCATGCGGAAGCTCTTCCGAAAGCACAGAGGCAGCAACCACGGAGGCAGCTTCAGCTTCTACAGAGGTAGAAGCAACCACGGAAGCAGAAGCAGCTTCTACAGAGGTAGAAGCAACCACGGAGGCAGCAGAAAGCGCAGCTGCAGATCTGTCCGGATCCAAGTACCTTTCCGATGGAGAGCTGACGGTTGGCCTGAACGCAACCTTCCCTCCGTTTGAGTATGTGGGAGACGGCACCGACAATTTCGAGGCAGTTACCTCCAATGAGAACAACGTCACCGGCTTCGATGTTGCCATGATGAACGAGATCGGAAAGCGTCTCGGCGTATCGGTTGTCATCGAGGATATGGATTTTGACGGAATTGTTCCGGCAATCGGCACGAAGATCGACTGCGGCGCAACCGGCATGACCATCACAGATGAGAGAAAGGAAGCCGTAAACTTCTCGGATCCTTATTACGATGCAACACAGGCAGTTCTTCTTCCGATCGACTCTGAGGTGAAGACGGAGGATGACCTGAAGGCATGCAAGGCCATCGGCGTACAGGGCGGAACGACAGGCGAGACAGTTGCACGCGGCATCAATGACGGCGCAGTTGTTTCCGTAAAGAGCTTCAATCAGGCGGTCCTTGATCTGGTAAACGGCAAGGATGATGCAATCGTCATCGACCAGGTCCCCGGCGAAGCCTTCCTTTCCCAGTACTCGGACAAAATTCAGCTGGTAGAGGGCTCCACCTTTAACTTCGATGTGGAGCAGTACGGTATCGCAATGCCCAAGGATGACGAAGTCATGCTGAATGCCATCAACGGTGCTCTTGCAGACATGAAGGCAGACGGAACCTACGATCAGCTTCTGGAGCAGTACGTTAACAGTTACGAAGCAGAATAACAAGACAGAGTCACAAGTATCTGGTTTCCGACATAATGTCTGTACCGGATTCGGAGAGGGTGAGAAGCAAGATGCTCCTCACCCTCTTTTCAAAACACAGGGTAAGAGGGTACAATAAATCAGCATCAAAAGAGAAACCGTTCAAGGGTGAAGGAATACCATGTCAGAATTAGCCAATCAGTTTTTTAAAGCTTTTATTAAGAACAACCGCTGGCAGCTCTATGTGAAGGGACTGGGCAATACTCTGGAGGTGACGCTTTTTGCGGCACTTCTGGGTCTTCTTCTGGGTACCGCTGCGTGCCTTCTGAATATGCAGCGGACGAAGGAGGGAAAGAGAACCCTTCTTTCCAGAATTGCATATGTATACATTGATGTAATCCGCGGAACTCCGACGATGATTCAGCTCCTGATCATGTGGAATGTGATCATGGCGACCTCGAAGAACAAGGTCCTGGTTGCAGTGATGGCATTCGGAATCAACTCCGGCGCGTATGTTGCTGAGATTATTCGAGGCGGCATTCTGTCGGTGGATGACGGACAGATGGAGGCCGGGCGTTCTCTTGGACTCACCAAGATGCAGACCATGCTGGCAGTCATTCTGCCGCAGGCGTTCAAGAACTGTTTCCCGTCTCTTTTGAATGAGTTCATCACTCTGCTGAAGGAGACGTCCATCGCAGGAGCCGTCGGACTTTCCGAGCTGACGCATGCTTCGGATCAGGTGTCGTCCGCAACCTACGAATACATGATGCCTCTCCTTGGAGCTGCAGCAATGTACTTTGTGGTTGTGAAAATCCTGTCCTTCTTCTTCGGAATTCTGGAGAAAAAGCTGCGCGCAAGTGACAACCGGTGAGGTGGATAACATGGCAGAAGAGAAGAATGCAATGATCCGGGTCAAGGATCTGAAGAAAGAATTCGGAGACAATCAGGTCCTCCGGGGAATCAATTATGAAATCGAGAAGGGCCAGAAGATCGTTCTGGTCGGGCCTTCCGGCTGCGGAAAGTCTACCTTCCTCCGCTGCATGAACCTTCTGGAGGTTCCGACGAGCGGAGAGGTCTGGCTGGATGATGTTCAGGTCAATGATCCGCATACGGATATCAACAAGGTCCGGCAGAAAATGGGAATGGTGTTTCAGCACTTTAATCTGTTCCACAATCTGACCATCATGAACAACATCACACTGGCACCGGTGAAGCTGGGACTCCTTGGCAAGGAGGAGGCATCGGAGAAGGCGCTGCAGCTGCTTCGCCGCGTCAATCTGGAGGACAAGGCGGATGCTTATCCGCATTCTCTTTCCGGCGGTCAGCAGCAGAGAATTGCAATCTGCCGTGCGCTGGCAATGAACCCTGAGGTGATGCTGTTTGATGAGCCGACCTCGGCACTGGATCCCGAAATGGTAGGTGAGGTACTTCAGGTTATGACGGAGCTTGCGGAGTCCGGCATGACGATGGTGGTCGTTACGCATGAGATGGCGTTTGCACGTCAGGTAGCGTCCAAGGTGATTTTTATTGACGAGGGAACCATCAAGGAAGAGAACACGCCGGAGGAATTCTTCGCACATCCGAAGAACCAGCGGCTTCAGGATTTCCTCTCGAAGGTGCTGCAATAATGAGCTGGGAAGAGAATGTACGGCGTGTATCGCCCTATGTGGCGGGGGAGCAGCCGAAGAATCCGAATATTATCAAGCTGAATACGAATGAGTGCCCGTATCCGCCGGCACCGGGAGTTGCGGACGCCGCCAGAAAGCTTGCGGAGGATTATGCGGCGATGCGGCTTTATCCGGATATGGATGCTGCGCCGCTTGTCCGGACACTTGCAAAGCGCTATCAGGTGAAGTCGGAGCAGGTTTTTGTGGGAGTCGGATCGGACGATGTGCTGTCCATGTCGTTTCTCACGTTCTTTACAGCAGGAAAGAAGCTCCTGTTCCCGAACATCACATATTCCTTTTACGATGTATGGGCGGATCTCTACCGGATTCCGTATGCCATGGTTCCTCTTCGGGAGGACTTTACGATCGATCCGGAGAACTATATTCCGGACTCTCCTTCCTTTGCAGGAAAGGGCGAGGAGGTCGGCGGGATTATTTTTCCGAATCCCAATGCACCCACGGGAGTCGAGCTTCCTTTGGAGGAGATCGAACGCATTGTCTCCGCAAACCGTGACAAGGTCGTCATTGTGGATGAGGCCTATGTCGATTTCGGAGCGTCCTCGGCGCTTCCTCTGATTGACAGATATGATAACCTTCTGGTTGTACAGACGTTTTCCAAGTCGAGAGCAATGGCGGGAGCCAGAATCGGATTTGCCATCGGAAACGAGAAACTGATTTCTTATCTGAAGGATGTGAAGTTTTCCTTCAATTCCTATACAATGAATCTGCAGACCATCCGGATGGGGACAGCTGCGGTGGAGGATGAGGCATATTTTCGGAGCCTGACCTCCAGAATCATTGCGACAAGAGAGAAATTCAAGAAAGATCTGACGGAAATGGGATTTGTTTTCCCGGATTCCAGAGCAAACTTTGTGTTTGCAAAACATCCGGAGCATTCCGGAGAGGAGCTGTTCCAAAAGCTCAGGGAGCGCGGCATCTATGTCCGCCACTGGAACAAGCCTTTGATCGGAGAGTATCTCCGCATTACCATCGGAACAGAAGAAGAAATGGCTGCGGTGACGCAGGCACTGAGGGAGATAGTAAATGCTGAATAAGTACTTTTATTGTTTTGTGATTTCCATGGTTCCGCTGATTGAGCTGCGCGGAGCAATTCCGATTGCGCAGGCGTTTCACACAGCGGATCCTTCGTTCAACATGCTGGCGGCGTATATTATCATCGCAATCGGCAACATGATTCCGGTTCCGATCATTTTCTTCTTCGCAAGAAGAGTGCTGGAATGGGGCGCAGACAAGAAGGTAATCGGCAAATTCTTCTCCTTCTGCCTGAACAAGGGACACAAGGGCGGAGAGAAGCTCAAGGCAACGGCAGGAAAAGGACTTTATATTGCGCTTCTTCTTTTTGTGGGAATTCCGCTTCCCGGAACGGGCGCATGGACCGGAACGCTGGCGGCATCCTTCCTGGATATGGATTTTAAGAAGAGTGTACTTGCGGTTCTTGGCGGCGTGGCACTTGCTGGCGTCATCATGGGCGTCTTAAGCTTTGCGGTTGCTTCGGGAGTCACGGCAATCGGATAACCGGTTATACAGAGTCAGGTCAGAGAGGGCGCAGAGGAATCTGCGCCTCTTTTTCCATTCAGAGATCTGCGGTCATGGGCGGAAGAGTTGTTCCCTGGTCTGAAAGCAGAAACGAAGAATGGAAGGAAAATGGGGAGGAAGGGAACAGCAGATGAGAGATGGATTTTTCAAGGCGGCAGCGGTAGTGCCTGCCATGACGATTGCGGACCCGGAGTCGAATGCAAAGGAAATGATCCGGTGCCTTCGGGAGGCCGCAGGAAACGGGGCGAAGCTGATTGCATTTCCGGAGCTTGCTGTGACAGGCTATACGGGAAATGATCTCTTTCTGCAGGATATGCTGCTTCGCGGTGCGGAGGATGCGCTGCGCGTCATCCGGGACGCAACGACGGGCCTGGATGCGCTGGTCTTTGCCGGCTTTCCGCTGGAGTGGAAGGGGAAGCTTTATAACACGGCGGCAGTTCTGCAGAACGGAAGGATTCTTGCGTTTATTCCCAAGAGATGTCTCCCGGACTATGCGGAGTTTTATGAACCGAGGCAGTTCACACCGGGGCCTGTTTCTGCACAGGAGATCCTTTTTGACGGAGCAGAGGTTCCGTTTGGCAGCCATATCCTTCTGGAGGTGGATGCGGTTCGTGACCTTCGCATTGCGTGCGAGATCTGCGAGGATGCCTGGGCGGTCCAAGCACCGCACATTGAGCACGCGGTCGCCGGCGCGAATCTGATGGTCAATCTGTCGGCATCCAACGAGACCGTGGGAAAGGATGCCTACCGGACACAGCTGTTCTCGTCGGTTTCGGCAAGAACCCTTTCGGATTACATCTATGTAAGCTCGGGAGACGGGGAATCTACGCAGGACCTTGTATTCGGCGGCCGTGTCATGATGCTGGAGAACGGCTCACTTCTTGCGGAGAGGAAAATTTTTGACAATGCCTACGGAGAGACCAAGATCGTCTATGCAGATTTTGATGTGCAGAGAATGAATTACGAGCGGAGACGGATGACCTCCTTTCCGGTACAGGAGAGCGGATATCTCCGGATTCCGGTGCACATGGAGGAACAGGAATGCGAGCTGACGCGTGTGTTTGATCCGCATCCCTTTGTGCCGGCAGATGCGGCGGGAAGACTGAAGCGCTGCGAGGATATCCTGAACATCCAGTCGAGAGGACTGGCAAGGCGTCTTCATCACATTCACTGTCCTTTTGCTGTGATCGGCGTTTCCGGCGGTCTGGATTCCACGCTGGCACTTCTTGTGACCGCGAGGGCTTTTGATCTTCTGGGGCTTCCGCGGGAAAATATCCTGGCGGTGACAATGCCGTGCTTTGGCACAACGGATCGGACCTATCACAATGCATTGACGCTGGCAAAGACGCTGGGTGCCTCCTTGAAGGAGGTGCGCATTGCCGCATCGGTGACGCAGCATTTCAAGGACATCGGACAGGATCCGGAGTTCCATGACGTGACCTATGAAAACGGACAGGCAAGGGAACGGACGCAGGTTCTGATGGATCTTGCCAATCAGAGAAACGGAATTGTCATCGGAACCGGTGATCTGTCCGAGCTGGCGCTTGGCTGGGCGACCTATAACGGAGATCATATGTCGATGTATGGTGTCAATGCTGGTGTTCCGAAGACGCTGGTATCTCATCTGGTTCGCTGCTGCGCGGAGGCAGCCGGAGAAAAGGAGCCGGCACTCGCCGCCTGCCTTCTGGATGTGCTGGATACGCCGGTGAGCCCGGAGCTTCTTCCCCCGACCGAGGACGGGAAGATCTCACAGAAGACGGAGGACCTGGTCGGTCCGTACGAGCTTCATGATTATTTCCTCTATTACATGCTCCGCTGCGGCTATCGTCCGAGGAAGATCTTCCGGATTGCACAGCGGTCCTTTGCGGGTATCTACGACAGCGAGACGATTCTTAAGTGGGAGAAAAACTTCATGCGCAGGTTCTTTTCCCAGCAGTTCAAGCGCTCCTGTCTTCCGGATGGCCCGAAGGTTGGTTCGGTTGCGGTTTCGCCTCGCGGAGATCTGCGGATGCCAAGCGATGCCTGTGCAGAGCTCTGGAAGAACGATCTGCCGTAACCTTGGACGGAATTCTGCAATCACAGGGAAGGAGAAGAACAATGCTGCTTCATTTTACGAAGATGGAAGGCTGCGGAAATGACTACATTTATGTGAATGGATTTACGGAAAAGCTTCCGCAGGAGAGAAAAACGGAGCTTGTGAAAAAGCTCTCGAGACTGCATTTCGGAATCGGCGGCGACGGAGTGATCTTTATCAATCCGTCGGAAAAGGCGGATTTTGAAATGGAAATGTACAACAAGGACGGGTCGAGAGGCCGCATGTGCGGGAACGGAATTCGCTGTGTCGGCAAGTATGTCTATGATCACGGAATGACGAACGGGAAAACGGAAATTACCGTGGAGAGCTTCGGAGAAGTGAAGAAGCTGGAGCTTTCCTGCAGGGACGGAAAGATGTTGACTGCAAGAGTCAATATGGGGCGGCCGGTTCTGGAGGCTGCGAAAATCCCTGTTTTGTCTGAAAAAAGTCCCGTGATCGATGAGCCGATCGAAGCAGCAGGCAGGACCTGGAGAATGACCTGCGTCTCGATGGGAAATCCGCACGATGTGATCTTTGTGGAGGATAAGGATCTGAAGGCCCGCGGTCTTCGGGATGAAAACGGCGAGCTTCTTGCCGACGGAGACATAAGAAATCTCGACCTTGAGAAAATCGGACCGCAGTTCGAATATCATCCCTGCTTCCCGGAGCGGACGAACACCGAATTTGTTCAGGTTATGGACCGCGGTCATGTCAACATGCGTGTCTGGGAGCGCGGAAGCGGTGAGACCCTTGCCTGCGGGACGGGATGCTGTGCGACCGCAGTCGCCTGTGTCCTGAACGGGAAAACCGACCGGAAGGTGGAGGTAAATCTTCTCGGAGGGAAGCTTCTCATCGAGTGGGATGAGGTAACAGATGATATCTATATGACAGGTCCTGCGGAAACGGTATTTGACGGAACCGTGGAGATTTCTTTATAACAGAGATATCTCTGTTATAAAGAATATCCGGCGAACAGGCATGGACAAGGAAAGCGCGCAGGCAGGATTACAGACAAGGAAGGAGTTTTGATATGTTTGAAGCAAACAGCGATAATCTGAAATTACCGGGAAGCTATCTGTTCAGCACCGTGGCGAAGAAGACCAGGGCTTACCAGAACGAGCATCCGGATGCTCAGCTGATCCGCATGGGAATCGGCGATGTCACACAGCCTCTTCCGCCGGCGGTGATTGAGGCTCTGCACAAGGCAGTGGACGAGCAGGCAAACGGAGCAACCTTCCGCGGCTATGCACCGGATCTTGGCTATGACTTCCTTCGCGCAGCCATCGCGGAGAACGATTACCGTGCACGCGGCTGCGACATTGCAGACGATGAGATCTTTGTCTCCGACGGAGCAAAATCGGATTCCGGCAACATTCAGGAGATTTTTGAAAAGGACAACGTGATCGCGGTCTGCGATCCGGTCTATCCGGTCTATGTGGACAGCAATGTCATGGCGGGAAGAACCGGTGAATATGACGCTGCGACTGGCCGCTGGAGCAATGTGATTTACATGCCCTGCACCGAGGAGAACGGCTTTGCACCGGATCTGCCCGGAACCGGAAAGACGAAGGAGGTCTCCGGAGACCGCAGGCCGGATCTTATTTATATCTGCTCTCCGAACAACCCGACCGGTGCAGCACTGACCAAGGCACAGCTGCAGAAATGGGTGGACTATGCAAATGCAAACGGAGCGGTGATTATTTTCGACTCCGCATATGAATCCTACATCACAGAGGAAGATGTCCCGCACACCATTTACGAGTGCGAGGGAGCAAGAACCTGCGCCATTGAAATTCGTTCCTTCTCCAAGAATGCCGGCTTTACAGGACTTCGCCTCGGCGCGACCATCATTCCGAAGGATCTGAAGGATCACAACGGAAATGCGCTGTACGGACTCTGGGCACGCCGCCACGGAACGAAGTACAACGGAGCACCCTACATTGTGCAGAGAGCAGGTGAGGCCATTTATTCCGATGCCGGAAAGGCACAGGTGAAGGAGATGGTAAACCGCTACATGAGCAATGCAAGGTTTATCAAGGAGAGCCTGCAGTCCATGGGCTATACGGCATACGGCGGTGTCAATTCCCCTTATATCTGGCTGAAGACACCGGATCAGATGACCAGCTGGGAATTCTTTGATTATCTTCTCGACAAGGCGAATGTGATCGGCACGCCCGGATCAGGCTTTGGCCCCTCCGGAGAGCATTTCTTCCGGCTTACGAGCTTCGGCACGGTGGAGAATTCCAGAATTGCAATGGACCGGATCCGCGCGCTGTGATAAACTATATCGGTGAATCATTTACTTTGTAAGCTTTGGAGGAAGTTAAGCAATGGCATTACTGCAGGAATGGCGCGCAAAGGCGTACAATGAAAAGGCAAATAAGGGTGATCTCCAGAGACTCTGGTCGGATTACTTTATGAAGGAGAAGGAGATCTACGAGCAGCTGCTGAAGACTCCGGATGAGGAAGTCAGAGGAACCGTGAAGGAGCTTGCAGAGAAATATAACATTTCTCTGGAGTACATGGTTGGATTCTTGGATGGAATCAATGATTCCCTGAAGATCGAGAATCCCATTGAGACCATGGAAGAGGACACCGAGGTCAGCCTTGCATTCGACAAGGAGAAGCTGTACAAGAACATGGTTGCCGCTGAGGCCGACTGGCTCTATCAGCTTCCGGAATGGAACGAGATCTTCTCCGAGGAGAAGCAGAAGGAGCTCTATCTTGAGCAGAAGAAGTCCGGCACCATCGTAAAGGGGCAGAAGATTTATCCGAACGATCCCTGCCCGTGCGGCTCCGGCAAGAAGTACAAGAAGTGCCACGGGAAGAATAAGTAAAATTCGTTTCTGATCAATTTATACATATTTGTCCGAATCGGTTTGTACAGTATCCCACTGGACTTTTGGGAGTCTGGTTTTGTAGA
>ENA-OUOY01000132-OUOY01000132.1-human-gut-metagenome-genome-assembly--contig:-NODE-132-length-60917-cov-10.966087_pt1 | contig 60917 bp, 61 predicted proteins | sample MGYA00237937_ERZ548767 | MGnify/ENA primary metagenome ERZ548767 (study PRJEB26490, sample SAMN05356887) | human gut metagenome | biome: terrestrial biome; feature: human-associated habitat; material... | reverse complement strand
GCCACTGGCGAGGGTAATTTTGTATATTATGAGACACGCTTTATTTGACGCTTACTATTAAACAGCAGACGAACTGTATATTGCAATGAACTTTAAGATAAGATCTGTTAAAAATCAATTTTCATTCATCAGGTCTTGCTATCGAATTTATTATATAAAAAGAAAAAAGCCCGATATAATCGAGCTTTTCATGGTGCGGATAACAGGAGTTGAACCTGCACCGAGTTGCCCCGACTGGCACCTGAAGCCAGCGCGTCTGCCTATTCCGCCATATCCGCATAACAATCAATATTACTTTAATATTTTATCACAAACTTACAGGTTTGTCAAGAGCTTTTATATTAAATCAAGTAAAATTACTTTTTAACCTTGCATATATATTTGCGCTTTAGTGTTGTATAACTATGAAATATATGATATAATTCTTTTGAGGTGAAAAGTATGAGGATTATTAGTTATCGTGAGGAGTTCAAGCAGCAGGTAATTGACTTGATACTGCACATTCAGAATGAAGAAGCAAAAATAAATCTCGCACTTCAGCAGCAGCCCGATCTGTTGGATATCAAAGATTCCTATATAAGCAGAGGCGGCGAATTTCTCGTTGCTATCGAAAATGGTGTTGTAATCGGAACAATAGCATTTATGAATTATGGTGATCACAATGCCGTGCTGAAAAAAGTTTTTCGTTCAGGCGGAATACAGAAGTCAAGGAATAGGACTTGCATTGTATAAAAAACTTCTCGGCGTACTTGTAGAGCAAGGATACAAAAAGGTACTTCTTGATACACCTGCTGTAGCGGTCAAGTCTCATCATTTTTATGAAAAGGCAGGCTTCAAAATGATATCAAAACAGGAACTCCCGTTCCACTACGAATATCCTGACAGGGATTCTTTGCTGTATTTGCTTGTACTGTAAATAAGTCGATTACTTAAAGTTGTTGTGCTACAGTAAGGGGATAGTCAAGTATTGATGTATAATGCCAAATAAATTATGGCAATATATTAAATACAAAAAGCCGACAATTTTTGACTGCCGGCTTAGTTTTATCCGTTTTATCTGATAATTGAGTGAGAATGAATGTAGAATTCCTCCTGACTTGGTTGCCACGCCTTGGTTTTAGGCGGAAATTGTTTGTCAAATTCCGCGACAGCCGCTGTATCGCTGCATGGTTCAGCAGCATTACTTGGATGATAAAACCACTTTCTGCCATCGAGGGCGTCATCGCTAAGGACTTTCACAAGCAGAGGAGCAGGGAATACATCGCCTTCGAAGCACACATTGTACTTTTTACAGCTTTTGTATCCGCGGGCAACATAGTTATCGGGATTACCAAAATTTATAACCACGTCATATTTCAAGTCCTTTACGACTGAAAAAGTGTGTTCAAGAAGTGCTTTACCGTATCCCATACGCTGAAAGTCAGGGTGAATGCAAAGTGGACCCATAGAAACGATTGGCTTAACATTACCATTTTCGTCTGCAAGTTCAGCTTTTGTATACATAATGCAACCGATAATTTTACCGTCTGTTTCAATGACATGAGCGAGTTCAGGAATAAAATCCTTGTGTTTTCTCATTACATGGATAAAGAAATGCTCGTCACAGCCGGGAACACTCAAATTCCAAAAGGCTTCACGGGCAAGATTTTCAACTTCGCGGAAGTCTTTCTCTGTCTCCAAACGGATAATATAGTCATTTTTATTCATTGTTTTTCCTCCTGAAATGTTGTGACTCAACGGGAGGCTTGTGTGAGATAGTATTCGCAAACCACCCGTTTACGCTGCTATCTCAGGTCGGTTATTTTTGTTCAAACAACGATCTCCTTAAATTGAATTTATAAAATTTAAGGCAAAGCGTCATTACGTCGCTTTGCCACTGGTGCGGGTGACAGGACTTGAACCTGCACACCTTTCGGCACAAGAACCTAAATCTTGCGTGTCTGCCAATTTCACCACACCCGCATAAAGTAAACAGTTAAGCTGCGATCCTTTGGAAGGAAAGCAGCGAGTATCTGTTAAAGTAAGGATCAGTCTTTTTTATCGTTATCGATCGGCTGATCTGAAGAAGTTTCATTTTCAGACTTTGTATCGGCAGGGGACTTATCTGCTTTTGCAGAGTCAGAACTTGTTTCAGCAGAATTTTCAGCCTCTTTTTCTGCACGATCGCCTGCGGATTCTATGTAAATGTCCTCATCAGCAAGACTGCCGACGAAGTTGAGCTGTTTTACAGGAATTCTTTTAAGCGGAGAATATTCAAACTTAGAGCACGAATAATTTGAGTCAACCAAGCCCTTTTTCTCGCACAAGACCTTATTTCCGTCCTTTGCTCTTTTGCCGAACTGGCAGTAATCGCACTTGGGAGCAATTTTTTTATCGAAGTATTTAGCTCCGCCCTGAAATATAGACATAATGCCCATAATAAATCACCTCAAAAAATGTATCTGTTATTATTATAACACAAACGCGATAATTTGTCCAGTGATTTTTGAAAAAATATATAAAATTTATTTGAATTAACTGATACAAGTACTCGGGTCAATAAGATTAAAGTGATGAATTCGAGAAAATTTTCGCAGAACTATGGACAAATTTAAAAAAATATTGTATAATAAAAAGTATATGAAATATATGGCAGCATAAGCTGACCTTAAATATCGGAGGAATTTGCAAAATGAATAGTAAAATGAGAAAATTTACTGCGGCAGCGGCAGCATTTGCCCTTGCAGCAACTATTACAAGCTGTAGTGCTCCCGAAGCCATAACCTTTGGAAAAAGTTCACAGACTGCTCTTACAGTAGACGGATATGAGATACCCGCGGGAATATTTGTCTACAATGAGATCTATGCTTACAACAGCGCAGCGTATACACTTTATGCTCAGAACGGCACATATCCGTCACAGAAGGACGTGGAATCGGCAAAAATTGAGAATACAGACGCTGCCGAGTGGATCCAGAATCAGGCTACGGATTTCTGCAAGGATTTTGTTGTTACCGAGCGTGAGTTCGCGCAGATCGGCGATACACTTACAGAGGAAGAAGTTCAGCTTGTAAAAGACAATCTTGACAGCAACGAGAATAAAGAGGTCTTTACCGAGAACGGAGTAGGAAAGGATTCGCTTAAAGCTATCATTGAGAATTCCTACAAGCAAAAGCACGTTTTCGATCATTACTTCGGTCTTGACAGCGAATTCGGCTGCACTGAGGACGAGTTGAAAGAATACTTCAAGGACAGAACTGTAAGAGTTAACTACTTCTCGATAAGCCTCAAGGATTCAGATGGTGAGGATCTTGATGCGGACACAAAGCACGAGCTTGATAATAAGATAAAGAATTATCTCAGGGAAATAAATGAAGAGCCTGATGATCTTGCAAAAATGCAGAAGCTTAACGAATGCAGAGACGACTATCAGGAGTTCGTGGCAGAACTTAAAGCGAAAGCAGAGGAAGAATCAGGCGAGACAACAACAACTACTACCACAACAACGACAACTTCTGACAGCGCCGAAACTACCACGACAACTACCGATCCATATGCAAACGAAGTTACAGTAACAAAATACACTACGACAACTGCTGACGAGAGCAACAGTGATTCTGCAACGACAACAACTACTGCTGCTGCCGGAACAGACGACAGCAAGAAGGCTGAGCAGGACTATAATGACTTCCTCTTTAATGAGCTTGAAGATTATCAGGCGGTTCGTTATGATTACGATGACAGCACGATATACATTGTTATCAAGGGCGATATAAGTGAGCGTATGACAGATGACGACCTTTGGTCTGATAGTTCAATAGATTCACTTCTTCAGGAGCGTTATCAGCAGGACTTCACAGACAAGATGAAAGCAATCGCGGACGGATATGCAACTGAAAGAAACAGCAAGGCTTACAGAAAGTACACACCATTTAAGCTTATGCTTGATACCAATTCATAAAACACTATAAAATAAACGGCTTCCGAAAATCAATTCGGAAGCCGTTTTTATGTTGTATGAGATTATCTGTAATTTTTTGTGCGGAGTATTCTGATCGAGTTGAGAATAAGCAGCATTGCTGTGCCTGAATCGGCGAAAACTGCGAGCCACATATTCGGATGACCGAGCAGACCAAGCACAAGTACGACTGCCTTTATGGCAAGTGCAAAGATAATGTTTTCATATGATATGCGGAGCGTCTTATTAGCGATTTTCTTGGCAGTAACAACTGCTTCGGGTTCAGAATTCATGAATACCGCATCGGCAGCTTCAAGAGCAAGGTCGGAACCGCTCTGCATAGCGCCGCCAACATCAGCTCCGGCAAGTACAGGGCCGTCGTTGATTCCGTCACCGACAAACATAACTGAGCCGTATTCGCTGCGGAGTTTTCTGATTTCCTCAAGCTTTCCGTCCGGAAGAAGCTCTGCTCTTACGATGTCTATTCCAAGCTCATTTGCGGCAATTTCAGCATTTTCTTTTTTATCGCCTGTGAACATAGCGGTCTTGATTCCGAGTGCGCGGAGTTTTTTCATTGCATCACGCGAAGTCTTTTTAATTGTATCTGAAACCACAACGCGACCTACTGCATTTCCGTCAACAGCGACATAAACTACGCTGCCGGAAGTCGGAGCGAGGTTTGCGGGGAGTTTAATGCCGTTTTCAGCCATAAGTCTTTCATTTCCGCAGAGGATCTTCTTTGAGTTGAGCTCCGAGCTGACTCCACGGCCTGCAAGTTCCTCGGACTTTTCGGGGGATACAAGCGCAAGATTTTTCTCACGGCAGTAAGATGTAATGCTTTCTGCAACGGGGTGAGTTGAACCCTGTTCACAGCTTCCGCAGATCGTGAGAAGTGCGTTTTCATCTGCATTGCCGAAACACTCAACCTTCGTTACCGAGAACGTACCGTCTGTGAGCGTACCTGTTTTGTCAAAAGCGATCGCTTTTACCTTGCCGAGAGCCTCGATCGAATTTCCGCCCTTAAAGAGAATACCCAGTTTTGATGAAGCTCCGATTCCCGAGAAGTAAGCAAGCGGAACGCTGAGCACGAGTGCGCACGGACAGCTTATAACGAGGAAAGTGAGTGCGGAGTAGATCCATTTGCTCCAGTCTCCCGTGATAAGTGAGGGAACGATTGCAGTGAGTACCGCAGCGGCAATAACTATAGGTGTGTAGACTTTGGCAAACCTTGTGATAAAACGGTCAATCTGCGGCTTTTCGGCAGAAGCGTCCTCAACTGCACGGGCGATCTTGGAGATCATTGAGTCATCAGCCGCGGCAGTTACGCGCAGAGTGAACATTTCATTGAGATTGATGCAGCCTGACATTATTTTGTCGCCCTTGCGGACTGACATGGGGACAGGCTCGCCGTTTACAGCGGAGGTGTCGATTCGCGAAGTTCCCGATTCAACAATGCCGTCGGCAGCGATTCGCTCTCCTGCCTTGATACGGAGAATATCGCTTACATTGATGTCCTCGGACGGAGTGCGGACGAACTCGCCGTTTACCAGAACGTCAGCCTCCTCGACTTTCAGAGAAGCAACATCGGTAATAGCCTTTCGGCTTTTTGCAACAGCGAAGTCCTCGAAAAACTCACCTATGCGGAAGAAAAGCACTACGCCGACAGCCTCGGTGAAATCGCCCAGAGCGAAAGCGCCGATAGTTGCGACAGTCATGAGGAAATTCTCGTCAAAGAAGTTTCCGGCTTTTATATTTTTAAATGTAGATTTGAGAATATTGAATCCGAGAATAAGGTAAGCCGCGATGTATAATCCGAGCGTAATCGGGAAGATATCCAATGTGTGTTCGAGAATAATAGCCGCTACAAAAACTGCTATACCTATTAAAAGAAGTATGAGTCCATGATCGTCACCGTGAGAGTGACTGTGTTTATGTTCTTCCTCGTGTTTGTTCTCGTGATCATCACCGCAGCAGCAAGAATCGCCGTGTTCGTGGTGGTGATGTTCGCGGTGATGTTCGTGGCTGTGACCGTGACTCTCGGGAACAAACTCAACTCCTGCCTCAATGGAGTTGGCGATCTTGTTCATCTGCGTGAGAGTATCATCGGTTATTTCGCCCTCGACTTTGAGCTTCATCATCGCAAAATTGAGAACCGCCTTGTCAATGCCGTCCATTTTGTTAATGGCTTCTTCGATTTTTGCACCGCAGTGAGCACAGCCGAGATTTTCGACGGAGTAGGTAACTGTTTTATGCTTATGTTCATGCTCGTGACCGCAGCAATCGCCGTGTTCATGGTGGTGATGTTCGCCATGGTGTTCGTGGCTGTGACCGTGACTTTCGGGAACAAACTCAACACCTGCCTCAATTGAGTTAGCGATCTTGTTCATTTGTGCGAGCGTGTCATCGGTGATATTTCCGACAACTTTAAGTTTCATCATCGGGAAATTGAGGACTGCTTTTTCAATGCCGTCCATTTTGTTTATCGCTTCTTCTATCTTACCGCCGCAATGAGCGCAGCCAAGGTTTTTAATCGAATAAGTTTTTTCCATAGAGAAAGATCCTTTCGTAATCATATGAATAATTGTTCATATGATTATTATAGCACATAAGAAAGCTTTTGTCAATAGTTTTCAGAAATTTTATTGTGATAAGATTGCATTTTTTTCGGAAAGTGCTATAATTATAGATATTGTTATCGAAAATAAGGCAAAAAGTCGATGAGTTTTATTATGCTAACAACTTTTAAAAATTATTTTGGATTTTTTCGTCATTTTCACTCCTGAAAATCACTTATATATGAAAGCTTTCATATAACTTCGCGGCTGATGTCGCGGGAGGATCGCGAATCGCTATTTGCAGAGCGGTTCTGAAAAAGGAGTGAGACCTATGACTGCCGATACGAAAATCTTTGTCGGAGGTGACGCAGCAATTTCTACAGCATTTGAACCTGATAATATGATACAGCAGCGTGATAACAGCGTTAACCGGCTTATAATCGAATGCAGAACATCTAAGGAGAGCCTCGCTGAGCTTTATGAGATGTTCAAAAAGAGCGTTTTTGCCGTTGCATTCGGAATAACAGCCGATTATCATCTCGCAGAGGACTGCGTTGCCGAAACTTTTGTCAGACTTACCACGGTACGCAATTTCTCCGAAAAGAAAGGTGACGGCAAAGGTTTTATCCTGACAATAGCACGCAACGTTGCATTGGAGCTTCGCCGCAGATACCAGAAAGAAGCAGCAAATTTTATAATACAGAGCTACGGCGAGGCGGAGCAGACTGTCGAGGACAGTATATTCATAAATCAGCTTCTCAAGCACCTTAATGACAAGCAGAGACAGATAGTTATACTGAGGTGTTGTGCGGAGCTGCGATTCAGGGAGATAGCAAAAATTATGAAATGTCCCGAAACAACAGTAAAATCAAGATACAAAAAGGCAATATCGATCCTACAGGAAAAGGCAGGTGAAGATCGGTGACAAATGAGAAATATAACGAAAATCAGGAGTTTGAAAAACTGCTGAGAGAGAAAATGGATCAGCTTTCCGATTCCGTAGATTGCTTCGACAAAATTTCTGCAAGGGCTTTTCCTGAAAAAAGTTCGGATTTTTCCGACAGCGAGCTGTTCGTAAGCGACCTTGAAAATGTGACCGGCAAACGCAGGGGAGCAGTCTTTCTCAGGTGGACTGCCGCGGCTGCTGCGATCGTGCTTTGTGTGGGAGTTCTTCCGAAAACCGCGATCATGAATAATTTCCTTGCCAATATTGGCAAGAATAGAAACGAGCTTTACAGCAGCATGATCTCGGAAATCGAATCCGAGACACAGCTTAACGATTACCGCCAATATGATGTAACTCTGAGCGAGTATCTTGCAGATGATTTTCTTATTACTCCGCTTTATAGCTGTCCGTTTGAGGACGTTGACAGAGAAGATATGAGGGTAAGGATATTCATCAGGGAAAATGATGGCTTGCTGACCAATCAGGTTTACGCGGTCGAGTACAGCGGAGACTATACAGAGTCGAACTTTATAGCCGTTGCCGAATCGGAGGCAAAATTCACCGATGAGGAACTTGCGGATTTTGACTCCGGCAATGCGGAATACACCGACGCTGTCGAGAAACTCCAATCTTCTGTTGAAGAAATGACAAAAGAGAACGGTTATTCAACGCTTGATCTGAAAAAGTACACCGGAGACGGCACAAATTCGGATATGGCGGCATCGTTTTCATACGAAACTCTGATAAGAGAGGGGGAACAGATCTATCCGATCGCTGTCTATGCTCTTTATCACAACTCGCATGAGAATGGCGGGATCAAGTATTATTACGATTTCAGTTGCTACAAGTATGAAAATGATGAGCCGGTCCCTGCCGAACTGTCGGGCGAGGCGTTCAAGTGGAGAAATGCGGTCGGCTTTGACGGGTGTCAGATAACTCCTAAGCAGAGTGGATCACGTTTTGAGAGAAAAGAAATGCTCTCGGCTGTATCGGATATTTCGCTTTGTGCGTGGGTCGTGCCTTTAGAAAATTATGACGGCGAAAGCGGAGCAATGCCGCTGACTCTTGCGGAGGAATCGACATACGGATTTTCCACACTTGGTTCTGTTGATATGCCATATGACAACATAATAAGAAAGACAGCTAAGGTGTACATTGATTATAAGAGTGGAACTGACCAATATATTTTAGCCAAAGGAAATGACTTTGAGACGGAACGGCAAATACAGACTAATGAAAGCACATATACAGAGCGTCAGGCGGAAGAACTGAGCAGACTTCAGGAGGAACAAAGGCAATTGGAGGCTGAGATAGAAAAGAAAGTTCTTGAAGGCTCATATATCAGCGGCGAATCTGCTGTTCCGTAAGAACGGCTTGAAACAGTTAAAGGTTTGATTTACAGCTCGCTTTAAGTATTACAAAAGAGAGTAAGAATAAAATTTTAACAGACTAACAAATAAACAGCAGAATCGCGTTTTGCGGTTCTGTTGTTTTTTTAGAAAAAGTCCGTGCTCTCCCGCATATAATTTACCACATTATATATAGGTGGTGGGAGAATGGTTTGCGGACTTGAGGATCTTAGGTGCAAGGAGGTCATTGATGTAAAGACGGGCGAGAGACTTGGCTACATTGACGATGCGGAGATAAATATTGACACGGCGGAGGTTTCGGCATTTGTGATATATGGTAGAAGGGGGATTTTTGGCGTTTTCGGCAGGGAGGAGGACATAGTGATACCGTGCGCCGACATAAGAGTAGTCGGGAGCGATATAGTCCTTATAGAGCGGAGCGAAGCCTCGAGGTTGTCACATATTACAAATAAAAGAAGAATAAGTTTGCAAAGTTTGTTTAAATGACGATATATAAACTCTTGAAAAAAAATGAAGAAAATGCTATAATATTAAGGCAATTCGCACGCTTGTACTTTTGCAGGTTGGTGTGCCCGTCGGGCATTTACTGCAAGCTAAGTCGGGCGGAGGATTAATTTTAACCAATTTTAAGGAGGACTACACCATGGGAGTAGTATCAATGAAGCAGCTTCTTGAGGCAGGCGTTCACTTCGGACACCAGACAAGAAGATGGAACCCGAAAATGGCTCCGTACATTTTCACAGAAAGAAACGGAATTTACATCATCGACCTTCAGAAGACAGTTAAGAAGCTCGAAGAAGCTTATCTTTTCGTTCGTGACCTCTCAGCAGAGGGCGGCGAAGTTCTCTTCGTAGGTACAAAGAAGCAGGCTGGAGATTCCGTTAAGGAAGAGGCTACCAGAGCAGGCGCTCACTATGTAAACGCAAGATGGCTCGGCGGTATGCTCACAAACTTCAAGACTATCCAGACAAGAATCAAGAGACTTGAGCAGCTCCACACAATGGAAGAGGACGGCACATTCGCTCTTCTCCCCAAGAAGGAAGTTGTTAAGCTCAACCTCGAAATAGAGAAGCTTGAGAAGTTCCTCGGCGGTATCAAGAACATGAAGAAGCTCCCCGCAGCTCTCTTTATCGTTGACCCCCGCAAGGAAAAGATCGCTGTAGCTGAGGCTAAGAAGCTCAACATCCCGATCGTTGCTATCGTTGACACAAACTGCGATCCTGATGAAGTAGATTACGTTATCCCCGGTAACGATGACGCTATCAGAGCTGTAAAGCTTATCGCAGGCACTATTGCAAATGCGATCATCGAAGGCAGACAGGGCGGCGACGCTGAGGCTGCTGAGGCTCAGGCAGAAGTAGCTGAGACAGAAGAGGCTGCTGAATAATCATCACAAGCATTCAAGGGCTGCTGTCACATTCGGCAGCAGCCGATTTTTATTAAATTTTGGAGGTAATAACAATGGCAAAGGTTTCAGTTGCAGAAATTAAAGAGCTTATGAAGTCAACAGGCGTTGGCATGATGGACTGCAAGAAGGCTCTTGAGGCTAATGACGGCGATATGGACAAGGCTGTAGAGTTCCTCAGAGAAAAAGGACTCGCTACACAGGCTAAGAAGAGCGGCAGAGCTGCTGCTGAGGGCGTTGTAACAGCAGTTGTAAAAGGCAATGTAGGCGTTCTTCTCGAAGTAAACACAGAGACAGACTTCGCTGCAAATACTGACGATATCAAGAATTTCGTAAATGCAGTTGCTAATACTATCATTGAGAAGAATCCTGCTGACGTTGAGGCTCTCAAGGCTGAGACTATCAGCGGCGGTACAGCTACAGTAGGCGAAGTTCTTACTGAGCTTGCCGGTATGAAGATCAGAGAAAACATCGTTATCCGTCGTTTTGTAAGACTTGAGGGTGTTCTCGCTTCTTACATCCACAACGGCGGCAGCATCGGCGTTCTCGTTAAGCTTGACACAGAGCTTTCTGCAGAGCAGGTTGCTGCTATCGGTAAGGACGTTGCAATGCAGTCCGCAGCTCTTAATGCTCCTTATCTCAACCGCGAGCAGGTTCCTGCTGAGGTTATCGAGAAGGAGAAGGAGATCATGCTCGCACAGATGGCTGAGGATCCCAAGATGGCTTCCAAGCCCGAGCAGGTTCGCGTTAAGATAGTTGAGGGCAAGGTTGGCAAGTACTACAGCGAGAATTGTCTCCTTGAGCAGGCATTCGTTAAGGACGACAAGCTTTCAGTTCAGAAGTACGTTGACGAAGAGGCTAAGAAGCTCGGCGGTTCTATCAAGGTCGTTGATGTTATCCGTTACGAGAGAGGCGAGGGTGTCGAGAAGAAGGAAGACAATCTTGCTGACGAAGTAGCTAAGATGATCAAGTAATCGTGTCATTGTTCAATTTAAGGGTGAAAGGTGATTTACATGAAAAAGAAAACGTCTATACTTTTTGTTATTGGAATCCTCGGCTTTATCGTTGTTATCGCAGGATTCAACGAGTTCAAGCTTCTTGTGAGCGGCAGAAAAGTTGACCTCAATACTGCTTCAATCAGCGATTTTGACAAGCCTGCTTTGATTGACGGCAAGGTGGATTTTGTTTACGGCCCGTTTGCAACTCTTGAGGAAACTCAAAAGACCTACGGTGTAACGACCGGCAAGACCGAGACAAATTTCTACATTGTAGGAAATTTCAGCGGTGAAATGTATGAATCGTGGGAAAATGGCGAGCTTGAGTTTGATACTTTCTACACGGTTCTTTCAGTTGCTGATAAGGACAAGCAGAAGGAACTCGACGCTGCTGCTGAGGACTGGGTAAATTATTTGACCAGTGAAGATGAGAATGAAGCTCCGCCCTACTACTCAATCGAGATAAAGGGCAAGCTTGAAAAGCAGGTCAAGGACGATGATTATAAGCAGTATTACTCCGAGGCTCAGGACGACCTGTCGAATGTTTCTGTTGAAAAGGACGAATACGCTGAACTTATGATAACTAACGGCGAAGTAAAGGCTACATTTACATATGTTTTCTTCTCGCTCGGACTTATTCTCGGAATAGGAGGCATTGCTCTCGGAATCCTCTCGGCTGTTTCTGATTCCAAAAAGAAGAAGCTTGAAGAGCAGTCAGCAATGACAAATGATGAAACATTTAACGGCTGATCCTGATATCGGCTGAAATATGCGCTTGTGCAATTACTACAAAAGCACAGGCGCATTTTTGTATGTTTCCCTATTGCAGTAAATCTTGAAATATGTTATAATTTAATTAATTGGATAATCTGCCTAAATTAACAGGAGTGCAAATATGAATAAAAACATAAATTTACTTGCTGCTTCAATAGGAAAGGTCATCGTCGGCAAGGACGATACCGTGTTGAAGCTTATATCCGCGCTTCTCTGCGAGGGTCATGTCCTGCTTGAGGACGTGCCGGGCGTGGGAAAAACCCAGTTGATCACTGCGCTTTCACGCTCTATCGGCGGCAGTTTCAACCGTATACAGCTTACTCCCGACGTTATGCCGTCGGATATTGCAGGATTTACAATGCTCGATTCCACTACCGGTGAATTTGTTTACCGTGACGGGGCGGTAATGTGCAACTTCCTGCTTGCCGATGAAATAAACCGTGCTTCACCGAAGGTTCAGTCCGCTCTGCTTGAGGCAATGGAGGAGCGGCAGATAAGTCTTGACGGTGTGACCCATGCGCTCCCGAAGCCGTTTCTCGTAATGGCTACGCAGAATCCCGTTGAGACTTATGGTACATTCCATCTGCCCGAGGCTCAGATGGATCGTTTCTTCATGAAACTCTCAATGGGTTATCCTTCGCCGGAAGAAGAGGTGAAGATTCTCGAACGCACCGAAATGCACAATCCGATAAGCAATATCGAAGCTCCGGCAATGACTGTTGACGATATTATTGCAATGCAGGACGAAGTAAGGAGGATACGCGTTACCGATCAGATAAAGTCTTACATCGTGAATATAGTTGCCTCCACAAGAAACGACCGCAATACGGTTCTGGGAATCAGTCCGCGCGGCAGTATTGCCCTTTACAAGGCGGCAAAAGCTTTCGCGTACATATATGAGCGCGAGTATGTTACTCCCGATGACGTGAAGCTTGCGGCTGTGCCTGTTCTTGCCCACAGAATAATACTTTCACCGCAGGGCAAGACCGAATTTTCAACAAACGAGGCATACATACAGTCACGTCTCGATTCCGAACCCGTGCCTGCAATGGGAAACCGATAATGAAAAATATCATTCATTATGTGAGCATTGCCGCGATAGCGTTTCTGGTTTACATTTTCACGTTTTACATTGACGGCGAAATGGGAGTTATCCTGTTTGCGTTCCTGATAATCGCGCCGCTTACGTCAATGCTTTTCACGGTTTATGCAAGAAAACGCATGAAGATATCGCTTGACTGTGACGCTTATGTTCCAAAGGGCAGCAGTCTCAGTGTGAATGTTACCATTGAGAAAACGGGATTTTTCCCGTTTGCCGTCATTGAGATAAAGCCTTCTGTTTCGGCGGTTTTCGGCGGGACTGGCAAGGTTTACAGGCTCTCGATGTTCAGCACACGCAGTAAAAGCTTTACGTTCAGCGTGGACGCTCTTGTCGGTGGAAACGGCTCGATCAATTTGCAATCCGTTTATTCTTGCGGATTTCTCGGATTTCTCAGGCTCAAAGTTAAGCAGGGGCTTCCCGAAGCGATATCTGTCGGAGTTATCCCTGATATCCCCGATGTGAAAACGAGTTCTCAACTTTATAGATCTGTTTCGGACGCGGTAGTAACGAGTGATGATGAGGAGGAAAATGATTCCTCGGCGATTTTTTCGGCAAATACGGCTCCCGGCTACGAGCACAGGGAGTATGTTCAGGGTGATCCGCTCAAGCGTATCAACTGGAAACTTTCCACCAAAAAGTCAAAGCTCATGGTTCGTCTTGATGAGGCGGTCGCATCGGTTCAGCCGGTCGTTATTTTGGATCTGTACCGAAAGGGCACGGCTGACGAAAAGGAGGCTGTTCTTGATGAGGAGCAGATAATACGCTCGGCGTTCGGACTTGCTTCGGCTCTCGTAAAGCACGGTATATCCTGCCGTCTCGCCTACAGAACTGCCTTTGGAGACGTAGCGGTGGAGAGCATTGATTCTCCGGCTTATCCCGAGCAGCTTTTGCTGAAAGTTCTCTCGGCGAAGGTTGAAACTGACAGGCGCATTGACGTGTCACAGATCGACGATTCCGTCTGTGCGTGCATGATAGCGACTACGGACGCAGGCGGAGATTTCACCGCAATAGCCGATAAACTCGGAAACGGCGGTAATGTGAGTCTTATCGGAGTTTCCGTGAGAACGCCGAATGCTACTTCGCTGCCGCTATGGTATCTTGACGAAGATAATAACTTTAAGTTGGTATAGAATATGAAAGAAAGAGAGAAAAAACACCTTTCCGCCAAGGCATTTCTGCTGAGGACGCTTGCTGATCCTGTTCTGATATACGCGGCAGTCACAATGACCGCGATAATGTATCACTATCGAAGTGCGCTTGCGATTCCTTACGGCATAGGTGCATATGTCGTTGGCTGGCTGGTGTTCAGAATATTTGATTTCATAAACAAGCACAAGCTGCTCGGATTTGCCGCTTATATCGCACTTTTCATCATGTTCATTTTCGGAGTCCGCGCATCAATAGAAATAGGGCAGAGCGGCTATCCCATTTCGTGGGGAGTATGGTTTCTCTCGCCGCAGGACACCGTTGAATACAACAGTGGATACACCTTCGCGATATACCTGCTGTTCCTGATATTCATGCTTTCAGTCATCTATTACTTCACTCGGGTACGGTACAGGATATTCATGAATTTCCTGATCTTCATCATTCCGTTTGCTATTTACGGCAAGGAATTTGAGAAAATGCCGACAATATACATAATCCTGCTGTGTGTAGGCTATGTCATGATGATGATATATTTCAGGGAACTTCGCGGTGATGAAAATACGGAAATTGTTGTCAAAGACGAGGTCTGGAAACCTGTTGCGGTCTATGCGGTCGTATTCGCGGTCGCGGCGGCGGTTGTTCCAAAACCTGCTATAGAAGCGGACAGAACTGTGCTTGAAACTCTTATTTCAGCCGAGCAATTCACCGACAGGCTCGTTTCCATGCTGAATATTTTCCGTGACTCCACTTCCTCAGAGCAGTTTACGGGGAATATGAGCAATGAGCCGATATACTATGCGGCTGCAAGTGAGCCCTTAAGGCTCAAGACTTCGTCATTTTCAAGCTACGATTTCACGAGTGACTCGTGGTCGATAATGAAAACCGATGACGATGATCCGATAAACAGTCTTGACACGACATTCAGACAACGTTTCGATGATGTGCCGATGCAGATCACCAATGCGCAGGATCTTCCGAAAGCGATTCTTCTGGCGGCACAGGTGGACAGTGAATTTGCGGAAAAGTATGGCTTATCGGATTTTTCCGAGACTGATCTTGCGTTTCCGCAGGAAAAGACTGTGAGCATATTCACTGCAAGCAGTAATACGTCACAGTTCACGGCACAGTTTGCACCCGTTCCACAGTATGCGCAGCAAATGACCGATACCTCATACAATGGACAGATAGCGCTTATATATTCGGGACTTATATACGCTGTCGATGAAAGATTCGACTATAACGAAAGGTTTGATTTCACCTACAGTTCGGAAAGAGCACTCTCCAGCCCGACTAACAAGCAGTTTTTTGACACACTTGACACTGAGGATTATGCTGAAATGCTGCGCGAAGCGAGGAGTGCGCTCTTTGCCGGAAAATACGATATCGAATCAGGTGACTGGGTGGACGACATCGAGGACTGGGAGCACTATTGGAATGTTCTCAGAGATGAAACGAACCTATACACATATTACGAAAAATATCTGCTCGATTACAGTGATAATCAGCGTATTCTGGAGCTTGCACAAAAGCTCACGGAGGGCGTGGATTCAGACTATGAAAAGGCAAAGATACTCGAGCAGTATTTCTATAATAACGACTACATCTACGATACAGGCTACCTAAAAAAAAGCACGGACAATGCTGAAACTTTTCTCTTTGAGACTAAGACGGGTGTCTGCTATGAGTATGCGACATCAATGGTACTTCTTGCAAGAGCTGCGGGTATCCCAGCACGCTACTGCGAGGGCTACAACATGACACAGGAGCTGGAAAGCAACGAACGCTACAAGTACTATGTAGCAACTTCGCAGTCAGCTCATGGTTTCCCTGAACTCTACATCAGGGGGTACGGCTGGGCTTCATTTGAGCCTACGCTGACAGACGCTCCTGCTCAGGCTCAGACTTCGAGTACTACAGACAGTCTTGCGCGTGCAGGTGCGGTGATTTTTGCCGTTGCTCTGCTGGTACTTATACTCGCACTGTTCTCTCCTGTGATCTCGCACAAATTCTTCCTTATTCGCATGAGAAGAAAAAATCCCGATGAAACATCGGCTGCGGTCATGCACAGGATATGCCGTCTCTGCGGCATAGGCATCGCAAGCACCTCCAACGAGGCGGTGCAGAAAGTCCTGCAAAGTGCAGGGGTGGATATTTCAGAGTTGGCGGAAATGTTTGATAAGTCCGCTTATGGTGGAATATCGCTCAATGAAGAGGAAAAGGCGGCATTGCTTGCTGATTACATCAAAGTTTACGATGCGCTTAAAGAGAAAAAGAAAACAAGGCGCAGAAGGGTAAAAAATACCTGATCGGAGGTAGCTATGCACACAAAAATTTCTAAGGGGGCTGTGAGCACGTTTCTTGCTGTGCTCATGATCGTTGTTTCTCTTACGGGAAACTTATTTTACAACCAGAATTCGGCTGCGGCTGATGATTATCACAGTTGGACTCAGATGGATTCCCGCTGGGGAAGCGTTCCAATGGGCAACACCACTGTTGCAAAGTCGGGTTGCCTTATTACCTCGCTCTCAATTATGGCCATGCACTCGCTGTCGATAGACAGCGCGGCTTTGAGCAAGCTCGGGATAAGCAACACTTCACAGTTCAACCCCGGAGTTCTCGCGAATGCCTACACTGCTAACAATGGCTTTACGAGCGGCGGCGCAATCGCGAGCTGGGGCACTATCGGGCGAATTATCCCGAACATAACGTTCATTAAAGACGCGAACCTCTCAAGTACTACTCAGAGCGGAGTTGTATCCGAACTGAAACAAATGCTTGATTCCGGTACACACGTTATTCTCAATGTCAACGGATATCATTGGGTGTACATTGAGGGAGTTGTCGGCAGTAAGGTCTACATGATCGACCCCGGCTCGTCCGAAACAGATCTCTTTGCAAAGTACGGAGTTTCAGGCGGAAATGAATACTGGGCACTGAAGGGCAGCAAGGCTCCGTACTATACATCGCCTGCTGTGACGACGACCACAACTACCAAAACTACGACCACTACTGTAAAGACAACGGCAACAACTACCCGAACCACAACAACGACAGCCAAGAGAACTACGACAACGACGACCACAACTACAACGAAAACAATAACTACCACGACTGTGACGACAACTACAACGACCACGACAGCCCCAGCTTACGAGACAGGGGAGTACATATATAATGGCGATGACTCCGTGAAAGTCTGCTCGCTTACCGGAGGAAACGGCATTGTTCTTGCGTCCATGCAGAAAGGACACATTGTCGAGATCATAAGCGTTTACGGCAGTGAGGGACTTGTTGATCTCGGCGGCAGCAACGGTTGGGTCGAATTGTCAAAACTCACTCTTGTTGAGGACAATACCGAACACGCGGCAGGCGATATCAACAATGACGGCACGGCGGACAAATACGACCTTGCTCTGCTGAACGAGTACCTGTGTCTGAGTTCGTCTATGCCGGAGGGAATTTCCGTTTTTACGGCGAACGAAAGAAAGGCAGCCGATGCGAACGGCGACGGAATAATCGATAAAAACGACGTATTGGCTTTCATTATGCTGATATGCAGTTAAGGAGAAATACACATGGAATGGACAGAAGTTAACATCTACACGACCACTGAGGGAATAGAGCTTGTTTGCTCTAAGCTCACAGATATCGGAGTAAAGGGATTCGCTATCCGCGATGCGGAGGATTTCAAGGAGTTCCTTGAAAACAAGAACGGTCAATGGGACTACATTGACAAAGATCTTCTTGGACTTACCGATTGTGAGACCTGTATCACGGTTTATATCCCCTCGAACGATCAGGGCGCGGAAATGCTTACGGCTATCAAGTCAATGCTCAGCGAAATGCGCGCAAATGATACCGAAAAGCTCTACGGCAGACTCGAAGCTGAGCTTACAAGTATCCGCGAGGAGGACTGGGCGAATAACTGGAAGCAGTATTTCAAGCCTTTCAAGGTTGGTGAAAAGCTTGTTATCAAGCCGTCGTGGGAGGATTACGACAATGCCGATAACCGTGTGATACTTGAGATTGATCCCGCGTCAAGCTTCGGAACAGGCAAGCACCACACAACGCGACTCTGCCTTGAGCTGCTTGAAAAGAATCTCAATAAGGGTGACAATCTGCTCGACATGGGCTGCGGAAGCGGAATTCTTTCGATCGGCGCAATGCTCCTCGGAGCAGGCAGTGCTGTCGGTGTGGATATCGAAGAAAATGCTGCCGCAACGGCGCTTGAAAATGCGGAAAAGAACCATATTTCGCCCGATGTTTACAAGACGTACTATGGAAATATCCTCAGTGATGAAAAGCTTGCCTCCGAGATAGACCGCAAGTATGACATAATAACCGCGAATATCGTGGCTGACGTTATAATTGAAATGAAGGACTACTTTGTGAGATACCTTAAAAAGGGCGGAATCCTGATCATTTCGGGCATTATCGAGGAGCGTATGGACGAGGTCATAGCTGCTGTTGAATCGGCAGGCTTCTCGAATCCCGAACCCTATGTAAAGGAAGGCTGGGCGGCCGTAAAGTTTACTTTGTAATATTGTGCTTTCGCATTATATTGATAAATAATTAATTTTAAGGAGAATAGAACCATGGCATTTTTTAAGAAGAAAAATCAGAAGGCAGAAGAAGTTGAACAGCAGAAGAAAGATCCCGCAGCGGATCTCAAGGCTGTTATCCTCAACGCCCTCAACGATAAACTGAACGGTACTCTTTACGATGACTGCGTTATTATGCCCAAGGGTTATACTGTTGACGTTCAGGTCAGCAGGCACGAAGTGAAGGACGAGATACACATTATGCAGGTCGTTTTCATCATCAAGAACGATGAATTTGACGAGCCGCTCATCGAGCCCGTTGACGCACAGGGAACAACAGAGGAGGAAGCTGCAAAGATGTCCGTAGATATTTTCTTCGGCTCAGTATGGCATCCGCTCGACCAGTCCATGACCAAGAAGAATCCCGTGCACATTTCTGTTGACTACCTCAGACAGCATTATGATTTTGATATGTACTGCCAGTCCGTTGTCAGAATTGGCGTTAAGGACAAGCAGCCCACAATGCTCGTGAATTTCATCAAGGACGATATCCCGAAGTACCTCGGTTCAAAGAAGTACTATTGGATAAGAATGTACCTTGCAAAGTTCAAGGAGAAGAAGATCATTGAAGTTCGCGTAAATGGTTCTGTATGCTCCGAGCTTAATCAGCGCTTCAAGGAATACATTGATTCGTGGGAGGATACCGACAACTTCGTAAGCGAAAAGCAGTACGCTATTTTCGTACAGCGTGAGGAGGATAAGTGCCCCTTCAAGAAGGAAGTTGTTGTAAATGCCGCAAGAGAGGCTATTTCAAGCATGGAGAAAATCGCAAATCAGGACGATTATCTCGCAATGATGAAGCGAATCGAAGAAATAACAGGCGATAAGTCTCTCGCTTCTGAGATCAGGATATTCGTTCCCGAGATTCTCGCAAAGCTTACACTTGGCTACCGCGAGGGCGATAACCTTTACCTCATCGAGGACGACGGCAACGGCGGACAGTCCAGCATTGAGTTCAAAAAGACCCAGCTCCGTTCGTATTTTTACATTCAGCAGGTTCTCATTGAGTATCTCAGCAAGCGTCCGTCTCAGGAGAACGTATCGAAAATCGTTACAAACAGCGTTGCATTCCGCGAAATGAGAAAGGTCATGGACAGCGCCAAGGAGAAAGGTCAGGAGGTAAAGCCTGCCGATATGTACGTTCCCGGAACTTCGTACAGGATCGCTGCTGATAATTATAAGGTTTGGTAAGCCAATCACTGCGGTTTTGCTGTGAAAATTACGGAAAACTGCAAAAAAATGCTTGACAAAATCTTCTGGATATGATAGAATATATTTGCCGCTTGTAAACAGGCTCTTAAAGTCATGCAAATGCGCCTGTAACAGCGAGTTTATTGAAAAGGCAGGTGCCGCAATATGTACGCAGTTATTGAAACCGGCGGAAAGCAGTATCAGGTTAACGAAGGAGACGTTATCTTCATCGAAAAGCTCGCAGCTGAGGCTGATGAGACAGTTACTTTCGACAAGGTAGTAGCTCTCGGAGCAGATGATGGTCTCAAGGTTGGAACACCTTATGTTGACGGAGCAGCTGTTGAGGCTAAAGTAATCAAGAACGGCAAGGCTAAGAAGATCACAGTCTTCACATACAAGCCCAAGAAGGGTGAGAAGAAGAAGCAGGGTCACAGACAGCCTTACACTCAGGTCAAGATCGAAGCTATCAAGGCTTGATCATGATTCGTGCAGAGTTCTGCGAAAGCAACGGACTCCTCAATGGCTTTAAGATAAGCGGACACGCAGGATACGCAGAAAGCGGACAAGATATCGTCTGCGCTGCGGTCTCCTCGGCAGTTTCGCTCGCTGCAAATATCATAACTGACGGTTTTCATGCAGATGCTGAGGCTTCCGACAGTGACGGCGCGGTAACTCTTACCGTAAACAAGCCCGATGAGAGAACTCAGGCAGTTTTGACTATGCTCAGAGAGCAGCTTGGTATTATCCTTGAGGAATTTCCAAAAACGATTAAAATCACAATTTCGGAGGTGTAAGTATGTTAAAGATCAGTATGCAGTTCTTCGCTCATAAGAAGGGCGTTGGTTCTACAAAGAACGGACGTGACTCTGAGGCAAAGAGACTCGGTGTCAAGAGAGCAGACGGTCAGATCGTTAAGGCCGGCAACATTCTCGTTCGTCAGAGAGGAACTCACATTCATCCCGGCGAGGGCGTAGGTATCGGTTCTGATGATACATTATTCGCTACAGTAAGCGGAAGAGTTAAGTTCGAGCGTTACGGACGTGACCGTAAGAAGGTTTCTGTTTACGCTGAACAGTAACTATTAACAAGTATAAATCCCGAGCTTGTGCTTGGGATTTTCTTTTGAGAAAACAGGAGGGCGTAAAATGTTTGTCGATCAGGCGAAAATTAAGATCAAAGCAGGCGATGGCGGTGACGGAGCTGTTTCCTTTCACCGTGAAAAATATGTGGCTGCGGGCGGTCCGGACGGCGGCGACGGCGGCAGAGGCGGAGACGTTGTCTTTCAGGTGGACGACAATTTTTCGACCCTTATAGATTTCCGCTATAAGAGAAAGTATGCCGCACAGAAGGGCGAGAACGGCAGTTCACGCAACTGCACGGGCAAGAGCGCTCCGCCGCTTATTGTAAAAGTTCCGCGCGGAACTATAGTGCGTGATGCAAAAACAGGCAGAATTATGGCGGATATGTCCACAGACGAGCCAAAGATCATCGCAAAGGGCGGCAACGGAGGAAAGGGAAATGTTCACTTTGCCACTTCTACGCGACAGATCCCGCGTTTTGCTAAGCCGGGATTTCCGGGCGAGGAGTTCGAGGTTACTCTTGAGCTTAAACTTCTTGCGGACGTTGGACTCGTAGGCTTCCCGAATGTCGGAAAATCGACCCTTATCTCGGTCGTAAGTGCGGCTAAGCCGAAAATCGCGAACTATCACTTCACCACTCTCACGCCCGTTCTCGGCGTGGTAAGGGTAGACGAGGAGCGTTCGTTCGTAATGGCTGATATCCCAGGTCTTATTGAGGGCGCCGGTGACGGAGTCGGTCTCGGTCACGAGTTCCTGCGCCATGTCGAGCGCTGCCGCCTTATCGTCCATGTTGTGGACGTTTCCGGTATCGAGGGACGTGACCCCAAGGAGGACTTCGAGATAATCAACACAGAGCTTGCAAAGTTCAACGAGGAACTTGCTCAGCGTCCTCAGATCGTTGCTGCAAACAAATCGGATATGGCTTCCGAGGAGCAGATAGAGGCTTTTCGCAGCTATATTGAGGAGAAGGGACTGCCTTTCTTCTGCATTTCCGCAGCGACCACAAAGGGTACTTCCGAGCTTATGGACAAGGTCGCTGAGGTTCTCGACACGCTTCCTCCGATCAAGGAGTTCGAGGCAGAGCCTATTCCTCAGCAGGAACTTGACGAAATGTTGGGTGTGGACAAGAAGTTTGAAATAGATGTAGAGGACGGAGTTTACTACGTCGAGGCACCGTGGCTTCAGCCGATAATGCGCACCGTTGACCCCGACGACTACTCATCGCTGCAATATTTCCAGCGAGTTCTCATAAACAGCGGTATAATCGCAAAGCTTGAAGAAATGGGCGTTCAGGAGGGTGACACTGTCAACCTTGAGGGCTTTGAGTTCGACTTTGTATATTGATATGAGCAGAGAATTTATGACCGAACGCGAGGCAAACACCTACAGTCCTCTCAGCCTTGCGTTTCTGGGGGACAGCGTTTACGATATGCTTGTAAGGGAGTATCTTCTGCGAAAGGCGAATATGCCTGTCGCGAAACTCCACTCGGCAAAGATAAAGCTTGTGTGTGCGGAGTTTCAGTCGAATGCATATGAAACACTTGCGCAGGCTCTTGACGAACACGAACTTGCTGTCCTGAAAAGAGGACGAAACGCTACGGGAAACACAGTTCCCAAACACGCCGAGGCGGCTCAGTACCGCAGAGCTACCGCGGTCGAGTGCCTGTTCGGGTATTTACAGCTCACAGGCAGAACAGAGCGCATAACCGAGCTGTTTGAACTTATAATCAGTGAAAATAGTTCTGATATTGAATAGATAGGAGCGAAAAATATGTCAGGTCATTCAAAATGGAATAATATCAAGCGTAAAAAGGAAGCAACGGACGCTGTTAAGGGCAAGATCTTCACAAAGATCGGACGTGAGATAACAGTAGTTGTCCGCGAGGGCGGTTCTGACCCGAACAACAACAGCAAGCTTCGCGACCTTATCGCAAAGGCAAAGGCAAACAACGTGCCTAACGACAACATCGAGCGCGTTATCAAGAAAGCTGCCGGCGGCGAGGATAAAAATAACTACGAGAACATCACTTATGAAGGATACGGCCCCAACGGCGTAGCTGTAATCGTTGAGTGTCTTACTGACAACAGAAACAGAACAGCAGGCGAGGTGCGCCATTATTTTGATAAGTTCGGCGGAAATCTCGGAACTATCGGCTGTGTATCGTTCATGTTCAGCAGAAAGGGCATAGTAGTGCTCGAAAACACGGGACTTGACGAAGATACTGTAATGGACGACGTTTTCGAGTGCGGCGGCGATGATTTCGATATCAATGAGGAAACTGTTGAGATCGAGTGTGCTCCCGAGAATCTCCATGCTGTCCGTGAGGGACTTACTGCAAAGGGCTATAATGTGCTCTCTGCCGAGTCCGAGATGATACCTGCAAACTACACTACTCTCACAGATGAGGATCAGATAAAGAAGATGAATCTTCTCCTTGAGCACCTTGAGGACAACGATGACGTTCAGAACGTTTATCATAACTGGGAGATGCCCGAAGAGGAGTGAGCGTAATGGCTGTGAACATAGCTAAAGTAGAAAATGATACCGAACTTCACGAAGTTGCCGAGCTTGCGGAAAAAATCTGGCACGAGTGTTTTCCGGGAATAATTTCCGAGGAACAGATCTCGTACATGGTGGACAAATTTCAGTCTTACAATGCCATGAAAAATCAGGTGGACACGCAGGATTACACCTATTTTGCGGTTCGTAATGACGGTGAATTGTGCGGATATATCGGTTCAAAGCCCGAGAGTGATGAGCGCTATTTTCTCAGCAAGCTTTATCTCAGGAGTGACAAGCGCGGTCGGGGAATAGCCTCACAAATGCTGCAAAGGGTCTTTGACGAGGCGAAATCCTGCGGAAAGAGTAATGTCTACCTTACTGTAAACAAGTATAATGACCGCGCTGTTGCAGTCTACAAGGCAAAGGGATTTATCGTTGCAGATACGGCTGAAACTGATATCGGAAACGGTTTCATTATGGACGATTTCATCATGGAGAAAACTCTTTGATGTTTCGATGTGCTAACAGTAATAAATTGACAAGCCATGAAATATATTGTATAATAAAAGCAACTTACTGAGGGAGTAGTTAGCGTATACGATATGCGTGGCAAGCCGACACACTGACCGCTTAGATCCGGTTTTGTCTTAAATAATGAGACTCAAGTATGGCTTTTTGCTGTACCTGAGTATTTTATCCGGGTACGATATGTGCCCGGATTTTTTTGTCATGGAGGTTTCAATTTATGGGAAAATTTGAACTTATCGCACTTGCGGTCGGACTGTCAATGGACGCTTTTTCGGTGGCGGTCTGTAAGGGGTTGAGCATGAAAAAGCTCAACTATAAGGGCGGAATTATCACCGCACTGTTTTTCGGCATATTTCAGGCGCTTATGCCGCTTATCGGTTACTTCCTCGGAAGTCGTTTCGAGAGCTACATAAAAGCGTACAGTCATTGGATAGGCTTTGTTCTGCTCGTATTCATCGGTGGAAAAATGATATTTGAGGTCATTTTTGAGAAAGAAGAGGAGAAAAACTCTGGCGAGTATAAGCTTGATATTCCGGAGCTTTTCCTGCTTGCTATAGCAACAAGTATCGACGCGCTCGCGGTAGGTGTCGTATTCGCAACCGAAAGGGTAAACCTTGCGTTTTCTGTGACGGTTATCGGAGTAATGACATTTGCACTTTCACTTGCCGGCGTAATTATAGGCAACAAGTTTGGCAATAAGTACGAGAAAAAGGCACAGATCGCAGGCGGAGCAATTCTCATTCTTATCGGAGTGAAACTCCTCCTTGACGGACTCGGGGTTCTCAAATAAAACAAAGCGGACGGTTGATTTTCCGTCCGCTTTTTGTATTATCTGATTATTTCGCGCAATCTTTCTGCCAAAGCCTCTGCGGAGCGTTTCGTGTCGCCTGAACCAAAAAGTGCCGAAACCACGGCGATTCCGCAGATTCCACTCCCTGTAAGAGTACTTGCGTTTTCAAGCGTTATGCCGCCTATTGCAACGGCGGGAATACTAACACTTGAGCAGATATCACGGAGCTGAGCATTATCTATTCTAATGGCGTTAGTTTTGGTTGGCGAAGGGAAAACTGCTCCTACACCGAGGTAATCCGCACCGTCCGCTTCAGCCTGCCGTGCCTGAGCAACTGTTTTTGCAGTCGCGCCAATGATGAAGTTTTTGCCGCATATTCGCCTGATCTCGGCTGCCGGAGCGTCCTCTATACCAACGTGAACACCGTCCGCGCCTGCTTTCAGAGCGGCAGAGTAGTTGTCGTTTATGATGAGCGGAACATTGTATCTGCGGCAGATGTCCTTTACCTTGACAGCTTCCTCAACGAGCTGTGATTCGGAGAGTTTCTTTTCGCGAAGCTGTAATATAGTAACACCGCCCTTTAGCGCGTTTTCAATGGTTTCATAGAAGTCTCTGTTGCCTATGCATTTGCGGTCAGTCACGGCATAGAGCAGTAAGTCCTTTTTATCGAGCATAATTCTCACCTCTGAGCATTTTTATAAGTTCTGTGGGATTTTCCGAGCGCATGAAACCGCTCATTATGCAAGCTCCCGAAGCGCCTGCGGAAAGCACATCTGCAAAATTTTCGGCTGAAATACCGCCTATTGCATAAACCGGCAGAGCAGTTGCTCTTACAGTTTCACGCAGAAAATCAAGACCGCGCGGAGAAAGTCCCTTTTTGCAGTCCGTTGCAAAAACGTGTCCTGCCGTGACATAAGATGCACCGAGACATTCAGCCTCGTGCACATCGGCCGGTGAATGGCATGACGCACCTATCTCGCTGAACTGCCGCTTTTCACTTTCAGAGAGTGTCCTTAGTATAGCGAGCGGCAGGTGGATACTTTCCGCACCGAGCTGCACTGCCTGTTCCGCAAACGTGTGCAGAGTGCATTTTACGCCGTATTTTCGGCAGAGAGACATTACATCGTTCGCAAGCATTTTGTACTTCTCGGGATCCATATCCTTTTCTCGCAGTATTATCCTGTCCGGACGGGCAGCGGCGATTTTTTCAAGCTGCAAAAGGAAGTCTCCGCCGCATAGACTACGGTTTGTCACACAGATTATTTCAGACATAGAGATAATCGTTGAGCACAGGCTGCAAGCCTTCTTCGGACATATCCTCGTACATCTGCTTAAAGCTTCTGCCGTCATTTATCTCGAACTGCTCGTCACCCTCGGCAGAAGATCCTTTACCCGTGTACTTGCTTTCGTGGTCTCCGATTCCGGTAGAAACTCCCGCGGAGATCTTCGTTGCGGCAATTTTTACGATACCATCGCGGAACTGCTTGCTCTCGCGCGAAGAAACGGTAATTCCTGCGAATGGCAGAAACAGTCGATAAGCACAGAGTATCTGACACAGTTGACTCTCGCCTACATCGTGGGGATTGATTTTTCCGTTGTTGATTATCGGGCGGAGTCTCGGGCAGGAGAGCGAAACCTCGGCGTGAGGGTACTTCCTCTGCAAATAGTAAACGTGCAGAGCTGAGGCGAGAGCGTCCTTGCGGAAGTTTGAAAGTCCGAGCAGAGCCGAGCAGGCTATTCCCCTCATGCCGCCCATAAGAGCGCGCTCCTGCGCCTCAAAGCGATAGGGGAAAACTCGCTTGTGACCGAGAAGGTGAAGCTGTTCATAGCGCACACTGTCGTATGTCTCCTGAAAGACCGTCACATAGTCAACTCCGCATTCGTGGAGATAACGGTAGTCCTCAACGTTGACAGGGTATATCTCGATACCTACCATGCGGAAATATTTCCGCGCGAGTTTGCAGGCTTCACCGATGTACTTGATATCGCTTTTCGACCTGCTTTCGCCGGTCAGAATGAGTATCTCCTCCATCCCGCTGTCAGCGATTATCTTCATTTCATGCTCTATCTGTTCCATAGTAAGTTTCATGCGTCGGATATCATTGTAGCAGTTGAACCCGCAGTAAACACAGTAATTCTCGCAGTAATTTGCGATATAGAGCGGAGTGAACAGGTAGACCGTGTTGCCAAAGTGCTTTCTTGTCTCGATACGCGCTTTTTCAGCCATTTGTTCAAGGAAAGGCTCTGCGGCAGGGGAGAGGAGCGCCTTGAAGTCCTCGATTCCGATAGAATTCTTCTGCAAAGCGCGCACAACGTCAGCTCCCGTGTAGGAATCAGGGTCAAAGCTGTCCATTTGCGCGAGGACTTTTTGCAGAATATCGGAGTTTATCTGTTCCTGACCCTCCATGTACTTCATATGATCCGTGCGCGAGGAGGGATCGTTTTCAAGCTCATTTTTACGCCTGAGAGCGGAATCAGAGAGCTTTCCCGAGTTTATGATATATTCGTTATCCATGCTGAATCACCTCAATTGCGGAGAAATCCTGTGAGAGTGTCGGAGGGGGAAGCACCGCGCACAAGAACGCGTCCGAGTCCCGAGAGATAAGCTTGTCTGCCTGCCTCGACAGCTTTTTTGAAAGCACTTGCCATGACAGGGAGGTCACCTGCGGTTGCGAGAGCCGTATTGGACATGACAGCCGCCGCACCCATTTCCATTGCCTCACAAGCCTGTGAGGGTCTGCCGATACCCGCGTCTACAATTATGGGCAGATCTATCTCGTCAATGAGTATCTGAATGAAATCGCGCGTAGCAAGTCCCTTATTCGAGCCGATAGGAGAGGCAAGCGGCATGACTGAAGCTGCGCCTGCATTTACGAGATCACGCGCAGTATTGAGGTCGGGATACATATAGGGCATTACAATAAATCCCTCTTTTGCGAGTATTTCAGTAGCCTTTACTGTTTCAGCATTATCCGGAAGAAGATACTTTGAATCGCGCATTATCTCGATCTTGACAAAGTCTCCGCAGCCGAGTTCGCGTGCAAGCCTTGCTATACGGACAGCCTCATCAGCATTTCTTGCTCCTGATGTATTTGGGAGCAGGGTCACGTTCTTGGGGATATAGTCGAGAATATTTTCGTTGTCCTTGGTATTGGCACGTCTTACCGCGAGAGTGATGATCTCTGCACCTGCATATTTGACGGCTGCCTCAATGAGTGAGAGCGAATATTTTCCCGAGCCGAGAATAAATCGCGAATTGAACTCATGACCTCCTATAATAAGCTTGTCCTGATTTTCCATGTTAAGTTACTCCTTTCATGTATCGAGAGATCCGGCGATTATTCGCAGGATCATGTTTGCCTGATGAGCGGCACAGATTGCCACGCGCGCTGAAATAAGTCCGAGACCGTCACTGACATCGCTCGTACCGTCACCGCACAGGTAGAAGTGAGAAGTTATTCTGCGCGTTTTTATGTCATTAGCTGACCCGAGTCCCGCCATTCCCGAGCCTGAAACAATGTACTTTTGCGGAAAATGTTCGAGTACGCAGTTTACGAGCATAGCTTTCTGGTCGGCGCGGTCAAAAGCCTCGCAGATGATTTCTTCACCTGTAAGAAGCAGAGGAATATTATCCTCGCTGAGTTTCACGCAGTCCGCGGTAATATCGCAGTATGGCGCAATTCTGTGAAGCGTATCGTTGAGTGCGGCGGTCTTGAATTGCCCGAGCTGTTCGGGAAAATACTGCTGTCGGTTGAGGTTCGAGATATCCACGCGGTCAAAGTCAATGATGTGGAGACTGCCAACACCTGCCCTTGCAAGGTGAATGGCGATATTCGAGCCAAGTCCTCCGAGACCGCAGACAGCCACGCTTGCCGCCGCGAACTTTTTCTGTAGTCCCGCACCGTGTCTCTCCTCAAGGGCAAGGTACATTTCTTCGCACGAGGGGATCATTGTCCGCCGCCTACGAAATTGACGATTTCGAGAATATCTCCGTCTTTGAGAACGGTTGTGTTATACTTTGCTTTCGGGAGAATATTGTAGTTAAGCTCAACTGCAATGCGTGTCGGCGAATAATTTTCGAGTTCAAGAACCTCGGAGACGGTTTTGCCTGAAACTTCGAGTTTTTTTCCGTTTACAGCTACCATAGAACCAATCCTTTATAATTATAATAAAAAATGCGGATATACCAAGCCGGCGATCCGCATAAATTCATGCTATTTCCCTACGTTGGCATTATCCAAATCAGGTTACGGGTCGGAACAGTATCAGTTCCCTCTCAGTACACTTCTGTGACTCCCCGAAAATTATGTTAGCACATTTTGGTGTCAGAATAGTGAAAATTGTGTGAAAAGAATGTGTTTGGCAACTTGTACACCTGATATTGACTATGCCGGAATTTTCGGGTATAATATTATAAGTAAATATCGCGAAAAGCTGTCAGCCATGATTTTCGCGGTTTAATAGCAATGCAATAATGTCAGACCCTGCTTTTACAGTACGCATAATCGGGAGCAGGTTCTTTGTATTGGGAGACTTTTATGGATAAGATCAGCAGAATGAGAGAACTTAACGAGCTGCTTGCGAAAGCTTCGCAGGCATATTACAATACAGGGGCGGAGATCATGTCCGACCACGAATATGACGCACTATATGATGAACTTGAGGCTCTTGAAAAGGAAACGGGAGTCATTCTCAACGGCAGCCGCACACAGCAGGTGGGTTATGAGGTGGCGTCTTCACTCAAAAAGGTAAAGCACCCCTCAAAAATGCTCTCACTTGAGAAAACAAAGAGCGTTGACGAACTCGCGGCGTGGCTTGCGGACAAAAAAGGTTTTCTCAGTTGGAAACTTGACGGTCTTACGCTGGTGCTGACCTATTCAGGCGGAAAACTCGTGCAGGCGGTAACACGCGGAAACGGTGAGACGGGCGAGGAGATCACACAGAATGCGCGGCATATTATCGGTATTCCCGCCTCAATACCGTTTACGGGCGAGCTTGTGGTTCGCGGCGAATCGCTGATGAAGTATTCCGATTTTGAGCGAGTGAACGCCGAGACCGATGAAGGCTCAAGGTATAAAAATCCGAGAAATCTCTGTGTCGGAACGGTTCGTAACCTTGATTCACGCGTTACAGCCGAGCGAAATATAAACTTCTTTGCGTTCAACCTTGTTTCGGCGGACGGATACGAGGAAAATTCTTTTGCCAAGCGATTGGAGTGGCTTTCATCTCTCGGTTTTCAGACAGTTTACGGAAAGCTTGTTGACAGCAGCAGTATTCGCGCCGCTGTTCAGGAGTTTGCCGATACGATAGGGCAGAATGAGTTCCCGTCTGACGGCCTTGTTCTAGCATTTGACGATGTGGCTTACGGTCTGAGTCTCGGGCAGACTGCTCACGCTCCGCGAAATGGTATCGCGTTCAAGTGGCGTGATGAGACCGCCGACACCACTTTGCGCGAGGTGGAGTGGTCGGCAAGCAGGACCGGACTTTTGAACCCGGTCGCGATATTTGATCCGGTTGAGCTTGAGGGAACAACTGTCTCGCGCGCACTTGTGCATAATCTTAGCATTGTGAAGCAGCTCCGTCTCGGAATCGGCGACACACTTACTATATATAAGGCGAATATGATAATTCCGCAGGTTCTTGAAAATAAAACGGAATCTGGCAGCCTTGAAATACCGAATGTCTGTCCGGTCTGCGGTAAAGCGACTGAAGTAAAAAGTTCCGATGACGGCGTTGAGACACTTGTCTGCGTGAACTCTGACTGTGCGGCAAAGCATATCGGCAAATTCGTGCATTTCGTTGCGCGTGACGCAATGAACATTGTCGGAATGTCGGAGGCTACTATAGAAGATTTTGTTTCCGAGGGATTTGTCCGAGAATTTCGTGATTTTTACCACCTTGACGACCACAAGGACAGGATAATCGCACTTGAAGGATTCGGCGAGAAATCATATCAGAAAATGCAGGAGGCTGTTGAAGCTTCGCGCCGCACTGAATTGAGCCGTGTGCTGTATGCGGTCGGCATTCCGAATATAGGCAGGACTGCTGCAAGGACAATATGCGCGGAGTTTACGACTCCTGAGGAGCTTGAAAAACTGACAGTCGATGAACTCACAGCGATAGACGGAATAGGAGATATTCTTGCAGGTGAATATGTGAAGTTTTTCGCGAATGAGACTAATCTGACAGAATTCAGGAATCTCATTGCCGAGTTAGAAATTATTCCGCCTGAGCAGGTTAATTCAGGTTCGGGAATTGTTGGCAAGAGCTTTGTGATAACAGGTTCAGTGCACATCTGGAAGAACCGCAATGAGCTTAAAGCATTTATCGAGGTCAACGGTGGCAAGGTGGTTTCGGCAGTTTCTTCAAAGACCGATTATCTCATCAATAATGACAAGACTTCAAAGTCCACCAAGAATAAGACCGCGGAAGCACTTGGTATTCCCGTAATATCTGAGGAGGACTTTCAGGAGCTTGTGCAGCAGGATTAATGGAGGAAATAAGGATATGGCAGAATTAAAGATTAAATACAACGAGTTGACAGCAGAGCAGTTTATTGAGTTGTGGGAAACTGTTTGGGGTGACGGCCCTACTCTTGAACAAACGGAACTTGCAATGAAACACACATTGTTTCGCGTCTCAATATGGGACGATGATAAAATTGTCGCAATGGCAAGAATGAATGGCGACATGGGATTAAATTATTATATCAAAGACGTTGTTGTGAGACCCGAGTATCAGAAAAGGGGGATCGGGCGAATGCTGATAAATGAATTGCTGAAGTTTATAAATGACAATGGAGTTAAGGACACTGACGTTTTTGTAGAACTGTGTGCAGCGCCCGATAAGATTTCTTTTTATGAAAAGTTTGGTTTTGAAGCAAACGAAGCTCAACGACTGAAAATTTTTCAGCATATTGTCTGATTGTAGCAATGGGTTTCACAATAATCAATCAAGGTTGGTGGCTTATCTATCGGAGAATACATGATAACTCCTTTCGCTGATCTATTAAAAGTGAATAAGACTATCAGAAAAAATAATAAAAGTACATCACTGACCTTTGCATTAGATACTATTGATACATTTTTGCAGAGAGCCATTGATTTCAATCTTGGATACCTGTTCTTCAATCGTTCTATTCCAACGCTTTCAGGCGGAGAGCTTCAGCGTTTGCGTATGGTGCAGGTGTTTAACACTCAGTTGACAGATTTGCTGATTGTTCTTGATGAGCCGTTAGGCGGCTTATCTGGCAAAGAGAGAAAGAAAATATATGATAGTATTATCGACCTAAAAGATAAGCATACCCTTGTTATCGTGGATCATAGCGATATATTTGTAAAATTAGCTCGGACAATCGTTGCTCTTGGCGAAAAAAGCGGTAAAAACGGCGGTTATCTGATTGATGTGCAGAACTATATCAAGAAACAGAACACACCTATGTCGAAACCTGAACATACTCTCAGTTCGCCCATAAAAGTTATATTAAACAGCAAAATATATCAGTATAACGGTGTTGATATTGAGCTATCGGAAGGTTGCCTTAATCTTATCACAGGTGCATCTGGAATCGGTAAATCGACCTTGATTAGAGAATACTTCCCGCAGTTCTTTGAGAGTTATGCTTATGTGAACCAACGCCCGATATTAGGCAACAAGAATTCAAATATGGCTGCCTCATTAGACATAGCTACCGAGATATTCAGTATATTTGCAAAGAAATTCAAGAAGGACAAGAATTATTTTTCCAACAACACAGGAAACGAAGGTTGCTGTCCATCATGTTTAGGTGCAGGCTATATTGAATACGGTAGTGAAAAAAACTTCTGTACTGCGACTTGAATGTGCTGATTGTGTTGGAACTGGCTTTAACAAAGATTTGGCTAAACATAAAATCAAAGGACAATCTATATTTGATATATGGAGAATGACCGTAGATGAAGCAGCAGAATTTTTTAAAGATATTAACCCTAAGATAATAACTGCTTTACAGGACGCTTCGTCTATCTTATTGGGGCATCTGCTAATCGGTCAGCCTACTTCTACCCTGTCATGCGGCGAGAACATACGAATAAAGCTCTTAAAACTGCGGAACTCAAGATCCGATGTTCTCGGTATTGATGAACCATTTAAGGGGCTGAGCCTAACAGAGATACATAGTGTTGTGTCGTTCCTTATGGGTATGATAGCAAAAGGAAAAACTATCATTGTCATAGACCATAAGGCTCTGCGAAAAAATTTCTGTAAATTCAAAAACTGTGATAAAAGCTTCCTGATTTGTCCGTTATCGCGTACTGAGAAGTGTACTGCATCGATGAATACTATCGGATATACTTCGTCCAATGGACGTTTCTGCCAGTCCTCTATCTGCGGGAGAAGGCGGTCTGTGATATCTGATACCATACCGTCGCTGACTTCAAAGCCGTAGATATCCTCGATAGTTTCGCTTATCTGGCGTGTGGTCATGCCTTTAGCATACAGTGATATTATCTTCTGCTCAATGCCTGAGATATCCTTCTGACGCTTCTTTACGACCTTGGGCTCAAAACTGCCGTCACGATCCTGCGGTACTTCTATTTCAGTTTCTCCGAAGTTTCCGCGAATTTTCTTGGTTTGGGGACACCCCAAGCCCCGAAAAAAAGACCGCACAGCGGTCATAAAATCGGCTAACGCTGAAATAGAGATAAAGGAGACACCACTATGGATACCAAAAAGAAAAAGCGTGGCAGACCACCCGAGCAAAAGGTTTTTGAAACCACAGGCATAACTTACGAGGGCGCTATCAATTATGCACTGGACAAAGATATGCAGTCCGAGCTTGACGATACTCTTGCACACAAGTCTGAGGGTGAGCTTACAGACGATGAACGGAAGTACCTGAAACGCAAGAGGGAGAAGAAGTCCTACACCCTTAATGTGAGGTTCACGGAATCCAAAATGCAGGATATTCTTTTGAAGTGTGAGCAGTACGGCTATAAGAACAAGACCGAGTATATCCGTGACTGCGTGAGAGCAAGGGTTAATCTCACTCCCGACAGCGGTGGACTCGCCGAGGTCAACAAGGCTATGAAACGCATCGGATCGAACATCAATCAGATAGCCGTTCGACTGCACAGCATAATCAGGGCAAAAAGACTGAACGTGCGTGGGCAGAGCTGCGGCAAATATCGGACGAGATATGCACCGAACACGGCATACCTGTTATTGAGCCGAAAGGTAAAGGGATATCCCACTTTGAGCGTGATATGCAGATCGAGGGCAAGTTGTGGAAAGATAAGCTCCGTGCGAAGATCGCAGAGGTTGCATTTTACAGTAAGAACTTTGAGGATTTTTTGCAGAGATGTACTGAGTGCGGTATCGAGTATGTTTATAAACTGCAGAACAAAGTCAAGCTGAAATTTAGGCTATCGGGCGAGGGACAGCAGAAGTTCACAAGAGCCGATACGCTGGGCGAGAATTACACCGCCGAGAAGATTGCAGAGCAGATAGAACAGATACAGAAAGCTCAGGCTGTTTTGGAAAGGCTGTCTGAAAAGAAAAAGCCCGAAAAGCCTGTTGCGACCGCACCTGTTACCACCACCAAGACCAAGCCGACGGCGGAAGTATCAGCACCGACAACACCACCGTCAGAATCAATTCACTTTATTGCAGATACGGTACTTGCCCGTATGCGTGAAAAAGGTATTACACCACCAACCCCTGCACCTAAGCCGACACAGACTGTCGCACCACCCAAGCCTGTTGAGGTCAAAGCACCTGAAAAGAAAGAAGATGTATGGGCTGGTATCAGGGGTATGCGTGATTCAGCTCAGGTCATTGCAGACCTTGAAGCCAGCGGTATCACTTCACTTTCAGAATTACGGAGCTTTTTCTGGAATATCAAACATAATGATGACCATACGGCAGAGCTTACCGAGCTAGAAAAGAAGATAAAGACGGTTGATAAGCTGATAGCTATGATGAAGCAGCGAACCGATAATTTTGCTACATACAAGGAGTATCAGGAACGCTCTGCATTTACGCAGAATCGTTTCCGTAAGAAGAATGCTGCCGCTATCGACAGCTACGAAGAAGCCGTCAAGTATATCAAGGATTACTATATCAGCGGAAAAGCTCCCAAGCAGAGCGAGTTACAGGCAATGTCTACGGAGCTGAAAAAGGAGTATAACGCTCTTATTCCCGAACATAATGCTTTCCTCAGAAAGGAGTCGGCGGCAACGAAGTATTCTCGTCAGGTACGAAAGTATCTTGAAACCAAAGAACAGCAGGAACGCAACAGGCAGCACCAAGAGAGAAAGCGTTCTCAGCAGAAAAAGAAAGATTATCTTGAATGAAGAAAGGATACAGATTTATGAGTAAGATCGGATATATTCGTGTTTCCACCGAACACCAAGAAACCGCCCGTCAGCAGGAGATCATGGACAGCTATCAGGTTGCCCGAATCTTCTCCGAGAAGCTGTCTGGCGCGAACGCAGACCGTCCTCAACTCAGGGCTATGCTTGACTATGTGCGTGAGGGCATCGAGATCGCTAAGGCACAGGGCAAATATACGGGCAGAAAGCCTATTCCTATCGACTGGATGAAATTCAGTCAGCTTTATGGGGAATGGAAGTCAAAGAATATCACAGGCAGGGATTTTATGCGGAGAATGGGCTTGACTGCTAATACATTTTACCGCCGTGTGCGTGAGTATGAGAGCAACCACCATATCACCGAGCCGACCACCGCTTGAAAATAGCTGTCAGCGGAACGGGAATGTCCCTCACAGCCGTCCGAGCCCGCGGAGCGTAAAAGTTTACCGCTGAAAAGAAAAGCCCTCAGAAACGCTTGCACAGCGTTTCCGAGAGCTTTGCGGTTTGTATTCAGTTCCAATAGGGTATCTTGTGATTTCGGCGTGCGCCATAATCATAATATCAGCTTATACTGAACGGAGAGTGAGTGTGCCAATAGACTATGGTATAATGGTACTGTGCTATCATTTATTCTGGATTCGATTCAAGTCTATAACAATCAATAAGAGCAACTGTTAATAAGATTGATAAAAACAGGATCAAGTAATACAACCATCTCTTTTTTAATATCTTAAATCCGAAAATCATATTGATTGCATTAGCAATTATTGTTATCGGGATTGACCATACTGGAACTTTATGTATAATGTAATATGAAAATGTTTTAGCGAAATTTGGCAAACAGCCGATTTTATCCATCCTGAATAAAAACAAAAATAGCTTTTCCCATAAAAATGAAAAAGATGCATAGGGGTAGCTTAGAAACTTTAAACCAACATAGGTCGGCAAGCAGAAAATAAAATAAATAACAAATACGGCGAATACTAAGCTAAAAATGATTTTCCTTCTATTAATCATAAAATATTACTCCAGAATGAAAATACATTCAAATTAGCTGTTTGATTGTAATACTTTTCATTCTCATCCCTTTGAGTTTTGGTATTGCCATAAATCAATCCTGGAACATTGCCCAGTTGATGAATGATAGCATTCACTCCTCAGTATAAAGTATCCACCAACAGTCAACAAGTACTAAAGATAACAAAATGCTTATAAGAAGAATAACATAATACCACCACTTCTTTTTGAAGTTAATTAAACCAATCACCATGTTAACGAAATTGACAAGTACTGCAACAAGTATTTTTGACATTGAAGCTTTATACCGTAATAAACGATAATACTTTTTCAAAAGATAATTACTATTCAGAAGATAATAGCGAATATCAAACCATATTTCGTTCGATTGATAGTTTGACGTTTTACTTACTATATATGTTGGGAAAGCATATAAAAAATACATAATATAAACTGTAAAGAATATGAAGAAGACTATTCTTTTTATTGAATTATCTCTTTCCAAACTCGTCCACCCATTCGTCAAAGATTTTATCATGTTTATCAATTATACACTTATCTTCATAATACGTATAATTACGCTCTTTAGCTGTGCTTGTATTATCATATATTAATCCTGGAACATTCCCCCAGTTGCTGTAATCATTTTTTCCTCCTAAATATGGATATACATCATATTTTTTATGATAAGAACCTTCTGTTTTTCTTTCGGTTATACCGTCAAGTTCTACAAAGTCAATAGATTCATCATAAGCAACATAGTTGTATGTTCCAACGTTAACCGGATCATATTTGAAATTAGAATCGCTTTGCGCCTTGTTATAGTCTGCGGTCAGTATTTGCCAATGTGACGCGTCTTTTAAATAGTTTTGGATTTCATCGTCAGACATTTGTGAGAGGTCTGTATCAGGGGTTACAACTAATTCATTCATACTTTTGAAAGTTTTTTATTCTAGATTTGATAAAAGAACATAACAGTCTATAAGAATAATAGATATAACTATTGAAATGAATAAAAGAAGATAATACCACCATTTTTTCTTGAAATGTATAAAACCGAATATCATATTCCCTATGTTTAAAATTACTGAAACAAGTATTGTGTTCTGCGGGACTTTATCTCGCAATAATCGGTAGTATTTTTCAAGAATAGGAGGACCGTTTAAAAATAAATTACTTATTTTAAACCACATAACACTTGGAGAGTAGCCAAAGCATTTCCTTTCAATATATGTTGGAAATGTATATATAAAGAATAGAAAATACAATACCAATAATACAATTAAGATTATTTTATTAGTTCTATCTTTCAAATTCACATTCCCACTCCTCGTAGATTACATCATGATTATTTACTACACAAATGTCTCTATGATAGTAACCATTCTTATCCCTCTGCGACCTTGTATTCCCGTAAATCAATCCGGGAACATTGCCCCAGTTGCTATATGATTTTTTGCCGCCTAAATATGGCTTGACATCATATTTCTGATGATCGTCAGATGATGAATTTTTCACCTTAGTTTCGTCATAGGAATAAACAAATTCTATTCCTTCTTCATATCCACAGTAGTTATAAGTTCCGACATTGACAGGATCATATTTGAAATTAGGATCGTTTTGTGCCTTGTTATAGTCTGCGGTCAATATTTGCCAATGTGATTCGTCTTTTAAATAGTTTTTAATTTCATCGTCAGACATTTGTGATAAATCTGTATCTGGTGTTACAACTACTTCATTCATGCCGTATTTGTCAACAAATTTCATGTTGTATTCATTTCCATATGTAGAATAGCTTGGATACGCTTCGTTTGTACTTATATACTGTGTTTCAATAAAATAACTTTTGTAGGTGGCATAGTCAATTGAATCTGAAATCTTAGAATTATTAAAAGCCTCTTCAGATAATCTACAGTTATTTTCGTGATATCGAGTATTATCTTTAGTATAAATATGCCAGTTTTCTTTATTGTTTACTAATTCCGCAAAGCTTTCAGGTGTTCTATTGAGTTTCATTCTGAAATAGTGCAGTTCTTCATATATACTACCATATGTTTCTACACAAGTATTGAAGTATTCGCAGAATCTCAGCCAGTTTTCATCAGATACCAGATATGTATAAGGACAATTATTAACATCGTCCATCATGAGTTCTATAGCACTATTGGCAACATCTTTCTCTCCTTTTAACTTATAGAAAATATAATATGGCCAAGCTGTTAATTCCAATGCCATAGGATTCAATTCTCCTGCTTGATATTCAATATCTGCTATATACCCATCAGAGCCAAAATCCTTTATCATTGTATAATCATACGGCTCAGGATCTACATCGTCAGTATAAGTATCACCATCTGTATCAACTGATGTAGGATTAGTATTAACATTGCAAAGTACACACGAATACTCAGACTGAAAGAAATCAACAACTTTGGCTATCGGAGCGCCGCCAACTTCATCGAAGTCACTTATGCCATCATCATCTGTATCCGCTTTATTAGGATCTGTTCTGTAAACCTGACCGTTTTGATATTTTATTCCTTGTGTTTCATAGACATCATATAAACCGTCTCCATCAGAGTCGGTCATATCAATAGAAGATACCGTACTCTGCTGTAACGTTGCCATTACTGATGCTATTTGAGCTGCTGTTGCAGCCTTATAAGGAACTCCGCCTGTTTGAGTTGCTATTGATTCTAAAGCGTCAGAATCAGCATCACATACGTTTAATGTATAGATATTTATTGGCTTTTCTGCATTTTTAGCGATTTGCAGAAGCCCACTTGTTGTGCTATCATTTTCTACATCGCCGTCACATATAAGAATTATTATATTCTTTTCAGTAGCCGACAGATGCGGAGTCATTTCATTGATAACTGCGCTAAGTCCACTGTTTGTACTTGTTCCACCAGACGCTGTCAGAGCTGAAACTGCTGATTTAAGCTCGCTTTTTGAGGCACCGAAATTCTTTACAACGTTTCCAGATGAATTGAATGAAACTAACGTAGCATCATCGCATTCATACATTGCATCGATGAATGTATTCAGTGCAGTCTTGGCATTGCCAAGTCTCTCACTATTCATGCTGCCTGAAACATCAACAACAAACCCTATGTTATATGCTGTTTCTATCACACTTGGCTGACGACTGTATTCAATCTTTTCTCTCCATGAATCCAGCCATATTTCTCTGTCAATAACGAGATATGTTGAAAAATGGGTAGTTGTGCAGCTTACGGTATTATTAACGGTATCAACTATGGTATCTTCGAGCATAACATATTCCTTTTTTTCTCTGTCATACCATAAGATGATCATATCTTCTTCGGCGGTGTTATTAAGCAGGGTGTCGTCATAGGTGAATGTTATTGTAGCAGTGTTGAACTCTGCACTTGATGTTATGTTCACAGGTGAGCCGACAATACCGACAACATCACTGGATAGCATATCAACATTATAGGTGTTTTCAATGTTCACACAATTATCTGCGTTTCCTTTACAGTCAAGCTCAACTTCTACACCTGTTACTGCCGAAACTTTAGGATCATCAGATGTCAAGTCCTGACTTACATATCCCGAATAGTATTCGTCACCATCTAAAATACCGTCTTCATCAGTGTCAGGTACATTTGGCAGAACTCCAAGGGCTACCTCATCTGCATCATCAAGACCGTCGAAGTCAGTATCAGGTTCAAGAGGATTTGTGCTGTATGTATTAATTTCTGTTCCGTCGTCTAAGGTGTCTTTATCTGAATCATTATTCCAAGGTGATGTACTCAATAAATATTCTTGAAAGTTAGTGAGACCATCGTTATCAAAATCTTCGTTGTCATCGCTTATTAAATTATCATCAGAATCAGTGTCAACAGGATTTGTAAAGGATACCATTACTTCATAGTAATCACCAAGGTTATCGCCGCCTGAGTCTGTAAGCATTGGATTTGAAGAAATTGATTCCTCTATACAATCTGGTAACATATCGCTGTCTGTATCTTTAAGCAAATACCAGTTGTTGAAATCTTCTATGAAATCAGGGAAATCATTCTCATTTTCATCATTCATGTATTGCCATTCGTCATAAGGAAGATCCAATGGATCAGAGACAGTTCCCACAAACGAGCTTGCAATACTGCTGATATTTGCGTTAACATTAGGACAGGTCAGCTCAATTTTCTCCGCAATAATAACTACGTTGTTGAGATTAAGATTCTGAGCATTGATTATTACGTTACCAAAAGGAGCATAAATAAGACCATTTAGGTTGGCATTCTGGCTATCAATAATGACATCTCCGTATTTTGAGAAAATAACAGAGTTATTGGTGTTTTCGACCTCGCCGTAGAGGTTTATATCTTCCAGTGCTTTCAGAGCATTATTGATATTTATGTTTCCAGTAAGAGCCGCTTCGCCTTGCACCTCAGTCGGCACATTTATATTTATATTCAACTCGTCAAGTATGTAGTCTTCATCATGTGCGTCGACATTTGAGGCCGTGAAATACTGATTGTCAATTTTGTCAAAGATATAAATCATTGATTCATCAGTATCATCTTCTGATGTGCCATTTATGTTCAGATTCCCGCTTGAAACGATAGTACCATTGGTGGCAATATTACCATTTACACAGAAATTCCCTGCATTTACTGTTATGGCTCCTTCATCATATGATGATGCAAACATAGTGTAAGGATACGAAGAGATGCTTTCTTCAGCTTTAGCTGATGCTATAGGAATAGCACTTAACGCTGTCGCAGTACTCAGAATACCCGAAAGAATGCGTTTGAATTTGCTTTTCATAAAAAGCATCCTTTAATTAGATTATATTTAGCAAAAAGTTAAATATAGTTAAATTATACCAATAAATTAGTTGCTTGTCAATAGTTATTTCTGATGTTTGCCCGTTTTTTTGCAATTCCAACAAATTAGTGCTAATAGCTTTGATAGTGCATGACAAGAAGAATTTGTTTTTGAAGAGAAAATATAAAACCTCAGTATCCAAGGCGAGTAATTACCCAAGTTACTGAGGTCACACCGAATATGGTTAATGTTTGATTATGACCGGGTGTACTTATAAGTGCTTCACGGATACTGTTCATGATACCACGAAACTGCACGATTTCTTCTTTGCCGAAGCTCTCGACAAGCTGAAAGACGGCGGAATCATGGCATTTGTTACCTCGGCAGGCACACTCGATAAGCGTGACGAAAGCACTCGCCAGATGTTGGCTGACAAGGCTGACTTCATCGGTGCGATCCGTCTGCCAGGTGGTAAGAATGGTGCTTTTAAGGAGAATGCAGGCACGGAAGTGACCACTGATATTATCTTTTTGCAGAAGCGTGAGGGCAAGTCTGTTTCCGAAATGTCCGATATTCCCGATTGGGTACATATCGGTGAAACGGCTGACGGTCTGCCAATCAACAAATACTTTGAACAGCACCCTGATATGGTGCTTGGCACTGTGGTCGAGGGCAATAAGCTCTACGGTTCAGGCACTATGGTGGTGGCTGAGGACGGCTTTGACTTGAAATCGGCACTCCATGAAGCAGTCGGCAAACTCTCGGCGGAGATCAGTCATGAGCGTGGCAGAGATGTGTATGCAAAGACCGCTGACGGCATTCAGGTGCAGATCCCGTCTAATCTGCGTAATTACAGCTTTTTCATGTCTGACGATCAAGTTTTCTTCAAGAAAAATAACGCTGCCTGCGAGTCCCGTTTCGATAGGGGAACAGCACAGCACAAGCGTTTCAAGGCATTTATTGAACTTCGTGACCTCACCCGTGAGCTGATTGAAGCAATGGAACTTGACAAGCCGGACAGCGTTATCAAGGATTTGCAGACGAAACTTAATGTGGCGTATGATGATTTCTACAAGAAGTACGGGCTTATCCACTCTCAGACCAACAAGCGTTATTTTGCGGAAGATGTGTCCTACAATCTTGTGGCAGGACTAGAAAAGAGCTATGATAAGACTAAGCTCCTTGAAAAGTCCGATATTTTCACAAAGAGAACGATCGTACCGCCGAAAGCGGTCGATCATGTAGACACGGCACTTGAAGCACTCACGCTCTCCGTTGCGGAGAAGGCAAGGGTTGACTTTGCGTACATGAGCGGACTGACGAGTATGACGGAGGACGAACTGAAGCGTGACCTGGCAGGGGCGATTTTCAAGATACCCCATACGGAGAACGGTTATCAGACGGCTTCGGAGTACCTTTCGGGCGATATTCGCAAGAAACTTCGTGAAGCTGAGGAGATCGCTGAGTACGATCCTGATTTCAATATCAACGTATCGGCACTGAAACAGGCTATGCCCGAACCGCTGAAAGCAGGAGATATTGATATTAAGCTCGGTGCAGCTTGGCTTGATCCGAAGTATTACGAACAGTTCATGTATGAGCTGTTGCAGACACCAGCGTATCAGCGGAGTGACAGTTCGTCTGCTCGGTGGAACAAGTCTGCTATTGTCGGCGTGGAGTATTCGGTTCACGCTAACTCTTTCCATGTCAGCAACAAGTCTTCCGACAGGTCGGTGCTTGCTACGCAGAAATACGGCTCTCACAAGATAAACGCTTATGACATCTTTGAACATTTGCTGAATCTGCAAGAGCCAAAGGTATATAAGACTATCGAGGTTCCGGACGGCTTGGGCGATAGATACAAAGGAAAAGCGTGTAGTGGATATAGATGCTACCCGTGTCGTACAGCGTAAAGCCGATGATATTCGCAAAGCTTTCAAGGCGTGGATATTCAAAGATCCGCAACGCCGTGAAGCTATCGTAGAGAAGTATAACGAACTTTTCAACAGTATCCGTCCCCGTGAGTTCGATGGCTCGGCTCTTTCCTTCCCGATGATGACTTCGGATATTAAGCTCCACGACCATCAAAAGAACGCAATCGCTCATGCGATGTTTGGCGGTAATACGCTGTTTGCACACTGCGTTGGCGCAGGCAAAACTTTTGAAATGATCGCTACTGCTATGGAAAGCAAGAGTTTGGGACTTTGTACCAAGAGCCTTTTTGCCGTTCCGAATCATCTGACGGAGCAGATCGGTGACGATTTTCAGAAGCTCTATCCGGGCGCTAACATTCTTGTTGCGACCAAAAAGGACTTCAAGAAAGAGAACCGACAGCAGTTATTCGCTAAGATTGCCACTGGCAACTATGATGCGGTTATTATCGGTCACTCTCAGCTCGGCAAGATTCCTGTTTCTAAGGAGAGACAGGTCATGACCATTCAGACGCAGATTGACGATATTCTGCAAGGCATTGAGGAACTGAAAAAGAGCGAAGGCTCTAAGTTCCAGATCAAGGCTATGGAGCGAACCCGAAAGAGTTTGCAGAAACAGCTTGACAAGCTCGAAAAAGCAGGACAGGACGATACACTGACCTTTGAGCAGCTCGGAATCGACCGTCTGTTCATTGACGAGGCACACGAATTCAAGAATTTGTTCGTGGCAACAAAATTGCAGAATGTAGCCGGAATTTCCAACTCGGCTTCGCAGAAAGCACTCGATCTTTTCCTCAAATGCAGATACCTCGATGAAAAGACAGGCGGCAAGGGCGTGGTTTTCGCAACTGGCACACCTCTGAGCAATTCCATTACAGAGCTGCACACCATGATGCGTTACTTGGAGTATGACTTCCTGAAAGACCACGGTTTACAGCACTTCGACAACTGGGTTGCGGTTTTCGGTGAGCAGAAAACAGAGTATGAGTTAAAGCCTGCGGGCAACGGCTTCAAGGAGCGCACTCGTATCGCTAACTATACAGGGCTGCCCGAATTGATGAGTATGTTCAAGCAGGTCGCTGACATTCGTACCGCTGATACGCTGACACTTGATGTTCCTGAGTGCGATTATCAGGTGGTTCAGGTCGAAGCTACTCCTTTTCAGCAGGGGCTTGTTCAGGAACTTGCTGACCGTGCCGATGCTATCAATGCAGGAAATGTTGATCCTACGATCGACAATATGCTCAAAATTACCTCGGACGGCAGAAAGCTCGGTCTTGATCCGAGACTGATTGATCCGTCCTTTGAAGATAACCGCGAAACAAAGCTCAACCGTTGTGTTGAGAATGTAGCTCGTATCCACGCTGAAACGGCTGAGGACAAGCTTACGCAGATCATCTTCTGTGATTTGGGTGTTCCGCATAAGGCAGCAGGGGAAGCAGAGGTCGAGAGCGAAAATGCCGACGATGCTAAAGATAAGAAATCTATTGCTGATGTAGAATCGCTTGAAGAAGAATGTGACTTCTGCGTATATGAGCAAGCCCTATCTAATGGATACACATTACTTTAGATAGGGCTGTTTTTTATTTTAATTCAGGCTTTCCCTCGGCAGAAAAGCCGTTGCTGTCGAGGAATTTGTAATAAATCTGAATGTTGCGTGGTACGCTCTTATCTTTTGGGCAGTCACCGATAACAACATATTCAATCAGATCTACGCACATTTCTCTCGTCAGCTCAGGTGCATCTGCATACTGTTTCAGACGGCGGATAAATTCCTCAATATCGTCCCTTGCCTTGCTGTCCTGTTCCAATGCGGCAGTAAGGCTTTTTACTTTCTCTGTCAGATCTGCTTCTTCCGCACGGAACTGACCGAGCATTTCCAGACATAAGTCCTCTGGCACCTTGCCAAGTAGCTTGTCCTGATATATCTTTTTCGTCATTATTTTTAACTCAGAAAGTCTTGACTGATGCTTTGCAAGCTGCTGACGGGCATCGTCATTGAATTTTGTGCTGTCCGTTTCCTTGCGTGTTAGAAACTCCTGTCGGGCTTCATCTTCATTCTCAATCACATATTTTGCCTTTGTGTGAATATCAGCAAGCACGATTTTTTCAATCTGCTTTCGGCTGATATAGTGAGTTGTACAAGTGCTTGTACCGCAGCGGCTATATGTACCGCACACATAAAAATAATTGACCGAGCCGTCTGCTTTTGCTTTCTTGGAGTGACCGTTCAGCTTCATTTTTGCACCACAATCAGGGCAGAACATCATGCTGTTAAGCGGAAGTACAATGCCCTTTTTCATTATCTTGCCGTGGCTTGCACAGCGGTCAACCTCTTGGCACTTATCCCATAGTTCCTGAGAAATAATAGGCTCGTGAGTATGCTCAGCAATAACCCACTCGTCCTTACTTCTGCGGACAGACTTGTGATTTTTGAACGAAACAGTTGTGTAACGCTGTTGTGCCAGATTTCCGATATAGATAGGATTGCTGAGGATATTTCTCACTGCAACGTGACTCCAGTAATGAAATGTGTTCTTATACTGATTCGGTACGCCTAATCTCTGCGCCCTGTAATCAGACGGAATAGGTACTCTTTCCGCATTCAGTTTTTTTGCTATCTGCGTTGGCGTAATACCTGTTGCACGAAGCTCAAAGATACGGTGTACTACCTTTGCGGCAGGCTCGTCAATAATCGGCGTATGCTTTTCATCATCGCTTTTCAGGTAACCATAAGCAGCGTATGAAGCGATATATTTTCCCTCTTTTGCGTTTTGGGCGAGGACACTGCGAACCTTCTTAGAAGTATTGGCTGCGTGCCATTCGTTAAATAAATTCATGATTGGCATCATATCCATTGCCGTACTGTTGCGGTCAAGCGTATCCACATTGTCGCTCAAGGCAATGAAACGGATATTGAACGAAGGAAAAATATAGTCGATGTACTGTCCGACTTCGATATAATTACGACCGAAACGGGAAAGGTCTTTTACAAGGATTAGGTTTATCTTACCCGACTTTGCATCATCAAGGATTTGCTTAATGCCGGGACGGTTAAAATTTGTACCTGAATATCCGTCATCTTCGCATACCTCAACGAGATTCCAATTTGGTTGCTGACTTACATAATCCGTCAGCATTTTCTTCTGATTTTCTATTGAAAGGGACTCGCCCTCTCGCATATCTTCCTGAGATAATCTCACATAAATACCTACGTTGTAGGCTGACTGTCTTGTCATGATAAACTCCTTTCCAATCAAGACAGCCATATTCGATATTCCTATTATAGCGCAGAAACTCAAATATGGCAAGTCCTTTTTCTATCTTTTTAGACTTGTCCTACGGTTTCTGCATAGGCTTTTTCAAAAGCCATTCTGTAAAGCTCCTTGTCAAGAGATTTCTCTCCGACATAGTGGCTTGTGACGGTAAAAAGCTGACCGTCAATTTCATAGATTGCTTTGCTGATGGGCTTATCTTTATATCGCTCGTTCAGCTCGGCAAGGGTAGCATCGTTTGTTGTCAATTATCTCCTTTCCGCCTGCGATTATCTCTCCCGACACGCATAGCTGATATTGCAGGACGTTGCTCCTGCACAGAAGCCGTGCGAAACGGCATTGCTGCCGCCCCTTTCACAGCTATCGTTTTGTTGTCGGATTTATGTTAATCCTCGTAAGGATTTTTCTTATCCGTAAAGCTCATTTGATGACTGACATTATTATCATCAGCTAATTCACCAATCTGCTCATAGGTCATACCGCTGTCGGTCAGCTTGCCAATAAGTGTATGCTCCGTAGTCACAGCATCGAGAAGCCCCTGCCCCTCTAAGCCGTAAAGCTCTGAGAGATTATCGTAAGTGAACAGCTTGCTGTCCTCGATGATCTTGCGTTTACGCTTTAGGGCTGCCTGAATGGACTTTTCAAGTTTATCAAGCTTAACATCATTCTCCGACAGAACTGCATTTGATCTCATTCTCATCACCTCGTTTCGTTTGGTATTGCAAGATACTCACATATCCCACGATAATATTATAGCGCGCTGTATCGCCGTTTGTCTATTCGCATTGCGCACGAACTTTCTGTTCCAGTACACCTTTTCAGTTCGACATTTTGTCCGGGGAAAATAAAAAACTGCGAAGCGAAAAATGCCTCACAGTTTTTAAAAGATATTTAATTTTATTTGTTTGGACAAACTGAAATTTGGCAGTGAGGTAAATCAGAAATCATAGTTGTTTTCTCGTTATATCATAACATAGAAAATCATTCTGCTCCGTCTTTATAGTATGATATTCAATCTCTTTATAACCTCTTTTGAGATAAATCGATTTTGCTGAAAGTGAAGCATCAAGTATTATTTCATCATAATGCTTTGCAATTTCTGATTCCGCAAAATCCAATAATACTTTTCCGTATCCATTACCCTGATATTGTGGTAGAACGAATAATCTACATATTTCATTTTTCTTAATTGTAACTGTACCAACTGCTTTATGTTCCTTATCATAATACAAGAAGACACAATCGCTTGAAATATCATTTTTTATATTCTCATCATTATGATGATTAAGAAAAAAAACTACTGCGCCATTCGAGTAATAATGCGGATAGATTGCTTTAATAGTTGTGTGAGTTATGTCTTTAACAATATCAATATCCGATTGCTGTGCTATTTTTATGCTCATCTCTAATTCTCCTGAAAATTCAGATTTGTCAAGGGAAGCAAATCACTTTCCCTCATGAAACATTATATCATACCTGCGCAGAAAAAACAATATATATTTTCACAAAACTGCCGCCCAAGCTACGCAATAACTGCGCCGAGCCAGTTTAAAATATTGATGTGATGAAAAATAGAGAATCACGCAGGAGCGTGAGCGAGAAATAAGACCGCCGACGGAAGCGGCGGAGAGAAAGTCGCTATCGCTCCAATTCGCTGACGGAGCAGCGAAAGCCTGAGCAAAGAAAAATTACTCAGGCGAGAAAATGCGCATCAGCGCAGGAAAAATAGCAAGCATTGTATTTTGCGCCGCGCACGGACGAAAATACAAAATGCTTGTTGGGGACACCCCAAGCCCCGAAATGACCGCACAGCGGTCATAAAAAATCGGCTTACGCCGAAATAAAAAGAATGGAGAAGCCACTATGGAAAATGCAAAACGCAAGAGAGGCAGACCGCCCAAACAAAAGGCTATGGAGTTCGAGGGAATGACCTACGAGGGAGCTATCAATAATGCTTTGGACAAAGAGGTTGCTGCCGAGCTTGACGATGCCCTTGCACACAAGTCCGAGGACGAGCTTACCGATGATGAACACAAGTACCTGAAACGCAAGAGGGAGAAGAAGTCTTACACCCTCAATGTACGCTTTACAGAATCCGAAATGCAGGATATCCTTTCCAAGTGCGAGCAGTACGGTTATAAAAACAAAACGGAGTATATCCGTGATTGTGTTCATGCGAGGGTTGATTTCACTCCCGACAACAGTGATATTTCTGAAACCAATCGCCTGATGAAACGCATCGGGAGCAACATCAATCAGATACTTATCAGACTTCACAGCACAGGTCATATTTATGCCGAGGATATTGACGAGATAAAGAGAGGGGTAAACGAGATTTGGCATACACTTCTATCCATCCGATCAGGGCAACAGTCAGCGCAGCGATCGCTTACATCACAAACGGAGATAAAACCGTCAACGGTGTATATGTCAACTCTTATGCTTGCAGAGCCGACAGCACAGGAGCAAGCGAGGACTTCCGAGCCGTCAGGGACACAGGAACAGGGCGAACACAAATCCTCGCATATCACATGATACAGAGCTTCGCTCCCGAAGAAGTGACACCCGAACAGGCTATGCAGATTGGAGAGGAGCTTTGTGACCGTTATCTCAAAGGTGATTATCAGTATGTTATCGCCGTTCATAATGATAAAGACCACCTGCATTGTCATGTCATTTTCAATAACACGAATCTGTATAATGGGTTGAGTTTTACTACCGAGCATAATCAGGGCAGAAAGAACGAAAGGGCGTGGGCGGAGCTACGGCAAATATCAGACGAGATATGCAATGAATACGGCATATCCGTTATTGAGCCAAAAGCAAAGAGTGTATCTCATTTTGAGCGTAAGCATCAGAAAGCGGGAACATCGTGGAAAGATAAGCTCCGCAGTATGCTCAGGGAGATTATTGCTTACAGCAGGAGCTTTGAGGATTTTCTTAAAAATTGCACCGCCGGTGGTATTGAGTATGTGTATACTCCGCAGAATAAAGTTAAGCTGAAATTTAAGCTGTCGGGCGAGGGACAGCAGAAGTTTACAAGAGCCGATACGCTGGGCGCAGAATTTGAACCTGAAGCCATCACCAGAATGATTGATACAGCGCAGAAGAAAGCTGCCACCGATGAACTGAAAGAGAAAATCTTCGCTGCCCGTCGGGCAAGGAGAGAAGCAGAGCTTGCTTTGCTAAACCAATCTTCTGCGAAACCCGCCGAGCATAAGCCGACATCCACCGCACCGACTGAGAGCCAAGCACCTGAAAAGAAAGAAGATGTGTGGGCTTCTATCCGAGGTATGGGCAGAGCCAATGAAATTGTCGCAGCTCTTGAAGCTGTTGGCATCACTTCTTACACCGAGTTTACGGGCTTTATGTTTAACGGTGCACACAAATATGACCATACGGACGAGCTTGCTGATTTGAAATCTCATATCAAGACGGTTGAAACAATCATTGCAAAGGTGAAGCACCGTGACGAGCTTGCTCCCGTTTACAAGGAGTACAAGAGCAAGTCTGGCTGGTCGCAGAGCCGATACAAGAAAAAACACGGCTCCGAGATAGAGGACTATGAACAGACCAAAGCCTACATTAAGGAGCATAGCAAAAAGTATACCTCAGACGGCTCTATTCCATCGTTGCAGGATATGCAAAAACTGATAAAGAGAATGAAGGACAGGCGTGACGAAATTCTCCCCGAACATAAGATGTTCAAACAACGTCAGGCAGTCGCTTTGCAGTACACCCGTGAGGTGCGCAGGTACATCAATGAACAGTATATGAAGCGTGAGAGGGAGAAAAGCAGACAGAGGATACAGGCGAAGAACAAGAAAAATTATCTTGAATAATGATAGTATCTCTTACGAACGGAAAAGCTTCTCAGAGCCGTTTAAACTGAATATGGAAAAAACCTATGCCCTGATACTGCAAATCGCTCCCTGAATATTCAGAGAGCGATTTGCGACATACAGCATATTGCACCGAAGATTTTCTTTTCTTGCTGCACCCTGCACAAGAATTATTACAGTTTCTGTACAGAGCTGGATTCCTGCCGTCTTATGCTATATAATATAGCTGTAATAAATATCATGGAGGTGCGATATGTTACGTTATCCCGAATTGGCAATGCCCCAAAGCCGTACAGTCACAACTGTCTGCAACGGCAGGCTCAAGAGGTATGGTCGGACTATGAAGAAGCCAAGGCTTACTTTCTTGAACTCATGATGACTACTGAAGGCGAGGAGCGTGACCGGGCAGAGTGCATATACATTCAGCTCACTCATGGACTATCGGAGTGTTCAGACGAAGATAAATAACAACATCGGAGAGCTTTGCTGCGGCAAGGCTCTTTTTGCATCTGTTTTTTTGAAAAAAGCTGCTTTTATCACTTGAAATAACAGCATATTTGTGATATAATTAAAAATATATAACCACTTATCACTGTGGAATATGTGAAAATGTAACTGGGGGTCTTTATGAAAGTATTATATTCAAATATGCTTCCATTAGGAATACAGGATAATCAGGAAACGATTGATGACAGCATTAGACAGCAGATAGCCAAATCGGACAAAGTTGATATTGCCGTTGGTTATGTCTCGCTTGCATCACTTGAGGAACTTGACAGATTAGTATGCGAAAATAAAATAAAACAAATTGTTCTCGTTATTGGAATGTATTACATTGAGGGAATGCCTGAAAGAACCTATCACACAGCTGTAAGGCTCAATAAAAAGTGGCAGGATATGGCAATTGGTGAAATTCGTATTGTTCGCTCTCTCAAATATCATGGTAAGGTTTACTGCTTCTATAAGAATAATACGCCTTTTTCCGCTGTTATTGGCTCTGCAAACTTAGGCGTTCTCAAACTTGAAGCCAACAACCGCCGTCAGTATGAGCTTTGCTCGTTGACAGAGGACAGCACAGAAGCACGGGAACTTGCAGATATAGTGGAGCGCGTGAAAGCGCCTATCTGTTCAATTAATATCGCAGAAGTCAGAGATATGCCTCTTATTAGGGAACATAATGTATCACTTACGGGAATAGATACTGTTGAGGAACTGCCTAAAAGTGATATTGAGCTTTATAGAAAGCATAAAACCGATGTGACATTTACACTTCCGCTTAAAGTGCCGGCTTATGCGGAGCGTTTTATGGACGATAAAAAGCACTACACCCAGTCTAACATCAATGTATGCTATTCCCTTGATACAAGAAATCCCAAAAGACCGAAATCACGAAATTGGTATGAATTTCAGATAACCGTATCAAAAGATATATACACTTTGCCTGGGTATCCTAAAAGAAACGAGCCATTCTTTATCGTTACCGATGACGGCTTTATGTTCAAGGCACACACCACAAGCGACAACAACAAACAATTAAATGCTGTTGGCAGTGAACATATTTTAGGTTATTGGCTTAAAGGAAGAATAGCGGCATCAGGCTTAGTTACACCTGTTCCTGATACGCAGAAAGATACAGACAGAACGGGAATGATAACAAAGGAAATGCTTGAAGCTTACGGCTGCGACAGCTTAACTTTCACCAAGACCAACAAAAGGGCGGTTGACGAGGACGGTAACGAGCTTGATGTTTGGATTGTTGAATTTATTTCTTCTAATGACGAGGAGTAATATATGCAGTATCTTAAAAATTACTTGAATAAAATAATAGCGAGGGGCAATGAAAAGCTGGCTGAGTCAATCTCAAAGACTGCTGAAGATATTGGCAGAAACTATATCAATACATTCTCTTTTGCAAGTCACGAGATTGGACTTCTCTTTGGCAATGTTCAGTCCGGCAAGACAGGTCAGATGTTCGGAATATTATGTAAAGCTACAGATTTAGGATTTCCAGCATTTCTGATACTTACAACGGATAATGTTGTGCTTCAGGAGCAGACCTTAGATCGAGTAAAAGCAGATTTAGACGGCTTTTGTATTTGCGGAGAAGATGACTCAGGCATATTTATTGACAACAGCCTTATACAGCCGGTTATTGTTATACTGAAAAAGAACTCACGAATTTTAAGAAAATGGGCTAACATATTCAACACAACAGGATTTATGAAGGGCAATCCCTTGTTCATCATTGATGACGAAGCGGACGCTGCTTCTCTAAACACCTTTATCAACCGTAATGGTAAACAGCAATCATCAATTAACAAATATCTTGACTCAATCAAAAACGGAGCAACGAGCAGTTTGTATCTGCAAGTAACTGGCACACCACAGGCTATCCTGCTTCAAACATTGGCATCAGGCTGGCACCCATATTTCACATACTATTTTCAGCCTGGAAGTACCTATCTGGGCGGCGATTTCTTCTTTCCATCCTCGCAGAAGCCCGACTGCATAACATTCCTTGAAACAATAAAGGAAAGTACGAAAGAAGCGGTTATCCGTCATATTACAGTTTCTGCACAGGTGCTTGCATCGGGCGGCAAGGTCTGCAACGGTCTTATACACCCAAGTGTAAGGGTAGCTGCACATCAGAGCTTTGCAAAAGAAGTAAAAAAAGTCATTGATTGGTGTAAAACTAACAGCGCCGATTTTAAGGCGGAAATTGAAAGACATTACGCTGCTCTTTCACCGCAGAAAACTGATAAACAGCCTATTGACATTGTGATAAGTAAAGCTGAAAGCCTTGTTGCGAATGACGAAATCAACATCTACATAATGAATGGCAAAAATGATGTTGACAGCTCCGCTTATGCTCAGGGCAGCAACATTGTTATTGGAGGAAATACTCTCGGCAGGGGCGTTACTTTCCCTGGATTGCAGACTATCTACTACACACGGTCAAGCAAAAAGCCACAGGCAGATACTATGTGGCAGCACAGCCGAATGTTTGGATATGATCGTGATCCTGGTATGATGATGATTTATATTGACGAGCATCTTTATAAGCTGTTTTCGGATATAAACGCTACAAACAATTCTATCATTGCCCAAATCGAGCGCGGCATAGACGATGTTAAGATTTATTATCCCGAAGGACTTAACCCTACACGAAAGAATGTGCTTGATAATAAGCGTGTAGAGATAATCTCAGGCGGCACCAACTACTATCCGTTCTATCCAGATAATGATACAATTGAAGATATTTCAGAGCTTCTGAAAGCATTTGTCAGCGATGAGCCTTACTATCAGGTCAGCCTTAGATTTATTAAGGAAGTGCTGTCCCATATTATACCCAGCCAAGATTTCAAGCTCTCCGCTTTTATCTCTGTATTGGATACTATGCTTGCTGACACTCCAACAAGACAAGGCATTTTGATTGTCAGACGTGAAAGAGATGTAGCTCAGGGAACTGGTGCATTGATTTCTCCAAACGATTGGAAATTAGGTGGACAGTTTGCTGATAAGCCTGTTTTGACGATGTATCAGGTTACGGGCAATAAAGGCTGGAAAGGCAGAAAACTCTGGATACCGAATATCAAACTCCCACACGGAACAATGTACTATGATGTGTTAGAAGAAGATACACAGGGAGAATAATATGATAACAGGAGATATTGCAAAACCAATTTTGTTTAATCCTATTTCAAGCGGAGCTGATAAGCTGCTGATACTCAGCAGTTATGCTACGCCGAATATGTCATCGTGGTATATGAAACAACTTCAAGAAAAGAAAACTGCACCCATTGACATATCACTTATCGTAGGGATGACTGCTTATGACGGAATAAGTATTCCTGCTCATAACGGATTTCTTTCACTTCATAACACTTATACATCGAAAAGCGTTCGTTCTTTTAGCTGTAATTACATATCAGACAATCCACCTGAACATTCAAACCTCTATATCTGGCTCAAAGGTGAACAGCCTGAACTTGCATTTGTAGGATCAGCGGACTTTACCCAAAGTGCCTTTATTTCGTCAAGGTGTGAGATTATGGAAAAATGCTCCCCCAGCGAAGCGTTTAATTATTATAAAAATGCTGAAAGCAGATCGTGCTACTGCAATCATTCCGAGATTGACGATTTAATCATTGTCCGCAATAATCACCCTATTTTGGATAATGAAGCCGATTTGATAGGCGGTATATCCTGCGGAACGGTTGACAGCGTTCAGATTTCACTTCTTACAAATAAGGGAGTAGTTGCCGGAACATCAGGACTAAATTGGGGACAGCGTGAAAAACGCAATCCCAATGAAGCATATATAAGAATACCTATAACAATAGCAAGACAGGATTTTTTTCCGACAGACCGCCATTTTACCGTATTAACTGATGACGGGCACCAGCTTATTCTAAGAGTTGAACAGCAGAATAATAAGGCATTGACAACACCGATGAACAATTCTCTCTTAGGTGAGTATTTTCGCAACAGGCTTGGGCTTCCAAACGGTCATTTTATTACAAGGGAAGATTTAGAGCGTTATGGGCGAACTGATGTTGTATTTGCAAAAATTGATGAAGAACTGTACTACATGGACTTTTCTCCTAAAAAGGGGTCTGGTGGCGGCTAATGGCAGATAATCATACAAAAGAAGTACGCAGTATGAATATGTCACATATCAGAAGCACCAATTCAAAGCCGGAGGAAATTGTACGAAAGTATTTGTTTTCCAAAGGATTAAGGTATAGAAAGAATGTGCGTACTTTGCCTGGAAAGCCTGATATTGTCCTCAGAAAGTACAATACCGTAATCTTTGTGAACGGCTGCTTTTGGCATAAGCATGATTGTGGGCGTTTTGTTATGCCGTCAAGCAATACTGAATATTGGACTAAGAAGATTTATGGTAATGTTGAACGTGACAAAGCCAATACTGCACAGCTTGAAGCTCAGGGCTGGCGAGTGCTTACGATTTGGGAATGTCAGCTGAAAAAGAAAGTAGCTGATGATAATCTAAAAGCATTATACGAAAGTATAATAAACTATTAATGTAGGAGGAATAGATTATGCCTAAAACTGGTGATTCTTTTACGGTTTCTCTCACTCCGTCTCAAGTTTCATGGGGGACATACAGAAATCCAACAAACAGAGTGCCGATTCAAGGAGAGGGGTATATAGCAATACCCAGAAATTATGCTGTTGCATATAAAATTTACAACTCAAAGAACTCAATTACAGGCCTTGGATATAATGAGTTTATAGCGACATCAAGTGATGGCTTCATCGACTGTGAAGTGTTACTTGCACAAGGCAATACAGAAGCTGGTGATCCTTATGCTAAGAACTTTGCTATTAAGGGTGATCTGAAAAGATTGGGCGCTTGGTTTGCTTATGCAGGAGCAACTGCTGGCAGTCAAGTAAAGGTTACTTTTACAAGTCCAACCGAGGTTTTTCTTGAAATAATATAAATAAGTAATGAGCTGTGTTCAAACAATAGAACACAGCTCATTTTCATTCGTTAATATTAGGTTCAACAAAATCATAAGGTATGCCTGCAAAACTTTTTAGGATTGCCTCAAAAATTATTTTTGCGCCCCTGCACGGAACAGCCATACCAATCTGCTTTCTTACGCTCTCCTTACTTCCCATAAACTCATAAGTATCATCAAAAGTTTGGAGTCTTGCTCTTTCTCTGTTTGTTAAAGCTCTTGGCTCGTCCCAATGATAGATATGCGTACCGCCGCCGCCGCTGCCTGTTACGGTATAAGACGGCTTATCGGGGTCAAGTCTTTTGTAAATCTGACTGATTTTAGCACCAGTAATGTTCAGCCTTAAACGCTCAGGCAAATCAGCAGTAAATGCGTTTTGACCTGGCTTTATGTGTTCAAGACGCTCTATTACTTGCGGAGATTGTTTAGTTCTTTCATTGTTCAAAGCATCTTTAGGGATAGGCGGCACCTCAATAGCTGTTCTGCACGAATTATCAACATCTACATACGGAGAGATAGATGGAACACGATAGACAACGTCAATATCGTTTCTTATACCAACAATGATGATACGATGACGAGCTTGTGGGATGCCATATTCCTCAAATTTATATAAATGCGGAACAACTGTATAGCCTGCCCCTTTAAGCTCTGCTATTATCTTAGTAAAAGCCTTTCCGTCATTTGCGTTTTTTAAGCCGCCAACATTTTCCGCTAAAAACCAAATCGGCTTAAACAGTTTAAGCGCCTTTACTCCATACGAATAAAGCGGTCCATAGACACCATTCATACCCTTCTGCTCACCAACAACACTATAATCGTTGCAGGGAAAGCCGAAGGCAAGAGCATCAATAGGTGCAAGCTGGGACATATCGAATTTACGTATATCTTCGTGATAAACTGTCTCAGGTGCATCGGGGCAAATATTGTGCCGATATGTTTTGCAGGTATCCGCATCATAGTCATTTGCCCATTGGTGAACAATGCCATATTCAGGATCACCAATATCTGCATTAGTTGCACCCCAAGCAATACCGCCTGGACCGCAGAACAGCTCTCCTAACCTATAAATCATTGTTCTCACCTGATCCTTCCAATCGCGATTTTTTTCCTTGAAATAAGAAAATCAATAAAAAGCTGAAGATCACGCAAATCGTCCTGATCCAGCTTATCAATTCTTTTAAGCATATAGACAGGATTTAAGTCTTTTTGCGTAATATAACCTGTTATTATCATAAATTCAATAGGGCTTATGTTAAGTGCTTTGGCTATTTCACAGAGATTTTTCCAACTCGGATTTTTTCTTTCACCGTTCTCTATTTTCATCAACTCGCTGTCGCTGATATTACTCATTTCAGCAAGTTTTTTTCGGGAATATCCACATAATTCTCTATTTTTCTTTATTACATCTCCGACACCAGCCATATGTTTCACCTCAACCCATTTATTATACCACTCACGCTGCTTTTTGTCAACCCTTTTTTTGAAAAAAGCTGCCTATTGAAAATTTTCTGTCCAAACAATAACACTAATAAGGTGTCCCAGAAGAACCACATTGACAAGCTTTGGCACAATACAATCACGCATAGGAAGTATGTTGATTTTCTAATCGGCGAAAACGGAAATTTTGATTTGCTTGCATTGGTAGCTGTTAATAGAGCCTTTCACAGCTATGGTTACGGCAATATACATTTCATCCTCGTCCTACCGTATATGAAAATCGAGTACCATGACAACAAAAAAGATTGCCTTGACTATATGATGAAGTCAAGGTATGTACCAAATCGTTCATAGCTCACCAGAAGTCAGCTACCCAAGTCCAAATTGGAACATCATTGACTGATCAGACCTTGTGATACGCTGTATTCAGCCGAAAGCGACTGAGCGATACTGTACGATACAATATGCAAAGAGACAGGACAAGAAGATAGTAAACCTTGCAGACGAAAACTGAACAAGCATCTGAAAAGGAAAAAAATCAGGGCTATGTCTTCCGTACACACGGTCACAGAGGGCATAGTCCTTTGCTTATGTTATTATTCATTTATATCGAAATATGGCTACTTGATTTTACCTGTATCCATTAAATGATGTTTCCGATGATATTCGTGACAAACTGATCGCTAAGGGTATCCCAGCGAAAGAAATCGCATATATCCATGATGCGAAAACTGAGCAGCAGAAATCTGACCTATTTGATAATATCAACAGCAATTATGGAAGGTTCAATAGTTGTTTTTTATGCCCCCGATCATTCGAGGGCATTTCTTTTGTTGGTCAGCGGCTTGTCGATCAGCTTATAAAAGACATGGATCGTTCTCGGAAGGTTGCGGTGACCTGGGTGAGCATCGACCTTGATGTACTCGATAAGCTCCAGAGCCATTTCACGGGTGAGCTTCTTCGCTCCTGCGTAGGACTTCATACGGCGGATATACTCGTCCACATCACGCTCGTCCTGCCGTGTCGCTTCGGAACGCTTTCTCAGCTCGTCCTGTTCAGCGGTCAGCTTATCCTTCTCTGCCTGATACTTTTCAAGCAAGCCGATACACACCTTTTCGGGAACTTTGCCTGCCACCTTATCCTCGTAGACGCTCTGGATAAGACCGTCAAGCTCGTCGATACGCTTCACAATATCGTGCTGCCGTTTCCTGTCCGAGCTGTCCTGCACAGCGTTCTCGCCCTGCTTGTAAGCGAGGAGCTTTGCTCTCACATCAGGCTCATTCATCACGAAGTCGATCTGGTGCTGAATGTCCTGCAACACAAGGCTCTCGATCAGCTCAAGCCTTATCGTGTGCGAGGAGCAATACTCTTTTCCGAAACGGCTATATCTGCCGCAGGTGTAGCAAGGCTTTGACTTACAGTGAATATTGCTGTTCTGCTTCATCTTGGAACCGCAGTCCGAGCAATAACACAAGCCCGAAAGCGGCATCGTGATACCGTTCTTGGAGGACTTGCCGTTGCTTACCGAATCATCGACTTCACGCACCCTGTCCCACAGCTCCTGGGAGATGATCGCTTCATGATTATTCTCAGTGACCGCCCAATCATTTTCGTCACGGCGGACGGTCTTGTGATTCTTATAGCTCACGGTTGTGGTGCGGAGCTGAATCAGGTGTCCGAGATAGATAGGATTGCGGAGAATACGCTTGACCGCAGATACGCCCCACAGGTGCGAGGTGCGGTAAGGATTCGGCTTTCCGATAGTGTGATAATAGTAGTCGGACGGTACAAGGATATGCTCTCTGTTGAGAACATCGACTATCCGTTTCACATTGTAGCCTGCCGCCCTCATTTCAAAGATACGGCGGACGATCTCCGAGGAATACGGATCAACGATAGGCGTACAGTTCTTGTCTGTGCCTTTCATATAGCCGTAAGGCGGATAGTTGGTCTTATACTTTCCCGACTTTGCGTTCGCTTCAAATACAGCTCTCAGCTTCTTTGAAGTGTTGGCTGCGTGCCATTCATTAAAAACATTCATGATCGGCATCATATCCATTGAAGCACTGTCCGATTTCGCTGTGTCGATATTATCGTTCAGAGCTATGAAGCGGATATTGTACATGGGGAAAATATAATCTGTGTACTGACCGACCTGGATGTAGTTTCTTCCGAAACGAGAGAGGTCTTTACAGATGATGAGGTTGATCTTGCCAGCCTTTGCATCTTCGAGCATTCTCTGGACACCTGGTCTCTCGAACGTAGTGCCGGAAATTCCGTCATCCACATACTCATCGTAAAGCGTCCAACCGTGTTGTTCCTCAATATATTTCGTCAGAATGGTACGCTGGTTTTCAATCGAGAGGGACTCTCCCACACGCTCATCATCACGGGACAAGCGGAGGTACATTCCCACTTTATATTCAGTCTGCTTTGGTAACATCGTAAACTCCTTTCCTGCATTTCCAAAGCAGCTCTTTCCGATACGAGTCTATTATAGCGCGCCGTATCGGAAAAAGCAATAGCTTTTGAGAAAAAAGTTTACTCTGTATCCGAGCAAGGGACACGGTGCATCATTTCGTTGACTACTTTATTGAAAGCATAGCCAAGCATCACATCGTTAATATCCCTGTCTCCGACAAAGTGACTTACAACTTTGTGCTTCACACCGTCCACCTCATAAGTGTTGGTGTGCGTCGGACAATCTTTGTAAAGCTCGTCCATCTCCTGCATAGTTTTTACGCCTGCCCTTTCTCTCTCTACGGCATTTGTAGGTTTATTCGTTCTACACTATCCTTTCCGACAGCTCGTTCCATTTTCAAACTTCCTGCTGTCTGTATCCATAAAAATCGTCCCGTGCGGTTACGGGGAAAATGCCTTTGACCGTTCAGGCATTTTTGTGTTAGTCGGTCAGCGCTTCGCCATAGAACTTGATCTCATCATCATCCTCGGTGCTGTCCTCGGCAGTATCACTATCCGACTTATCGCAATCCGAGCTGTCCGCATTCTTGCTGTCACCGTCCTTGTCGCTATCGTTAGTAGGGACACCGACCATTTCAAGCAGCTCGGAATCCGACAGACCGCTTGCACGGAGTTTCTGCAAAAGGGAATGCTCCGCATTGATGATGTCATCAAGCTCACGGGGCTTACAGTTGAACTGATCCGCCATCGCAAGACGGTTTGCTTCTTTCAGCTTCTCCTCAAGCTCCTGCTTCTTGGCAGTATCAGTGGCGATGCGTTTCGTCAGTTCCTCGATCCGAGCAACGAGCTTATCACGCTTCTCTGCATAGATACCCATTCAAAATCACCTCGCTCTCTCATAATTATTTTTATTTCTGTTCCATGAGCCGAAGCTCTGTTCTCCATTTTCATACTCCAATTATAGCGCGCAATACCATTAAAAATCTATTCGCATACCAGACAAACTTTTCTCAACACCGCCCGAAATCGGAGCAACCGAATTTTCAGAAACGTGCAGTTATGAGGGGGTTACGATACTCTGAGAGCATAGAAACCTGCAACTGTCATTTTGACGAATACCCATTTTCCGATTCATTGACTTTTTGAGATTTATCCAGTATATTTATCATAGGGACGGCGGCGAAGCGATCGGACATAGAGAAATATAGTCGCTGACGCTCCAATTCCACACACGGAAGTGCGGAAACCATCTGAGCCGACAGGCTCAAATGCAAAATAGCCCCACAGGGGCTAACACAAATCGCAAGCTCGGCAAATCGTGGGCGCACTAACGGCAACCCACAATTCGCACCGCTTGTCAGAGGGCTGCCGCCCCTGAACAATGCCAACAACTTAAGCGATATTGGCATTTACCCCGCATAAAAAATCAAACAA
>ENA-OUOY01000131-OUOY01000131.1-human-gut-metagenome-genome-assembly--contig:-NODE-131-length-61030-cov-14.465797_pt1 | contig 61030 bp, 70 predicted proteins | sample MGYA00237937_ERZ548767 | MGnify/ENA primary metagenome ERZ548767 (study PRJEB26490, sample SAMN05356887) | human gut metagenome | biome: terrestrial biome; feature: human-associated habitat; material... | reverse complement strand
GAAATCATGTGACCGAAAAACTTAATTTCGTGTCCAAAATTTGTTGACTACTGCAAAATAAGCGAGGGAAAATCATCCCTGCGAGAGAATTCTTATCTGCAGAGATGAAATCAACGGGGGAGAATCATCCCTGCGAGAGGATTTTTATCTGCAGGGATGAAATAAGCGGGGGAGAATCATCTCTGCGAGAGAATTCTTATCTGTAGAGATGAAATAAGCGAGGAAGAATCATCCCTGCGAGAAAATTCTTATCTGCAGAGATGAAATAAGCAGGGAAGAATCATCCCTGAGAGAAAATTTTTATCTGCAGAGATGAAATAAGCGAGGAAGAATCATCCCTGAGAGAGATTTTTATCTGCAGAGATGAAATAAGCACGGGAAAATCATCCCTGCGAGAGGATTTTTATCTGCAGAGATGAAATAAGCATCGCCGAGGGCCCCGCGTTCTCGGAATTACCCTTTGGTGAGATTTGAAATCCCACAACTCTTGTGATTGACCCTTTTTTAATATGCTTCGAATCATGTTCTCAGCCGCTTTTGCAGCAATTCCACAATTCTGCGCAAGCGCCAGAAAATCATTCCGATGTATATTTCTCTTCTTTCCATGAACGGTAAGTGCCATCTGATCAGGTATCATCTCAATCCTTCGGACTGAAATAAAAATTTCCCTTCAATTCACTTGTCCGAACGCAGTTGATGAACGCCCTGTCATCCAGATCCCGAATTGCCTTGATCACCTTTCTCGTATCCGGAGTATCGACCACCGAATACACAAGCGGCTCTGCATGGTGTCCATAGCTGCCCTCGCCTTCCATGATCGTCGCCCCATGATGACTGATCCGATAGATCGTCTCACAGACTTCCTTCGGCTTATCCGTCACAATGAACAGCGTCATTTGCTGAAATCCACGATAGAGCAGATGTAGCATCTGTGTCGATACATACTGGAAGATAATCGAATACAGCGCCTTGTCCCAGCCAAACATCAATCCGGCAGCTCCCAGAATGACAACATTCAGCCCAAGTATGATGTTAAAGGAATCAATCCCTCTTTTCTGGGACAGATAGATCGAAATAAAATCCGTTCCCCCGCTTGTCGCATCCACCGAGAGACACATACTGATCGCCATTCCATTCAGAATTCCTCCGAAGATGGATGTCAGAAGTGTGTCCGATGTCAGTACAAATCCAGGAATCAGATCCGTCAGAAATGAACTGACCACAATCATCAGAAGCGAATACAGCGTGAATTTCTTTCCGATATACCGAAAACCAATATAAACCGGGATTGCATTCAGGCTCACGTTGATCAAGGTGTACGGAACCTCCCAGTGAAGAAACGTCTCCGCCATGCGCTGAAACAGAATCGTCAATCCCGTCGCGCCGCCCGGATACAAGCCGCCGGCCCGGACAAAGGTCTTAATATTGACCGCCATCAGGCAGGCCGCCAGAAGCACGGTCACAAGACGCCGAAGTTCCTTTTGTTTTTGCATGTTCTTCCCTTCCAACAGCTCACTGTATGCCATGTCGTTTTAACTGAATTGCCATGTACGGCTTCCCGGGCAGCTCCACGCGGAACTTCCCTTTGACAATGCCTGCATCCGTCACCGTCATGTTCCAGGTATCCAGAATTCTCAGCTCGAATTCCGTCGTATCATCGAAATAATACTCCCGGAAGGACGGACGCATGAAGCTGTAGTAGATCAGATAGTAATCCTTGACTGGCCGGAAAGACATTCCGGTGTCCTCCGGAACCGCTGCAACCTCATCCCAGCCGCATTTCTCATAAGGCTGCAATCCAAGTCCCGGCGTCTGGCAGAGAATCTCGTGCAGAAATCCAAGTCGTTTCCAGCTCTCCCCGTGGAGTATTCCGCCATGAGACCACCACAGAATCCGATCCGGACTCAGATAGGTTTCGCCATGTCCTGCGTAACCGCCGCGGCAGGCCGCCTCCCAGAACCTTCTTACCATCTCCTCTGCGCTGATGTCGCCCCATCCATGCTGGATATTTCCCTCATAGGCAATCTCATCCAGCACAACCGGTTTCCGGTAACGCTCTCTCCACTCGTTCGTGCACTCCGCCGATTTGTACAGATCCTGCCTCTGAATGCTGCAGTGCGTGATCCACGGCCTGGTATGATCATAAAAGGGTCTGCAGTTATGAATAGAGCGAAGATGCTGGTACGGATCCATCCGGCAGACAAGATCCGCATATCTCTCCCAGTCCGCAATGCTCTTCTGACTCATGATGTCGTATTCATTTGCGAATGCCCACCACACGTTGTGATACGCTGCAAACCGGGCCACCACATACTTCCAGTAAAGATCATCCTGCTCCGGCGTCATCTGTGAAAATCCCCAGCGATCATAGGGATGCATGACAATGAGATCTGCTTCAATGCCCATTTTCCCCAGCTTCTCAATGCAGTGCTCAATATGCCGGAAGTGATCCGGTCGAAACCGATAGAAGTCAAAATGATTGCCTTCCGTCTTTCCCGTATATTCATTAAAATTCTCTGTTGTCAGGACAGAGGAGTCCATCGGCGTTCCCTCATAGGGATACGAGCGCGGCTCTCCAAGGTTATAATCATAGTGCTTTGGGAAAATACAGAACCGAATCTTGTTGAACGGGCTCTTTGCAAGGCTGTCCAGCGTCTTCTCAATCAGCTCGTCACTCTGCAGTTCCCAGACATAACAAGTCGTCCCAATGGAATAGTACGGCGTTCCATCCGCATAGGCAAAATGAAACGTGTTTGCGACATGCACCGGTCCATGATTTCCCTCTTCCGGAGTCGTTACCTCAAAGGATCCGGATCTGTTCTCCTGAACAGCTCCCACATCCTCCAATGCCGTTCCTTCCACTGTAAATTCATAAGTTCCTTCGAAGGAGGGCATGAAACGCACCATGTAACGTCCGTCTCCGTCATAGAAACCGTTCACACGCTTCTGTTCACTTTCATTGGAGAAAGTCGCCGATATCTCATAATCCGTAAACGGATTTCCCTCCGTTCTTCCTGCCACAACAATTTCCTGCACACCCCAGCGCGGCACACATTTTTCATATTGAACCTGCATCATTGTTTTCTCCCTGTTCTTAACCTTCCCGGTGCTTCTTCATTCCGTCAAAACGTTACACTTATTATCCAACAATTTCCGCAATTAATCACTTTCTTTATGCAGGAAGACAACAACATCCACGCGCAGCTTGAAGAGCCCCCCCAGCGTCAAATATAATGATAATAAGGAGGTAATCGCATGAGAAGACAGAAAAATCTCAAAAAACTGACAATCCTCCACTCCAACGATATGCACGGCGATTTTCTTGCGGAGAAGATCGATGAAAAGCTGGTGGGCGGCGTGTCTCTGCTTTCCGGCTACGTGAATAAGGTTCGGCATGAGGAGAAAAATGTCATCTATGCCATCGCGGGAGATATGTTCCGGGGAAGTGTCATCGACTCGGAATACAAAGGCACCTCCACCATCGGCATCATGAATCTGATTGGCCCGGATGTTGCCACCATCGGCAACCACGAGGTTGATTACGGCCTGGCCCATCTGCTGTTTCTGGAAAAATGCGCGGATTTTCCTATCATCAATGCCAATCTTCATATCAAATCCAACGGGAAACGAATGTTCCAGCCTTACTGGATTGCGCGCATTGACGGCATGAAGATTCTTTTTATCGGTATCATTACGGAAGAGGTGCTGGCCGCCACAAAAACGGAAGAACTGATCGGCTCCTTTGTAGACATCCGCGAAGCAGCCCGCGAGGTCGGAAATATCTGCAATGCCTACAACGCCATTGACATTGACTTTACCGTGCTGCTCACGCACATTGGCTTTGAGGAGGACAAAAAGCTCGCCGCCATTCTGGATCCGGACTGGGGCGTGGATATCATCATCGGCGGGCACAGCCACACGGTCCCCGAGGAGCCCGCCAAAGTTAACGACATCTATATCGTTCAGGCAGGCACCGGAACCGATCAGATTGGCCGCTTCGACATTATGGTGGACACCGACCGCAATGCCATTGACACGTTCACATGGGAAATCATCCCCATTGATGACTCTCATTGTCCCCGGGATGAGGAGGTGGAAAACTTCATTCAGCGCTACAAAACCGCCACCTCGAAGAAATACGACCGCATCATTACACGTTTTTCCTACGAGCTCACCCATCCCAAACGCAATCAGGAGACAGCTCTGGGCGATCTCATTGCCGATATTCTGCGTGACAGCTTCGGCATTGATCTGATGCTGATGGGCTCCGGTGCGATCCGAAGCTATACTCTCGGTCCCGTGGTACACTATGCCGATCTCGTAGAATGTCTTCCCTATGATGACGCCGTATATATGCTCAAGGTCACCGGCACGCAGCTGGAACGAATGCTGCGCCACATTCTCCGGGAAGAGGCCTTTCAGGGCGAACATACCGAATTTTACCAGTTTTCCCATGGGATGCGCATCGTCTGGTCAAGGAGTGCACAGGCCTTCCGCGAGCTGACATTGGACGGCGAAGAGCTGCATGCGGAACGCCTGTATTCCATTGCCATGCAGAAATACCATTACAACAATCTCAAGCCGTTTCTGGATATCACGCTGGAGGAAGCCGAGGAGAACGGAAAAACCCGTGTATTGTCCACCTCCGCGCGCGATGTTGTGGAAGAGTACATGACCGTGAACCAGCACCTTGGCCGCATGGTTGAAGGGCGTCTTGTCGTGGAAGAATAATCCGTACCGTTCCTTATATAAAAAGCTTTTCGTAAGAAAAGGGCAAAATAAAGAGACAGAACAGATACCTTTGCAAAAGTCCTGTTCTGTCTCTGTTTATGACTCGCTTTTTATCAGATCATTTCAATCCTGAAATTCTGATCTGTCGAATACATTTCAAACAGCGATCAGAAATCTACCTCCGTATCATAGAAGCAGCAGGTCAGAAGCTTCGCCATCTGCTCCGGATCAATCGCACGAGGATTGGAGCCGGTGCATGCATCGCCGACTGCAAGTTCTGCTACCGTTGCCAGCTTCTCATTGAATTCCTTCTCATCAATGATACCGCCCTCATAAAGCTTGATGCACGGAGCGATATTCAGCTTCTTGTTCATCTCCTTGATTTCCGCAATCAGGGCATCCGTCAGAGCCTCATCGCCATCTCCCGCAAGGCCGATAAATCTGGCAATATCCGCATAACGTGCCAGCGCCTCAGGCTCCTTGGAATTGAATTTGATAACCTTCGGAAGATACATTGCGTTTGCTGCGCCATGAACAATATGTCCTCCGGAGAAAGCAGCACCCGTCTTATGTGCCATCGAATGGACGATTCCAAGCAGAGCATTGGAGAAAGCCATGCCGGCAAGACACTGTGCATTGTGCATGCGGGCTCTTGCCTCTTTGTCGCCATTGTAGGAATCCACCAGATAAGCATGGATCATCTTGATTGCATGAAGTGCCAGCGGATCGGTGTAATCACAGTGAAGCGTGGAAACGTATGCCTCAATTGCATGCGTCATCGCATCCATACCGGTGTTGGCAGTCAGCTTCTGCGGCATCGTCTCTGCCAGATCCGGGTCAACGATTGCTACATCCGGCGTAATATTGAAATCAGCCAGCGGGTACTTGATGCCCTTCTCGTAATCTGTGATGACGCTGAATGCCGTAACCTCGGTTGCTGTGCCGGAGGTAGAAGGAATCGCGCAGAATTTCGCCTTTGTGCGCAGGGTCGGGAAGCTGAACGGTGTAATCAAATCCTCAAACTTTGTATCCGGGTACTCGTAGAATGCCCACATCGCCTTTGCTGCATCGATCGGGGAGCCGCCGCCGATTGCTACGATCCAGTCCGGACCGAACTCCTGCATCAGTTTCGCGCCCTTCATGACCGTCTCTACGCTCGGATCCGGCTCTACTCCCTCAAACAGAGCCACTTCCATGCCGGCTTCCTTCAGATACTCCTCTACTCTCTGCAGAAAACCAAAGCGCTTCATGGAGCCGCCGCCGACTACGACAACTGCCTTCTTGCCCTTCAGGTTCTTCAGTTCTTCCAGAGAACCTGCCCCGTGATAAAGATCTCTCGGTAATGTAAATCTTGCCATATTTTTCTTCCTCCTGTGAAATATTTCCCCTTATTCACTCATTACAACATATGTTGTCGTTATATTCAATTATATTAGGATGAAACTTGGAAATTATTTGTGCATTTTAAATGATTTCGTCGTAGAAAGAAAGTATACTTTTATCCGACACATGGCCCCGAACACATCGAAAGTTCTGGAAAAAGTGGGTTTTCGTCATTTCGCAAGGTTTGTTCAAGAGTGATCAGTCTTATCGGAAAACCGGTCACGCCAGCTCGAAAATGCTCTTTGTTATGCCGAGCAGCTGGCTCTGGGCCACATATGTAACTCCTTATGTAACCAGTATTGCAGCGATGATGTAATGGCAGCGGCGACACTACTCCTCGTTTTTCAGCAAATACTTATTACTTACCACCTTCATGGACAATGCTGCGCTGATCAGCTCGCAAAACACCGGCTCAGTCGGTCGAATGACGATTCCTTCTTTCTTTCCGCCTTTCGGATAATTGCCATCAGCCCGTTCAAGAAGTGCTTCCACGGTTGGATATTTCGCAGGAAGATCCGTGCCGACTTCTTCAATCGGCACGCTTTCCAACTGCAGCTTTTCACAGATTTCCAGCATTCGCTTCAGCCCCACACGTCTGCCGTTCTCGCGAATCGTAAAAACATACCATGCCGGCTTCGCCAGCTTCAGCCTGTTCTTTTGAATGCCGGGAGCACACAGCTCTCCCTGGATCGTAAAAACGGTCAGCTTGTTCTCTGCCGCAAAAGCTTCCATCTTTGCCTGCAGCCCCATGCCCTTTATAAGCTCATAGAACGGACTGTTGCCGTCATTTTTATACTCATAGTTGTGCCCGGTCACATGGAAACCGTTCTCATCAATGCCGACAGAATGAGAAGAGCCATCCATCTTGGTGCTGATATAGTACTCCAGACCGGCAAAAGCCTGAATCAGCTCCGGTTCGGCCTGCACCCGGGTTTCATCGGTGTGAGGGATATCATAGGGCAATGCGCCGATCGTGGTGCCACCGGTCGTGATCCGTTCCTCGATTTCCCATTTCCGTACATTCAGCAATTCCGTTACATCCGTTCCCAGCTCCGCATCCTCCGGAATTACGGCAAATGTGCTTACAGGAAGTAACAGCCCCTGAGAGATCTGTCCACGGAACTTCATGGTCCGAAGGCGGAAGCCTTCACCCATGATATCTGACTTCCGATAGCTGGACGTCCGAAGGAATTCAAACTCCGGTGAAACCGGAAGGAAGCTATCCACTTCAAAATACACAGCCGGATCCATCGGCTGAAACTGTCCTTTATTAACGACGCACTGCCAGCCCAACACATGCGCCAGTTCTATTCTGTCAGCACCTTCGATCGGCTCGATTTTCCAGATACGCTGTATACTTGCAAGTTTTCTCATTGTCGTCACCTTGTTCCTTTTCCTCAGGTCATTTAGATCAGTAATTTTTCTTATAGCTTCTGCTCTTCTTTGCCTTCTCCTGTCAAAGACAGCTGTCAATGATAAAAAATCCCCGGTGCATCCGCATGAAATTCTGCGATGTACCGGGGATTGCTCTGTATGATATGATCCGATTCTTTCAGGCCGCCATACAATCCTGCAAAAGCCTGTAGTAGCGCAGCAAACGCTCCGCGCCAGCGTTGTATTCCTGTGTCGGATAATATCGCCGGTTACCCACAACCAGCATGTCCATCGGTACCTGCAGCAATTCGCTCAATGCATACAGATTGTCAATCGTCGGCATGCTCTTTCCGTCCATCCAGTGATAAACGGACTGCACGCAGCCCAATGAAAGCCCTGCCCGTACATCTTCCACGGTCACATGGCGCATCTTCATCATTGCTTTTATCTGTCTTCCGGTCTTAGCTTTATCAATTACAGGGGTCATGACTTCCCTATCCTTTGCATGCATGGGCTTATGCCCGTAATCTACTGCCTATTATAACCGGCAAATAACTGCCTGTCATTGAACCTGTGGTTCAATGACTATGTTTTCCGTGATGATGCTGCACGGGCAGTAATCCACGTCGGCAGCGTTTATGCACCATCTGTTCTCCCTGAACTGTCGATTTTAAAAGGATTATTCGGAATCCGCCCTTAATCCCGTAAATGGTAGATCCCCGGTGCCGGGTAAAAAGAGTGAGCGGATTTTACCGTTTTTTCATGGCATCTCAGTATGAGACTGATATTATATTTTCGCCTATTCATAGCAAACACTAAAAGCAGGTCGCATTTCTTCTATCTGCCTGCGGTTGATTCCATAACCGGAAGCTGTTTTCTCCCAGTTTTCTCTGACAATTGTCAGGATATCTTTTGCATAATCTTTCGCGTCAGTCTCTGAAATTCCGAATCGGACTGCGGTGGAGATGGCAAGTTCGATGCTGATGCTGTTATCTTCCTCGTCGACATTTAAGGATAGTTCGTCGCCGTACGGAACCGGATTTACATCATAAAGAGGCGATAGTATCCAGCCCCGCTCTGTAAGAATGAACGCATGATTTCGCAGATGGTCATCCGTGTTGGTAACAGCCATATTGAAGACAATTCGTTTCCAAAGCTCAAGCAAATCCTGTTTGGGTCGAGCGCCATAGGACTTAATGAAGGCTGCCACATCCAGATAGCTTGTTCCATCGGCTGCGGATGCCCCATCTGTTTTTCCGAGCAATGTCATGGCAGAAGCAAAGTGTACCCTCTTATTCAAAACACGGTCAAATCGCTTTATCAGGTACGTACTCCCGAGATTGGAAAATTTCTCAAGCTTGGCCTCCGGAACATTTAACCTGCAAAGACCTGCCAGATCGTGTGCCACCATTTCCCATGCACCGGTATCATTTTCGTCATTTCTGGACGGGAATTTTGCAATCCATAACTGATCCTTTGTATCTACTACCGTTGCCTTAGGTCTTGCACCGCCAAGAGATGAGCCGGGCTTAATCAATTGGTTCAGCCATTTTTCGGTCAAACCGCTTTCGTCACTTTCGAAATTTCTGGAAGCTTCCTCTAATGTGCGAAGCGTTGCCCAAGGAGGAGCAGCTGTTTCTTTGTCATCAGAAAGAAATGGGCCATCCGGATTTGTTTTAAATCGAATGCCGCCCATTCGTGTTTCGTCGTATACTCCCAGCAAATAGTCGCTGTCGTACAACTTAGATGGTTTGCGTCCTTCCTTTTCTGCCAGGATTCTTTCACGTTTATTCATAAGAACGCGTCCCCAGCGATCAGGAGATGCATCCGCAAACAAACCAAAGATGTTTTTTCCGGTTGGATACTGTCTGCCGGAATATGGCATGAGTTCCGGATCCAATGTGAGTTTAAGTGAAGTCTTCTTAAGCCAGTCCTTATCGTACTCAAAGGAATAGGATTCCCCGCCTTTGATGATATTCACATACAGAGTTCCCATTAGGATCGGACTTCCTGCACTGAAATCATCGTAGACAAAGATGGTTTTCTGATTGGATGCCATTAGTTACTTCTCCTCGGTGCTCGTTTCCTTGTGATCAGATTCAGATCCTGAAGCTGTCTGCCCATTTCATCATCCTTTGCAACAAGCAGAAGATCCTTGTCGAGATTGTTCAGCGCATGCAAAACCGCTGCATAGATTCCCATAGCTACAGATGGATCACCCTTTTCAACCTTCCACAAGGAAGCACGGCTGATTCCTGCACGTTCTGCCACCAGCTCTGCCGACAGACTGCGCCTGAGTCTGGCAAGTTTAATCTGCTCGCCCATGGTCTTCAGTATTTCCTCAGTTCCCGGAAGTATATTATATGCAGCCTTCTTCATCTTATGCGCCTCCATAATAGTGTTTATTATTATAAACGAAAACACTGAATTTGTCATTTTTAGAGAATGTTATACAACCATTCTCCTCACTGCCATAAATATAGCAGGCAGTTGCTTCCGGAAGAGAAGTTGTTAGCGTCGGGTGATAATCGCCAGCCGACGCTAACACCGATGACCTTCGCCAGGGACTGAGCAACCGAAGGCTTCTCGGCAATAACAAGTTTCATTCGTGCATCCTCCTTCTTTTGAAAATGGGCAAAAGAATAGCGCATCCGGGGGTGATCCGAATGCGCTATGTAAAGAGATGCCGGTCTCTATTTCACTGGTTAGCCGGTATAGGCTTCCTCGGCACTGTTATGGAAGTTCTGCTTTGCCAGCCATTCTTCCTCTTCAGGGGTTTCTGGAATATCGATACGTTCGATCTTGAAGATGACCGGCCTTGTGCCGTCATTACAGCAGGCAATCATCATACGGTCATCGTTTGTCCAGCCTTTCATGATGGCCCCGCCCTGAAGAGCAGTATACACATATCTGCTGACAGCGTTCCAGACTTCACCGCAGAACTTGCCGTTCATCAAGTGGTAAAAATCATCCTGCTTAGGTGTGCGCTTTAAAAGAAAAGTATCCCCTACATTGAAGAAAGGATTTCTTATCTGCCAGATACTGCTCCTGAAAATCAGCAAAGCACTTTTTATCTATTACCGTGACTTTGCATTCGTGTTTCATCATTTTTACCTCATACTTTTACATCCGGGTTCTTTTCACCGAACTTCTCCTTGAGCATTTCGCAGATCTCACCGCGTTCCTTGCCCTGCTTTTCCATGTTCTTGATGGTCTTGTATGCGGCAAACAGTGTGGACGGACCAATCTCAGAACTGAAATAACCGATACCCTGGTTCCAGGCCAACAGCTCGAATACATCGTCCAGCGCTGCGCTGTCCAGGCCGTGGATATATGCCTTCACAAGTTCTCTTGTCGCCTGACGCATCCGGCCGGCACCGACAGCATTAGCCAGGGAGAGAAGAAGCCGGGTCTCATAGGGCAAATATCTGTTTTCGTCATTCCATGTCAGATCCCAGAAGTTCACAGCGATATTTCCTAGTTTCTCATCGATCAGAGGCATGTTGGTCAGCGCCGCCGGACGCATCGGAATATCCTTTTCCTCCTGCTTCACTTCCGTGCGATAGAAGTAAGCGTGGAACTCTGCAGTTCCTTTCTGCTCGGTAAAATGCTCATAGCCAAGGCCTTCCATCACTTCATACAAGGGGATAGGATCGAAATTCTGGATGATCTCCAGTCCGTTTCCTGCAAGAAGCTGCATCGCCTGCTTCTTGATCCCCTGAAAGAAATTGCCCTGAATGCCTCTTACATCAATTGTCTTAAACGCAGCCGTTTTATCTTTCCATTCTGTATAGCTCATGATGTTCTTCTCCTTAGTCTAAGATCTTGCCGTCCCGGGAGATCGTAACGACCTGCCACGGAATGAATTTACCGCTTGTCTTAAGTGCGTTTTCTGCCGCTCTCTGAAGACCGCCGCAGCAGGGCACTTCCATACGAACAATCGTCACGCTCTTGATATCGTTATTCCGGATGATCTCCGTCAGCTTATCGGAATAGTCCACTGCATCCAGCTTGGGGCATCCGATGATCGTCACTTTGCCGCGCATAAACTCCTCATGCATGTTTGCATAAGCGTAAGCTGTACAGTCCGCCGCGATCAGCAGCTTCGCTCCGTCAAAGAAGGGTGCCTGTGTTGGCACCAGTTTGATCTGACAGGGCCACTGTGCCAGACGGGATACCGGCTTCCCGGTATTAACTGGAGCATTTTCCACTTCATTCTGTGCAAACTGCATCATCTTCGACCCAGGGCAGCCGCCCTCGTGGTGTTCGTGATTCATTTCGTTCATCGTCTTTCTCTCCTTCGCTGCTTTTACTGCTGATTCATCGTATTCCGGAGCCTCACGCTCTTCGAAAGTGATCGCGCCGGTCGGACATCCCGGCAGGCAGTCCCCGAAGCCATCACAGAAGTTCTCCCGCATGAGCTTCGCCTTACCGTTTACGATGTCGATAGCTCCTTCGTGGCAGGCCTCAGCGCACAGCCCGCAGCCATTGCATTTTTCTTCGTCTATATGGATGATTTTGCGAATCATTTTGGAATCCTCTCTTTCTTGTTCTGGCATCAGTATGCACAAAGATTTTAAAGAATTCTGTATCCCAAGATACAGTGCCAGGCCTTTTGGGTGTATAATGGAGCTAAAGATCCTTAATGGGAGGTTCGCAATGGACTATACTGTACTGGAAAACAGCACACTGTTTCGGGGCGTGACGGCAAAAGATCTCCGGGCATATCTGGAAGAGACGCCCCATCACATTCAGTGTTACGATAAAGAAGAAACGATCTTTCACCTGATGGATCCTGCACTTAAGATTGGTATTATCCTGGAAGGGCGTGTGGAAGCTCAGAAATCCTTCCCGAACGGAAGCCAGGTGAATGTCTCCGTCCGTATCCCGGGTGAATTAATCGGGCCAGCCGCCGTCTTCTCAAAAAGCCAGCACTATCCCTGTGATATTGTCGCTCTGGAGTCGACAACTCTGATGGTGTTTCAGAAGGAAGATCTTCTTTCTCTGATGCAAAAGGATGTACGGATCCTGCAGAACTTTACGACAGAGATCGCTTCCGCAACCTATATGCTGCAACAGAGGCTGGAGCTTTTGTCCTACAGCGGAATCGCCCAGAAAGCTGCATTCTGGCTGCTGATGCAGATCAGGCAAACGGGAAAAACTGCTGTAAAAATCCCGGATTCCATGTCCAGATGGGCAATGATCATGAATGTATCCAGGCCGTCTCTTCACAGGGAAATGAAAAAGCTGGAAAAGGATGGAATCATTCGGTACACGGGCAAGATCATTGAAGTCCTGAATCCGGATGAACTGCAGTCAGTTCTAAGCGATTGATTTATAATGCTATGTACGGAGGCAGCCCACGCGGCTGCCTCTTCGCGTTAGAGCTCCGGGCCTTTCTTTGCCTTGGCCTTTGCCTTCAGCGTCTTTTCCGGGGAGAGCTTTGCCGCCGTGTCCTTCACGAGGGCATCCAGCTTCTCCCTGGCGGATTCCTGGGGCTCGGCCGCCTTTTCCTGGGGCGGCCTTGTCTTGTAGGCTTCGACCATTCCCTTCAGCTCCTTATTCGGAGTAAAAGAAAACAAAGACGGCAGTTGGAATACTACCGGACTTAAGAATGCTGCCAAACTCCAGAAAGAGTTCTGGGATACGATTAACAACACAAAAAAGGTCAGCGTTAATCTTTTAAAAGAGGATGACGTCGAGATTTTTAACCATAATGGTGATGTTATTATGGTCATCCATGTCCCTGCGGCTCATCGGGAGCAGAAGCCGGTATATATCAATAACGATATGTCAGTTTTGGATCACATCGGCCTGGATGTCCTTAATATAGATTCTGTCCACGGATACCGCAATAATTTTGCGTCTCTCAAGGACAGTCACCCATTCGTCCGTCTTAGCGACAATGAATTTCTCCGCAGTATCGGTGCAGCGGCAAATTCCGAAAAAGACGGTTTACTACACCCGACTGCCGCAGGAATGTTAATGTTCGGCAACGAATATGATATTGTCCAGCAATTTCCAGACTATTTTCTCGATTATCGCGCTGAACTCGATCCCAACAACCGTTGGACAGATAGAATTCAATCAAGCTCGGGAGACTGGTCCGGAAATTTATACGATTTTTACTTCCGCGTTTACAATAAGCTTAAACAGTCACTGAATGTTCCTTTTAAAATTTCAGATGATGCTCGGAGGTGTATCTGATCCTAGAAATCGCGGACTCATGAAAATGTTCAACTTGATTGATATCGGTGAACGCGCCGGCAGTGGCATCCCCAAGATTTTTAATATCTGGAAAGATGAAAGCTTGAAAGATCCCGTTATCGAAGAGCAGTTTGATCCCGACCGTACTATTATCACTTTATCGCTTGAAAAAAGGCAAGCGATAAAAACAAGCGATAAAACAAGCGATAATATATCGCCAAGGGCAAAAAGGACAGCCGAAAATCAAAAGAAAATTCTGGATTACCTTAAAGACAATGGCCGGTCCGGTTGTGCTGAAATTGCAGGCTATATTGGCCTTAGCGCCGCCAGAACAAGAGCCATACTGTCCGAAATGAAGGAAGTCGAGGCGATCGGAAAAAATCGAAATCGCACCTATCGAATCAAGTAGTCATGACCAAATCAATCGCTTGAATTCAAGTCAAGCGATTGATTTACATTACTGTCACGTATTTTCTGCAGGACAATACATGACAGGGATGCTGGTTTCCCATCGCTCCCTGTCCTTCGTCAGTGTTCCAAGCTCTTTATAAAGATCCGATTCGTTCACTGCATCATCTCCGTAAAAATGTATTAGCCTGTATACGCATCCTCGACTGTATTTCTGAAATTCTGCTTCGCCAGCCATTCCCGCTCCTCGTCATTCTCGGGAATGTCGATCCGTTCGATCTTGAAAATGACCGGCCGCGTACCGTCATTACAACAGGCGATCATCATGCGGTCATCATTCGTCCAGCCTTTCATGATAGAGCCGCCCTGAAGGGCAGTGTAGACATACCGGCTGATGGCATCCCATGCCTCGCCGCAGAACTTGCCGTTCATCAAATGATAGAAATCGTCCTGCTGCGGCGTACGCTTCAGAATGAATTCGTCTCCCACATTGAAGAAGGGACAGGGGCCGGACTTGGGATCCGCCAGATACTGCTCCTGGTAATCGGTAAAGCATTTCTTATCTATCACTGTGATTTTGCATTCGTGCTGCATATCATTTTCCTTTCTTCGCAGACTTTCTGACTTCTTCATGATAGAAATAGTTGCACACGACAGGCGGCTTGCCAAACAGCGAACGATGAAGGTCATCATCCTGCGTGTACATCATGCGGTTCTCCTTATCGATATTCACAGTCATCCAGATGATCATTTACGATCCCGATCGACTGCAGGAATGAGTATGTGATCACCGGGCCTGCGAACCCTATTCCACGCTTCTTCATGTCCTTACTCATGGCGATGGAAACTTCCGAGACGGTTGGAATGTCCTGTGGCGTCTTCCAGTGACCGTCGATCTGCCTGCCGTCCGTAAAGCTCCACAGATACGCGTCAAAGGAGCCAAACTCCTTCTGAATCTTTTTTACGATCTGCGCATTCTTCCGGACGCTGCAGATCTTGTTCTTATTCCGGATGATTCCCGGATCTGACCGCAGCGTCTCCAGTTCCTCGTCGGTCATTGCAGAACATTCGTCGATGATAAAACCGTGAAACGCGGTCAGGTATGCTGCTCTCTTATGCATGATGATCTGCCAGGAGAGACCGACGCTTGCCCCTTCCAGGCAAAGCATCTGGAACTGGAAGTCATCGTCATGACAGATCTTACACCATTCATGATCATGATACTCTTCCAGAATCGGATCCCCGTTATACCAGTTTCTGCATTCGCTCATATATGTACCCCTTCCCGTCACCAATGCTCATACCTTCTCTGTTCATCAATGCCGCGTATCCGGTCCATCTCATCTTCCGAAAGTTCGAAGTCAAAGATATCATAGTTCTCCGCGATATGATCCGGATTCGCTGAGCCCGGTATGGCAATATACCCGTCCTGCAGATGCCAGCGGAGAATGACCTGGGCTGCAGTCTTTCCGTGAACTTTGGCCAGATCCAGGATCACATCATTTTCAAAGCTTTCCTGTGTATGTCCCCGGCCGCCAAACGGATACCACGATTCCATTACGATCCCATACTGTTTCACGTAATCACGAAGTTCTGCATTCTGATAGTAGATATGATTCTCGTTCTGGATCACCGCAGGCGTGATCTCCGCGAACGAAAGCACTTCATCGACCTGCTCTTTCGTGTAATAGTTGGAAATGCCGATGGAATGGAGTTTTCCGCGTCGCTTTCTTCCCAACGGCGCAGGATCAGTCTTTTTGTTTCCAGCATTTTATTGGTTCTCACGTCTCTTCCGGAGTTCTATGTAAGTGAGCAGCGAATCCCGCAGATCATCACTGAATCCATCCAAATCTGCTGCAGTAATTGCACCTTCATCCAGGAGATTCATCAGGATGAATTTCATGTTAGAACGGCTCATTTCGGCCTGAACGCCGCTGTCCTTCTTATCCTGACGGATCCGTTCCTCCAGCGCCCAGAACTTATCTGACGGATTCCCTTCACCGCTGAGCAGTTCAATATATTCATGATTCAGCCTGTCCATATAGGCTTCCTGCCAGTCAGGGATCCTGCTCCGGAACAGCTTCCAGTCTTTCTCATTTATACCGCGTGTGCCTCTCATACGTAGGTTCCTCCATCTCAATAACGTGTCTGATCAGTCAAAAGGCAGTTCTTCCACATCATCCACCGGTAACGTATCTGCCCGGTTCTTCATCTGATCCATATACAGCCGGACTTTCTCTTCAAAAGGAAGTTCGGGATCAATGCCCACATCCTCCCATCTCACTCCGTATGGTGCACCGCCTGGTGTATACCCGGCAATATAGGCAAAGTTGCCATCCTTATCAGGACATGGATCGAAATGAACCACCTCATTTTTTATCTGTTTCTTCTTTGCCACGATCAGTACAGCTCCTTCAAAACAAGCACGGTGATCCCGGGATTGTCGCCGGGCATGATTCGCTTGACCTTCGGTTCGTACTGATACCAGTCATGAATCATCGACCGGAGACTGGTCCCCCTATTATATCCGTGAATCAGTTGCAACTGGTAGGTCGTCGGTCCTGCGGATTCAATGGCCTTATCGATCACCTTCATCGCTTCCTCCTGCCGCAGGCCGTGCAGGTCTATTTTTACAAACGCTTCGCTCAAATGTAGTCACCTCCGAGATGGCTTCCCGGGTATTTCTGTCCGGATAAAAACATATTCGTCAGTGGAAGAGCGGTCTTCGTCAAAATGATAGCACTCCAGTCAAACGTTTTGATCTGCTCTGGATCCTCCGCATGAATGCCGGCCATGAACCGGACCATTTCGCCCCGGGCCATCTTGGCGTAAACGCCTTTCTGGACGACGCGGCCGCGGGTGTGATGTACGACTTCCGCGCCGGTGAGTTCTGCCAGCATAGCAGGCATATCATTGGCAAATGTAAAGCTGTTGCCAAGCATTAGAATACGCATTATATTCTCCCTACACTAATGTTCATTCCTGTGGTTCTAATGCGGATTTGCTCGGACTATCATATTCCTGCCCTGTCAACTCCGATCGTACAATATCATCATTAAGCATTTTTATAAACGCAGCCGCGTCTTTTTGTGAGTTAATTACTACATGATCATCCTCAAATGCAAACATGGCGGCTATCCTTACGACAACGCCTGCATCGAGTCTTTCCACGCTCTGATTAAGAGGGAATGGTTGAATCGCTTCAGTATACATGACTATCATCATGCTTATCGACTCGTATTCGAATACATCGAGGCGTTTTATAACACGGTACGAATTCATAGCCATTGCGACTATATGTCACCAGCTGAATTTGAAAAACTCTATGAGAAGGTAACTAAGCTGCCAGCCGCTTACTCTTTATAGAAGAGTTCTTTAAACTCTTTCGAAAGACTAAGCACATTCTCCGTTACCCGGATGGTATAGGGGTTATTGTGTAATACCTGTTGTTGCTCTGGTGTGAACTTGGCCTTGCTCATGGTACTCTTCCTGTACTTGTGAAAGTACCATACTCAAGTCAGTCCAATCCAGAGGGGAAAGCACCGTCGAAATCGAATCATTGAAAGGGTATGGTTCACCCTTCATCAGATTCGGCTTTTACTGTGCCATAACAGCGTTTTGAACTGTCGCAAACTTTGCGACAGTTGACGGCTCCAGTTCTTCTTTAAAGCATTTCCAATATGCTTGCCTGCGTTCTTCATATCTTTCATCTCTCCAGTAAGCTCCGTTATGGTTCAAATTTGACCCATAACGGTCTGAAATTAAAGTTAGTCGTTTATAGGATACTGTCTGTGAAATAACCTGCAGGCTCAAGAAGCCTGAAAGAGTTCACCAGGTATGCATATGCCGCTGGATCTGCATTACGAATATACGAGATCTTCTTTGCCCCCTTCATATGAAGAGTAACATCTCTGTAAGGCTCCACTTCAGCAATCTTTTGAATGTCAGTCTGCTCAGTAAGTAGGCAGGTTGCAAGATACATGACCTCGCATGCCATGATCCCGGCGTTCTCTCCATTGATCCTTCCATGGAATACATGACCCTGAATTGCGTTAATTCCCGCCAGGAAGTTCTGGTAGTCATCCGGCCGGATCCCTCTACGCCCCATAATACAAATGCAGCTTTGTATGGTATCTAAGAGGACGTCTGAAACTGAACAGTCAAGGCCGCGATAGCCCATCTCAATCTGCACTACCTCGCGATAAACGGACGAAACCGTTTGGAAGTCGTCCATCTCCCGGAAAAGCGTCCAGCAGTCAAACATCTGCTTAATGATTTCCAACTCCTTATCCTTGCCAAAGGGAATACCTGTTGTACGTGGTGCGAACGCTGTCAGCTTATCACCCAAAATGCAGTTTTTATCAGGGACCGTGACAAGAAGATCTTTCCCTTCACTCATCAACAGGCTGCTATGAATTGGCTTCTCAACGACCGATTTATACGGGTTTCGCTCAAAAACTACATCCAAAAGTATGTTGATCTCTTTTCCGGTCCGCGGAGATTGGAAATGAAATCTAAAATGCCGTTTTTCGATGTCGTTGCTGCCATTTCGGACATTTTTCTCGACACTTAGAAACGGGAAAATCTTTCCTGCGCGTTGAATATAATCTTCTACATCCGTTCCCGGTTCCACAATGATATCAATGTCCGTGCTTAATCGTCGTGGCTCATCGAGTAAAAGAAGCAGAGAGGTTCCACCCTTGAAAATAAACGGAAGACCTACACTCCGGATTGCTTCCAGCAAGCCGAATGCGAAAACAGTTCTTTCCAGAATCGAAGGGTCAGCACCGGTTTCTTTCCACAGATCATAGATATGTTGTTCTGTATAGTTCTCACGTGTCAGCATCGCCGTTCCTCCTAATTCAGGTCTGCATCAAGAACATGAGCTATTTCCATTTCTCTGTTCCTGCGTCTTGCATACCGCAGCATCCTTGTGCGATCTACCCTGTACTTATCAAATGCCTGTTCTACAATGGATGGATATTCTGCTCTGCTGAATGTACCCTTGATCAGCTTATCGCAATAGATATCTACCAGCATTTTTTCCATCGTGATTTTATGCGGGTCTGACGCATGCATGGGCGCTTCGGATACCAGGTCGGTTACCACGATCATATCCTTGGACCAATACAAATCAAAATCCTTTTTAGCCGGCTTCAGCATAACGTTTCGATAGCCTTCTTCCTGTAAATAGCGGAAAACAAAGGATGCGATATCCTTTTCCGTCTGGATGAATATTGTATTCTGTGCCACCAAATGGTTCAGAAATTCGTTCATCAGAACAGTCTCAAGAACCGTAAACGCTATATATGGGTATTTCTCAGCGATCCTGGCCATCACTGCTGATGCCGTCTCTGAATAATCCGGCGAATAGACAGGCCTGGCTTTTCCGGTGGATATCATATACTGGTCATATCCGGTTCTGACAATCTCTCCCGACTTTAACATTTCTCCTAATTTCCACTGGCAGGAATTGCTGCTGTATTCCGGAGAAGCCTCCCGAAGCAGTGAGATCATCTGTTGTCTGGAGTAAACCTTATTTGTTGTGATACCCGATTCAACGTCTTCATTATGAAACACGGCCTTCACCCCCTGTATACATATTGGCAGTTATCAGAATATTTGCCGATATATATACTACCACCGATCAGCCAGCCAGTCAACATATACATCGGCAATTATTTCCATTTTTGCCGATGTATATTTCAGGCTGCTCGATTGTAGATAATCGGTCATTGAGTTTTCAGCATGTCCCCGATGAGGATTGTTTATAAAGTATATTTCCAATCCTTATCCTTTCTCGCAGTCGCTTTATAGATCGTAATTCTATGAATGCTGTCGATGTCTGCCAGAATGCCGTCCTTTATGAGTTTTCCCAGACTCACCGGCGTATAGCCGCATACATTGGCTGCAAGGTTCAGATGCTTGCAGCCTTCTGCATAATCTTCGATCCCGGAATGGTCGTGCCCGTGGATATTTAAACACCATGACAACCCGGAAACCGGCTCATGGGAGAGCAGAATCTTCTCTGCGATAAACAGCGGCCCGTCGTAGATCTCATCAAAGATGTCTTTATAGTCTTTCTTCCGGTCATGGTTGCCCAGTATCAGCACTTTATGACCGGCCTTAATCTGAGCGGCAAACTCCCTGCTTCCGACATCCCCAAGACAGATAAAGGTATCATTCTTTTTTACCAGACCGTTGATGATACTGACCTGTTCTTCCGGAGAGATCCAGTCCGGATCCATCAGTTTGCAGTCACTGTCTGCAAAATGAGTATCTGAAAGCAGGTAAACGGATCCCTTTTCTGACCAGTACTGAAAGATCGGATATAATGTCTTAATCATCTTCTGACTCCATTTCCCTGTCTTTATCGAATGCCTTTATAGTCCCAGTTATCTGTATCCAACACCAGAAATTCCTGCGTTCCGATCGGCTTCCCGTCCCGATAAGTGGAGAAAACATCGCAGGATATCAAGTTCCCCTTCTTCATGATTGTTTCCACGGGTGTGTGCCCTACCACCTGCAGCAGCTTGCGGGGCTTGTACATCTTTCCACCATAATACTGCGGACGGTACCAGAGAGGAGAGGCATCCTGCCAGAGTTCCCCCGCTCCGAAGCCGTTGATCGTTCCGATTACCGCGTCAACGTTGTTGTAATACTTCGCAGGCACATACTGCCGGACAAACTTATCCGTTAAGCCGCCATGGCAGAAGAGCACATTATCGATCCGGTGCAGAAAGGTCAGCTGTTTTTCATCCGGCAAAGCCTCCTGCAGTTTCCGGAGCTTTTCACAGACAGTCCACGGTGCGATCTTTGAATATCCGGTCTCCCTCTGGTTCCAAGGATAGCAGGTATCATGATTGCCGTAGCACCAGAGTGTCTCAGGGAAATCCTTCGCGAACTGAATGGCAGCGTCGAATGTCTGAACGTACAGATCCAGATTGAATTCCTGCCGCCAATCGTCCGGGATATCCATGAGGCAGACAGCCCTGTCTGCGGCGCCATCTTTCAATAATTCCGCTGCCCGTTCAAACATCCATGGCTTCAAATGTACATCGGGTATTACAAGCACTTTCATGTTAATCAGCCTTCCTCATTTCCATCTTCTCCGTGTAATAAAATCGAAAATCCCCGGTATTCTCGCAATTGTTCTGCGGCATACCGGGGAAATGCTTATATCCGATTCTTTGATACGATGGAATGCTCTTTCCGTCGAACCAGTGATAGACTGACTGCACGCATCCTAAAGAAAGGGATTCCCGCACATCTTGTACGGTTAATCCTCGCGTCTCCATAATTCTTCTAATCTGCCTGCCGGTTTTTTCTTTGTCAATGATTGGAGTCATGACTCACACTTCCTTTTTAAGGGCAATTGCCCGGAATATTCCTCAGCCCATTATAACTAACATCATACCGCCCGTCATTGAACCTGTAGTTCAATTTCCCCGCCTCCCGAAACAGCTTCGCCAGCCATGTTAAATGCCGGCTGCGTTTTCCACTTGTATGAATCTGGCTTTTACTGTGCAGTAACAGTTTATTTACTACGTTTCTTTGGCGCTAGTAGTTCCGGGTACATAGCTTCGATCAGCTCTGTAAGCTGCTCCAGGACATACTCAAAATATCTCTTACTTGTCGCCATCGTTACTCCTTTCTCCGGATCGGATGCCGGATAACAGTCTTCAGCTTCTCTGGAGCCACTTTCCTGGCATCGCTTAAGTAGATCTCATGGTGCCGTCTGGTGTCATTGATATCCAGCTCATATCCCTGTTCCGTCATGAACTGATGCATCAGTTCCACGGTCGCCGGCTCTTCATCATAAGAACCGATATGCATGCACTGGACGCACAAGCCCTCATCAACCTGTAGGAATTCTACTTTGGAGAAATCCGTTTTCTTTTTCCTGGATGCTTCCTCAATGGCCCAGTCAAAGTCGGCTTTCGTCACAAAATCCGGCAGGCGGATCACAGAGATCCACTCAAATCTCTCCTTGTGCGCATAGTCTACTCTCTGGATACCTTCCTGCCACCAGAAACCTTCCAGCGGCGGGACCACGTAATCGAAGAATCCTTCGATCTGACGGGATCCTTTCTTGCTCATCTTGATCGTGAAGGCGATGCCATAGAGCAGACCGATTGCTTCCTTGTATTCACCGCCTTCTGCGTTTGGATCTCCATGTCCCCGGACCGCCAGATAATTCATCGGCGGAACCGTTACGATGGAAGGTTTATTCTTCGGCATGTAAAACTCTTTGTATTCCTTCTTGAAATCAAATACCATGACCATGTCTCCTTTACATCGGTGTCCCGACTTCGATGAGGTTCCCGTCAGGATCGTAGAAGCGGATCACCTTCTGCCCCCAGCTGTGGGTCATCAGCTGATTGACATAGATCGTGTCAGGGTAGAGGGCTTCCAGCTTTTGGATAAAGCCTTCGATATCCTTCTCCTCAAAGTACAGCTCACTTGCGTTGCTGCGTGGAACGATCTCTTTCCCGAGAAAGTCCTTCCAGATCGCTGCATCCTGCAGGACAAGCCCTTCCGTCAAGATCATATTGCCGTCGTTATCCAGGACCATCTTCAGGCCAAAGAGATCGTGATAATATTTCCTTGACCTTTCAATATCGCTCACGACGATAAGCACATTTTTCAGCTTCATATTTTCTCCTTGCCGGGGATACCGCACATCATGCTTTCGTTGCTGCAAGCCGCATCTCAGCCTATTTCAGCTGGTCCATTCGGAATACCGGGATCCTCCTGGCTTTTGCAAACCGCAGGTCCTGTGTGGATTTTCCGCAGTATTCACACTCCATCCAGCCGTCTGTTTCTTCCAGATATAAGCTGCGGTTTACTTTCCCGCAGACAGGTCCTCCCAGTTTCTTTTGAATATGTCTCCCGGGGACTCGATACTCCGGATATCTTCCATCCGTATCCGCATCCCATCCACCAGGATCTCTATCAATATCTCTATGAATATTATCAGGCGCAAGCAAAAAAAACGCAGACCTACAAAGAAATCTTTGAAGAGTACTTGGACTACCTTCGAGTCATGCGGGACCTAAAGGCAAAAACCTTAGTGACATATCACTGTACTTACGACCGCTTTGTCACTCCTGCCTTCGGTGATCTCTGTATCGCCGACATAACAGAACTGCACGTGATAAAACTTCTAAGGGATCAATGTCACAAATAGCCATGGATTTCGAATGCATCGTAATAGCGAACTCATTGCCCAAAGCTTGAGTTCTGCTGAGCGTGCAGTTCTTCTTGGTCATTCAGTCCAGACAAATGAACGTTTTTACAGCCTTGCTGATCAACGACTACTGTCATCCATTGTTAAAAAAATGTCCTCATCGAATAAATCTTCGGGGGAAAATTTTTCGCCCATTACGGCTCTCCCTGTAGCATCGACACATTCCGATGTCGGTCACCCAGCGGTCACCCAAGATTTTGAGGCTTAATTGTTGCTTTTTCTGGGATCACCAAAAACTCTTAGCATGAAAAAACGTTGAAAACACGCCATTTCTGGCATATCTTCAACGTTCTTCAACCCCTGTTCGCGACGCGATTCGAACGCGCGACCTTCCGCTTAGGAGGCGGACGCTCTATCCAGCTGAGCTACGCAAACATATCTGCCATGCCGGCAGCTGTCCTTTGCTGCTGACACAGTGGAGTTATTATACATCATTTTTCCTCTCCGTGGTACTGAATCTTCCAGTATAATGAAAAGAAAACATCGTGTTCGCACGAAGCGGGAAAGCTGCTTCCGAGACTTATCAACAGGAGAAAAGATATGAAGGCACCCGAAGAGAAAGAGGAAAAACGCATGGAGCGCATTGCCCGCAGTGAGAAGAAGCACCGCGCACTGGCTGACTGGCTGGAGCTCGTCACCGAGGTCATGGAAATTGCAGTGGCGGTCATTGTTCTTGTCGGCTTTTTCATCAGCATCATTCCGATTCTGAAGGAAATGCCGAGTCTTTTGGACAATACCAACGCCTATTCCTTCCATGTTTTTCTGGAGCATGCATTTAACCTTGTCATTGGCATTGAGTTTGTCCGTATGCTGATCAAGCACACTCCTGGAAGTGCTCTTGGCGTTCTCCTGTTTGCCATTGCCCGTCACATGGTACTGGACAGCGGAAGCGGTCTGGAGCTTCTCATGAGCGTTGCCGCGATCGCCGGTATTTTTATCATCCGCAAATATCTTTATGTACACTCCTTCGAATCCAAGGAAGACACCACAACCTTCGACTGGATTCGCGGAGAAGACTCTGCCGGGAATCGCGGCGAGGATGAATCGAACTGACTGCAATTTCCGCTCACTCCACCTTCGGATTCAGACGGATTCGAATCATCTGTCCATCCAGCACATACTGTGCAAAATTGGTTTCATCACCATTCCGTATGAACTCGCACATCCATTCCCCATTTTCAAAATGGCCTTCCTCCACGGACAAGAAATTCAGCTGAGAGAACTGACGCGAAGACAGCTGCCGGTAGCTGTCTTCACTTTCCGGAGACGGCCTTCGGATAAACTCGGCCATGGCTCCCGCACCGCACAGATAGAATTCCTCTGGAGCAGTCTGAACCAGAATCGCTCTCCCTCTGGTACTGATCTTTTTCTTTCCGCTCTCCGTCCAGACATTGCAGGTATAGCCATACCTGCTCGGATTGCAGTTGGTATATTTCATGTTGATATGATAATCAGGAAGTTTTAAGTACCGATATGGCTCAAATTCCTCCTGTGCAAAGGCATAGATATGCTCCGTCCCATGATACCGGATCAGAAGCGGTGCCATTTTGGCAAGAATCCGCATGGACAATGCTATATCCGCTGAGTCCGGATTCAATTCCTCATCCTCATTCAATGCACTTTCTGCACCAAAGCAGGCAACGCCTTCCGCACCATACTTTCCTGCTGCCAGGATCAGATTCATCGCATTGGCTTCTCCCCGAATCGGCGATTCCGGAATCACCAGTGGATTGTCCCTCCGGTGATAGGCTCTGCAGATCCTGTCGTAATCATACCTGGTCGGATTATAAATATCCGGTGCAATGAAATCCAGCTCCGGTGCTGCAGCCTTCCAAATATCCAGCATACGTGACACCGCAGCTCCTGCATTGTAGCAAAGTCCGGCTTCTTCGAATCCGGACTCGCCTATCATGACATTGGTATAAAGCGGGATGTCATAAATACCCTTCCCTTCTTTGGCAAGAGTTCCGACATAAACTGCCGTGTACCACGCCGAAAATACTTCATGGGAATATCGTCCAAATGCTGCTTTCCAGGGGGACATTCCATTTCTTCCGAATGGAGCCGTTTCTCCCCAGGCATCCGGAATCTCCACGTTCTTTAATTCCGTCGGCACCAATGCCTGATAATCCTGTTCCGCCTCTTCGGAATAATCTCGATCGGTATTGGCATATCCCATTTCATTCTCAATCTGAACCGCAAGAACCGTCTTTTCCGCTTCGTCATATTCCTTAAGGAAACGCATCAGCTCGCCAAAAGCCCTGCAGTCTTTTTCCAAAGTTGCTTTGCAATGTGGTGACAGAGACGCCACCGGCGCTCCGTCCGGCCCCTTTGCAATGTGGTAAATCCCCGGATGAAGCTTTACATATTCCGGGACATAGTTCGGATGACCATTTTTACTCATTCCGAACCAGAGAAGAATCAGATGCTTTCCCTCCGACCGAACCTCATCAATCAGCTCCTTAATCAAAGAAAGATCAAAGCTTCCCTCTTCCTTCTCCATCTGATTCCAATATACCGGCGCTTCCAGGGTGTTTCCTCCAAAAAGCTTCAGTGTGCGCAGCGCCTTCCGGATCAACCCACTTCCCGTTGAAGAATTGTGTGCCTGCACTCCAAGCGGCATAATCTCGTTTCCATTTTTATCTGTAAAAAGCCATTTCCCCATTTTTAGAATCCCCCTATAGCAAGAGCTGCCATTTGGGCCGCTTTCCTTCTCTTTCGCACACTCTGTGTACAGTCAGTGCTTTTGCAGAATTTTCACATCATATGGTGCAAAAATGATTTTTTCTCCGGCTGTATATGTTTTTCCTGCTGCCACATCCATCACCGCGGTCTCCGGAATCAACCGCACCTCCTTCTCCTGGTGGTTCAGGCAGAACCAGAAATCACCCTTGCCGCTGCTGCGCTTCGTGATCTCCATCTCCTCTGGTACCTTCTTCGTCAGTTCCTGTGCGCAGGACACAATTCCAGCCTCTTCACAGATCATCCTCATGAAATCATGATAGAAGCCTGCATTCGACCTGGTACCGACATAGTAAACCTTTCCTTTTCCGAAGGCATTGCGCGTCAGAACCGTTGTCCCCGCATAGAAATCACTCTGATACTCCGCAAGGCTTTCTGCCTGCTCGCAGTGGGAAATTGCAAATGCATAGCGGGCCGGATATCTGGTTCCATTCCAGATAAAGCTGTTCTCCCTCTCCTTCAGCGCATCAAACTCCTCCGTCCAGATTCCTGCCAACTCCCGGAGCTCGCCCGGATATCCGCCGCAGACAACCTGGTCGTTTTCATTGGTAATACCGCAGTACAGGGAGAGAACCAGCGTCCCGCCATTCCGGACAAACTGCTCCAGAGAATCCTTCACCCCCGGTTTCACCATATACAGCTCCGGTGCAATCACCAACTGATAGCGCGAAAGGTCTTCCTGCATCCCAATGACATCCGTATCAATGTTGGCATCAAACAAGGGCCGGTAATACTGCAGCACCTCTTCCGGATATTCAATGTCCAGAGAAAGCCCTGAGGAACCTTCGATAGCCCAGCGGTTGTTCCAGTCATACAGAATGGCCGTCTTCGGCTTCGCCATACTGCCAAGCGTTGCATCTCCGATCTTCTTCAGCTCCGCGCCAAGCTGTGCGCACTCACGGAACACGCGATTCTCATCATTGCCGACGTGCTGGATGATCGCTCCGTGAAACTTCTCACAGGAGGCCATGCTCTGCCGCATCTGGAAGAACATCACTGTATCCGCACCGTGCGCTGCCGCCTGATAGCTGATCAGCCGCATCTCTCCCGGTCGTTTCAGGGTCGCACTCGGAAGCCAGTTCGATACGCTCGGCGTCTGCTCCATCAAACAGAACGGGAGATCCCGCTTCACGCCCCGCATCAAATCATGCTTAAATGCAATGTCTGCAGGCCCTTCCGTTGCCTCTGGATAGTTGTCCCAGGAAACGAAATCCATGTATTTTCCCCACTTCTGATAATCCAGACCGTCATAAAGGCCCATCAGATTGGTCGTAATCTGCGCATCCGGAATCCATTTCTTAATCGCCGCATACTCCGCCCGGAAATTCTCCAGCATGCTGTCCGACATGAACCGCTTGTAATCCAGCGTAATGCCGGGGAACATACTGCGTCTTTCCTCAAAATGCTCGCTCAGAAGATTCGGAGCCACGATCTCTTCCCACTCATAGAAGGTGTGCCCCCAGAAATGCGTATTCCACGCATGATTCACGGCATCCAATGACCCATACTTCTTTCGCAGCCATACGCGAAAGGCATTCTCGCAATTTTCACAGTAGCAGGCTCCTCCGTACTCATTGCTGACGTGCCACGCCACAATATTTTTCTGATCCTTGTAATGCTCGGCAAGGCGTGATGCAAGCTCTGCTGAGAAATGCCGGAAGGCATAGCTATTCGGACAGGAATTGTGACGTCCGCCGAATTTTCTTTTCATTCCGCTGAATTCCGTGCGAAGAATTTCCGGATAGCGCTTTGCCATCCACGCAGGATGCGCTCCGGTCGAGGTCGCCATGCAGATGCTCATTCCGTTTTCTGTCACACGCTTCACCGTCTCATCCAGCTCCGAAAAATCATATCTTTCCTCGGATGGCTGGATCATCGCCCAGTTGAAGACATTCAGCGTCACAATATCTACACCGGCTTCCTTCAGCAGCTTCATGTCCTGCTCTCTTGTTTCTTCCGGCCACTGCTCCGGATTGTAATCGCCGCCGTACAGAATCTTGGTTATCTTTGCATCACAAATCATGATTTCTCCTCCATTTCAAAATGAAACTCCCGCATCAGGTTCTCATACCCATCGAAGTGTTCACAATTCTCATACCGGAATGATTCTGCCAGCCGAAGCATCTCTTCACCACTGTGCTCCCGCAGTATTTTTTCCAGAAGATGCTTCTTCTGAAGCGAATACAAAATAGCTCGCTGACGGAACGACAGCATATAACGTTCTTCCTCTGTTGCCTCCGGATAATACACATCGCAGAAAGCATTCACTGCCTTCTCTCCGCGCCTTGCATCCTCATCGTGATCCCATGTTTTTCCGAACTCTGCCGACAGCTTCATCCACGGTGAATCCGCCTTCGGATAAATAAGTCCCATAAACCTTGCATCCTTGTAGCTCCAAAGTGTAAAGGACACCCGATACTTCCCGCAAAGCCTTACCGTTTCACGCAGAAGCATCTCCGTGAATTCCGGATTCTCCCAGTCCATCTCATACCCGGCTTCTCCGCAGAGAACCGGCCTTCCGAACCTCTCCCGTATCTCCAGAAGAGAAGTAAAAACCCGTTCGAATACCACTCGCCTTTTGTCCGGCTCATAATCCTTACGGTATAAATCCGGATCCCAGACGGTCGGATAGTAATGAAACATCAGCGCTGTCTTCTCATCCTTCAATTCGTGAAGACAGTCAAACTTCATAGCGAAATGGTCACCCTCCAGAAACAGGAGGTGGTTCTGATCATATTTGCGGATTTCTTCCGTTGCTTCATCATAGAACTCCTGAATAAGTGCAGTTCCTGCAGCAGAGGATCTGTCCGAAAACACACAGGGTTCATTCAGAAGATCATAGCCAAGAAGATACTCTTCTTCGCAATATCTTTCCGCGATTTTCCCCCACAGTTTTGCCATTTGCCTGCGAAAAACTCCATAATGCCAGAACTGGGTATATCCGGTGCTGTTGTCACTGTGCCAGTCCGGATTCTGTCCTCCCGGAACAGCATGAAGGTCGGGTAGAATATATATCTGATACTTTTTTCCGAAGGCAAGCAGCCGGTCCAGCCAGCGAAATCCTTCTTCCCGGAAACTGTCCGGTTTCTCATCCTCCAGAAACAACCGGTAATTAAAAGGTACCCTCAGGAGGTTAATTCCAAGCTTCTTCAGATAGATGAAGTCAGCTTCTGTCACAAAATTGTCCGCAAAACTTTCAAAAAACAGCTTTGCTGTCGCCTCTCCATACACGGCCGCAAAGCTGTCCCGCATCTGTGACTCTGTACACGGCATTCCTACCATAAAATGCTCGATGTTCAGCCAGGAGCCGATTCCCAGCCCCTTGAACAGAATTGGTTTCCCATTGCGCACGAATTCTTTTCCGCTTATCCCAATAAATTCCCCCATGTTTTCCCATGTCCTTCCTGTATTTACAGCTTCACTCTCTTAAAAATAAAATCGCTCAAATTCATCGTCCGAATCATATCGATGACCTCATCCATGGACGTTTTGTCAAATTTCAGCAGTATATTGTGAATCTGTGTTTTTACCGTAGACATTTCCACCTGGCGCAGCTTGCAGATTTCCCGTCTGGATTTTCCCTCGAGAAGAAGCCCCAGAATTTCCAGTTCTGTCGTTGTCAGCGAAGATACGATATTGACCGCATACAGAAAGCTGGTTTCATACGAGCGCACCCGTTTGAACTCCCCCAGAATCCTTGACGCAATTTCCGGTCGAAGCGGACAATTGTTCTCAAAGGCATTTCGGATGCTCCCAAGAATCTCCTCCTGGCATGCATTTTTCAGAATATAGTCACAGACCCCGAGCTGAAATGCGGTGAAAATCAGTTCATCTTCTTCGTATACCGTCAGAATAATAATCCGAATCCCCGGATCGTCCTGCAGAATTCTCTGCGTCGCGCGGATTCCCGCATCCGGTGTCTCCATTTCAATATCCATCAGGATAACATCCGGTTTGGTCTCTTTCGCCTGCTTCACGGCATCTTCTCCGGACTCCACATCAGAGACCACCTCCAGATCCCCGGATGAATTGATGATCTTCACATATTTTCTCCGGATCGGCTCCATGTCCTCTGCAATTAGTACCCTGATTTTCCTTTCCATGTGTCTCTTCTATCCCTCCGCATCGCTTTCATTCTGCAGAATCGATGGCAGAATAATTCGGAACGTAGTCTCCTCATGCTCCCTGCTGTCTACCTCAATCCTGCCTCCATGCGTCGTAATGATCTTATAGGTTAATCCAAGCCCGATTCCCCAGTGCTTCTTGATCGGTGCAGAAGAGTAGAACGGCGTGAAAATATTCTTTATATTGGAAGTGGAAATTCCGATCCCGTTATCCGTAATGGATATCTGAACCCAGTTATCAATGGAATAAAGACGAAGGGTCAGAATACTGTCCCGATCCGGGCACTTCTCCATCGCTTCCCTGGCATTCATCAGAATATTATGAACGGCCTGCTCAAAGTACACCTCGTCCACCATCACCGACGGAATACCGCGTTCATACTCTTTCCGAATTTCACAGTCTTTGAAATCCGGTGCCATATGCTCCAGAATTTCATCCATCAAACGACAGACGTCTGTCTTTTTCAGAACCAGCTCCGACATTTTCGTACTGCGATGAATTTCATCCAGTCTTCGATACAGATTGTCACAGCGTTCCAGAATTTCCTTCTTATCGTCTGCTTCCTGCTCGCTGACTTCAAGCATTTCTACCTCCGCGGAAAGTGCAAGAAGCTCATTTTTCATATAATGGCAAAAGGTTTTGGATGTCGTGTCTGCTGCATCAATCTGCCTGCGGATATTAAGCTCATTACATTCCAGCTTTCTTCTGTTCACGATGGAATGCCACAGAAAATACATGATGACGAAAGTCGCCAGGACCAGATAATACGGATAAATCTGATAGATCAGATTGCTTCCGGAAAGAGGTACCGAGCGATAGGAGACAAAATCTGCAAGCTTTGACACCTTGATAAAATTCATCGGTGCAAACCAGAAGATAAACAGATATGCAACTGCAATGCAGGCAAAACAAAGGCTCTCACCCCAGGCATAGTAGCGAAAGAAATACGCCGGAGCCACTCTGCAATTCACCCAGAAGACACGGCCGACCGCATATGCGATTAATCCGCAGTTCATGACGCAGGTTGCTCCATGACAAAGAGATTCCAGCTTTCCGAACGAGGATGCCTCCAGCACCGAAGGATACAAGAGCCGGTACAGCATATGCTGCACCAAAGGGTCATAAAATACGAACTGAAGTCCAAGAAATATCGCCAGACTTCTGCTGATTTTTCTGTTGTTTCGTACAGCCGACAGAAATGTCATGGAAAACCGGACAAAAAGCCAGATGACCAGCAAAACCGACAGGTTCATCAGGCGAATGATCCAGTTGCGGGGCAAGGGTGCGAACATCAGCAGCTTCCAGATTTCCTTCGGAAGGGAGAAATAATTATTCACGACATTGTAGTAATACGCATCCCGGGCGATATACGATACCAGTGCGACAATTGCCATGGTAAAAGCTGCAAGTGCCCCGGACAGGTATTTATCGGAGGCTTTCTTATCTTTTCTGGTCATAAAGAACAGGACCAGCACCAGAATAATCAGGATAAAATAGAACATCTGACTGGCTATCCCTCCCTTTTTCCGCTTACATCATCGCAATCCGGTTATGATATACTGCTTTTGTTATTGTATCATTCTGCCACCCCGGAGGTGCTTCCGCATGACAAACACTTTTCTTACATGCAAGCCAGATTCCAAGTCTGTAAAGACAAAACACGTTCGATCACTTTCGGCTTTGACCGCTTTATTGACTGTAATTTCCTTATTGACCGGCTGTTCTTCCACTCCGGCAATCAGGCCTTCCGAAGCCGCCTCCTCTGACCCTGTTATTCTGAATGTCTGTGTGTGGGCCGATGAGCTGACCTATGCTACCGCAGCTGCAAACGCCTACAATGCTCTTTCCAAGAATATCACCGTCCGAATTCTCCCACTGTCCAATGTCGATTATGACCAGCATCTTGATGATGTCCTGACCGAATCCTCTACCTATGATCTCGTCGGCATCAAGGGCATCGCCAAAACCGTACAGCTTGCCAATAAGGGTATCATTCTTGATCTTACGGATTATGTCCGAGCTGCCATTTCTGACAATACAATTGATGCCGCTGCCTACGGCAACATGTTCAACGATATTACCTATCAGGATCATTATTACGCCATTCCGGCCCGTACCACCTGCTGGGCACTGTTCTACAACAAAGACCTATTTGATCAGGCAGGTCTCTCTTATCCGGAACAGATGACCTGGGACGAATATGCGGATCTTGCCGAAAAGCTCACAGACTCATCACGCGATGTCTATGGCGGTTACTTTCTCCCCTGGATTCCCAGCTGCATCGCTCTGCAGAGCGGAACCTACCTGACAGACGACGATACGGCCCCCCTCCGCCAGTCCCTGCAGTATCTGAACAGTCTTTATGCCGCCTCCCATGTCAGCTATCACGAAATGGAAGAAATCGAAACTCCTCCGGAGGATGTTTATAATACCTTTGAAGCCGGACGGGCAGCTATGGTCCCGAACGGCGAATGGATGGTAAATCTTCTCCTTCAGGATGAGGCTATCGGTAAAACAATCCCCGACTGGGACATTGCCCCGATGCCTGTCAGCCCTGGTCAGGAGGCCAATACCACATGGGGACAGTATCAATATATGAGCATCTGTTCCTCCACTTCACACCCCGCGGAAGCTTTCGATTTTCTGCTTTTCCTGTGCGGAAAATCCGGTGCGGAGATCTACGCAAATCATGCCATCATTCCGGCTTACTCCGATGATTCCATCGCCGCCGCCTATCAGAAAACAGTTGGTCATGAATCCGCCCGGTATTTCTTTGAAGCCAGAAAAATTCAGGAGCAGCTTCCCATCCCAGGTTACCAGGAAACCATAGAAGTATTTAACCGGGAAGCGAAAAGCTATTTCGCGGGCGAACAGACACTCGATGAAGCCATGCAGGATTTTGAAGCAGAGCGCTCCGATATTTTTTCCGATTAAATCTGTTCAGCCCTTCAATCCCGAGAATGCAATTCCTTCAATCAGATATTTCTGCGCACATACATACAGGGCAATCATAGGGATCAGTGAGCAGACGGTTCCTGCCATGATCAGACCGTATTCCGTCTTGTACAGAGTCCGAAATGCAGCAAGTCCCAGCTGTATCGTCTTGATCTTGTCATCGTCCAGATAGATCATCGGCGCCATATAGTCATTCCACATGAAGTTAAAGGTGAACACGGTCAGCGTTGCAAGACCAGGCTTGCAGAGAGGAAGAATAATTCTCCAGTAGTTTGCAAATTCACCGCAGCCGTCGATTCTTGCCGCCTCGCAAAGCTCATCCGGAATTCCCAGCATAAACTGACGTAAAAGAAATACGCCGAATGCGCTGAACAGGTTCATACAGATCAACGCCCACGGGCTGTTGTACAGCCCAAGTGTCTTATTCACGATGAACTGCGGAATCATGATTGCATGCCACGGAACCATCAGCGTAGCAAGATATGCAAGAAAAAGCTTGTCTCTTCCCGGATAATGCAGCTTTGCAAACGAATATGCCGCCAGTGAGCAGGTGAAAAGCTGTCCCAGCGTAACGATCAGTGAATAAACCAACGTGTTGACGTAATAGCGAAGGAACGGAATTTCTGTCCATACCTCCACATAGTTTGAGAAACGGATCGGCTGCGGAATCCAGCGGATCGGATACAGGAAAATCTCATTGTTATACTTGAAAGAGGATGACAGCATCCAGACAAACGGAATGATCATTGTAATTCCAAAGAGCAGAAGCACTGCAAACAAAACCGCACTCCGAATCGGATGATGATCCTTCTTTTTCACTACAGCTTCTTTTGCCATGATCGATTTCACTCCTCATCTTTGTCACATGTATGTGACCCATTTCTTCTGACCTCTGAACTGAATCAGGGTAACTACAAGAATAACCGCAAACAGGAAATACGCCATTGCCGATGCATACCCATAATGCATATACTGAAATCCTTCCTGATAGATCCGGTAAACCAGTACATTGGTTGCCCGTCCCGGTCCGCCTTCTGTCATGATCTGAATCAGATCAAAAACCTGGAACGAAGAAATAATGGAAAGAATGGTAACCATAAACGTTGTCGGAGACAGCAGCGGAAGCGTAATACTGAAAAACTTCCGCACAGGACCGGCGCCGTCCACCTCCGCCGCTTCATAGAGCTGTTTGGGAATTCCCTGAAGTCCTGCCAGAATCATGACCATGTAATAGCCAACCCCCTTCCAGATTGCAACGATCATGACTCCCCAGAGTGCAGATTTCGTAGAAAGCAGCCATTTCGGCGGATTTGCAATTCCAATGGCACGCAGCACATTGTTGATCGGTCCTACATTCGGGTTAAACAGAAGCGTCCAGATGATACCTACGGCAACCATTGATGTGATGTAGGGAAAGAAGTACATGGTTTTAAACAACCCGGAGCCTTTGATTCCGGTATTCAAAGCCACCGCCAGCAGCGTGGAAAGAACCAGCGTCACCGGAACCGTCACCAGCGTATACAGAAAATTATTCTTCACTGATACAATGAAATAATCATCCTTAAACATGGCGATGTAATTCTTAAAACCGACAAAATCCATTTTGGCAAAGCCATCATAGTTCGTCAGTGAAATTACAAATCCCATAACAATCGGGATCATCATAAAAACAAAAAAGCCAATAAAATTCGGCAGTACAAAAAGGTAGCCGGAGATGATTTCTCTGCGCCTTGCTTTGGCAAATCCTTTTACACCGGCCTTTGTTTTCTTAGAAGTGTTTTTCATAATCGGCCTCCTCACTGCAGTAATTCTGTTCTGAATTTTCTTTTCTTCTTCAGAAGCAGAAGAGGAGCTTTTCTCCGTTTACCCGAGAAAAAGCCCCTCTCCAGAGAATGCTTATGCGGAAACTTCCGCTTTTCACCTTACTGTCTGGCTCTTATTACTTCAGTCCCTCGGCACGAAGTGCATCTGCCTGATCCTTAAAGTTTGCCATTGTCGTATCAATATCCTGCTCATCCAGGAAGTACAGCTGAGCCTGCTCATTGAAAGCATTCAGGAACTGATCGTATCCCTCGCTCGTAGGCTGCTCCTGAATCTTCTTCGCCTCGAAAAGGACCTGTACCGATTCCTTTCCGGAAGCATCCTTCAGAGCCTGTGCTGCGCTGTCCGTAGAGTATGCGTGGATCATTCCGGAGGAAGCGTAAACTTCTGCGCCCGGCTCTCCGCAAAGGTACTTCAGGAAGTCAAACGCTTCATCAGGATGCTTGGTAGAGGAGGTAATTCCTGCAAACTGGAACTGTCCCCAGCTTGTTCCGGCCTCAACGCCTTCCGGAACCGGCATCGGAGCAACCTCCCAGTTGACATCGGTTTTTCCTTCAGCCTGCGCCTGCATCAGCATGTTGACACACCACTCTCCATTCGGAAGGAGTGCAACATGTCCATTCTCAAACTCCGAAATATAATCGTACGTGCCGGAAGAAACATCCTCATAGCTGTAATGAGAGCCATCGGTATACAGGCTCTTCAGCAGCTCGATCGACTCCTGCAGATACTGTGTATCTTCATCATTCGCATAGGAGCCATGCTGCACTGCGTCGAATACATAAATCCAGGGAACCCAGTAACCACCCTTGATCGGTGTTCCGTCCTCAGCAGTCTTGCCATCATAGAAATCTCTGAGCTTGTCCGCATACTCCTTATATTCGGGCCAGGTAAGCTGTCCGGGCTCCTCGAGGCCGGCTTCCTTCACCATATCCGCATTGTAGAGAAGCGCCCAGCAGGTTGTTCTGGTCGGCAGAATATAATACTTATCGTTATAAGTACTGTTGCCCCACATGTCGCCGTACTTGCTGGTATCCAGATCGCTGTTTGCAATTCGGTCTGTCAGATCAAGAAGCGCTCCGCCGGCTGCATAGGTCGTAGCCTGTGCCATGCCACGGATGTCCACAATATCAACGTCAGACTGGCCGGCAAGAAGAACCTTCAGCTTATCGTCATAGCTGTCACTCGGGATGGAGGTGAGCGTCACATGAATCTTATCCTGAGAGCTGTTGTACTGATCCACAACCTTGGAAATATAGTTCTCCTCATCACTCCAGATGTAGAAGGAAAGATCTACTGCTCCCTCTGCCGCAGAGTCAGCTGCTGCACTATCCGTCTTTTCTGCTGCCGCAGAGTCGGAAGCTGTTGCAGTGTCCTTCGATGCAGAAGCTCCGCATCCTGCCAGCATGCCGCCTGCAAGAATGCCGGTCATCACTGCTGCCAGTGCTCTCTTCATTGCCTTACTCTTCATAACTGCCCTCCTTAATTGGTGGAAACAACGTTTTGTTCCTTTTCCCCGGGAACATTTGATAACGTAAGAGTAAGGCAGAATGAACCAGCCGGATAGGATGATTTTTTATAAACCACTTCCGGACTTATTCCGCGCAGAAGACATACTTCTCCAACCGCCGGAACGCTTCCTCCACCCGTGCTCTCGGCAGAGCGAGGTTGAGACGGATGGTATCGGGCTGGCGGAACGCAGAGCCGTCCTGCCAGATCACGCCGACCGCAATTCCGGCGCGCAGCAGCTCATCCAGACTTTTTCCGTGCTTCTCAAGCCATTCATGGCAGTCAAGATACAGCATGTAGGTTCCCTGCGGCTTCGATACGCGGACTCCCTCAAAGTGCTCTGCGATGTAATTGCAAGCCCAGGATACATTCCCGGAAAGGACCTCACACAGCTCGTCCACCCACGCTTCTCCCGCCGGTTCATAGGCGCCGATCAGCGCATGCATGGAGAGAACATTCATATGGTTATAGCCGGAGAGCCTGGACTGCTTCTCCACACGGTCACGCAGATACTTGCTGTAAATAATATGGTATGAGCCAATGAGGCCCGCCAGATTGAAGGTCTTGGACGGCGCATAGGCTGCAATGACTCGATTTTTTGCATCCTCCGAAACGCTCTGCGTCGGGATATGGCGGTGCCCCTCCAGAATCAGATCCGACCAGATTTCATCGGAGAAGACAATGCACTCGTTCCTTCGGAACACCTCCATTGCCTGCTCAATTTCTTCTCTTTCCCATACGCGTCCGCAGGGGTTGTGCGGAGAGCAGAATACGGCAAAATGAATGTGATTCTCGCGGATCACACGATCCATGTCCTCGTAGTCCATGCGCCACACGCCCTGTTCATCCTTCTTCAGGGGAGACGTCACGCAGGTTCTCCCGTTTTCCTTCACGGTAAACTGGAAGCCGATATAGGTCGGCGAATGGAAGAAAATTCCTTCTCCGGGCGCAGTAAACGCCTGTATGGCACTTGCCAGGCAGCCAAGAACGCCATTCTCATAGCCAATGGCCTCCTTCGTCAGCCCCTTTACCTGATTGCGCTTCTCCTGCCAGCGGATGATTGCGTCATAATACTCCTTCGACGGATCAAAATAACCGAACATCGGGTGCTTCGTTCTCTCAATGATGTGCTCCTGAATGGACGGCACCGTGGGAAAATTCATGTCTGCCACCCACATCGGGATCCGGTCAAAGCCCTCCTGCACCTCAGCTCCCGGAATCGGGATGACGTCCACAGCAATAGAATCCTTGTCGTGCCGGTCAATGATGGAGTCAAAATCGTACTTCATTTCTCTTTCCTCGCCTTTCGTGTTGTGAGATATGGGCAGTTTTCTGTCAGATCGCGAACATGAAAAACCGCTTTACTTCATAATAATCATCGGCTTCAAACCGAACAGTCTTGGCATCCAGCCGCTCTGCTCCGGGATAATAAGAGAATTTCTCCGCATCCTGATATTCCTTGTACTCGATATCCGCGCAGAAGTGCTCCGGGAGTCTGGGAAGGCAGGCGCGAAGGTCCCCTGCCATGGCTCTTGCCATTCCCTCACGAATCAGCTGCAGCGCCCTCTCCGGCTGAATGGAAATGCTGGCTCCTCCGTGAGAACGAATCACCGGAACAGCCGTAATGGAGGGAATCAGCTCCTTTGCTTCCCTGCAGATGTCCGCATCGCCGCTGATGAAAATGGTCGGTACTCCGTAATATGCTGCAAAATAAGCGTTGTATCGGAATTCGCTGCAATATTCTCCATTCAGCAGAAGCTTCTGAATATTCGGCTCCGAGGTATGGGCCAGCGGATTTCCCGTGGAATACGCATGTGCATGGTAACCGACCATCGCGCAGGCATCAAAGCCTGTGGAAATTCCCGCCATCATGCCATCCGGAGATTTCTCCCAGCCCCGCATCAGAACGGCATTGTCCGGAAGAAGAGACGGAATGATATTTCTTGCCGAGCCGTGTCCGTCTCTCACCATGATTTCCGCATCCGGCCCCGCTCCCTCGCAGGCTGCCGCAGCTTCTCTCGACATCTGCTCCGCAAAGCGTTCATAATCACTTCCGCCCTCTGAAATTTCTGACCAGTCACAGATCCCACAGGTTCCTTCAATATCCGAGCTGATGAATACGTTCATTTTCTCTCCTTTCGCCGGGCCGGTGACTGCCCGTTTCTGTTTCTGATTTACAGTTTTCCAAGGATCTTGTCATGGAGACTCAGGCTCACATAAGAAAATCCGATAAATACCAGCACATACGGCAGCGCGAAAATGCACAGAACCGGCAGCAGAACCGCAAAGAGCTTCATCATTCCAAGCCGCCGTCTGATGTATCCCGCTCCTCCGATGATTCCGAAGCAGATCAGGTACAGATAGCCGCAGGTCCCCAGCGTCTGCACAAGATTCGCCACATTGACATTCTGCAGGGGATACATCATGGAAATGAAGTAGCACAGAAATGCAGTCAGCGCGACAGCCCCCGTCCAGACCGGAGGATAGAACTGAAGGAGCGGCTGCGGCTTCTGCACCTGGAATTTCAGCCTCCGCAGAATGATCAGACTGATCTGATAAATGATCAGTCCCTGAATCACGCCCAGCAGAATCATGGAGATGATATAAATCCGCAGGAGATAATCCACGTTGAAGATCGATTTCATCGCTTCCACCATGCTGGCGGTATCCGTGCCTGCTGCCGCACCTGCCATCATGCCCTGCGAACCGTAGACCTTCTCCATGGTGTCGATCATCATCTTCTGCATTTCCTTCATCTCGGTCTGCAGATTGATTCCGAACAGCGAAGCCAGCACAACGCTGCTCAGGATGTTCGCAAGTGCCGACAGAACCATCACCAGGAATAAGGTCTTCCCCGGATCCTTCTTCTGGTTGAGCATCGCGCCGTACACCATTCCGATGAACGATTCACTCGCCGCATAGAAAAAACCGCTGAAGGTCCCGCACAAAATGGCGATCAGCACCGTGACTGCAAACACCGGCAGACTTTTCTTCCATCCGTATTTTGCCGAATAAGCGACCATCGGAATCGGAAACGCAAACAGGAACACTTCCTCCAGCATTCCGCCGGTCTGCCGGTTTAAAAGAAGGAGCATTCCGAAAATAGCGGCGATCATGGCTCCGAATGTGATTTCCTGCGTTTTAAAATTCTTCATATTGTAAAATACAAACCTTTCTTCTTCGTCCCGCTAAGATTTCTTAACATCTTTGCGTTCCGTTTTTTCCCTGTGTTACCATACACATATGCATTGATTATAACCTTATCCTATCGGCCTATGAATGAAAAACTAAAAGAAAAAACAAGAGAAGCGCTTTCCAGCGTACTTCCGATCACCGCAATTGTATTGATTCTCAGCTTCACACTGGTTCCCATGGAAATCGGCACCATCGCGCTGTTTCTGACCGGCGCCTTCCTGCTGATCCTCGGAATGGGGCTCTTTCAGCTGGGTGCTGAACTCGCCATGACGCCTCTCGGCCAGGGAATCGGCGGCAGAATTGTCCGCCGAAAGAGCAAGCCGCTCATTCTTCTGATCTGTTTTTTCATGGGTGCAGTCATCACCATCTCGGAGCCGGATCTGCAAGTCCTTGCCAATCAGGTCGCTGCCATTCCCAATGCGGTCCTCATCTGGACGGTCGCCGCAGGCGTAGGTATTTTTACCGCGATCGCGGTCCTGCGCATTCTGTACCGGATTCCGCTCCGTCGTATGCTGCCGGTTCTCTACCTTCTTCTGTTCCTTTTGTCTGTCTTTGTTCCGGATGATTTTCTGGCCGTTGCCTTCGATGCGGGCGGCGTCACCACAGGTCCCATGACCGTTCCGTTTATCATGGCCCTCGGCGTCGGCTTTTCTTCCATTCTGAGCTCCCGGGACGACTCGGATGACAGCTTCGGTCTCATCGCGCTCTGCAGTATCGGCCCTATCCTGATGGTCATGCTGCTCGGCATCTTCTATCATCCATCCGAAGCCTCCTACAACGCCGTCAAGCTTGCGCCGGTTCTTACCACGCAGGATGTCGCCCTGGAATTTGTGCAGGCCTTCCCGCACTATGTCCGTGAGGTTCTTCAGAGTACGCTCCCCATTGTCGGTGTATTCGCACTGTTTCAGCTTTTTGGACGCCCCTATTCGCCTCATCAGATTCTCCGCATGCTGATCGGCTTTGTGTACACCATTCTGGGACTGATCCTGTTTCTGACCGGCGTCAACGTCGGCTTTGCTCCGGTCGGAAATCTTCTGGGCGGCGGCCTTGGGAGCAACCAGCACTCCTGGATTCTCATTCCCATCGGCATCCTCATCGGCTTCTCGATTGTCAGAGCCGAGCCCGCCGTTCAGGTTCTCAACAAGCAGGTCGAGGATCTCACCGGCGGAATGATTCCGCACACCTCCATGAATCGTGCTCTTCAGGCAGGTGTTGCCTGCGCGACAGCGCTTTCCATGGTTCGCGTTCTGACGGGCATCAGCATCTACTGGATTCTCATTCCCGGCTATGCCGCAGCCCTGATCATGAGCTTCTTCGTTCCCTCCGTCTTCGTCGGAATCGCCTTCGACTCCGGCGGCGTGGCCAGCGGTCCCATGACCTCCACCTTCCTGCTGCCCCTTGCAATGGGTGCCTGCAGTGCAGTCGGCGGCAATATTGTCACTGACGCCTTCGGAGTGGTTGCTCTGGTCGCTCTGGCTCCTCTGATTGCCATTCAGATCATGGGCCTTCTCTACCGAAGAAAAGCATCCCGCACAAGTGCCGCGGTTCTTCACTATGACGATGAAATTGTTGAGCTGGATATTTAATCGGAATGTCGTCAGAAATGACTCTTCGAATCGCCGCAGAGCGGCATCTGTATGGAGAATAACATGAAATCAGCCAGTCACACGCTTTCGCATCGCGAGGATAAACCGAAAACGTTCCGCGTTCTCCTCTCCATCACAACAGAAGAGGACGAGCGCCTTGTCGCAGAAACCTTTCGCGCTCACCATGTTCCTTTGATCGCCGAAATCCGCGGGAAAGGAACTGCACCGTCGGAATTTCTGGATATTCTGGGGCTCGGAGGCTCTACAAGAATTCTTACCTTCGGGTGCGTACCGACGCAGCAGGTTCCCGAGCTGTTCTCTGCCATGAAGCAGACCTTGTCTTATCACCGCAGAGGAACCGGAATCGCACTTACGCTCCCGCTCTCCGGTGCCCAGAAGGCACTGGTCCAGCTGCTTAATATTCCCGTCCAGTCCAAGGAGGAAATCCCTATGTCAGATCAGCAGTTGAATGCTCCGGCTTATTCCATGATTCTGGTCAGCGTCAATGCCGGCTACAGTGAGAATGTCATTGAAGCCGCAAGAACCGTCGGTGCCAAGGGCGGCACAGTGGTTCACGGCCGCCGGATTGCCGGCAACGCCGGCCCCTATCTTGGAATTGACGGCCCCGAGGAACAGGATTTTGTCATGATTGTTGTTCCGGAAGAAAAGAAAACCGCCGTCATGCAGGCAATCACCGCCTCCTGCGGCCTGAATTCTCCCGCACACGGCGTCATTCTCTCTGTCCCTGTCGACGAGGTAATGGGCCTGGTGTAAGGCCTTCTTCGCCAGCATTCCTGCAATGATCCGTGCAATCACCTCTGCAGTCCGTTCCGCAGCGGCTGCAGCTCACAATTCGCAAACAGCATCCGCACAGCGGCCTCATATTCCACGCGGTTTCCTGCCTTATGAATTCCCTTCACAAAGCGTCCGGTATCGGCAAAGCTCTGCCCCATGAAGGTCCAGAGCTCCTTCATGCAGTTGATGCGGATCCGGTCATCCTGAAACTGCTCGCCGTAGGCTGCATACAGCGTGTCATGAAACTCGCGGTACGTCTTCTTCTCAGACTTCCGGCCGGCAGCAAGCCGCGTCACCAGATTCGGATCAGCCAGAAGTCCCCTTCCGATCATTACGCGGTCAAGCTCCGGAAATTCCTTCTCCAGAAATAAAACATCTGCTTCCGTCCGGATGTCTCCGTTGTAGCACAGTGTCAGTCGGTGCATTTTTTCCGCAGAGAATTCTGAATCTGCTCCCTCTGCTGCCGAGGCGGAGCCCGCCGGCCCATTTTCTCTGTGATACGCCTTCGCAAATTCCTCCAGCTCCGGCCTGCCGCGATACAGCTCCTGCCTTGTTCTTGCGTGAATGATCAGCTCCGAAAGCGGATACCTCTCATACACGGAGAGAAGCTCTTCGAATTCCGACGGATCCTCCCATCCAAGCCTTGTCTTCACCGAGATGCGAATGGGCTGCACACGGCCGTCCCCGCCGGTTACCATGATCTGTTCTGCGCCTTCATAGACATTATTCAGAAAGCGGTCCATTTCCTCCGGATTCTTCAGCATCCCGGAGCCCTTTCCCTTTGCCGTGACCGTTCCGACCGGACAGCCGAGGTTCAGATTGATTTCCGGATAGCCAAACTCCGCCAGATACCTTGCGCAGAACAGAAACTCCTCCGCGTGATTCGTCAGGATCTGCGGAATCGTCGGCACACCGGCATTGTTCTCCGGCAGAACGTCTCTTTTTTCCCTGGACTTCAGTTTCTTCGTGTAGGTTGCCACAACAAACGGGGTAAAATATGCATCCAGACCCGGAAAATACTGATGATGCGCCTGCCGGAAGCAATAGCCCGTGATCCCCTCAAGGGGCGCAAAATAATATCTCATTTTTTCATAGAAAATCCCAGAGTCTGTCTTTCCAATGACTCTGGGAACAATGGTGTCAGGTTTACAGTGCGTTGCGATTTCAGGTCGGTCTTACGCTTTTACAAGGCCTTGCGGATCGCGGCCGCAAGCTCTTCAAAGGTCTCATAGGCAGGAAGATCCGGATTATCCTTCTTAATCTGCTCCGTGGAGCGGAACAGGAAGCCTGCCTTGCTCGCGCGGATCATGCCAAGGTCGTTGTAGGAATCTCCGCTTGCAATGGTCTCAAAGCCGATCGACTGCAGTGCCTTCACTGTCGTAAGCTTGGAATTCTCAATCCGCATGTTAAAACCGGTAATTTCTCCGGAGGGAGCGACCTCCAGAGAATTGCAGAAGATTGTGGGATAGCCAAGCTTTGCCATCAGAGGGCCTGCAAATTCCGAGAACGTGTCGCTGATGATGATCACCTGCGTCACCTTGCGGAGCTCATCCAGAAATTCCTTCGCACCGGGAAGCGGATCGATGTTCGCAATGGTCTCCTGAATCTCCTTCAGGCCAAGCCCATGCTCCTTCAGAATACCAAGACGCCATTTCATCAGCTTATCATAGTCCGGTTCATCGCGGGTTGTGCGTTTCAGCTCCGGAATCCCGGATACCTGCGAGAACGCAATCCAGATTTCAGGTACGAGAACTCCCTCAAGATCAAGACATACAATGTTCATCGGTATGCTCCTTCCGCCTCACATAAGGCCTGGCTCAATTTTTTACCATCCTACCACGTTTGTCGAATCCTGTGAACCTGCCGTCTTCTTCGGAAAATCCGGTAAAAACAATTCTTTTTCTCATTCCTGCTTCATCCGTTCCACGTTCTCATCACTGTGCTCGATCTGTCGGGAAAAATGTTCTGCCATCCGGATCATTGCGCCCACTCCAAAGGCACCTTCCTTCCGCTCATAATTCACGCACATGAGAAACAGAAGGCGAAGGCTTCGATTCCAGAACCTCTGCTCTTTCTCCAGATTCCCTTCATAATAGGAATCCAGCGTATAGCGGAACACCAGATAGACCGCAAACTTTGTAAACAGCCTCTCCAGGAGCTCTTTGTACTTCTCCCGAAAGGCAGCCTCGCGATTCCGGATTTCTTCATAGTTTTCTTCGATTTCCTCCAGGAGAATTCCGCTCTCGGAATCCAGTACGTCAAGCTGCCTCAGAATTCTGCGAAGACGTTCATCCCCCCTGGCATCGGGAAGAATACAGATCGCAGGCTCCCTGCTGCCATCATTTTCCTGGAGCGAGGCGATCATGGAATCACGCAGCCTCCGGATCTCCGTCAGCCTCTTCTGATCCGTATCCGAGAGTGTTTCCCACGCTTCCTCATCATTCTCGGATTTCTCATACCGGACAGGACCAGCCTGCGTGAACAGAAGCCGCCCCACCTCCATGCAGGAAAGGCTCAGATCCACCTGCTCATAATGACCGATTCCCATATAATAGCGGGGATACTCCTGACAGACCTGACTGAGTCCCTCTTCTCCGAGGCAGCTGCAGATCTCACACAGCTTCCCCTCCGTCAGAAACGGGCAGCTTCCATCCTTCTTCATCGGAATGTATTTCAGGTCTCCGTCCTCCACGAGGCACTGCTCCAGCTTCTTTCCGAGCTCTCCCTCCTGAACCTTGTAATAATAGAAGGTGTCCTCGTCTACATCGACCTCCCAGTCCTTGCAGCAGGTGTCCGGACAGTCGCCCGCCAGACAATGAAATTTGTTATAATATTCCGGATACTCAATATGCATGATGACTCTCCCGGCCCCTGGCCGCATGATCATTTTTCAAAACCGCAAAATGCAATTACAAAGGAATTTTACCACATGAATGTAACCATTCTCTGCATCGGTCACATGAAGGACAAATCTCTGGACACGCTTCAGAGGGAATATCTGAAAAGACTCTCTGCCTTCTGCAAGGTTGAGGTTATGGAAGTAAAGGATGAGGCAAATGCTCATGCAGACCGGCCCGCCGAAGCGCAGCTGATTAAGGACCGGGAGGCTGCAAGGGCACTGGAGAAGATCCGTCCCTCCGATTTCTGCATTCTTCTTGATCTTCATGGAAAGGAGTGGAGCTCCGAAGAGTTTGCAGCGCAGCTTGCCTCCTGGCAGTGCAGGGCCTCCAGCCTGGTTTTTGTCATTGCAGGCTCCCTTGGTCCCGGAGAAGCGCTTCTTGCAAGAGCCAACGCCCGCTGGAAGCTCTCGGATCTGACATTTACGCACCTGATGACACGGGTTCTGGTTCTGGAACAGATTTACCGCGGCTTCATGATTGACGCCGGCAGGGCCTATCACAAATAAAAAGAACAGCGCGGCTTGCCGAACGCTGTCAGTAAAGGATTTCAACGATGGATCACAAATATTTTCAGCACTCCGATCTGGCAAAGGTGTACTGCGAGAAATGCAACGGCTGCGGAGACTGCTGCCACGGCATGACAGACACCATTCATCTGGATCCCTGGGACATTTATCAGCTCTCCTCCGGCCTCGAAAAGAGTTTTGAAGAGCTTCGCGCCGCAGGCATCCTTGCTCTTCACGAGGAGGAAGGCATGATTCTCCCTCACCTTCGGATGCAGGACGGAGAAAACGGTGCCTGTCCGCTTCTTTCCGGCGACGGACGCTGCTCCATTCATCCGTTCCGCCCGGGACTGTGCCGGCTGTTCCCGCTCGGCCGCGATTATGATGCAGATACCCGCACCTTCCGCTATTTTATCGTGGACAACGGCTGCGACATGCCCGGCAAAATAAAAGTCCGGATCAGCAAATGGCTCGGAATTCCGGAGCTTTCCGAATATGAGAAATATGTCTCCGAATGGCATTATTTCTGTAAGGATGTGAAGAGCTTCCTGGCATCCTCCGATGACACCGCCTTTGCGCAGCAGCTGAACCTGTTTATTCTGAAGGTCTTCTTCGTCACTCCCTACGTGATTCCGGAGGATGGCTCTTCAGATTTCTATTCCCTGTTTCGCATGCGGCTTACGCAGGCGCGGACGGTTCTGTAACCCCGCCCTTTAACATTTTCTCTTCATACCGCTTGTATTTCTCAAAGGCTGACGGAATCGAATAGTGTTCTGTCAGCTCTTTGTGACTGACCAGATAAATCTCCTCCTCCCGAAGCTCCTCCAGCTCTTCCCCGGAGAGCTCCGGAAACCGGATCTCATATCCCGTCATGTGCCATTCAATGTGAGAGAAAATATGCTTCGCTGACGGCAGCTTTCGTATGAATTCAGGCTCCCTGCGCAGCTTCATTCCGGCAAGAGCCGCCTTCGTCTCTTCCTCGCGCAGATGCCCCGGCACGTTCGGAAACTCCCAGAGCCCAGCAAGAAGTCCGTCGTCTGGTCTTCTGTGGATCGCCACAAGATTTCCCGCATGAATCAAAAATATGGTGAGGTCTTCCTGCTTTCTGGCTTTTTTCATAACAGCCGCCGGAAATTCTGTTTCACGGCCATTCTGATGAGCCCGGCACCTTTCCTTCCACGGACACTCTGCGCACAGAGGTACGCCGTTTGGGAGGCAGATCCCGGCTCCCAGGTCCATCAGTGCCTGATTGAAGTCCCCGGGCCGTTTTACCGACGCAATCCGCTCCTCATAATAGGCAAGTGCCGCCTTTCTTGCTGCCGGGGCCTTGATATCCTCCCCGTATTCCGTCATCCTTGCGAAAACACGCAGCAGATTTCCGTCTACAGATACCTCCGGCTGCTGAAACGCAATGGATGCAATCGCCGCCGCAGAGTACGGCCCGATTCCCGGGAGCTTTACAAGCTCACTTGCAGAAGACGGCATTTCCCCGCCATATTCCTCCATGATCATCACGGCAGCCTTGTGAAGATTCCGTACTCGGGAATAATATCCGAGTCCTTCCCAAAGCTTCAGGTAAACCTCCTCCGGCGCCGCTGCAAGAGCTGCAATGTCCGGCAGCTGCTCCAGAAAACGAAGATAATAGGCTTTTCCTGCCTCTACCCGTGTCTGCTGAAGCATGATCTCAGAGAGCCAGACATGATACGGCGTAGGATCCTCCCGCCAGGGCAGGATTCTCCGTTTTGCCGCGTACCACGAAAGGAGCTCCTCTGTCTGTGTTTTATCTGCCGCCTGTTCCGATTCTGCCATTTCCTGCTTTCCCCGCTGCGGCAGCTCCGCCGCAGCCTTTTCTTATCTGCTGTAGAAAAATCTCTCTCCGGGAGCCATCACATGATACTTATGTCCGAAATGCTCCGTAAACATATAATCCGCAAGATGTGCCGGATTCTCTCCATTATGCGGGAACAAATCAAAATGCATCGGAATCAGAAGATCCGCTCCGATTTCATCCGCAACATCTGCAGCTTCGCGCGAATTCAGATTCCCGATAATATCTGCACGCTTGCGTTTCCAGTCACTCCCGTTAATCGGAAGGCAGGCAACATCGATCCCCAAGGGTCTCAGCTCCTCTGTCATCGATTCCCACTCAATGGTATCTCCGGAATGATAAACCACGGCCTCCGGAAATTTCATCACATAGCCAAGATTCTCATAGTCTCCGTTCTCATCGCGGAAAAGCTCCTCATGAGCCGCAGGCACCGGGCAGATCGTGACCTCGCCCAGCCAGATTTCCTCTCCTGCTGCCGCACCGATCACTCTTTCCTTTTCAATTCCGCAGTCAAGAACTGCCTGTACACAGGGCCTTGGAACAACAAAAACCGTCTTCTCAAAGCTCTGCGCAATTCCCCGCAGCGTGTACGGATCCAAGTGATCACTGTGATTATGCGTGCACAGAACTACATCCAGAAAATCCGCTTCTTCCGGCGCAAACGGCGGCGGAAAGCTCCGGGTGTCCGGCTCCGGCCGCCCCAGATACGGATCCACGGCAAGAACATGTTCCCCGTACTTCACTGCAATCCCTGCCTGGCCCAGATACCACAGCGCCAGCATATCCTGCGGCACCCTTGTCTTTCTCATTTCATCCAGCAGCGCCTCTCCGCTTTTGTACCAGCCTCTCTCTTCCATCCCGGCTCCTCCTGATTTCTATCGTTTTCCTCTCAGTCTTTTAGAATTCCAAAGCCCGGCCTTTTTCTCCGTTTATCCTTCCGCATAAACAAACCGTTCATTTGCCTCCAACTCCGGAATCACCTCTTGTTCATACTGCTCCATCAGCGTTCTGGTTGCCGCAAAGGTATCCTCCAGATTCTCTGCCATCACCTCGCTGCTGCCGGCAGCCATCGCCTCGCACATGGCGCGATTGACCTCCGGATCAAAATGCACGGTATCCATATACCGGTTTAAATCCGTCACGATTTCCTCTTCGTTCTGGAAATCGAAGAACCGCACGTTATCATATTCCAGCAGCCGGGCAGCAGCCTGCTGCTCGTCATACAGATAGACCTCCTTCAGCCCGTTTCTTGCCGCATCGTCCCACCAGATCATGGAATACGGCGGCAGAAAGAAATAGAACTCCGTGTCCGGATGCTCTTCCACAACCCGGCACAAAAGCGCCAGATTGTCCTCCAGCTCTTTCTTCTTCGCATCTCCCGGAAGAGGCACTGCTTCCTCTTTGACACGATAATAGTGAGTCAGCACGCCGTTCTCGGAAAAGTCCTTTCCCTCCGCCCAGTTGTAGGACAGATTCTCGTTATATTCAGCCGAAAGCGACTGGGCCAGCTCATACGGAATTTTCTCCAGCAAAACGGTCTTGTTCAGAAGATATTTCACATCATTGAACGGGTTCCTGTCATAAAGATACATGGGACAACCGGAGGCTTCAAAGGTTGTCTGTGCCTCCTGCGTCAGGGATGCAGGATCGAGGTTGAAGAACACACGGCAGATTTTCTCTTCCTTCTGCTCCCTGGAATCAAACGCGAGATTCAGGTACCAGACAAGATCCGCAATGCCGCCATAGCTTCGGACTGCCTTGATTGTCGTTCCTCCAAAGGCTTCATCAAACCAGCGATTGTCATTATTTTCCACGACAGAGGACCCGACCAGCACGCTGTCATAATCAAAATGACGCAGGCTTCCCGGCACCTGATATTCCTTTTCATTCAGAACCGCCTTCAGGCCAAACCACGGCTTATGATAGTGATAAAACGGATCCAGCAGATATACGGTCAGCATGCAGAGGGCCGCCAATGCTGACGCCGTCCCTGCCAGTGCCTTCAGATATGGATTCTCTTTGCTTTTGATTTTATGTTTCCGCATTGTACTTTCTTTCCATTGTACTTTCTTTCCGAACCTCAGAATTTAAAATACAGGTACGTGGAGACTCCTGACATGGAACACAGGCACCAGATCAGAAGAATTCCGGCAAGCACGGCATTTCTGCGATTCAGCTGCATGGACTCCGCAAGCGTTACAGCCGTTCTTCTCCCATGAAGCAAAACCGCCGAAACGGCAAGCACGAGCAGAAGCTCCGCAAACAGAATCATATTTTTCGCAGAAGGCAGCATCGCCCCAGCCGCCTTGTTCAGAAGCCAGAATTCCGGTACCTCCAGCTTTGCCGCCATGCGGTACAGCCACCCCGGCCACATCGGCCGGAACAGGTTCTTCAGAACAGCCAGACTGTACGCCGGGGAAGGTGCTCCGAAGAACACCAGAGTTACAAGAAACAGTGCAAAATTTCCCAGCCGCCTCAGCTCCCTTCCAAGGCCTGCCCAGACTGCATTTCCCACAGCTTTGGAGCCAGCCTTCTGCTCCTTCCTGCGATTCTGTGCCCTCTTCCTCAGAAGATTTCCGGCAACCACAAGCACTCCGGAGAGCAGTCCCCAGATCAGATAATTCCAGCCAAGACCATGCCAGAAGCCGGACAGCACAAAGACCGCGAGCACGTTGAAGCAGGTTCGGAGCGTCCCTCTCCTGCTTCCGCCAAGCGGAATATACACATATTTTGTAAAAAAGCGCGTCAGCGTCATATGCCAGCGCTTCCAGAATTCCGGGAAGGACTCTGCCTGAAACGGCGCATCGAAGTTCAGCGGAAGATGGATGTTGAGCATCCATGAAATTCCCATCGCCATGTCGCAGAAGCCGGAGAAATCAAAATACAGCTGCAGCGCGTAACAGGTCATCGTCAGAAGCACAGACAAGGTATCCAGGTAATACGCGCTCTGTATTCCGAAAACCGCCGGGCCGGCCAGCACATCCGCAATCAGAAGCTTCTTCCCGAGACCGAAGGTAAACAGAAGGATTCCGCGCGACAGCTGCTCCGCGGAGAAAACTCTGTTGGCCGGATTCCGAAGCTGCGACATGACCTCCTCATAGCAGGTAATCGGCCCCTCAACAATTTTTGGAAAATAAGTAATATACAGCAGATACCGGCGAAAGCCATCGTTTTTCACCTCTCCCCGAAAGCTGTCAATCAGATAGGAGATCTGGCTGAAGGTATAAAAGGAGAAGCCAACCGGAAGACCAATTGCAAGGAGGCTGCGCACCATGGTCCCTGCAAGCTCCGGTTCGCCCAGCTCCGGCGTGACATATTTAAACCAGGAGAGCAATGCCAGATTCAGAAGAATCCCTGCCGCAAGAAGTCCCTTTTTGCCCTGAACCATTCGCCCGAAGCCATAATTGAGGGCAACGCTCACCGCAAGCACCGCGAGGTACCATGGGCTGAAGCTCCCGTAAAACCACAGGCTCATCCCAATCAGGAACCACTCGGAAAGGATCATGCTCTTCCGGTTTAACAGAAACCAGCCGGACACGGTCAGCGGAAGAAATATCAGAATAAAATAGAATGAGTTGAATATCATCGCAGGTATTTTAGCCTTGCTCCCAGGAGAGATGGTGCAGGCTGCCTTTCTGTGACAGGTTTTCAAATCCGTTCTGACGAAGTGCCTCATACAGAACAATAGCGACAGAATTGGATAAGTTTAAGGAGCGGATGTCTCCCCACATCGGAATCCGCACACACGCCTCCGGATGACGGACCAGAATCTCCTCCGGGATCCCGGCAGATTCCTTGCCGAACATGATATAGTCATCCGGGCCATAGGACACATCCGAATAGCACTGCTGCGCCTTGGTCGTCGCAAACCACAGATGTGGTCTCCGGGCAGCCGTTGTCGCCTGCTCCTCTCCGGCAAAAACAATTTCCGGGTGCTTCTGCAGAAAATCTTCATAATCCAGATACCGGTGAAGCGATAGCTTGTCCCAGTAATCCATCCCTGCCCTTTTGACATATTTATCATTCAGAACAAAGCCCAGCGGCTCAATCAGATGAAGCGGAGAATCCGTCGCCACGCAGCTTCTTCCGATCGCTCCGGTATTAAACGGAATTTCCGGCTCATGCAGTACAATCTGTATCATTCAAGTCTCCCATTACAAAGTGCATCAGAACGCCTGATGACGGACCACTGCATATTCATCGCCATTCACCCAGTAGGGACAGCGCTGATGCGGATGGCCTCCGCGTTCTTCCAGCATCATTCTTGCATAGTCATCCTCGTCCACATCCGCGATGCAGACATAATCCTGCTCGTCTTCATCCCATTCCAGGTTGTTGCAGGTATCACAGTCAGACATAATCTTTACCTTCCTCCCAAATGCTTCTTATTCCAGTGGCGGTAAAACGGGACCTCAAATGCGAGCATCACCGCCCATCCCACAAGATAGGACCAGGGGATTGCCTCCATTCCCATGTGGAACACAAACACCATCGGAACAGCTGCCGCCACACGTGCTCCCATATTCAGCATGCTGCTGACAAGCGTCACCTTCAGGTCTCCGATTCCCCGGAAATATCCCTGCAGACCATTGGTGATCCCGGGAAGAATGTACATAAACGCAATCAGATGAAGATACACCACGCCGATCCGAACAACCTCCGGATCCTGCGTAAACAGCTTCATCATCGGCTCTGCCAGGAAATAAAAAACAATTCCAGCAAGAACACCGTAAACAATTTCCAGCATCATTCCGTAATGAAACGTGCGATATACCCGTTTATGCTCTCCTGCGCCCTCATTCTGGGCCATCACGCTGGTCATGGCATGTGCGATGTTCTGCTCAATAACTATGGCATAGTCATCCGTCCGGTTCACCGCACTGAACGCAGCGGTCGATGCAACTCCCATCGTATTGACGATGGTCTGGATCCCCAGCTTTCCGACCTGAACCGCACATTGCTGCATGGCACTGACAAAGCCATACTGAAGCGTCAGCTTCAGCAGACTTGCGTCAAAGACAAACCACCGCTTCCCGAGCTGCAGCAAGGGGATTTTTTTCTGAATATACAGGAAACAGAGTAGTCCGGACAAGCCTTCCGAAAGAACCGTTGCGACCGCACAGCCTACAATTCCCCAGTGCAGAACGATGACAAAGAACAAATCTCCCGCAATGTTCAATCCCGCGCTGAGTGCCAGAAACAGAAGAGGTGACCTGGCATCTCCCAGGGCGCGCAGCGTTCCTGCAAAATAGTTGTAAACAAAGTTAAACAAAAGACCGAAGGCCGCAATCCGAAGATAGAGAACCGACTCCTCCAGAATGGCCGCATCAACCTGGAGCAGCGCAAGCACCTCCGGGGCAAAGCAGAACGTCGCCATCGACATCAGCAGCGAGAACAGGATACCGGAAATCATTCCCGTCGAAACCTGCCTCTGAAGCCTTTCGTATTGCTTCGATCCGAACATCATTCCAATCAGGATGCCGGTTCCAAGGCAGATGCCCTGTTCAAAAAGAATAATCAGGGTCACGAGCGGATTGCTAGTCCCCACTGCTGCCAGTGCCCCTGCTCCGACAAAACGGCCGACAATGATGCTGTCGGCCGCGTTGTATGTCAGCTGTAACAGATTCCCCAGTACCAGCGGAATCGTGAATTTAACCAGAATAGGAAGAAGGTTTCCCTTCGTCATATCATGTGTCATATATTTGTACTTTCCTGCTGTTTATCCGTCTGCTGACTGCTCACATTTTAAAGCGGTATCCCACGCCCCAGATGGTCTCGATGTACTGCGGATTTGAGGTATCGTATTCAATTTTCTCACGGATCTTTTTGATGTGTACCGTTACCGTCGCAATGTCTCCGACGCTGTCCATGTTCCAGACCTTGCGGAACAGCTCTTCCTTGGTAAACACATGATTCGGATTCTCCGCAAGGAAGGTCAGTAGGTCGAATTCCTTCGTGGTAAACTGCTTCTCCTGTCCGTCTACCCAGACACGTCTGGCCGTTTTGTCAATTTTCAGACCACGGATTTCAATAATGTCATTTTCCGGTCGGCCCGCTCCGACAAGGCGCTCATACTGGGCAAGATGTGCCTTTACCCTGGCAACCAGCTCGCTGGGACTGAACGGCTTCGTCATGTAATCATCCGCTCCGAGGCCAAGACCGCGAATCTTATCGATATCATCCTTCTTGGCAGATACCATCAGGATCGGAACGTTTTTCTGCTCGCGCACCCGGCGGCACACCTCAAAGCCATCGGTTCCCGGAAGCATCAGATCCAGAATGATGATGTCAAAATCCTCCTCCAGTGCAGCCTTCAACCCGGTATCTCCGCGATTCTCAACCGTGACCTCAAACCCTGACAGCTCCAGATAATCCTTCTCCAGATCTGCAATAGACTCTTCGTCTTCAATAATCAATACTCTGCTCATAGGTTTCGTCTCTTCTTTCCTTGCTGCTCTTTCCCTGCTGATCGTTAATGCTGCGGCTCTGTCACGGTTTCATCCACCGGCCGACTCTCCCGGTACTTGCGGAACACCATATGCATACAGGTTCCGACATGCTCTCTGGCCGTTGCCCAGATGTACCCGCCGTGATCCTCCACGATTTTCTTTACAATGGAAAGCCCGATGCCATTCCCGCCCGTCGCCGAATTGCGTGAGCTGTCTGCCCGGTAAAACCGGTCAAAAATATTCGGAAGATCCTTCGGTGCAATTCCGCGTCCGTTGTCCTCGATTTCAATCCGCACGCTGTCCTGCTCGTCCAGAAGACGTATGTCAATTCTTCCGTGCGGCTTATCCATATATTTTACACTGTTGCCGACGATATTGTTGATGACTCGCTTGAACTGCTCCGGATCCGCAATGATCTCGGTATCTCTGGAAAGAAGATTGGAGTAATTCAGCTCAATATTTCGGGATTCCAGATCCATCCCGATCTCTTCCACGCAGTCTCCGAAATAATCGGACAGGTTGATTCTCCGGAAATTATACGGGATCTTATCGTTGTCAATTTTGGAATAGATGGTGAGCTCATTGATCAGCTTCACCATGTCGTTGACTTTGTTGTAAATGGTCCGAAGGTACTTCTCCTGCTTCTCAGGCGTGTTCGCGACTCCGTCCAGAAGTCCCTCCACATATCCCTTAATGGATGTAATCGGCGTCTTCAGATCATGAGAAATGTTGCTGATGAGCTCCCGGTCATGCTTATCGTTCTGCAGCTTCTCATCCGCAGACTCTTTCAGCCGCAGACGCATATCCTCATAGCCCTGATACAGCTCTCCGATTTCACCCTTTTCTTCCGTTGTCAGCCTGTAATCCAGATTTCCGTCCCGGATGCGGCTCATTGCGGTCTTCAGCTGATTGATCGGATCCAGAATACTGGATTTGATCCAGCTGATCATTAAGAGCGCAGTTACCACCAGAATAACCACAACCATCACTCCAAGTGTTATGATGACACGCTTCGGAACCATGGCCGCGTCTCTCGGAAGGACTCTCCGGATGACCTCGAAGCCTGCAATGGTCAGGATCAGCGGGAGGAGACTCACAATGGAAAACGCGATGATCAGTTTTCTTCGAAATGACATAAAAAAGCCTCCGTTTCTGCATGGATTATAACATAGGAGATCCGGCGACATTGTGATAAACTGTTACCATATGAAAAATTCCGGAATCCTCAAATACATAATACGCATCGCCTTGTTTCTGCTGCTTGCCGGCTTTTGTCTCCATCACGCGGAACGAATTTTCATGGGCAAAGACGCAGAAGAGCTCTCTCCCTGCTACTATGACTATCCGGACAACACCTTTGACGTTCTGTTTCTGGGCTCCTCTGTCTCCAAAAACGGCGTGCAGCCTGTCCAGCTCTGGAAGAGCAATGGAATTGCTTCCTACAATCTTTCCAACGGAAATCAGTCCCTCGCCTGCAGCTATTATCTGATGAAGGATGCCATTCGCAAGGATCATCCGAAACTGATTGTTCTGGATACCACCTATGCAGAAGAGCTATATGAGCTGCGCAGCGAAGTCTTTCTTCACTATCTGACAGACCAGATGCCCATCACCGACCGCTATCGCTATGAGATGATTCAGGCACTGATCCCCAGGGAGGACCGGACCGAATTTTATTTCCCGCTCTACTCCTATCACTCCCGCTGGAAGGAACTGACTGCATCGGATTTTGAGAACGGAACCTATCAGAAGGACACTCTGGGCTCTGTCATGTATGCAAGTACGCTTCCCCTGGATACTCCTGTGGCTGCAAGATACGATGTGGAAGCCACGCTGAGCGATCCGTCCCGGGAATATCTGCAGAAAATCATGGATCTTTGCCGGGAAGAAGACGTATCTCTTCTTCTGATGTGCTGCCCCAATTCGTATGCATACGGAGATGTCTCTCCGGACGTCTACAACGCACGGCCCAAAATCCAGCAGCAGGTTGCAGAGCTGGCTGCCGCAAATGACGTTCCGTTTCTTAATTTCATTGAGGATGCCTCTCCTCTTGGTCTGAAGGACATTGAGGATTTCAAGGATGGCCCGCATCTTAACATCTTCGGCGCGGAGAAGCTGACCGCTTATCTTGGCAGCTATATCCGGGATCACTATGACATTCCGGACCGCTCCTCCGACAACGCCTTTGCTTCGAAAATGGACCGGCTTTCGATCCGCTATGAGGATGTGAAGCGATCCCAGACCATCACCACCGTTTCCCGCGCGGATACGGCACTGAAGGTGCTTACGGATTACCGGGATGATCAGGATCTGATGTACGTGATCTGGGGAGAAGACTTCATTCCGTCCTCAATTTCTCCGGTTCTTGCCAATGGCTTTCAGGCACTCGGACTTTCGCCGGACCTTTCAACGGATTCTTATTCCGATTATTACGCCGTTCTTGACGCCGGGAGCATCCAGACAGAAGCTCAGTCCGAGACCGACTGGGATCATCCTCTCTTATACAAAGATTCCTTTGGCAGTCTGCGGCTTCAGCTCACCTATGATTCCGAAGGACAGGATAAAATGGTGATTAACGGCACGAACTGTGCCACGGAACAGGCTGGACTTCGCATTGCCGTATACAATAAAAACACAAGGCGTTTACTCGACTGCATTTCATTCAGCTATGACGGAAACACCGTGACTCACTTAAAGGAGGCCGGAAACTGATATGCTAAGCGAATTGGAATACCCATTTGACGCAGAGCTCATTCTGCAGAAAAAGAAATCTCTCCGCCGCAGACTGCTGGACGACAAAAGCTCACGCATCACCAGGAAAATAGCAATTCTCGGCGGCTCCACAACCAATGATATCAAAAAAGTTCTGGAGCTTTTCCTTTTAAACAAGGGAATTGCACCTGTTTTCTATGAGTGCGAATATGCGCAATACTGGCAGGATGTGATGTTTGATAATCCGGAGCTCGTTTCCTTCGCACCCGATCTGATTTATATTCATACCTCCACCCGGAACATCCATGAATTTCCGACCGTTCGCTGCAGCGAGGACGACATCGAGTCCATGCTTCTTTCCGCCTATCGCCCCTATGAACAGATGTGGGACAAAATCGCGGCGTCCTTTCACTGCCCTGTGATCCAGAACAATTTTGAACAGCCCTTTTACCGCCTTCTCGGGAATAAGGATGTCTCCGATTCCCACGGGAAGCTGAACTTCGTGTCAAGGCTGAATGATCTGTTTTACCGTTATGCGCAAACCCATGACAATTTCTTCATTCAGGATATCAACTATCTTGCTTCCTGTTACGGTTTAACCAAATGGGCAGATCCCTATTACTGGCATATGTACAAGTATGCGCTGGCAGTTCCTGCCATTCCGGAGCTTGCTTATAATCTTTCCAATATCATTGGCTCTATTTACGGACGGAATAAAAAGGCTCTGGTTCTGGATCTCGACAACACTCTTTGGGGAGGCATTGTCGGAGATGACGGCCCGGAGAACATCGAAATCGGACAGGAAACACCCACTGCGCAGCTTTACAGCGAGTTTCAGCACTATGTGAAGGAGCACACCGATCTGGGCGTACTGCTGAGCATTGATTCGAAAAACGACGAGGAAAATGCTATCGCCGGCTTAAACCGCCCCGACAGTATTCTTCATCCGGATGATTTTCTTGTCATCAAGGCAAACTGGGAGCCGAAGGACCGCAATCTCGTTGAAATTGCTTCGCAGATCAACATCGGTACAGACAGTCTTGTTTTTGTGGACGACAATCCTGCAGAACGGCATATTGTGAAGAGTCAGGTGCCCGAAGCCGCCGTTCCTGAGATGACGGTACCGGAACACTATATTACCGATCTGGATCGCGCAGGCTACTTCGAGGTCACTGCACTCTCACGGGATGATCTTAGCCGCAATGAGATGTATAAGGCAAATCTGAAGCGTCAGAATCAGGAGGCATCCTTCACGGATTACCACGACTACCTTCTTTCTCTGAAGATGAAGGCGGAGATTCTTCCATTTTCTCCCATGTATATGGCCCGCATTGCCCAGCTGACGAACAAGAGCAATCAGTTCAATCTGACCACTCTTCGCTGCTCGCAGGCTGATATTGAGCAATATGCTTCCGATTCTTCCTATATTACGTTATACGGAAAGTTGGAGGATTGCTTCGGCGACAACGGCGTTGTCAGTGTTGTGTTCGGTCATGTGGATGCTGCGGATTCCGCACGGTTCCACATCGATCTCTGGCTCATGAGCTGCCGGGTTCTGAAGCGGAACATGGAATTTGCCATGATGGATTCTCTGGCAGCCGCCTGCAAAAAACGCGGCATCCGGACCATCCGCGGCTATTACTATCCCACCGCCAAGAACAAAATGGTAAAGGATTTCTATTCTCTTCAGGGCTTCTCCCGGATTTCCGAGGATCCGGATGGAAATTCGGTCTGGGAGTTTTCCCTGGAAGAGGGCTATACTCAGAAGAACGACGTCATCCAGGTAAATCCTGATTAGCAGGCTCTTGTACATCTGCATGACGATTTCACATTTTTTATATGAAGGAGAATTACCATGACAAGAGAAGAAGTATTTGACAAGCTTACCGAAGTATTCCGCACGGTTTTCGACGATGATTCCATTACCCTGAACGACGGCACAACCTCTGCGGACATCGAAGACTGGGATTCCCTGGAGCACATTGACCTCATTGTCTCCGTCGAGAAAGCCTTCGGCATGAAATTCAGTATGTCGGAAACCACCGGAATGAAAAATGTCGGTGAAATGGCAGATATTATTCTGTCCCGCATCTGACCGCTCCCCCCGAAGGATAATTTCGCAGCAGTCTTATCAAGAGGAAAACTATGGCTCTGATTTCCGGTGAATTTCTGGCTTTCTGCCTGCTTCTGACAATTGTATATTATCTGGTTCCGGGCAGATTCCAGAACGCTCTGCTCCTTGCGGCAAACGTTATTTTTCTTCTTCCGCTCGGGAGCTTTCCGATTGCTCTGGGCTTCCTTACGGCATCCATTGTAAGCGTCTATGCAGCAGCACGCTTCATCGGTCTTCATCGAGGTTCTTCTTCCGCCAAATGTATTTATATCCTGACGGTTCTCCTGAATCTCGGCTTCCTGTTTGCATTTAAGTATCTTCCGTGTTCGCAGAATGTTTTGTCCGCACTTCATATTCCTGTTTCTGTACCGGATTTGTCTGCCGTCGCTCCTCTCGGAATTTCCTTCTACACACTGCAGCTGCTCGGTTACCTCATCAGCGTCAATGACGGAGGTCTGGAGCCGGAGCGCAGCTTTCTTCGTTTTGCAGTATTCGGCAGCTTCTTCCCGCAGATTACCTCCGGACCGATCAGCCGCTACGAGGTGCTTGCTCCTCAGTTCTCCTCCAGACGATCCTTTTCTTATGAGAATCTGACACGCGGCTCTCAGCGAATCCTATGGGGCTTTTTCAAAAAGCTCGTCATCTCCGAACGCGCCGCTGTTCCGGTGAATACCATTTTCGGTAATTACGGCCTTTATAACGGATTTTATATTCCTGTTGCCGCGATCCTGTTTGCATTTCAGCTCTATTGTGACTTCTCAGGATGCATGGACATTGTAATCGGTATGGCTGAGGTCCTCGGTATTACACTGCCGGATAATTTTACGTCTCCGTTCTTTTCCCGCTCCATGACGGAATTCTGGAGACGGTGGCACATTACACTTGGAACCTGGTGCAAGGACTATGTCTTCTATCCGATTCAGAAGTCGGAGCTGTTCTATCAGATCCGTGAGAAATCCATTCGTCGTTTCGGCCGTAAAAAAGGCAAAAAAGTCCCCATGTACCTGGCCATGTTCCTCATGTGGTTTGTCGTTGGCTTCTGGCACGGCGGCTTTCTCAAATACATCATCGGCTCCGGCCTTTTGCACTTCTGCTACATATTCCTGGAGCAGGAGGGCGCCCCTTTATGGAACCGTATCAACCGGCTTCTTCATATTCAAACTGAATCCGCAGGACACATTGCTTTTCAGCGGGTTCGTACCTTTCTTCTTGTCTGCAGCGGCTTTATTTTCTTCCGTGCAGACAGCTTCGCCACCGCGCTTCACATGTATCGCGCTATCGGAACCTGGAATTTATCCGTCTTTTCCATGACCGGATTCACCACGCTCGGTCTGGATCTCTACGATATTCTTGTTCTGATCCTTTCTCTTCTGCTGATGTTCTATGTGGAATCTCTTCAGCAGAAGGGCTCCGTGCGTTCCATGGCAGCGCAGCAGAGCCTTCCCCTGCGCTGGCTGCTGTATCTGGGGCTCTTTTTCATCGTAATTATTCTCGGCGAATATGGATCCGGCTTTCAGGCGGAATCCTTTATATACGCAAACTTCTAAAATTATTTTGTAAATTATTATCAAAGGAGATCTAACAGAATGAAAATCGGAATTATCGGTGCCATGGATGTTGAAGTGGCATCCTTGAAGGAAAAGATGGTCATTTCAAGAACGGAAACCTACGCAAACATGACCTTCTGTGAGGGAACTCTCGGAAAAACTTCCGTAGTGATTGTTAAGAGCGGTATCTGCAAGGTGAATGCTGCGATGTGTGTGCAGCTCCTTGTCGATCATTTCGAAGTCACTCATATCATCAATACCGGCGTTGCCGGTTCGTTGGACAATGCGATTAATATCGGCGATATCGTTGTGTCCACCGATGCACAGTATCACGACGTAAATGCCACCGTATTTGGCTATCAGAAGGGGGAAGTCCCTCAGATGGGCATAGTAGCGTTCCCGGCTGATCCCGGCCTCCGTACCGCTGCTGTGCGCGCTGTAGGGCATGCTGCTCCGGACGTTGCTGTCTTTGAAGGCCAGGTTCTCTCCGGTGACCAGTTCATCTCTACAAGAGCCAGAAAAGAAGAGCTCATGCGTGATTTCCATGGCAAGTGCACCGAAATGGAGGGCGCTGCCATTGCCCAGGCATCCTATGCCAATAAAATCCCGTATGTTATCATTCGTGCCATTTCAGACAAGGCAGATGAAAGCGTTGAAGAATCCTACGATGCCTTCGAAGCCAAAGCAGCTGTTCACTGCGCAAATATTGTGGAGTATATGGTAAGCCATATGTAAAACTCGTATGTAAGCAAAATACCGGCTCTTCTATGTGATCGAATCAGATCCCAAAGAAGAGTCGGTATTTTTTATACTTGTCAGAGCATGAAAAAATGCCTAGAGCCGGAATCGAACCAGCGACACGAGGATTTTCAGTCCTCTGCTCTACCAACTGAGCTA
>ENA-OUOY01000123-OUOY01000123.1-human-gut-metagenome-genome-assembly--contig:-NODE-123-length-63300-cov-14.950905_pt1 | contig 63300 bp, 56 predicted proteins | sample MGYA00237937_ERZ548767 | MGnify/ENA primary metagenome ERZ548767 (study PRJEB26490, sample SAMN05356887) | human gut metagenome | biome: terrestrial biome; feature: human-associated habitat; material... | reverse complement strand
GGAAACAAATACCGTCACCCGCATTCCGATTCCGTTGGCACAGTCCGCCGTCATACTTTCTCCAATGTGCATCAGCTCTGAACCCCCGATACCTCGGAGCCGATATTAATATACAACGATACATACGGCAAACTCATATCGGCTCAATATTGAGGGATTATTATATCATCGCCAAGCGGAAAGGCAATCCAATCTTTTTGTCAGAGTCTTTTATGACAACATATCTTTCACACATGTACTTCGATAGTCACTCGGCGATATTTTATATCTTTCTTTAAATACTCTGTTGAACGTTCTCTGACTTTCAAATCCACTATCCAGACAAATATTTGTAATAGAATCATTCGTATTTTCCAAACGATAACATGCGTAGTTCAGTCTTGCATCGTTAAGATATTGATTGAAGTTTCGATGAAATGTTTTGGAAAAGAGTCTGGATAAAACATATTTGCTTACTCCCAAGTCTTTTGCCATCTCTTCCAGCAAAAATTTCCTCTTAAAATTTGCTGATATATAGGAAACTGTCTGATAAATAAGATCATTGTTGCCCACATTACTCTTTTCTATCAAATTCAGTTTTCCTATGCAGCGTGCCAACACAATTTGAAGATATGCCTGGGCGACAGTAAAGTCCGACTGTTCTGTCTCTAAAATTGCACTTATAGCCCTATATACCTCCGTTTCAATCTTTTCTGCTTTGATGATTGGATATTCAGGAGCCATAGATTGCATGATATCTGAAAATTTACCAATCGTAAATGGCGATGCGTTCAGATAAGTTGCTCTATTTACTCCCGGTGTCAGTACCTGATAGTGATGAATAATATCTGGAAATACAAAGCCAATATCTCCTTTTTCCATATGGTAAAGTTCCTGTCCAACACCAAGCTCTAATGCTCCACTTGTTACGCAAACAATCTCCAGTGCATTATGAAGATGCGGTTCAATATGTTTTGATTTTTTGTTTACTGCTATGATCTCCTCTTTTGTGTCAACATATTTTAACTGCATGAAGCACTCCCTTTTGCAACATTTGTCTATATCTTCTTTCGATTTGATAAGCAATCCTTTTACAGTAGCCCTATAATCAATTTGTAAATAAGGAAAGGAGAAATTACAAATGAGCAATCTTAAAAAATATCTGCATGACTTTGTACGATTCTACGCTAACTATTTTGAGCATCCGTACCATATTTAAATATCAAAAGGGCTATTTGTGAAAACTAAATAGTCCTCATTTTATATTATAAAAAAGGCGCTGCCTCATCGAGCATCGATCAAGCAACGCCTTTTCCTGCCAGATTCTAATTTATGTCTGATACATCTGTTACTTCATCTGCGACAATTCTTTTTTCTGCTTTCAATTTCTCATTTACATCTTCTACATTCATTCTGGAAAGTACAAGCATAATCAATACATCAAAGATCAACGGAAACCAAAGGTACATGAACTGCATCATATCAAGTGCAGACTGTGGTTGAGTTGCATTTGTTCCAACATATCCACTAAACTCAAGCATCCATCCAACAACAGCAGTTCCAATACCTCCACCGATCTTTACGCCGAGCGAAGTGCAAGAGTACATAGTCCCATCAATTCTCTTTCCCTGCGTAAGATAAGTGTATTCAGAGCACGATGCAATAACTGCATTCATATCTCCCTGCCAGGGTCCCTGTCCCAATGCTGCAAGAGCTGTAAATGCCATCATCAGCGGAACACTGCCCATATATCCAGCAACAACAACAAGCGCTCTACCGATAACTGCTAAGACATAGCCTCTTAAATTCAGTTTGTACATACCTTTCCACTTACCAACCAGCGTCGGTGTGAATATCAGGGCAATGATCAGCGGAATATTTACTGCCCATGCAAATTGTCCAAACAAATTTTTATTTTTCAGCACCCATGTCATGTAATAGATGCCAGCTCCAATCATGGCACCATATAACTGCTGTAAAATATATGTTACACAAATCATCATGTAATATTTGTTTTTAACAAGAAGCCTGAATGCCTGTACCATTCCGTACTTTTCATTATCACCCTTTACTTCTCCTGCGTTCAGTTCTTCCTCCGGAAGTTCCTTAACAGAGAGTGCTGAAATCGTATTTACAACGAGGCCAATGACTGCATAAATAATGGCAACCATTCTCCATGCCGCAGCATCTCCACCACATTTATCTACAAATCCAACTGTAATCGTCTGGATCAGAAGACTTGTTGAAAACGCAAAAATAAAGCGGTAAGATCCCATCTGCACACGTTCTTTGCTGTTCTTTGTGATCAGTGATGTGAGTGCTGAGTACGCAATATTGTTTGCTGTATAAAACACACCATTTAACAGTGTATAAGAGATAAAGAACCATGCATATTTAGCAGCCGTTCCCAAGCTAACAGGCACTGCAAAACAGCAAACAAGCGTAATGGCACAACCAATATATCCATATAGCATCCAAGGCTTTGCCTTTCCCATTTTGCTGTGTGTTTTGTCGATCATTGATCCAAAGAAAATGTCCGTAAAGCCATCAAATAGTTTTGATACAGCAATCAAGGTACCTACGACACCCGCAGCAAGTCCTACTGAGTCTGTCAGATAGACCATCATAAAAGATGTCAGGAATGCATAGACTACATTACCTGCAATATCGCCTGAACCATATCCAATTTTGTTATACCATTTCAAATACTTTTTTTCTTCCATAGTGTCCCCTTGCTCCTCAGCCTAATCACATTTAGCATTTCAAAATGTCTAACAGTATGATGCTTAATGTTACCTGAAACTTTATTATCCTTTTACATACGGTACCAAGGTAAACTGGAACCGGAATAATACATCATCAAATCGATACTTATCCAATACAACAGGACCACAACTGTTAGAGCCAATGCCATTTAATGCATAGTCAACGCAAAATACCACGCTATCTGATTCTGTCAATTCATAATTATGCATTTTCCTCTCAAGTTCTTCCTGTGTATAATAAGAGGCATTGAATGAGAAAGCATTTTCCGCAGATACCACAATCCCATATCGACTGTTGTTAAGCTCTACATATTCACAATCATAATGGCTTCCATTTTCCTGCGGACGAATATAATCCTCGTGCAAATCACTTACATTTGCTCGGTACAAGCCATGGCTCGCAGCCTGGTGCTTATCGCAATAGCTTTCTTGTGGACCCATTCCAAAGTATCTGGCATCTGAAAGTTTTTTATCCAGGAACATTCTCACACCAAATCTTGGCAGATCGGGGAACTCGCCATCTTTTGTTACTGCAATATCTGCATCAATCTTTCCAGTAGCTTCTATTTTCCATGTAATCTTCACATCAAGAATCTTCTGTACTGTCTCTGCCACAACAGAAGCATGACTTGTAATCTTCACACCATTTTTACCCTGCACGACCGCTGTCGTGTAGGCTCTTGTATAAGCCTTATCATAGTGTGCTTTCTTCCATTCAGACTTAATGTACATATCATTATCTGTTGGAGCTCTCCAAATATTCAGCTCCATCGGATGGTTCAGATATTCCCGCCCTGCGAATTTCATCTCTGTAAAGAGTGCTGTACGTTTATCTATGGTATAAGTAAATTCTCGTCCCTTGATGTGAATCTGTGTATCATTTTCATTCACCTGTAATTCAGAGTTTATTGCTGTTTTTTGCAGCCATTTCTCCGCAAGTTTACATTTTGCATCGTCTTTACTTACGTCAACTTCATCAAATCCGAGAACATGATCTACATCCAACAGTGGCAGTTCTTTTTTCAGGTGGTAAATAAATTTCAAATAACATTTCCCATTTTCTGGCACATTGACCTTCAGGATTGTTTTTCCTTCACCATGTGGTGCCGCAGAAACTTCTGAAAACTTACCTTTATCGATCACAAGACCATCCTGTGTCAGTTCATAACTGATTTTTGCATAATCTTTCAAGTCATCAAAATCCATATAGTTATGGAATACCAGCCTTCCGCTTCCTTTATCGTAGGAAATAACTCTTGCTGGCCGATAAACGTTCGTGTATTCCAAAAGTCCTGTATGTACTGTTCGGTCCGGATATACTAATCCGTCCATACAGAAATTACTATCATGGATCTCTTCGCCATGATCACCTCCATAAGCATAAATAGTCTTTCCGTTCTCAGCGATTCCATGAGCAATCGCATGGTCACACCATTCCCAGACAAAACCGCCGCACAATTTATCGTTGTTTTGAATCATCTGGAAGTAATCTTCAAAATCCCCAGGACCATTTCCCATACTGTGGCAGTACTCTACCAAAAGAAATGGTTTGCCTCCATCTTTGTCCAGATATTCCCGAATTTCAGAAAGCGCTGGGTACATCCTGCTGTACACATCCAGATTGCTGTAATCATACGTTTTATCATAATTACGATATCTTGCACTCTCATATTGTGTGATACGGTCTGGATCAAATTTCTTTGTCCATTCCAGCGCCTTTTCAAAATTGCAACCATAAGCACTCTCATTCCCCATTGACCACATGACAATACAAAAACGGTTTTTGTCACGTTCTACCATGAGTTTTACACGATCAACGATTGCTGTTTGCCATGCCGGATCATCAGCAATCTTTTCGTTCCATCGCTTAAACCGATTGTAATCGGTGTCGTCCTTTCTGTAGATCATAAATGGTCCATGAGCCTCAATATCAGCTTCATCTATCACCATAAATCCATACTTGTCACACATTTCATAAAAAAATGGTGCATTAGGATAATGACTGGAACGAATCGCATTAAAATTGTGCTGTTTCATTAATATAAGGTCGGTTTTGATCTGTTCCAGACTAATCGTAAATCCTGTAACCGGATCAGAATCATGACGATTAACACCACGGAATTTAATCTTCTGTCCATTTAAGTAAATGGTCTGATCTTTGATCTCTATCTTTCTTAATGCAATGTGATCTACAATTACTTCATGTTCTGTTTCAAGAATCAGTTTGTACAGATAGGGATTTTCTGTATTCCAAAGCTCCGGACTTGCAATTTCCAATACAGATGTTCCGTCTTCGGAAATACTTCCTACTGCTACAACTGCCCCGTTTCTGTCTTCAATCGAAATCTTTACATTTGCCGGAGAGTAGAATTTCATGTCAAGTTCTACTTTCGCAAGCATACCCTCAATTTTAGTTTTTATATGATAATCGCGGATTGTCTGCTCCGGACGTTTCAAAATGTACACATCCCGGAAAATACCGCTCATACGGAATTTATCCTGGTCTTCCAGATAGGAGCCATCACACCACTTCATTACCAGCACTGCCACAGTATTCGTTCCATCCTGAAGCAGATCAGTAATATCAAACTCGCTGGTCATATGTGAGACCTGGCTGTATCCTACATAAGAACCATTGATCCATACATAAAAGCAACTGTCTACCCCTTCAAAGTTCAAAAAAGCTTTTGTCGCATTCTCGTCTCTGCTGTAATCAAAAGTGTGTACATAGGCTCCGCATGGAACATCCTGCGGCACATATGGTGGATCAAACGGAAACGGATATCGGATGTTTGTATACTGGTGTGCATCATATCCAGCCATCTGCCATACACTCGGAACCTGAATCTCATCAAAGTTTTCTGTATCATAATCCTTCTCAAAGAAAGAATCTTGAACGTCATAAATGCTGTTAAAATACCGGAACTTCCAAGTTCCGTTCAATAACTGCATACGATCTGATTTTTCTCTGTGTTCCATCAGGTTATCCATTCTTATGGATGCCGGAACATAATAGGCTCTGGCTGGCATTGTGTTTTCGTGCAATACACTTAAATCCTCATAATAGCGCGGTACAATCATAATCCCCCTCCTTCAATATATACTTTTTTGTCCTTTGTGCCTCTACATCAAGCCCTATCTTTTATTTCTATGTCTACGTTTCTTTGTTTATCTGGGTATAGCTTATTCTGACCCGCAAAATATGTCTATGAATCAGATTAGACAAAACATGCACTAAATGATACATTAAATAAAGATAGAAAAGAGGTGCCGCTCTATGTATATGAACACCGGGTATTTGAACCATTCACATATGGATTTTAAAGACAAAAGTCGCCCACTGGTTGTAGGAAGCTGTGGTTCTTATCGTCTGGCCAAACATTCCAAACTTCCCACCTACCGTCCAAGGGGACGCCTGGATTATCAGATCATATATATCACTGCTGGTTATGGGCATTTTCATTTTGATAATGTGGATAATGAAACAATTGTTCCAGCCGGCAGCATTGTACTGTACCGGCCAAAAGAACTCCAAAAATATGAATATTATGAGGCAGAAGTATACTGGATTCATTTCACAGGGAACAATGTAAAAAATATCTTACGTCAATATGGCTTCTCGGATAAGGAACGTGTCTTTCAAGTTGGTACATCTAATGAATATGAACAAATTTTTAAACGCATTATCATAGAGCTTCAACGCTGTCAGGATAATTACGAGGAATTGCTTGTCCTTTTGCTTCGCCAACTTCTGATTAGTTTCCACCGAGAGCTGACCAGAGATCACATCTTAAAGAATGAATATCTTGATCATGAGCTGGATAACGCTGTTACCTTTTTCAGCGAAAACTATAATCAGGATATCAATATTGACGACTATGCTTCCTCACGAGGCATGAGTGTTAGCTGGTTTATCCGAAATTTCAAAAAATACACTGGTTCCACACCAATGCAATTCATTGTTGGAATCCGAATCACCAACGCGCAAATGTTACTTGAAACAACAACTTATTCCATTAATGAAATTTCTAAGATTGTCGGATATGATAATCAGCTTTATTTCAGCCGACTTTTCCACAAGCTGAAAGGATATTCTCCCAGAGAATATCGAAAGATAAGAAATAAGTTCATAAACAGCAAGTAATGTACCTTTCGAAATGCTTCTCAGATCGCCATACTTGAAAAGCTCAGTTTACTCTTTTGAGGTTTGAATGGAAAAATATATAAAATATGCGGGCTGACTGCATGTTCCTGAAGAAGCAGTCCGGATACACCTTTTGCTCTCTCGGTTTCTTAATTCCGCCGACATTGATAAGATCGGATCGGAGATTTTTCTCCTCGCGAAGATCAATAATGACATTGACGATCTGTCCATCGCGCATTTCGAATCGCATTCCGCTTACGACGTTTATCGAAGACTTTCTCCGTCCGATATAAATCTCCGGATTTTCTGATTCAATCTGTCCCCCTGTAAAAAGAAAGCCATTCTTGTGTTCCCATAAAATATAATTATTTCTTTTTTCACGAAAAAAAAACCTCAGAAATGTCAATTTCTTAACATTTCTGAGGCTCATGAAGCAAAGCTCCAGCCAGATTTAAAACAGATATTTTATTACAAGAAACGGGTTTTTAAAATTATAGGTGGAATCCTGTAAACTTGAATTTCTCACTTTTTCATCTTAGGAGCAATAAGCAGCACCACTGTCACAAGAAAATATATACCATACAGTAACCAAGTAATTGTATTGTTCCAAGGGAAACTCTTTTCTGGATGGTTCAATGCAAGCACTATAAATACAATAGCTACAATCAACATTATCACACCGATAATCCTTGATATACTCTTTTTCATGTAAAGCATCTTCTCGTCAAACCGGGAGTTTTGCATACATTATTCTTCTAATATTTTTGTAGGGTTCGCATCCGTCACAAATATCATACTATCATAAAGCACCGCAGGAGGTTGAAACATTCGATAACTTGGAGGAAGAAGCCGCATAATGATTGAGTAGCTTTCTCCAAGTGTTCCCATATAGGTGTATTCAGAAGCCTGCCTACCCAGTTCAGAATTTTCCGGGACTTTAGTAAAATCCAACCAACAAATATCAAATCCCGCCAGTTTTGCCGCCTTTGCTAAAGGATCATGGGAATAAAACACCTGAATTGTACGCTTTTCAGGCGAACGGGTCGGCATATTGCAATGGGTTTTATAAAAATCGGTACCAATGACATAGTAACCGTTTGCTGCGTCCTTGGAAAGAAGTTTACCCATCGAGTCAGAACTGCCCCATTTTGCGACATGGCTGTTGTGACCTGTCACAAAGATTTTTTCATGCCCATTTCGCTGCTCCTGCTGTAAAATCCACTGTACATTTTCTGCCATAAATTGATCTCTTAATGTAGCACCATCAGCATTTGTCAGAGTTTGAAGCTCGGAATGCTGCATTAAAATATCTACAAAGTGAATTGCATTTTCCGAACCGTTCTTGCTTTCCAATTCTTTCTTCACTTGTGTAAGGGTTTCAATTCGAGTAGAAAAATCGCATTCACCGCTCCAATTTTCACCTTTCACAAGTTTCTGCAAGTTTGTTGTGTCCACTTCCAGTTCTTTGCAGGCTTCTTCCAAAAACCTCATGCTGTAAGAAATCCTCTGCATATCAAAACCGTAAAAGCGAAGGTCTTCGCCTTCCAATGCACTTTCATTGTACTGGCGCATATAGGAGATAAGTTCTGCCATCTCTTCCGTTCTATAAATGGAAAATCCAATCGCTGCGGCTGCTTCCTGTGCTGTCCCCTCACCGCCGTGTATATATCGGTTTACCTGCTCGCAGCCGCCGTAGTCACCTTCAAGGGCAAACGCCCTAACACCATTATTTTTTACCATCTGCTTGAACACTTCCAGCTTCAACTGCTGAAATCCTGCATTTCCGTGAGTAGCTTCTCCCAATGCAATTATTTTTGCACTTTCAGGCACAGTTATATTTTCCACGGGTTCAGCATAAGCTAAAAACTCTTCTGGATTCACATTTTCTCCTGTGCCAAAACCTCCAAAACGCATAAATACAAGTGCCGCTAAAGCCATAACACCTAATAATCCAAAAACGATATATCTTATCTTAAATCTTCTTGTCTTTTTATTCTTCATATCTTTTTATTCTTCATATCTGATAGCCCTTTATAATGAATCAGTTGTCTTACATCCGTTTTCCACGCTTATTCTACTTCACGTAATAGTTCTTCTGCCGTAGTGTTGAACAATTTTGCAAGTGTAAGCAGATTAGAAGTGCTTGGGTCAGATGTTCCGGTCTCCCATTTAGAGACAGCCTGCCTGCTTACGCCGATAGATTCTGCAACAAACTCCTGCGTCATCTTACACTCTTCACGATGCTGCTTCAAAACCTCACCGAGAGATTTCTTGATGCTGGACTTTTCTTTTCTGACATTGCCTGATTTGACATATCTACTCAATGCTCTTATGAGGAAAATTCCCACAGTGATAAATGCCGCTATCACCGCCACCCCGATTAGCAGTACAATAGCAAAAACAATAACTCCTAAAAAATCATATTTCACTTAATCACCTCTTTTCGTGACTTCATGATAGCGAAATTTCATGGTTGCTACCACCAACTATCACGATATTTCTTTGGTTGCGAACGGTTGCGGAACTAAAATACCCCGTTTTTATGTAAAAGGCATATATGTAAATTAATAAAACGACAAATACCGATTCTTAATATATGAGTAGAGGCTTTTACAGTCTCTGCTCTTTCTTTATGATGAAGGTGATTGGTCTGACGTAATTTCCGATTGGGACACCACGCCCGAAGTTAAATGTGTCAGCCCGCCTTCATCGTTCTACATTCGATTCAGCAAGTTGGGAAAGATTGCTTCTCCCGTTTAACGAAAGAATATGAGTGAACCTTGAAGAGCTGGATCCAATCATAAATCACTTACGAAAGGAGCGTCTTTCTTATGATTGCTGTTGGTATCGATGTTTCAAAATCCAAGAGCACCGTTGCCATTCTCAATGGAGATGGCAGCATCCGTGCCAAACCTTTTGATGTCCACCATGTCGCTGATGAGCTGCAGGCATTGGTAGATTACATCAAGAGGACTTCAGAGCCTCCAACCATCCTTATGGAGCCCACCAGCCACTACCACTATCCACTTCTGAAAGCCTTTCAGGAAGCGGAACTCCCAGTCTGTCTGATCAATCCATACCAGATGAAGAAGTATGGCGATACCGAACTCAGAAAGGCGAAAACGGACAAACGTGATTCTCTGCGAATCGCTCAGTATGCCCTTGAGAAGTCCTATTCGCTGATTCCTTACACTCCTCAGGACCAGAAGTATGAAGATCTCCGTTTTCTGTCCAGGCAATACAGTCAGAGGATATCAACCCTAACTGTTGCCAAAGTTCAGCTGCTCAGCCTTCTGGATGAAACAATGCCCGGCATTACGACCATTCTCCCTCTTAAAAGCAGGGATCCCGACAACTGTGTGCTTCTGCGTTTCATTAAGCGTTTCAAGTCTTTCGATGTAATCCGTAAGATGGGCAAGACACGTTTCCTGGACAGCTATCAAGTCCTAGTCAAAAAGACCAAGGATCGTTTTGCCGGTTCTAAGGGACTGGCTATCTATGAGCTGGTCCTTAACAGTGTTACCACCCGTGGAGAAAATCCCTTATCCGCAATGACTCAGGATCAATGTGTTGATCTCGTATCCACATCTCAGAAAGCTGCCGATGAGATCAATCTTCAAATGCGGATCATAGCAGAGACCATGCCGGAGTACAAAGTGCTTCGTTCTATGGCCGGCGTGGGGGACCGACTGGGACCGATCATTCTTGGAGAAATCGGTGACATTCGCCGTTTTCACAGTGGCAAAGCACTCAATGCTTATGTCGGCAATGATGCTCCGCCATATCAGTCCGGACAATTCGAGAGCCGGAATCGTCACATCTCCAAACGTGGCAACCCGGCTCTAAGAAAAGCTTGTTTTGAGGTAATGCAGGCTCTCAAACTGACAAAACCTCAGGACGATCCTGTTTACCTTTTTCTGCTCAAAAAGGAACAGGAAGGGAAACCATACAACGTAGCCAAAATGGCTGCCGTCAATAAGTTTCTGCGGATCTACTACGCTCGTGCAATGGAGTTGTACAAGTAAATCCGTCCGCTTTCATTATAGCCGTTAACTGCCGGCCTGCAACAGCAGGTCTTATTAAGGTTACTCTCTTTTTTGTTCTCAAGGTTCTCGAAATCTTTAAAAATCTGCTTGACAAACATTAGCAAGATTTGTATAACCTCTCTTAACATCTAATCCACTGCCTCAAATCGTGACATCTAATCCGAGGTTACAACCTGACACGCATTTCGCAGTGGATATGTTTCCATATAAGAAAACCGAGCTTTTTCAGAAGTCTGGCTTCAAATCCAAGTCTCCAAAAAAGCCCGGAATCTATGTTTTTAATTTGTCTTACGCCACGCCGGATGCGCTACGGAAGCAAAGCTTCCTACGCTTATCCGCGGCATTCGCCGCATACAACCCATCGCATAATGGTGCCTTTGTGAGCAAGCTCCCACAGCACCTTATGCTCGGTCTGTGCGTGGCTCATTGCTAACGCGTGACATCAAGACTACTGTCTCAACGTGCACGCTGTGCGAGAACTGGTCCACCGGCTGCACGGACATCAGCTGATAGCCTCCGTCTGCCAGGACTCTGCAGTCTCTCGCCATCGTGGCGGGGTCGCAGCTGACATAAACGATGCGCTTCGGCTCCACCTCCAGAATGGTCTGAAGGCACTTCTCATCGCACCCCTTCCGCGGGGGATCCACGACAACGACGTCAACCAGTCCTTTTTTGCTGCGGCGGTTCTCCGCCCTGACGCGGCTCTCCACATACTCCGGGACCACTTCCTCCGCCTTTCCGACGTGGAAGGTAATGTTGTGGATGTCATTTTCCTCCGCGTTCCTTCTGGCATCGCGAATGGCATCCGGAATCACTTCAACGCCGTATACCTCTTTGGCATCTGCCGCCAGGAAGCATCCGATCGTGCCGACTCCGCAGTAAAGGTCCCACACGATCTCCTTGCCGGTAAGCTTCGCATCGTATCGGACAAGGCTGTAAAGGCGCTCCGCCTGTTTCGGATTGACCTGATAGAAGGAGAGCGGCGAGATATGAAACGTCACCTGCCGGTGTGCTTCCTCAAAGAAGGCCTTTCCGCCGCGGTATTCCACGTTTGAGACATGAAGAGAATCCTTGATGGTATCCTTTCCCCACAGTGTACGGATTTTCTTCCCCATGATGACATTGGTCCTTGCCGTGTTGGTGTTGAGCGAAATGCTTGCCATATCCGGAAGAACCGACAGCTCCTCCACCAGCTCCTCTTCATGCGGAAGCTTTGTTCCGTTCACAACCAGGCAGACCATGATTTCTCTTGAATAAACACCGCTTCGGATCAGAATATGCCTGACAAGTCCCTCACCGCTTTCTTCCCTGTAAGCGGGAATCTGATACCGCTTCATCCAGTCAAGAACCGTTGCTGTGATCTTCTGATTCTCCTCTGCTCCGACCATACAGTCCGAAACCGGAACGATGCAGTGGGTATGGCCTGCGTAAAAGCCGGCCACCGGAACGCCGTCCTTTTCCCCTACGGGAAGCTGCTGCTTGTTGCGGAAGCGGTAGGGATCCTCCATTCCTGCAATCGGATGCAGAACCTTCTGAATCTCTTCCTCCGGGAAGCCGCCGATGCGGACAAGAACATCGTGAACCTTCTTCTCCTTAAATTCCAGCTGCTTCGAATACTTCAGCTCCTGAATCTGACATCCGCCGCACTTTCTTGCAAGCTCGCACCTGGGCGCAGTCCGGAAAGGGGAGGGCTTTACAATATCCAGAAGTCTGGCATAGCCATAGCCCCTTTTCACCTTCATGATCTTCGCTGTCACGGTGTCACCCATCACAGCATCCTTGATAAAAAGCGTAAAGCCGTCCGCCTTTCCGATTCCATCGCCGTCTGAACTGATGTCCTCGATGGTAACCGTCACAATATCATCCTTCTGAAACTGTGTTTTTTTCTGTCTGTCCATTGCCATTGCTGTCACTTTCCTTCGCCTGTACTCCGTTGTACCTCATTCTGCGGCCGGGCTGCAGATACCGTCTGTATAACTCAGAGCTCCGTCTTGCGGATGTTGGAATCCAGAAGCTGCTGCCAGCCAAGCCAGGAGTTCTCTTCCGTGCCCTTCTCAAACATTTCCTTGAAAATCTCCAGCTTCGCATCGGTATTGTCGGCAAAATTCAAGGCTGCCGCCTCCGCCAGTGCCGGCTTCTTCGGGGAGCCGTACTCCAGCTCGCCGTGATGTGCAAGGATGCAGTGCCGGAGCTCTGCGGAAAGAACCGGCGGAAAGTCCGGAATTTCCTTGATCTTCTCATCAATCATTTCCACGCCGATGATGATATGCCCGATCAGCTGTCCCTCTTCCGTGTAGTCATTCTGCGGAAAACGGGAAAGCTCTCTCGTCTTTCCGATGTCATGGAACATTGCCGCAGTCAGAAGCAGATCCCGGTTCAGGAACGGATAATTGTCCGCAAAATTGTCGCAGAGCCGCATCACGCCGAGTGTGTGCTCCAGAAGACCGCCCATAAAGCCGTGGTGAACCGTCTTCGCCGCAGAGGAGACCTGGAAGGAATGAATGAATTCCTTGTCATCCACAAACAGCTTGATGATCAGCTGGCGCAGATGCGGCTCCTTGACCTTGTTGGCAAGGCGAATCATCTCATCCCACATTTCCTTGCGATTTTTTTTGGTTACCGGTACATATTCCGAAGGATCATATTCTCCCTCACGGCACCGGCGGGCTCTCTTGATGTTCAGCTGATATTTCTTCTGATAGACCGTGACCTCTCCGACGATGTCCACATAGTCCATCTCCGAGAATTCCTCAATCCCGACACTGCCGGGCTCCCAGATCTTGGCATCGATGCTTCCTGTTTTGTCCTGGAGAATCAGGCTGTCATAGGCACGCCCGTTCTTCGCCGTCAGCTCGTTTTTCTTCCTGCAAAGATAGATGCTGCTTACGTTGTCGCCTTCTTTTAAATCCTTTATATACTGCATATCCAATCCTCTTTCTGTTGTCATTCCTTTTTCTGCTGGCTGCATGTTATCCGTTGTCAGTGATTGCTTCCAAAGGTCAGTCTCGGTGTCAGATTCGCAACAAGATTGACCTCACTGTATTCGTCTCCCTTCTGCCGGCTCACCGTAACGGAAAGCTGTCTCCCCGATCTGGATTCCAGAAGAATATCCATCAGACTGCTGCAATCCGTCACTCGTTTTCCTCCGACCGCCGTGATGACATCTCCGCTCTGGATTCCTGCCTCCATGGCCGGACTGTCCATTTCTGTTCTCTGGATATATGCACCCTCCGGGAGCCCCTGCTCCGTCCGGACACTCTCCGGAATATCCGTCACATGAATTCCGAGATATCCCATCCGGATTTCATTGGACATCTTCTCGATCTGAGATTTCATACCGGTAATTCCGATTGCACAGAGAAGGTTGGGCGAATCTGATCTGCTGTGATCCATATCAATCCAGCCGATCACGTTTCCATCCAGATCTGTCAGCACGCCGCTTGTCTGGGTACTTCCGTAAATATCGGTAGTGATCTGCTTATACGCGCTGTCTGCAACATCGAGCAGAAGTCCCGAATTTGTAATTACGCCGTAGCTGACAGAGCCGGTGCTTCCGGAAGGGCTTCCGACCGCAATCACCGGTGTTCCGGTAAGCGATGTCTTTTCACTGCTCCCAAGAGCGGCAACGGTGATCTCATCATTTTGGGAAAGCGGCCCGGAAAGACTGCTCTCCTCCACCTTCAGAATGGTAAGGCCGGTTACCGTATCCTGCGTCAGAAACTGAGCCTTTGCCTGCTGCCCGTCGTGAAACGTAACCCGGATTTCCGAGGCCTTCGCGTAGGCATTGTCATCGGACAGGATCAGAATATCCTTCCCGCGAATCGCAAGAATCAGACCGCTCGCAGAACCGGCGCTGTTGAATGCATCTCCCGCCCAGTCATAATCCGGTGTAATGGACGTCACCGTCACAATTGACCTGGAAATCTGCTGTGTCAGTTCCCCAAGAGAAGCATAAAACTGTTCATACTCTGAAACCGTCGTCTCCTTCTCCTGCTTCTTGTTCTGATCTGCCAGATCCTTTCTTACCTCCGAAAGGACCTCCTTCCGAATGGCATCCACATCTACAAGACTGGCCGCCTTCTTCTCCGCTTCCGCCTCCTGAATCTGCGCATCACTCGCAATCATATCCTCCGGAGACATTTCGTCAACGGCAGTTTCCTCCGGAAAGGTTACCGGTGCCGGCTCCTCCGACGGGTTGATGGCATTGTTGATAACCGGCTCCAGAAGAAGGAAAACCGTACACGCCACTGCTCCGAACAGCACCGCAAGAAACACCGTAATCGCAGTTCTTCGAAGAAGGCGTTTCTTATTTACAGGCCGCTGCCGGATTTCTTCCTTCATAAAATCCGTATTCTTCTCATCCATTTTCTATCGCTCCATGTCAGGTTCTGCTGTATACGTCGAGCAGATATAGTATAGCATAGCCTTGATAGCACGCAGGGGGCAGAACGTGTTATACTTCTTCTATTATGAATGAAAAAGTAATGCGAATCTGCGAATTTAATAAAATAACCGCTCTTCTTGCAGAGCATGCAACCTCGGATCCCGGCCGCGCGCTTTGCCGCGCCCTCTCTCCCCTGGAGGATCTTGGCGACATCATAAAGGCCCAGGAGGAGACGGAATCCGCCCTAGGATACCTCTTCCGGAACGGATCCATAAGCTTTGGAAACAACCGCGATTTTTCCGCGGCGTTTCAGGCGCTGCACATCGGAACCACGCTTTCTCTCCCGGAGCTTCTGCAGCTTGCCGCCTTCCTCGAGAACGTGGCCAGGATCCGCAGCGCAGGCCCCGGCGATGAGGCCGATCCGCTTTTCGACCTGTTTGACTGTCTGGTTCCCTTAAGTCCGGTATCCTCAGAGATCCGCCGCTGTATTCTTGCCGAGGACCGCATCGCCGATGATGCAAGCCCGGAGCTGAAGAGAATCCGCCGCGAAATCGGACTGACCGATGATCGGATCCACGCCCAGCTTGGAAAAATGCTGAATCAGACCTACTCATCCTATCTGCAGGACAACGTCATTACGGTCCGCGATGACCGCTACTGCCTGCCGATCAAGAGTGAATACAAATCCCAGGTGCGCGGCATCGTACACGATCAGTCCTCCACCGGATCGACACTCTTTATCGAGCCTGCTGCCATTGTTGAGATGGGAAATACCATTCGCGAGCTGCAGATCAGGGAGCGCAAGGAGGAGGAGAAGATTCTGGCCTCCCTGTCCGTTCTTCTTTCCGATCATCTGACCGCGCTTCGCGACAACTGCGCGAACATGACGCAGCTCGATTTTATTTTTGCCAAAGCGGGTCTGGCTCTGGATGAAAATGCGGTCCGTCCCGATTTTAACGAAGACCACATCATCCGGATTCACAAGGGACGCCATCCCCTCATTGATCCGAAGAAGGTTGTTCCCATCGATCTGACCATCGGCGAGGATTACGACATGATCATTGTCACCGGCCCGAACACCGGCGGCAAAACGGTCACGCTGAAAACAGTCGGTCTCTTTGAGCTGATGGGAATGGCAGGACTCCACATTCCTGCCGGAGAGCACAGTGAATTGTCCCTGTTTCGCGAGGTGTATGCGGACATCGGTGACGAGCAGAGCATCGAACAGAGCCTGTCCACGTTCTCCTCTCATATGACCTCAATTGTGGATATCCTGAAGCGTGCAGACAAGAACTGTCTGTGTCTGTTCGACGAGCTCGGGAGCGGCACGGATCCCACAGAAGGAGCGGCACTTGCCATCTCCATTCTGAATTTCATGCACACAAGAAAAATCACCACGCTTGCGACCACGCATTATGCCGAGCTGAAGCTCTATGCAATGCGAACAGAAGGAATCGTAAACGCAAGCTGTGAGTTTGATGTGGAAACACTACAGCCTACCTACCGCCTTCTTGTCGGTATTCCCGGGAAGAGCAACGCCTTTGCCATCTCCCAGAAGCTCGGACTCCCCGGCTACATCATCGAGACCGCGAAGGAACAGATGAGCCAGGAGACGCGGAATTTCGAGGATGTCCTGACGGATCTGGAGGATACCAGACGCCGGAATGCGAAGCAGCAGGAGCAGCTGGATAAAATGAAGGCAGATCTGGAGTGCCGCTCCCGTGAGCTGAAGCAGAAGGAGGATTCTCTGGAGGAGCGCCGGAGAAAGATTCTGGATCAGGCCAACGAAAAGGCCCGCAACATTCTGCAGGATGCGAAGGATCAGGCCGACAGTGCAATTTCCGCGATCCGGAAAAACAGCAAGGGCGCCGACATGTCTGCCATGGAGCAGACAAGAACGAGCCTTCGTGAAAAGGTTTCGGCGAAGAACCGGCGTCTTCAGAAGCCGGAGGAGAAGAAGCCGCGCACCTCGCAGCTCTCCCCCTCGGATCTGCACATCGGTGATCTGGTAAAGGTCCTCTCTCTTGGCATGCAGGGAACCGTCACGAAGCTCCCGGATCGCCAGAACAAGGTCGGCGTTCAGTGCGGCATCATGAACTCTCAGATTCCGTTGAAGGATCTGGCTCTGATTGATGAAGAGACCGGCATGACGATTGATTCTCAGGCTAAGAAAAAAGCCTCCAGCGCTCTGAAAAGGGCCTATGAAAGCCGCTCCTATGCCGCAGAGACCAGCGGAATCGATCTGTCCCGCGCGATGAACATTTCACCGGAAATCAACCTGCTCGGCATGACCACCGATGAGGCTCTGATGGCACTCGACAAGTACCTCGACGACGCCCGCATGTCCCATCTGGACACCGTCCGCGTGGTACACGGAAAAGGCACCGGAGCTCTGCGAAATGCCGTTCAGAATTATCTCCGCAAGCAGTCCTTTGTCCGCTCCTACCGGGGCGGCGACTTCGGCGAAGGAGATGCCGGAGTCACGATTGTAAACCTGTAACCACCCTGCCTGCGCCGGCTTTCCGGCTTCGGCATACGCCTTTGTGCACATAGAAGGAATTTACGGAAAGGATTCGGATTCTATGGCTGTCAGCAAACAGAAAATCTTAATCGTGGACGATGATGCGAACATTGCAGAGCTCATCGGTCTGTATCTGAATAAAGAATGCTATGATACCCAGATCGCCGCGGACGGCGAAGAGGCTCTGGAGCTTTTTGCGACCTATGCCCCGGACCTCGTCCTGCTGGACCTGATGCTTCCCGGAATCGACGGATATCAGGTCTGCCGCGAAATCCGCACCAAATCACAGACCCCCATCATCATGCTCAGTGCAAAGGGCGAGGTGTTCGATAAGGTCCTCGGTCTCGAGCTTGGTGCGGACGATTACATGGAAAAGCCCTTTGATTCCAAGGAGCTTGTGGCCCGCGTCAAGGCTGTTCTCCGAAGAACTCACCAGGCACCGCAGACTGCTGCTGCGTCTGCAGGCTCGGGAGACAAAATTGTCGATTATCCGGATCTTTCCATCAATCTGACCAACTATTCCGTCACCTATATGGGGCACAGTCTCGACATGCCGCCCAAGGAGCTGGAGCTTTTGTATTTCCTGGCCTCCCAGCCAAACCGTGTTTTCACGCGTGAGCAGCTTCTGGATCAGATCTGGGGCTATGAATACATCGGCGACACACGCACAGTCGATGTTCATATCAAGAGAATCCGCGAGAAAATCCATGACCATGCGTCCTGGAAAATTTCAACCATCTGGGGCATCGGCTATAAATTTGAGGCAAGTGTGTAAAAGAAAGGAAGAACGGCTGTAAGGCTGCGGTGCTGATGAGAACATGAGAAAAACGCTGTATCTGAAATTTCTTCTTGCCTATATTCTCTTTGCCATCTTCGGCTTTATTGTTGTGGCAACCTTTGTCTCCAACATGACGCTGGATCAGACCCGCCGTCAGAAGGCGGACAACCTGTACCGCGAAGCGACCACCATTGCCAATTCCTATGCCGCCGAGCTTTACAATGCCGAGACCTCCATCGACAGTGTCTACAAGCAGCTGAATGCCCTCGGCTCCTACCTGAATGCCGACATCATGGTCCTGAACCCGTCCGGCCGGATCGTAGTCGACAGCAACACCCGGATTGATCCGGAAACCGAGGTCCGCGTGGAGGGCTTCGACCCTTCCGCCTTTGGCGGAAATCTCTACATCGAGGGGAATTTCTGGAACTATTTCTCCTCCGAAAAGCTCTCTGTCCTGGCTCCGATTACCGGAGGCTACAAAACCAACGGCTATGTGGCCATCCATTATGAAATTGCCGATCTTCACAAGGAGGCAGACCGCTATCTCAACATTTCCTATGTGGAGCTTCTGATTCTCCTGCTCCTTTCCCTGATCATTCTGATCTTCTTCACAGAGATCGTGTATCTTCCCCTTCGCCGGATCACAAAGGCCACCGAGCAGTATGCCGCAGGGAACATGCATTACGAGCTGACTGCGGACAGCGAGGATGAGATTGGTTATCTGGCCGCATCTCTTGGCTACATGGCGCAGAAGGTTGCAAGCTCCGAGGATGACCAGAAAAAATTCATTGCCAACGTCTCCCACGACTTTCGCTCTCCCCTCACCTCGATCCGCGGCTTTCTTCAGGCTATGCTGGATGGAACCATTCCACCCGAAATGCATGAGAAATACCTCGGCATTGTTCTGAATGAGACCGACCGGCTGACCAAGCTGACCAATGATCTTCTGACGCTGAACAACCTGAACACCAAGGGAATGATTCTGAACTGGACGGATTTTGACATCAATGCGACCATCCGGCAGGTGGCCGCTTCCTTTGAGCAGACCTGCCTGAAGAAGGAAATTACGCTGGAGCTGATCCTGACCGGCAGCGTGCTCTATGTCAATGCCGACAAGGACCGCATTCAGCAGGTTCTCTACAATCTGATCGACAATGCCATCAAATTCAGCAGATCCAGCACCTCCGTCCGGCTTGAAACCTATGAGAAGCACCGGAAGATTTTCGTCTCTGTCAAGGATCACGGAATCGGGATCCCCCGCGGCGAACAGGATGCTGTCTTTGAGCGCTTCTACAAGACAGACCTTTCCCGCGGCAAGGACAAAAAAGGGACAGGCCTTGGCCTGTCCATCGTTCGCGAAATTATTCGCGCTCATAACGAAAACATCAATGTCATCTCCACCGAGGGTGTCGGCACCGAGTTTATTTTTACCCTGAAGCGTTCCGACCTGAATGACAGTCTCGATGATGACTGATCTGCGGATCCCCGAGAGCCTCCTGTACGCCATGCCTCAGGTCTTCTCTCCGCGAAGCCTCCGGACATAGTTCTCCAGACGCTTCAGCGCCTTCTTCAGGCTTTCAATGGAGTATGCGTAGGAAATTCGAAGATATCCTTCTCCGCAGTTTCCAAATGCCGTGCCCGGAACAATGGCAACCTTCTCCTCTTTCAGAAGATTTGTCGCAAATTCGTCACTCGTCATACCGAATTCCCGGATGCAGGGGAACACGTAGAAGGCTCCCTCCGGTTCAAAGCAGGGCAATCCCATTTCTTTCAGCGTAAACAGCACAAACCGGCGTCTCTCATCGTAGGACTCACGCATTCTGCGGACATCCTCATCGCCGTTCCGCAGTGCCTCCACCGCCGCATACTGCGAGGTTGTCGGGGCACACATGATGCAGTACTGATGGATCTTTACCATCTGTCTGATGACTTCCTTCGGTCCGCACGCATATCCGAGTCTCCAGCCTGTCATGGCATACGCCTTGGAAAAGCCATTGATCAGAATGGTTCTCTCCTGCATACCGGGGAGAGCTGCAATGGAAACATGCTTCTTCCCGCCATAGGTCAGCTCTCCGTAAATTTCATCCGACACCACGAACAGATCATGCTTCTCAATGATCGGAACCAGCTTCTCCAGATCCTCACGCTCCATAATCGCTCCCGTCGGATTGTTCGGGAACGGCATGACCAGAATCTTCGTTTTCGGCGTGATTGCCGCTTCCAGCTCCTCCGGTGTCAGGCGGAATTGATTTTCTTCCTTCAGCTCAATCACAACCGGCTTTCCGTCTGCCATGACCACGCACGGCTCGTAGGAGACATAGGAGGGCTGCGGGATCAGAACCTCATCTCCGGGATTGATCATTGCGCGCATCGCAAGGTCAATGGCCTCGGAGCCGCCCACCGTCACGAAAATCTGTGAGAGATAATGGTATTCCAGTCCCTGCGTTCTCTGAAGATACGCTGCAATCTCCATGCGCAGCTCCTTCAGTCCGGAATTGGAGGTATAAAAGGTTCTCCCCTTTTCCAGAGAATAAATACCCTCATCGCGAATGTGCCACGGCGTGTCAAAATCCGGCTCGCCCACTCCGAGCGAGATCACATCGTCCATCTCCGCAACAATATCGAAAAACTTCCGGATCCCGGAAGGCTGCAGCGATGCTGCCTTGTCTGCAATCAGATCTGTTCTCATGGCGTCACAATCTCCCGGATATCCTCTTCCTTCTTATCCATAATGGTTCCATGGTCCTTATACTTCTTCAGAATGAAATGCGTGGTGGTTCCAAGAACCGTATCCAGTGTCGAAAGCTTATTGGTTACGAAGCCGGATACCTCTTTCAAGGTCTTTCCTTCCAGAATGACCATCAGGTCATAACCGCCGCTCATCAGATAGACGTTGCTGACCTCCGGATACTTGTAGATTCTCTCTGCGATGTCCTCAAAGCCCTGGCCTCTCTGCGGGGTTACACGGACCTCGATCAGTGCCGTCACCTTCTCGATTCCGGTCTTGTCCCAGTTGATCATCGTGTGATATCCGCAGATGATGCCGTCTGTTTCCATCTCCTGCAGCGCATTTGCAACCTCAATCTCCTCGGTCCCCAGCATAATCGCCAGCTCCTTCAGATTGATCCGGCTGTTCTTCTCGATGATCGTAAGAATTCTCTCCTTCAGTGTGTTCATCCTTTGCCCTTCCTCCTTACAAGTCTATGCCAGTATCGTCAGCAGCGAATCTGCCTCCGGACGATTCAGATTCTGCCTCTCTTCTCCATTAATCAGAATCTTATCCTGGCCCTTTGTGAGCTCCCCGATCTTCTTCGAATAGATGCCCTTCTCCGCAAGAAGCTCCGAGGAAGATTCCGCATCGGCCACCACCGCCAGCATGCAGCCGGCCGAGGACAGCTGATAGGGATTGATTCCATAATAATCCGTAATTTCAATGGTTTCCTGAAACAGGGGAATTGCAGGAAGCTCTGCTTCCAGGCCGCCTCCCGTCTGCTTTGCAAGCTCCCAGAGAGATGCAAGCACCCCTCCGTCACCTCCGCTCACCAGGAAGGCCGGTCGAATTCCGCAATTCTCCAGCGCTTCCATCGCAGGTGTCATCAGGAGCAGCTCCTTCATACAGGCAGCGCGCTCCAGCATCCGAACCGGGAACCGCTGCTCCAGCTCCCCTCTCTTCTCTTCTGCAAGAAGAAAGGTTCCCGACAGTCCGGCCCTGCCGATCATAAGGACCTCTGCACAATCCTCTGCGAACAGCTCCGTGTCACCTGAGGCAAAATATCTTCTGCTCCCCCGGGCCATCGACCAGACCACAGGTCTTGTCACTGCACGGCACGTCTGTGCGCAGCACGCAGAAACGGTAACCTCTGCCCATGCCGCCGCATCATGAATCTCATCGGCAATGCTGCGAAGAAGCGCTTCCTCGCTTCCCTCCGGAAGGAGGATCGAAGTTCTGATATCCTCCGGGCGGATTCCTTCCGCCGCAAGATCATTCAGTGCCGTAACCACGGACAGAAAGCCGGCATGTCTCACCAAAAACGAAACCGGCCCTTCCGCCCGGGAAGGCCGCAGCCCCTCCGGATTCCGGACATTCTGCAGTCTTTTTACCACGGACCGCTCAAATACATTGTCATCGATCGCTCCGTTTCGAAGAATCACGGTTCCCCTCCGGCATTCTGACTTTCCGATGCTCCATCCGACTGCTGCGTCTGCGAGTCCGCGGTCGTGCCGTCTGTATTCCCTGCGCTCTCCGATTCCGTGCTCTGGGACGAAGAAGCAGATGACGATGCCTCCGTATTTCCGCCGCCTGCCACTGCCGCATTGGCCGCTTCCTGCGCCTTCTCCATCGCCGTCGTGGTATCCAGTCCCTGTGCAAGTGCCTCTGCATAAGCTGCATCCGCTGCTGCTTTTGCCTGATCCGTCAGCTCATCCGTCTTCGCAGAATCAATTCCCTTGGCTGCATCTGCAGCGGCCTTTTTGATGGCATCCACATCCTGCGAAGCAATGGCATCCTTCAGGCCCTGCGTCACATTGCCGGCCGTTCCGACCTTTACGTAGGTCGGTGTCATGTTGTACGTACTGTTGTTGAACACATCACGGCTCTGCTCCACACCATCGACGGTTACCACCTTCCAGAGCCTTGCGGAATATCCCGTGTGGCCGGGAGTTGTCTGAACGCTTCCAACGGGCTCCGAGGGATCCTCTTTGATCTTGGTTCCCTCCGACGGCGTCTCCGAAAGCGTCTCACTGACAAAGGAAACCTTCCGGTTGGAGGCCCTTGTCTCCACGCCGTAAATTGTAAAGGTGATGGCGCCATTGTAGGTATAGCCCTCAATGTAAACCGGATCACTCAGGCTGTTCGTAAAACGAAAATCCATGCCGGACGACTCTGCGATGGCTGCGTCCGCGGACGGATCCACATAGCTTACGATCATGGAGTGATTGTATCTCTCATTGACCTTCAGCTCTGCCCGGATCACCGCATTGTAAAGCGTTGTGGAAACCTGACAGATTCCGCCGCCGAAGCTCTCCACCACCTCATCGCCCACATAGGAGCCCGCCAGCTGATAGCCGTTTTCCTCCGTAAACGGAGTGATGGTCTGCAGCATGGAGAACGTCTCTCCGGGTGCAAGGGACATCCCGTTGATCATCCCGCAGGCATTGCTGATGTTCTTCGAGCGCGCCGCATTGGAGGTGGAATAATAGGTAGTAAACGTTCCGAGAACCGATGTCAGCTTCTGAAGCTCTTCTACGGTTGTGGCAGGTTCTGTGACGTCCATATCCAGATCGATCTCCGCATCCTTTCCATCCCATTCTGATGTCAGATACTGATAAATTTTTGGCGTCGAGCTGTCCAGATCCACACTGACACCAGCCTGTCCTTCCGTATACTGGAAGCCGCCGTTTGCCCGCGTCATCGACGCATTCTTCGCTGCCACATTCCAGACCGTGCAGTTATTCTCAAGGAAGGTACGGATCTGATCCTGATTGAAATCCACATCCACGGTGAAATTGGCCCCGTTCTTCTCCAGGTCCTTTTCCTGCTTGTAGCGGGCAATGATATTGGCCGCATGTCCGTAGCCAATGATCTGATCCACGACCTCTGCATTTCCCCAGATCATCCCAAGGTTTCCCGCACTGACGGTCACCTTCTCATCATCGGTCTTCCCGTGCAGCGTGATGGTCGCATTCTTCCTGCTCTCCAGAACGGAATCCGCAACCGCCTGAACGTCCTCCCTCGTCTTTCCGGACAAATCTACGCCTTCCAGCGTGATCCCATCCTGAACAACGTCTCCCGCTGTCTGTACCGCACCGGCAATCGTTCCGCTCTCCGCCGCCGACACCGTCACGACAAGGAGCGGCACCACCATGGCAAGTGCCAGAATGATTGCGATCACTGCCGCTGCGATCTGTCTTCTCTTCTGCTTGTTTATCTTTTTACGATTCTTTTTGCCAGACATAATCCCACATTCCTGTGCCGCAGTCCTTCTGCAGCCCTTCTTGCATATTGCGAAGCGTAACGGCCGGTTCGGCGGAGCCGGACGGTCGCAGTGCGTTTCTTCTCTATTAATATGTGCAACTGATAACACTTTATTATATCGACCGTCAGGTGGCTTTGCAATCAGACAGAGAAAAGCGCCGGTCATTCACTCTTATACGCAAAAACGGAACCCTCCCCTTCGGAAAGGTTCCGTCACTGTCAGATTTCTTACTGGAAGACTGGCATTCCATTCTCATCCCACTCCACCACGCGCTTCATGGTGTGCCGGTTGGGGTCGTACAGCGGATCCTCACAGATCAGCTTGTCCGTGGTCCGCGCATGATAAACGATGATGTCTCTTCCTTCTTCATCCTTCGTAAAGGAGTTGTGTCCAGGGCCGTACAGACCGTGTTCTTTATCACTCTTCATGACCGGATAGCGGAGCTTCTCCCAGGATCTCGGATCCAGAAGATCTGCCCCTTCCTTTGCAATCAGAAGTCCCACGCAATAAGCCGGACTCGTATCGCTTGCACTGAAGGTCATGAACAGCTTTCCGCCGTGCTTCAGAACTCCCGGTCCTTCATTGACCCAGAAGCCATGCCGCTCCCAGTCATAGTCCGGCGTGGTCAGAAGAACCTGCGCCGTTGCCAGCTCATTCGCACTCTTCATCCGTGCGATGTATAGATTGGAGATCTGCCTGCCGACGCCGACCTTTTCCGCCCAGACATAGTACCACTGACCGGCATCCTCAAATACCGTGGCATCCAGGGAGAACGCCTCAAATGAAAACGGATCATCCTCCGACCGCTTCATCTTGCCAAACTCCACCCAAGGGTCGTTCATCGGATCCTCGCCCTCACATTTCAGCACATAGGGCCGAAGCTTCCAGATGTCGTCCTTGTCGCTGCCCGCGAAGTAAATGTACCAGCCGCCGAACAGGTAGTGGATCTCCGGTGCCCAGATGTTGAAGCTCATATCTCCGGACTCATGCTTCGTCCACACCGTCTTCTCTTCCGCGTCTGCCAGATCCTCCAGACGATCTGCGCAGCGCAGAATAATCCGGTCATAGGAAGGAACCGACGCCGTGAAGTAGTACTTTCCGCCATGCTCGCAGGTTACATACGGATCCGCCCGCTGCTCAATCCAGGGAGTGTAATTCATTTCTTTTTCCATTTATGTTTACCTGTCCCTCAGACGTACTCCCGGTCCATCAGATGCTGTCCGCGATGTCGATGTTGACGCCCTCAAGGCCAACCCATGCACCGTCCTTTGCCTCCGGAGCTTCCGGATGTGCAAGCAGCCACTTGTTGGTCATGCGAAGGAGCTTGTCCTCTCCGCTCTTTCCTTCTGTCTCACAGGTTCCGACGTTGGTTCCCTGCGGAAGAGCAACCAGTACCTTGAAGCCCTTGGATGCATCTGCATGGCAGGGAGCATAATGAAGAGAGGTAGCATAGACCTCAACCAGAACACCTGCCGGGACCTTGAACGCCTTGATGGTGTCGGTGTCAAGCTTCCAGTCCTTTGTGATATCGCACTCTCTGCCGAGAAGGAGAATGAAATCCTCTGTGCCGAGGTTGAACTCGCTGCTGCGGTGATACTCCACACAGTTGAGTTTGGTGTTGTGTCCGTTGCACCAGCCGAACTGAGCCGGAAGTCCGCCGAACAGAGACGGAGCGATCGCCTTGCTGGCCTCAAGATTCTGAAGGGCAGGCTCCTCTGCCACATAATCGGTTCCCTCCGGAAGCGGTGTGTGCTCCTTCAGAGCGTCCACAATCGGCTGAACATCATAGCCGGTGACTACCTTTCCATATTCTGCAAATTCGGGATCTGTTACCTGATAAATTTTCATTGGTTTCCTCCTGATAGGCTGTTTTGCCGCATCAAAAAAGCGGTTTCTGTTGTTATATTCTAACATCGAAACCGCTGCTTCACTACTCGTTTCGTGCTCCCGAAGCCTTCACTTTTTAACCCTTTACCGCTCCTGCCGTCAGACCGTCAACAATCTGGTTGCTGAAGCAGCAATACACGACAATGGTCGGGATGATCGCCAGAATAATTGCAGCAAACATCTGGGAATAATTCGTGTTATAGGGACCTACGAATTTCGACAGAGACACCGGAAGCGTCTTCTTCGCATCGTCTGAGATAAAGACCATCGCAAGGAGCAGCTCATTCCAGTTGCCGACAAAGGTCATCAGACCGGTTACGAAGAAGCCCGTTCTTGCCAACGGGAGGGCAACCTTGACAAAAATCTGGTAGATATTCGCACCGTCGATGCAGGCGGATTCAATCAGCTCGTGCGGCATACTCCGGAAGAATCCGGTCATGATGAAAATCGTAATCGGCAGCGAGAAGGTCAGATACGGCAGGACCAGTCCTGTCAGGCTGTTGGATAAGCCGATTTTTGCAAATCTCGTGAACAGAGGAATCAGTACGCAGTGAACCGGGATCATCATGCCGGTCATAAAGTAGGTCAGCACCGCGCCTGCTGCCTTCCAGCGCATCACGCCGATGGCAAAGGAGATCATGGCTCCCAAAACCATGGACAGGATCAGCGTGATGATGCAGACGATGAATGAATTCATCGTCGCCGTTCCCAGATGCCCCGCTGTCCAGGCCACGATATAATTGCCAAGCTGAATGACCTGCGGAAGTGCAAACGGTGCCGTAAATATTTCGGCATTTGATTTAAAGGACACCATAAAGGTCCAAAGAAGCGGTGCCAGATAAAGCACCAACATCAGAATCAGGAAGAGATAAATCAGGACCAGTGCCGGTGTCCAGCGGATTTTCTCCTTCTGCTTCTTTATTTTCTTTTCTCCGGCGGAGCCGGCCTGTAATACAGCTGTTTTTCTCATATCCGTCTCCCTCCTTTTATGTATTGTCATCCTTGAATACCTTGTTGATGATAAAGGTCATCAACAGACACAGCACCAGCAGAACCACACCAATCGCACTGGCATATCCGTATTTGAAATACTTAAAGCCCTGTGTATACAGGTGCGTCGCCAGAACCTCTGTTTTGTGGTTCGGGCCGCCCTCGGTCATGTTGAAAATCAGATCAAAGAATTTCAGCGAGCCGATCGCATTCAGGCTCATCGCCGTTCCGACCATCGGCTTGATCAGGGGAAGCGTGATATGCCGGAAGGTCTGTATTTTCGTACAGCCGTCAATATAGGATGCCTCATACAGGGATTTGTCAATTCCGGAAATCTGCGCCATATACAGCATCATGGACTGACCGACGTACTGCCAGAGCGCCACGAATGCAATCACCCACATCGGCAGAATGATAAAGCCCTTCGTATCCATCAGCCAGAGCGGCCCCTCCAGCCCCATCTTCTGAAGAAGCTGGTTGATTCCGAGCTTCGGGCTGAAAATGAACATCCACAGAAGGCCAAGTGCTGCAGAGGACAGAACGCAGGGAAGATAAATCACGTTCTTGAAGAGGTTCTTCCCCTTCGGGATATTCGTCAGAAGTCCCGCCAGAATCAGTCCCATCAGAAGCTGCGAAACACAGGAGAAAATCAGAAAAAACAGCGAATTCTTCAGAGCAATCTTCATGGTGGAATCCTTCAGAAGCTGCTTATAATTCTGAAGTCCGATCCATTTCGGCGGAGTCAGTGCATTGTAATCACAGAAGGAGTAATAAACGGACTGACAAATCGGTATGAACAGGACCACCGTGAACAGAATCAGTCCCGGGCCCACAAACAGAGCAATTGCTTTTTTATTTCGTAAGAGCTTATCCATAGACGCTCCTTTTCTTTCTCAGAACAAATTGCATAACAGTTTTCAGAACGAACAGCGGGACCGCCGTCCCATCAGGCGCCCCCGCTGTTGTCCTTACTTGTCTTTTTCAGGGTTTGTCAGAATACTTTTTCAGGCAAATCGCAGAGATTAATTGCGGACGCCGCCCGGGTTGGTGTCGCTGTACCAGTCTTCCAGGCTCTGGAAGGCTTCCTCCGGCGTGTAGTCGCCAAGGTACATGGAAACCATGGTGTCATCGAACTGGGAACCCGCCTCTGTGGTTGCCAGAGATTCGTTGTAGAATCCGAAGGTTGCGGATGCGTTGGAGAATACATCCATTACATAAGCCAGCTGCTTCGGAGCCTTGTCTGCATCATATTCTACGTCTGTGACCGGAATCTTTCCGCCGACTTCTGCGGTATACTTCTGAGCCGTCTCATCCGTAAAATACTTCATCAGGGCGACGCAGGCTTCCGGATGCTTGGTAGAGGAGCTCATGGCAAGAGAGTCCGATTTTGCAATAATACGTCCTGCATCGTTTCCGCCCTCAATTCCGGGGAACTGGAACACGCCGCACTTACTCTCGATGTCAGGATTGGAACCGTTCATCTGTGCAATTGCCCAGGAGCCCTGAATCAGAATTGCAGCTTCCTCGTTGTAGAATGCAGCGGTTGCCACATCGTTGGTATCGCCTGCTGCCGTGGGCTGGAAGTACTGTGCCAGCTGCAGAAGCTTCTCGCCTGCTGCTACGGTCTTATCATTCTTCCAGCTCTCCGCACCGGATTCCACCTTTTCAAGATCAACGCCTTCACGATCGCAGAGGTAACCCGCCAGCATGGACAGGCACCATGCAGTTCCTGCGGAAATGGTTACCGGTGTATAGCCGGCTGCCTTCAGCTTCTCGCAGTCATCGATCAGCTCATCCCACGTTGTCGGAACCTTTGCTCCTGCCTTCTCAAACATCTCGGTGTTGTAGAAGACGCAGGCTGCTGCAATGTTCAGCGGAACTGCGTAGATCTTTCCGTCATAGGTCTGCTGTGCGAAAACCGCATCGCTGGAGAAGGAATCCTTCCAGCCATCCTGTGCAAGATAATCATCCAGAGGAGCTGCTACGCCGGGATCTACATATACATCCAGGTTCGGTCCGGGGCTTACGATAAAGACATCCGGAACATCGCCGGAAGCAACCAGTGCGTTCAGCTTCGGATAGTACTCTTCCAGATTCGTGGTAATCGGCGTAACGTGGTAAACGCCTTCATAATCCTTATTGAAGCGCTCGATGGTCTGCTTATAGCCAAGAGAAATCAGATCCTCGGTTGCTTCCAGATCATCCCAGAACATCCAGGTGATCTCTTCCGCTTCTCCGGATGCAGCGGTGGTATCTGCAGCTGCTGCATCTGTGCTCTCCGTGGCAGCGGCAGCTGAGCCTGATCCGGATCCGCTTCCGGTATCCGTAGAAACCGCACATCCCGCAAGGAGCGAGGTGAGCATCGTTGCTGACAGTAAAACGGCCAACTGTTTTTTCATTGGTACCCTCCCTTGATGGTGTCTGACTACGTTTTGTATTTCATTCGTGAAACTAACAAATGAAACATTTGATGTAATTATCCTAGCAATTTGTTGCTTTGAAATCGTTGTCAAAGTTGTCCTATACTTGTCATTTCTTGCTCTAATATCTATTGATTCGCTATACATTTAGTTACTTTTCCCATCATATTTGTGTCGTAAATGTATATTTTTACGTTTTCGTTTTCTTTGTCCGTCGTTGTTCTACCCTCTTTTTCTTGTATGTTTCAATTATTTATGTCATTTTCGTCGTTTTGCGTTATGATACTGAATAGCAAGATTCGATATTCTTTTATTGCTATCATCCAACGCTTTTAATGGCAGGAGTAACCTTATGATTGAAACTTTGGTTGGCACCCGGGAAACCGTTCACCATAAAATCGACACCCACGTCCGCCTTTATATCAATGATGAATGCGAGCACTACCCGTCGCACTGGCATAATGATATGGAAATTCTGTGTCCTCTCTCGGGTTCTTATACCGCAATCTGTCCGAATGACACCTATGTACTCCGTCCCGGCGACCTTCTGATCATCGGAGCAAGAACCATCCATGATCTTCCCGCAGAACCGCAGGGCGTCCGTCTTATTTTCCAGATCAACTGGACCCCGCTTCGTGAAATCAACGGTCTGGAAACCGCGCTCTCCCGATTGTCCCCCTGCTGTCTGATCACGCCGGAGAATTTTCCGGACATCCATCGTGATGTACACCACATGATGTTGGACATTCGGGATCTTTATCAGCAAAGTCCTCTTCTGACAGAAGCCTCCATTTACGCGCGTGCCATGGAGATGATCACGCTGATTTCACGAAGCCGGAGGTCTCTCCCGGAGCCGGGTGATACCTCCGGCGGCCGGATTCTGCGCCACAATGAGTCCATGCAGCAAATTTGTGATTACCTGGCGTCGCATTGTGCCGAGAACATCTCTCTGGATGATGCCGCTGCTCTTGCCGGTTTCTCAAAATACTATTTTGAGCGCCTGTTCCGTGACTACACGGATATGTCCTTCCATCAGTATCTGATTGTCCAGCGCATCTCTCTTTCCGAAAAGCTTCTGACCGACCCCCGCATGCCGATCACGGAAATTGCGCTTCGCTCCGGTTTTTCGACAAGCGCCGCCTTTTCCAAGGCATTCCGCCAGGCAAAGGGCTCTACTCCGTCCGAATTTCGCAAGCTTCAGACCGGTCAGGAGATCTGACCCTTCGATTCGCGCACGCTTCCCTGCTGTGTTATCATGGAAGAATGAAAACAACATCTACTCCCCGTACCGGGAAATGGTACAAACTTGATAATGCAGCCATCATCGTCCCCTGCTCCGCCCACGGCTTTGACACCCGTGTCTTTCGCATCGTCTGTGAGCTGAAGGAGCCGGCTGTTCCGAATGTTCTCCAGCACGCGCTGGAGGATACCGTTGTGGAATTTCCGCACTTTAACAGTGCACTCCGCAAGGGTCTTTTCTGGTATTACCTGGATGGCCTGAATGAAACTGCCTCCGTGACCGAGGACCACGAGCCGCCTCTTTCGCCGCTTTATTTTCCGGGACTTCAGAATCTGCTCTACCGGGTCACTTACTACGAAAACCGCATCAATCTGGAGATGTTTCATGTCCTTGCAGACGGCACCGGTGCTTTTGTCTTCTTCCGGAAGATGATTACGCGCTACCTCTCCATCGTACATCACGTGGAGATTACCGACGCAGCCTCCGACATCTCCTCCTCATCCGAGAAAACCACAGATGCATTTGCGCATTATTACCAGAAGATGAAGAGCTCTCAGCTGAAGCAGATGACCTCTGTGAAAGCCTATCAGCTGAAGGGCGAGAAGGATGAAAATCAGCACAATCACCTGCTGGAGGGAATTGTCTCCGCCAAAGCCGTGGTGGAGCTCGCCCATCAGCACCACACCACCGTCGGCATTTTTCTGACCTCGGTGTACATCGCCTCCGTTGTGGACGGCATGACCGTGCAGGAGCGGAAGCGTCCTGTGGTCATCAGTGTTCCGGTAAATCTTCGGCAGTTTTTCCCGTCCGAGACCGCAAGGAATTTCTTCGGCGTGATCAACATTCCTTACAGTGCCAAGGATTATGACGGTTCTCTGGACAGTATCATCCCTGCTGTCCGGAAATCCTTCGGCGATCAGCTGACTCCGGAAAAGGTCGCTGCCACGATGAATTCCTACACGAAGCTCGTCGGCAACTACGCCGTCAAGGTTGTTCCGCTGTTTCTCAAGGAGCCGGTTCTGACCTACTATCTCTCCCGGGCTCACAGCGGCGTCACCGCGACGCTCTCCAACCTGGAACGAATCCGCATGGCCCCGGAAATCGAAGAGTACATCGATCATTTTGCCGCCTTCATGACGGCTCCTTCCATGCAGGTGACCGTTGCAACCTACGGAGACAAGCTGTGTATCGGATCGGTTACGAGCTTCGTCAATCACGACATCATGCTCCGCTTCTACCGCCGGCTTACCGGCATGGGACTTTCGGTAGAGCTGACCACCAACGATTACGATGCAGCGGCCGTAAGCCGCGCGCCATCGGATAAAGGAAGATAAACCATGCAGTATTGCCCGAAATGTAAAATCAATATCCGCGGTCACAAGACCTGCTGCCCGTTATGCCAGGGCCAGCTTCAGGGCGAACCGGAGAAAAATCCGTTTCCGGTTCTTGCAAAGCCCAAGGTCAGCAATCTTACCTTCTTCCGGATCTGCACATTTATTCTGATTCTTCTGGAATTGTCACTTCTGCTGGTCCGGTATTTTGCAGGTCCGCAGGCCTGGAGCACGCTCCTTGGACTGTCCGCCGTCATCGCCTGGGCTGATCTGTGGATTGCCTCGTATTTTCGCAATAACATCATGAAAATGATTGTGGTTCAGCTGTATCTTCTGATGCTGATCACCTTGTTCTTCGACTGGAACACCGGAATGCACGGCTGGTCGGTTGCCTGGGTGATTCCTTCCCTTTTCCTGTCCATCGCAATTGCGACGGTCATCATCGGGAAAAACAAGCGCCTCCCTCTGGAAACCTATGTGATGTACCTGTTCTGGAATGTTGTGTTCTCCTTCCTGCAGCTCATTGCGGTGCGTCTGGACAGAAATCCGTTCCCGGCTCCCGCCGTTGTAAGTACATTTCTCCTGCTGGTTCTGGGCGCCGCCGTTGTTGTTTTCCGTTTCCGCGCCCTGAAGAATGCCGCCGGCAAATGGTTCAGTCTGTAACCCGTAAGGAGGCCCGCGATGTCCGAAGAATCCAGAAATCACACCGACTCCGTCGAAAAGCTTCACGAGCGCAGCAGGGATGCGGCGCTTAAGCGCCGCGAACGAGGAAAGCAAACCGCTGAACGGCTGCGTGAACGGAACCGGGAGGTCGCGGAGAAGCTTGCCTCCAACGCAGGAAGCTTTGTCGAGAATTCCATCGGTTCCTTCATCGAGCACCGGCAGGAGGCACCGATCCTCACTGACCGGGCCGAGTCCGGGACCTGGTATCAGGTTCCGTTGTCTTCTGCTGTTTCGGGCGACGGCTCAGAATTCCACTGCTACCTGAGAAAGGGCAGCACGGCACACCTTGTTATTTTCCTCTCCGGAGGAGGCGTTGCATGGAATGATTTCACAGCCGCAAGGCCGGTAACCGGTGCGCGCGTCGCTGCAGGGGAACCGAATTTCTACTGGAACAATCTGCGTCCCTTTACGCAGATCATGAACATCAACATCGGAATCACGGACACGGATTCCACGCGCAATCCCTTTCGTGACTGGAATTTCCTTGTCATCCCTTATACAACCGGTGATTTTCACGTCGGAAACCGTGAGGTTCCTTATACCGATGAGGAAGGCAAGCCGCAGATTCTCCACTGTCACGGGGCCGCCAACGTGGACGCAGCGCTTGCCGTATGCAAGGATTTCTTCCCGAATCCGGACAAGCTTCTGATTGCCGGAGATTCCGCTGGAGCCTTTGCCGTCCCTGCCGTCTCCGGAAAAATTGTAAGCCGCTGGTACCCGGAGGTTTCCGATGTTACCCTCTTCTCCGACAGCGCTCAGCTTCTCTGCCGGGACTGGAGGTCCATCGCGCGCAACTTCTGGGGTGCAGAGCCTGCCGTCTGGGAGCCACTGGAGACGCCCAACATCACCTATGACTGGTACCGGGCTCTTCTTGCGTCCTTCCCCGGACGTTTCCATCTGCTCTACGCAAGCTCCACCCATGACTATCTTCTGTCCACGTTCTACAACGACATGACCAACAGGATCTACAAAACCAATGCCGGCGTGCGCGGAGCGTATTACCGCCAGCTGAAGAACATGGTCCGCTGGCTTCGCGATCTTGACCCCTCCTTCTCGTTTTTCATCAACGGCTGGGTAAATCCGTTGTTTACCAAGGCCCAGGTGGGCACCATTCATACCGCAGTCCGCCAGCCGTATTTCTACGTTCCCTGGAAAAACGGCGCCACAATGGCCTCCTGGCTTATCGATGCCGTGAATGGGAATTCCTATGATGTCGGCATGGACCTGTTAAAATAAAAAATGTGCGCCGCCAGAGGCACCCGTAAAAAAAGAAGCAGCACAGTTTCCTGTTACACGGAAATCTGTACTGCTTCTTTTCTGTTATTCTGTATCATCTGTTCGCCGAAGCGGTATGATCTGCTCTCCGGAACCGCATCACCTGGTCTCCAGAAGCTTGTCGATGCTGACCAGCTTGACTGCCATCGTGAAGACATCTGCTGCCACCTTCAGCTCCTCCAGCGGAGGGAAGGACGGTGCAATCCGGATGTTGGAATCGTGCGGATCCTTTCCGTAAGGGAAGGTTGCTCCCGCAGGAGTCAGCTTGACACCGGCATCCGAGCACTTCGCAACAATTGCCTTTGCGCATCCATCCAGAGAATCGAAGGAGATAAAATAGCCTCCGTTCGGCTTTGTCCAGCTTCCGATTCCAAGGCCGCCGAGCTCCTTCTCGAAGATCTCCTCCACGGCTTCAAACTTCGGACGAAGAATCGCCGCGTGTCTGGACATATGTGCCTGCATGTTGGCCATGTTGCCGAAGAAGCGGACATGGCGCAGCTGATTCAGCTTGTCATGACCGATGGTCTGAACGGACATATACTTCCGGATGTCGTCCAGATTCGTCTTCGAAGATGCCAGAGCCGCAAGTCCGGAGCCCGGGAAGGTCACCTTCGAAGTAGAAATAAACTTGTAAACAATGTCCGGATGCCCTGCCGCGCGGCATTCATCCAGAATTTCCAGAATCACGTCCTGATGCTCGGCATCATCATACAGATGATGAATGGAATATGCATTGTCCCAATAGATACGGAAATCCGGAGCTGCAGGAGTCAGTGCTGCAAAACGGCGCACCGTCTCATCTGAATAGCTGTAGCCCTGCGGATTGGAATACTTCGGAACACACCAGATGCCCTTCACGGAAGGATCGTTGTTGACATACTTCTCTACAAGATCCATGTCCGGTCCGTCCGGCGTCATCGGAATATTGATCATCTCCGCACCGAAGAATTCGGTAATCCGGAAATGACGGTCATATCCGGGAACCGGGCACAGGAATTTCCAGTTGTCCAGCTTGCACCACGGAGTATTTCCGCATACACCATGTGAGTAGGAACGCGCGACGGTATCGAACATGATATTCAGCGAAGAGTTGCCGAAAATGATCATGTCATCCGGATCCACCTCGGACATTGCTCCCATCAGGCGCTTCGCCTCCGGGATTCCTTCTCCGATTCCGTAGTTTCTGCAGTCTGTGCCGGTTTCATCATTGAAATAGCTGTCGGAATTGAGCACATCCATCAGCCCGTTGGACAGATTCAGCTGTGCCTCAGACGGCTTTCCTCTCGCCATGTTAAGGTTCAGTCCCTTGGACTCCACCTCTTTGAACTGCTGCTCCAGAGACTCCTTTTCCTTCAGGAGCTCTTCCTTCGACATCTCCGCGTATGTTTTCATCGATTCCCAGCCTTTCCGCGTGTAGCCTAACCGCAACACTTTGAATTATTGTATACAATCGTCGTTTCTCTTTTTACCACTCCTATGTCTGTTTGGCAAGAAGAACCTTTAACTCCTTTGGTGTCACGGCCAGATGTACCTGCCTGCTCCATTCTGCACAGAGGTTCCTGAATTTTCTGCCGCAACAGAAAAAGGCTCTGCCAGAATCTGCAGAGCCAGCATCCATGCCGCTATTCGTATCATCCTCTGATATTCTTCTCGTCAGGCTGAAACCTTTTCCTTCAACATCTCCATGGTCTCCGGGGCCTTCTTTTTCAAAAGCTCCAGAATTCTTCCCGAGCTCATGGAATCTCTCACTGTCGTCAGGTACACACAGCGGTTGTCCGTCTTGCAGTGGAGCCAGCAGTCAAAGCAATGGGCAGAAAAGTCGTGCACCACATCAAAATAGTAGTCCTTCTCCCAACGATACTCATTCTTGTGCAGCTGTGCGATGGACTCCATAATGATCTCCCCCTGTATGCAAGTTCTCTTTTGACAAAACACAACATCTATGTGCCTTCGATGGGAAATTATACCTCATCCTGTGCCCTTCATGGCTTCAAAAAAGTGCCAGACTTTCCTTCTTCACTTTGTGAACTTCTCCCATTGCTTTTTTGCTCTGGTTTCCATCCACCTTCTCCGCACCCGCAGACCGGATGCGGGTGCTCCATTCGAAAAATACTTTTACATCCTTATAAACCACTCTCCCGGACGACTCTGGAGAGCGCTTCTGCCGAGCGGCGAAGGGATTCCTGTTCTCCCTCACTCAAAACAATCGGCACGTGGGTTTCCACCCCCTCTGCTCCCACAATCGCCGGCATGCTTAGAGCCAGTCCTTCCACGCCGTACTCCCCGTGCATCATCGAGGAAACCGGAAGAATCGAGCGCTCATTCATCACCACCGCTCGGCAGATCCGGACAACCGACATCGCAATGCCGTAATAGGTTGCATGCTTCTTTTCAATGATCTCATAAGCGCTGTTCTTCACATTCTCCGCAATCTGCCGCATGGCCTCTTCGTGCTGATGGTGTCCCCGCATCTCGCAGAAATTGGAGAGAGGGACTCCGGATACATTTGCACTGCTCCACGCCACAATTTCGCTGTCGCCGTGCTCTCCGATGATGAAGCTGTGCACGCTCCGGCTGTCCACCGACAGATGTCTCCCCAATTCCGTTTTCAGCCGGGCTGTGTCCAGCACAGTTCCGGAACCGAATACCCGGTTTTCCGCAAAGCCGGATAGGCGAAGAGCCGCCAGCGTCAGAATGTCCACCGGATTCGACACAATCAAAAGGATTCCCGGATAGTTCCTTTTTTTCAGCTCCGGAATGATGCTCTGGAAAATCGAAACGTTCTTATGCACCAGATCAAGTCTCGTTTCTCCCGGCTTCTGCGCCGCTCCCGCCGTCACCACGATGATGCCCGCATCTATAATGTCGTCATAATCTGCCGCATAGACGCGGACATTTCCGGCAAAGGGAACTCCGTGAGAAATATCCAGTGCCTCGCCCTCCGCCCGATTCTTATCAGCATCCAGAAGGGCAATCTCAGAAAACAATCCGCTCTGCATCAGGGCAAAGGCAGAGGCCGAGCCCACAAAGCCGCAGCCGATGATGGCAATCTTGCGGTTATCCGTCCGGTTGGTTTCTTCTCTTTGTGCTGTCATATTCGTTCCTCCTCTCCTACCATTAAAGTATGTGATGTACAGATATCCTGACAGCCAGTCAGGGTCTGCTCCTCTCGTTATTTAAGCTCTCTATGCCATGGCTTCTTTTGTATCTGTCCTCATCGTAGTGCGAATCAGTACGGTAATCTGTTGCCAGGACAACAAAGTGAAGGGAAGGATCGGTTTCTGGCTGTTTCTTAGCGCATCGGATGACGACAGCTACCCGCTATCAGCACGCGGCAACAATCATCCCGCGAGAAAAGTTAAGTCTTCCGTCTTTCCTCGTCTACCTGCCTGATTTACGCGGTTGGGTTACGGTTGCCTTTTGGATTTCGCTGTCTTGTGCCAGCTCATCCGCCAAACATGCCTTCTATCAGGTTTCTGTTCGTCAGGCTACGATTTCGCTATCCCTTCTTCTCGCCTACATCTCACGATGCAAACCTTGGGAGTCGCTATGGGGTTCGTCGGCAACTACGCCCCTTGTGGAATTTCACCACAGACTGACGACATACCCGTCATACGCAAAAACGACTGCTTCCGTGGAAGCAGCCGCCTTTGCTTAGGAGAATGATATGGGTTTTTGTCGTGTTTGATGTATTGGAAATCTTTTATTCTTTTGCCTTATTTGAAAATCAGAGCTTTCCGATTTCCTTCAGAACGGCATTGGTAACTGCCATTTCCTCTTCTGTAGCCGGTGCCAGAGGAAGTCTTGCCGGTCCAAGCTTGATTCCGGATACTTCTTCGATAGCAGGTCTCATGATCGAGTTCGGGAGAATTCTTCCGTTCTGTCCGGTCGTCTTGCAGAAGCGGTAGATCGGTACAAACAGTTCCTTCGCCTTCTCGTTGTCGCCTTCTGCAAATGCCTTGAAGATCTCACGGATCTCATGGCCGAAGATGTGTGCACCGCCGGAAACCAGTCCCATTGCGCCCTGAACGATGGTGGGAAGAAGCATGATGTCATCGCCGTTATAGATTGCAAAATCAGGATCCACATCCTTGGTTGCAAGGAAGAAATCGGTGACCTGCGTCGGATTGATGCCTGCCTCGTCCTTTACACCAACGATGTTCGGGAATGCTGCCAGACGGCCAACGGTCTCCGCTTCCATATTGACACCAACAAAGATCGGAATGTTATACAGGACGATATTAGCGGTGGTATTCTCTGCCAGCTTCTTATAATGCAGGTAAATGCCTTCCTGTGTCGGCTTGTTATAGAAGGGGCAAACCACCAGTACGGTCTCAATTCCCGCCTTAACTGCCTCGTTCGTCAGTGCGATGGTCTCCTGTGTGGAAGCACAGCCGGTTCCTGCGATTACAGGCTTGCGTCCTGCTGCCGCCTTTACTGCGATCTGGAACAGTTTTACTCTCTCCTCGAAGGTGCAGAGGCTTGCCTCACCGGTTGTTCCGGTTACGATCAGGGAATCGCAAAGGTCGTTCTCGATGACATAATCGATCAGCTTTGCATAATTCTCATAATTGATGCTCTCGTCCTCATTATAAGGAGTAATCAGAGGAAGAAGAATCTGCCCATACTTTTCAACGAATTTGTTCATAACTGTAACCCTCCATACATTGTGTTTGTTTTTTATACTGTTCTACGGAGTACCCAGCTCCGCAGTCCGTATCTCTTTGATGTATTACTCTGCAAATGCCTTGCGGATTTTCTCCTTATCCTCTTCCGGAAGATAAGTGATCGGGCTTCTGCAAAGGCCCACATGACGTCCTCTGCACTCCAGTGCATATTTCAGACGGATCGGAAACTGATTGCCGCCAAGGCACTGCCACTTGTCGTACAGGGAATTCTGAATTGCGAGGCCTTCCTCATGCTTTCCTTCTTTGGCCAGCTTCCACATCTTCACGCATTCCTCTGGGAATACCGAGAGGATGGCGGAGATTGCTCCGGCCGCTCCCAGTTCAAAGCAGCTGAAAATCATGTCATCGGTTGCTGCAAATACAGATCCCTTGCTTCCCACCTTCATAACCTGTGCATACAAGGCCTGAATTCCGTCCACGCTCTGCTTGATGCCCCGTACATATTCCGTCTCGTTGACCAGCCTCTCGAACAGATCCGGCAGGATCTTGTTCTGCGGGATAACATTGTAAATAATGATCGGAAGCTGTACCTCTTTTGAAATCGTGCTGTAGAAGTCAAACATTCCTTCCGCATTGGGAACCAGAACGTTGTAAGCCGGAGGTGTTACCATGATGGCATCTGCTCCTGCATTCTTGGCAACCAGTCCCGCTCTCACGGCATCTCTGGTGCAGGTACGCATCACTCCGCACACAACCGATTTCTCACTGCCGCAATGTGCTCTTGCGATCGTTACCATTTTTTCCAGCTCTTCGTCCCGGATGGTCGGGCCCTCACCGGTGCTGCCGCTGACGCTGATTCCGTCTACGCCGGCCTGAAGGCACAGATCCATCTCTGCTTCCAGCAGCTCGTAATTGATCTCGCCGTTTTCATCAAACGGTGTGACAATCGGAGGAATAATTCCGCTGATCTCCTGTCCAAGTCTCTTCCCCATTGCTTTGCTAACCTCCCTTTGAAAAGAAAGTGTTTTCTTTGCTTTGCAAGTATGATTGTATGACGTCATACAATATATGTCAATACCCTATTTTTTATTTTCCCGCATGTAGCGCATCACACCTGCTTGTTCCAAATTACAAAATCTGTCTGACCGCTTCGCGAAGTTTATTCTTTTCCTCTTCCGTAGTCACGTTTCCTGCCTGACTGATGGCATCCAGATAGAAATCAATGCTCTCCTTCGAGGTGTCATAATCAATCTCTGCCAGCGTTGTCGGCATATTCATATCCTTCATCAGCTGCCGCGTCACATCAATTTCCTCATCGCTGTCGCCATTAAAGGCAAGCTGCAGAAGAAGCCCTACCGCAACCAGCTCGCCGTGCAGCCACTTCGCCGCTTTTTCCGTATTCTCCGTCCGCATAAAGTCATAGGTCGCATGTGCCAGAGCCAGCTGCCCGGAGCCATCTGCAAACCCGCTGACAATCGAAGTGTGAAGAAGATTGGTCAGTATGCATTCTGTAAATCTGGCAGCGTCCTGACGCTTCTCATAAATTTCTCTTCCTTCTCCATACAGGAATTCGCAGAGCGCCTTGGAATTGACCAGCTGAATATACTCTCTTGTCGTACAATCCTTGTACGAATTTACCTTTTTCTGATGGTAGCACTCTCCCAGCTTCGCGATGGAATCCAGAATTCCTGAGGCAAAAAGACGCGGCGGTGCGGTTGCAATCAGGTTGTCGTCCGCGATGCAGACATCCACTTCCTTCCGCATGTTGATGGCAGGTCTCCTCTGGCCCTTGTCGTTGTACATGATGCAGACCATCGAGGTGGGAACGCAGGTCGCAATCGAGGTCGGGACCGTCACAATCGGAAGCCCCGAGAGGACGGAGGTTGCTTTGGCCAGATCAATGCACTTGCCACCTCCCATGCCCACGATCACGGTATATCCATCCTGAAGAGCCTCTTTGGCATACTGCTCTGCGTATGCCTTAGTGCACTGTCCGGTATGAACCACCACCTTATGCGGAATTCCCGCAAAGACTAGGCTGTCCTCGGCTGCTTCCATTACCAGGCGGGATCCCGTGACACCGCCAATCATCAGAGCCTTTCCGCCCAGCCGCTCAATGGTCGGAGCCAAAAGCTCAATCACCCCTGCTCCGCTGAAATACTGTCCGCAGCCGACCTTTAATGCCGATACTTCTTCCAGTTTCATCTCTTCTCTCCTTTTTCTGTCATTTTTTCATCCGATTCAGATTCTGAATCAAAGGTTTTCAGGCCGGAAAACCGGCCTGAATTTTGCTTTCTTTCGATCTTTCGCTTCTATTCCCCGTCTTCCTCAGACAAAACCGAGAAACTGAGGAATGGCCATTGTAAGCGGAGGGAACAGTGTCATCAGAAGCAGAGTGACCAGCGCCAGGAAGATAAATGGCATGGTCGCCTTAACGACATCTTCAAATTTGGCATGTGCCACATCCGCCACGGCGTACAGTACGACACCAACGGGAGGAGTGATCAGTCCGATGGTCAGGTTGACAATGACGATGACCGCAAACTGAATCGGAGGAACGCCCACGGCATAGACGATGGGTGCCAGGATCGGGGCAAACAGAAGAACCGCCGATGCCGTCTCCATCCACATTCCGACAATCAGGAAGATGATGTTGATGATCAGGAGGATGACATACTTGTTATCCGTGATCGAAGTCATAAATGTCGCCAGCTTCTGCGGAATCTGCTCCGTTCCCAGTGCCCAACCGAATACGTTGGAGAAGCCAATGATCATGAACAGGTTTCCGGTTGTTTTGGCCGCATTCCACAGTGCCTCTGTGATATCGTTCAAATGAAGCTTTTTGAATACGAACTTTCCGACGATCAGAGAGTACAGAACGGCAACCGCCGCAGCCTCTGTCGGTGTGAACCATCCCGCTGTAATACCAACCAGAATGATCAGCGGCATTCCCAGTGCGATCAGACCGTCTCTCCGGATCAGATGCTTCTCTTCTTTGGTATACTGCTTCGCATGGGCCGGAAGGTTCAGACGCTTGGCATTCAGTGCGATGTAAAGTATCTGTGTTCCCGCCAGAATCAGTCCGGGAATGACGCCTGCATACAGAACCGCTCCTACAGAAAGCGACATGGTTCCCGCATACAGGATAGCAATGTTACTCGGAGGAATCAGCGGACTTTCAATCGAAGATGCTGCCGTAATCGCGCAGGCAAAATCCTTGGGATATCCGTCCTCCTCCATCGAATCCAGCTCAACCTTTCCCAGTCCTGCCACATCCGAAAGAGCCGCACCGGAGATACTTCCGAAGATAACGCTGGCGATGACGTTCACGTAGGCCAGACCGCCCTTAGCTTTTCCGATTCTTCCGATCCGGACGAAATCAAACAGCTTGGATGAAATCCCCGTCCGTACCATGATTTCCGCTGCCAGCATGAACAGAGGAAGCGCCATCAGCGTGAAAGAATTGATTCCCGCAAACATTCTGAGCGGAATGGCCGTCAGGTTTGCCGGGTTCATCATTACAATAAACGTGATGGCAGTCAGTCCCATCGCATGAGCAATTGGAACACCGATGATGACGCAGGCAACCAGAATGACGGTTGCGATAATAATTTGTGTCATGATTCATTTCCTCCTGCAATGTCAATGATGATTCTGCCTACCAGCTGTACGCAGCAGAGAATAAATCCAACAATGATACCGAGCTGCGCATAGAACATGGGAACTCTTAATGTAGCACTGATCTGTTTCATGCCTACCTTGGGATATACCGTGATGGAAAGATAAGTCACAACAATAAGGCAAACCAGAACAGCAATCTTAATCAGGATGTCCATCACCTTGTGTGCTTTTCCCGGGATCTTTTTGAGAACAAAATCAACTCCTACGTTGTTCCACATCCGGATTCCATGGCTTGCGGCCATCATCGACAGCCAAATCATCGTGTATCTCGCAAACTCCTCCGTCCATGCCGGCGGCTTGATTGCAGGAACATATCTTGCAAATACCTGTATCAGCACGACCACCGTCATGATAAATATCAATGCTGTACAGATTACCCGAACAATGTCATCAATCATCTCCAGGAATTCATCCAACGTTTTGCTCATACTCTGTTCCTTTCGAAGAATCAGATCGGCGGCTCCCATCAGGAAGCCGCCGACCCATTCTTTTTCATCCAGATAATTACTTCTTCTCTTCCGGCTTCTTATTCTTTTTCATTGCAAAGGCTGCAAATAAAACAGCAACTACTGCGATGATTGCAAAAATCACAGTCAATGTGTTTCCGGACCCACTGGAGGTTTCTGCTACTGCCGTGGTTCCCGGTGCCGCCACATCCGCAGCATCTCCTGCTTCAGCAGAAACAGTTACATTTTCTGCCGACGTGTAACTTACACGTCCCTGTCCCACGATACCGCTGTTTACCGTGTTCAGAAGGTCATCTACCAGTGAAGGATCAATGTTCTCCTTCAGCCAGTCCACTACCGGCTGCTGGCTGGCATCGCGGAAGGATGCGATTTCGTCTTCGGTGGGCGTATAAACCTGAACACCGTTCTCCTTCAGTGTCTCCACTGCGGCACCTTCTGCCTGACGGCAGATGCCTCTTGCCGCGATGGAAGCTTCCCGTCCTGCCTGCAGTACCTTTTCCTGTGTTGCTGCATCCAGGCTGTTGTACCAGTCATTGCTGATGGTCAGGAACGCAAGTCCCAGAAGGTGACCGTCCAGTGTGCAGTACTTCTGAACCTCATCCAGAGAAGCACCCAGAGTTGTGATTGCCGAGTTCTCCTGTCCGTCTACGACTCCAGTCTGAAGTGCGGAGTACAGTTCCAGGAAGGCAACCGGTGTTCCGGTCGCTCCCATGGATTCCACCAGCTTCATATAAACAGGTGAATCCATGACGCGGAACTTCATGCCCTGCATGTCTGCCGCACTCTTGATTTCCTTTTTGCTGTTCGTAAAGTTGCGGTAACCGCCATTATCATAAGAAGCGATCACGCGAAGTCCGGTCTCATCTGCGATCTTGTCGAACAGATTCTGTCCGAATTCTCCGTCCAGCACGTCATATGCCTGAAGCGGGCTGGTGAACAGATACGGAATGGTGAATACCTGAATATCAGGTGCAAATGCGGAAAGCGCGCCATCTGCCGGTGTTGCTCCCTGCAGTGTACCGGACTGCAGCTCTTCCAGATTGGATGCCGCATCGCCCAGTGTTCCGCCGGGATAAAGCTCTACGGAATACTCTCCGCCCGTTGACTTCTCGAAAGAAGACTTGAATGCCAACATTGCCGCATAGGACGGATGATTGTATTCCTGATCACCGATCTGCAGCGTCGGCGCATCCGTAAATGCAAGCTTTACTGTCTTGCTGGTCTCTGCTGCGAATGTCGTCATTCCTGTCCCCCCAAGAATGGCTGTCACTCCGAGCATACCGGTCAGAAGTCTTGCCACTAACTTCTTCATGTTGTAACCCTCCTGTTTTCGTGATTTTGCGCACATCAGACAATCCTGTGTGTTGTCATACATTATGGTTTTATAATACTCCTTTTCTGTCTTCTGTCAAAATGTATTATTTCATAGATTCTACTCCATTTTTTTGTGCTTATTGCACACATTCAACTTTATCATTTATTAACTACCCCCCCCCGGTAAAAATCGTTCCGCAGTTCGAATAGATTGTATGACCTGTCTTCTTGGGGTTTCTTTCGAAAAGAAGAGCGGAGACAGCCGTTTCTGCCTCCGCTCTTTGTTTTCCATATGCCACTCCCTTTCTTCTCAGGATGTCACAACGCCCTTTTGGAGCATGATATTTGCGTACAACGCCGATTCTCCGGTTGCCACAATGGCATAACTTTTTCTGGATGCCGCGTAGAACTCATAGCGCTCCATCTGACCAATATGAGCTGCCGCCTTTTCGTTGTACTTTGCAATGGTTTTCTGGTAAACATCCCAAATGGGGGTCTCCACATGATCCCCCTCCGAAACAGCCATCAAATTGACCGGTTCCTCTGTCATATGATCCAGCGGCATCAGCTGCAGGATCGCATCCAGGAGCTCCGGCACGCCATGTCCGTCCGCCCGGATGACATGGCAGTCTCTTCCCATGGATTCGGCCGGAAAGTTTCCATCGGTGATGACGATCCGATCTCCATGGCCCATCTCATCCAGAATTTTCAGCAGTTCCGGTGAAATAATTTTTGGTATACCGTTCAGCATAGTGTTCCCCTTTCCTTTTGTGTTTTGCTTTGTATGTGATTGCTTTTATTTTTCTTCGCCCTTTTGAAACCGCCATGGCATCTGACAGTCCTGAACCGCAAACTTGCCCCCGCTGATTTCCACATCCACTCCGGTGATGTACGATGCCCGGTCCGAAGCCAGAAAGACCAGCGGAGCCGCAAGATCCTCCGGTCTGCCCAGTCTCCCCAATGAAATATTGCGGATAAACTCCTCGCGGTAATTCCCAATGCTTCGCTCACTGATCGGCGTCATAATCATTCCCGGAATATAACCCACTACACGGATTCCATAAGGTGCCAACGCAGCTGCCGTCGATTTCGTCAGATTGGAAACAGCAGCCTTCGTTGCCGCATAGATTACTCCATTGGCATGAGGAATTTTGGATGCAAAGCTGGATGCGTTCAAAATGACTCCGCCGTCCTTTTTCATCATGTAAGAGGCCGCAAGCCGGGTTCCGTCATACACCGCCTGAAGATTGGTCGCCAGCATCCGGTTCCAGTCTTCCTCATGAAATTCCATCAGCGGCTTATCAATGGCAATGCCGGCATTGTTCATCCAGATATCAAGAGATCCAAACTTCTCCCAGACATGCTCCGCAAACTCTGCCATCTTGTTCCGATCCGCAACGTCACAGGATTCCCAGTAGAAGGGCCAGCCGTTCTGAGCAAATTCTACTGCGAGCTCCTGCAGCGGGGCCGGTCTTCTGCCAACGACCGCTACCAAGACACCCTCCCTGGCAAATTCCAACGCCGTTTCTCTGCCAATCCCGGTTCCTCCGCCGGTGATGACGGCAACCTTTCCCCGTAAATGAAGATCCATTCTGATTCCTCCCCGCATTCTCTTCGCGGCTCAAATTGTATATTGTATGATGTCATATTATTTCATTTTTCTCTTTTCGTCAATCGCTTTCTGAACACCGCAAATTTTTCGGGTCCGGAGTAAAACTTTCTGCTTTCTTCCTACGCAAAAAAGACTGCCGCATAAAGCGACAGCCTCTTTCTCTCTTCAGACAGTACAAACCGTGACCAGTTATTCCTGATCAAAGCCTCGTACTATCTGTTTCTCTTGCGCTGCAAATAGTCCATATCATTTTTTGTGATGCTCAAATGATTGAACATCTCTCTGGCACCGGCCTCCGGATCACGCTTATGAAAGCACTCCATAATCTTGGTATGCGGACCGATTGCATTCCGGTAAACCGTATTATCCAGGAAGGATTCGCTCCGATATTTCTTATTGCCCTGGCTAAGCTCCTTATTGATGTTCATGAGGAGCTTGTTCCCCGCAATCTTGATGATTTCCGAATGGAACAGCTCGTCCAGCATAATCATCTTGGTCAGGTCCTTGTTATCGCTTGCCTCCACAAAGGAGCGCAGAATCTCATCCAGTCCTTCGATCTGCTCATCCGTCGCGCGCTCGATTGCAAGGCGGGTCGCCAGAGGTTCAATGGCCATTCTTACTTCAATAAAATCATAAAACTGAGCATCGGTTTCTGCATACCAAGTGCTCTCCTCCTCTGTCGGAAGCTTCTGCGCTACAAAAGCGCCTCTTCCCGGCAGAATCTCCACCAGGCGCAGTGCCTGCAGGACACGCAGCGCCTCCCGGACACAGGTTCTGCTCACACCAAAGCTCTCGCACAGCTGTACCTCGGTCGGCAGCTTCTCCCCGGGCTTATATTCTCCTGTCTGAATGCTCTCGCGCAGTTTCTTGACTACAGAATCCGTAATGGAAACTCTCTGTATCTCCTGTGACTTCATACGATTTCTCTCCCGCCTTCTGCTCTGTCTAATTATCCGACATTGCTATATCAGCATTATACAACATTTTCCTATTTTTCAGCACTTTCATCCGTTGTCAGGCTTGTCGATCGACTTTAGGTAATATTTTCCCTAATTTCAAATCAATGCTCTTAATTCTATAAATTAATCGTTTCGGACTTTCGTCATTTGAGAGCCCGCCCTCTCCCTGGACAGAATCCCTCTGTTTCCGTTTAATAGTCAAATTTTCCGTCGTTCTTCTCTTCCAAGGCACGGATCACATGATATACCGTCTCCGCACAGGGAACCGATACCCCCACCTCTTTTGCCTTGTCCATCAGGACACCGATGAACATTTCGATCTCTGTATGACGCCCTTCATCGAGATCCTGCAGAGTGGAAAATCTTGTTGCCTTCGGACAGGTATTCCTCTTATTTTCCAACGGGCGGACATAGATTCCTTTCTTATCCGCTACAGCCCTCACCTCATTTTCCAGTGTCTTGCAGAGATATCCTACATGTGCGCTGTCAAAATATGCGCCGTATCCCACTCCAACCACCGCCTGCGGAAGATTGTATGCAATGTTCAGACAGAACTTGGTCCACATATCTGAAATAATGTCTTCCATGAAGTTTGTCCGCACACTCGTCCCATCGAACAGCTTCTCAATGACAAGAATCCGCTCCGTCTTTTCACGGCAGCCTTTCTCACCAAAATACAGTCCCCTGGTGTATTTGTGATCAAATTCGATCACATTATCCTTCCTGGCCGAATTGATGCGCATCAAAGAATATACAAGGTGATCTTCCCCGACTGCTTCTCCGACAATCTCCTCGCTGTCAATTCCATTCATCGGAACCATGACAATCGTATGCTCGCTCGTCAGGGCCTGAATGGAATCCAGAACGCCAAAAAGAGCCTGATATTTGACGCATACCAAAACCAGATCAGCCTTCCCGAATTCTTCCGGAGTCCGAACACAATCCTTATACACACGTCCATTGATCTGAACGCCGTATTTCTGAAGCCGCTCTTTTCGCGCCCCGTCCGCAATCACCGCGAAGTTTTCTCCCATGCGATCCGTGAGGCCCTCGATAAAATAAGCTCCGATTGCTCCTGCTCCGATCAGTGCGACCCGCTGAATTTCCATTGTCTGTTCTCCTTCCGGCCTTCGATTTCAGGCTTTTATTTTATACCTCACTGAGGCAAAATCCGCGAATGCGGTTTTGCAGAATGAGACAGGACTTTTAAACTTCGTCTTCCCTGAGTTTGCCCAGTGCCCCATGAGGATGGTGCATGACATACTCCTCCGGTGTCACATGTGCATCTGCCTGCAAAACAACAGAAAGCATCTGTAAAACCAGTGTCTCCGCAAGAATGGAATTTCTGGGGGCACGATTCAAGGGGCCGCCCTCGCCTGCCTCTGTCACGTCTGCGATCAGCGTCACATCACTTGCTTTTGCAAGCTGGCTGTCCGGATTTCCGGTGATTCCAATGATCTTGCAGCCATTCTGTTTGGCACACAGAACCGTTGCCATGAGCTCCTCAGTATTTCCGCTGTTCGATGTCGCAATCACCACATCCCCCGGCACCAGCTGTCCGCTGGAACCGTGCACTGCCTCCGTTCCATGAAGGAAATACGTCGGCGTTCCGGTGGAAGCCATCAAACTGGCAATATATCCCGCCAGATGTCCCGGTTTTCCGATTCCTGTTACATGAAGTCTACCATGATTTCGGACAGACTCCTGAATTAATTCGGCCGCACGTCCAATTTCTTTCCGGTCGGCGCTCTTTAGTGTATGATCCACCTGTTCCAGTACTGCGCTGTCAAAAACATCCAATGCCTTCTGTCCATCCGCTGTCATGACATTTTCTCCTTTACCTCTTCCAGAATTCCGGTATCTCTTCCTGCCATTGCATGGAAATGAATTGCCTGATCCAAGGTGGACAGGCTCGGCTGTGCTCCCATAAAGGAAACTGTCCTCGCCGCGATCAGGTTGGCAAACTCCATCGCCCTTACATCGTCCAATCCGACACATTTGGCGGTACAAAATGCCCCTACAAAGGAATCGCCCGCCGCCGTCGGGTCCACTGCATGGATATTTTTCACGCCAGGCTTCCGAAGAATCTCTTCTCCCTGAATCACCATCGCTCCGGCATCGCCCAGGGTCATCAGGAGCTTCTCCAAGCCTTTTTCTTTCATGGCCGCGCAGATTCCTTCTTCTGCCTCCTTTGTGACATCCTCTCCTTCATTGCGAATGAAGCATTCCAGTAGCTGTGCCGCCTCTGTTTCATTGGGCGAAAGATAGGTAATATGCTGCATCAGATCCTGTGGAATCGGAGCGATCGGTGCCGGATTCAGCATAACCGGAACCTTTTTGTCATAGGCATACCGAGCTACCAGCTGATTGATCTCCATCGGAATTTCCAGCTGCAGCATCACCATGTCGTACTGATCGATCGTATCCTTCAGAAATTCCACATCCTGCGGTGTGATCTGCATGTTTGCTCCGGGGATCACAATAATCCGGTTATTCTGCGCCTGCCCGTTCCGGGTTGTGATCATGACATTTCCAATGGAACTGGAAATTCCTTCGGCTGCACGTCCGATATGTGTGGTGTCCACTCCTGCGCTCTGGAGTGATTCCAGCATGCGGTCACCAAAGAAATCCTTTCCAACCTTGCCGACCATGGTGACATCGGCACCCAAAAGTGCCGCCTCCATCGCCTGGTTCGCTCCCTTCCCTCCCGGGGCCGTTGAATAACTGTAACCCAGCACGGTCTGGCCCTCTTTTGGAAATACCTCTGTGCAGGAGATGGTATCCATTACCAGACTCCCCACCACAAGAATCCTGCATTTCTTATTCATTTTGATTACCCCCAATGAATTGAAAGACGGAGGGCCCCCTTGCCCTCTTTTTGTATGTTCATATGATATCATACAATATTAGCATATGGTATACTTTCTTTCGTGATTCTGGGGACTATTTTTCGGCGTTCCTCCGAAATTCTGCCGGTGTCTCCCCTGTTAGTTCATGAAACACCTTAATAAAGTATCCCGTAGAAGAAAATCCGCATGCCTCACTGATTTCGCCGATACTCCGCTCATCATCTACAAGCATCGGAACGGCTCTCCGGATCCGGTAACGGTTCAGGGTCTCGATCGGTGTGGCACCCAGACAATTATGGAAACTCCGTGAACATTCCCTCGCACTAATGTTCACTGAGGACGCAATATCCTCTACAAGAATCTTTTTCTGATAGTTTTTGGAAATGAACTCCAGCATGCTCCTGACCCGGTCGTTGACAATCCGCTTTCCTTCCTGAATCAGTGTCGGTTGTTTTCGGATGTCCTTCCACAAGTCAAGCCACAGGCAGCTCAGCTCATTCCTCACCAGCAGCTCATAGCCCTCCGGCTCATAGCGAAACAGCTCTACCATATTCAGAAAGCGCCGGGTGAGGTCGTAATAATTCTCTTCCATTGCCTGATACACCCGGCAATCCAACCCATTTCCCAGTCTCTGTACCACCGGAAGAAGATACTTCTGCTCAAAAATACTGTCATAACTGCCGGATAGAAAGTAGGGTGTAAAGTAGATCGTATAAAAGCGCGTTCTTCCCTGATTCGCCTCCACCTTGTGAAGCACATTCGTATTCAAAAACGCAAGATCTCCGCGCCGCAGCGTTCTGCATTCCTCCCCGGCAAACAGTGTCAGCTCCCCTTCTGCGATGTAATCCAGTTCAAAAGAAGCATGCCAGTGCCATGGAATGGTTTTCATGAAGAAGCGGTCCGAGTCGTGGTACCGGCAAATGCAGTCAAATTTATGCACGTATGGCGTCCCCGTATGCTGTGTCCCCGCCTCTGCATGAAAATCATATATCCGTATCATAAAGGCTCCTTCAAAGGTTCTGTCCGGATTTTGTTATTTGTTGTCCGAATCAGCTCTTACATTTCATGAACATATTTTTATAATGGGGACTGTTAAAAAGTACAGCATACAATAATAAGAAAAAGGAGATCCATTATGCCCACCATTATCAAAAAAGCAATCCATGATATCGTAACTGTTTCTTCCCACAAGACTGAGCGCACTTTCCCGTTAAGCGATGATTACTACGCTTCCAAGCATATGCTGACCATGAAGAAGTAATTTTCTTCTTCATTATTTTTGGGAAAGCATTTCCCGAAATCCGCCGCTTCAAAATGCTTTATGGAATCAACTGTGCAAAAAGTGGACACAGGACAGCAGTCAAAATTCCCGCCACCGCAATGGAAAGGCTGCTCATCGCGCCCTGTGTCTCTCCCATCGTAAGTGCACGGCTGGTTCCAACCGCATGAGAGGCCGTTCCAATTCCAACCCCGGCAGCAATCGGATCTGTAATTCGAAAAATCCGGCAGACCGTTTCTGCCATCAGGTTTCCCGCAATTCCCGTCAAAATAACAATGGCTCCTGTCAAAGCCGTAATTCCACCGAGTTCCTTCGATACATCCATACTGATCGCCGTTGTCACTGATTTCGGCAGGATGGTTACATACTGCTCATGAGTCAGCTTTAAAGCAACACTCATCACCCAGATACAGCACAGACTGGTCAACGTTCCTGCCACGATTCCGGCAAGAATCGCAAGCATGTTCTTTTTGAGCAGCTCCCATTTTTCATAAAGGGGAATCGCCAAGCTGATCGTTGCCGGAAGAAGCAGATAGTTGATCGGTGCGGCACTTGCCTTGTAATCCGCATAGGGAATCTGCAAAAGAGATAAAAATACAATGACAAAAATGCTTCCCAGAAGAAGCGGATTAAAAATAGTTTTTCCCGTTGCACGGTTGATCAGAACACCGATCCCAAATGCGCTCAGTGTGAGCAGTACGCCCCACACGGAAGATGACGATAGAAGTTCCATCCACATTGTCTGCATCTCACACCTCCTCATCCAGCTCCAATGCATCCTTAACGCCGGTTTCTTCTTTTGATTTTCCTCTCCGCACAATTGCCTGCGTGGTCCGTCCTCCGACCACCATCACCACTGCCGTAAAAGGAAGCACCGCAATCACGATTGGAATGGCCAGTGTTCCCATCTGTCCCCACAACTCCATGACACCGGCGGCCGCCGGAACAAACAGAACGGGAAAAATTGCCGTCAGAAAATTTCCCGCCTCCCGAATCTGATCCAGCCGCACCAGTCCTGTTTTCAATGCCACAAGAAGCAGCACCAGTCCGTATATGCTTGCCGGAATCGGAAACGGCAAAATGGCATGTACCACTTCGCCAAGAAAACAAAAGATGATGATCCGCATGAATTGAAATAAATAGCGCATTGTTTTCCCCCTTGCATTTGTTTTGCTTTTCTGTTCTTCGCCCTCCTGCCCCCACGCAGCGGGCTAAAAACAGTATATCTCATATTTTGTCTGTTGTCATACAATATTGTATGCTCACGTAAAAATGCTGAACCCGTTCGTCTGTGCATATGAAAGACAGCAAAAAAGAGAACAGACAGGTAACGGAGCAAGCTCTGGCGTGAGCCACGCGAGTGACGTACCTGTCTGTTCTCTTTGAATATTTTATTTCTTGAGACTATGCTATCTGTTCTTTTCCATCCCTGTGTGCCGCCTTCCGGCGGACGGATGACATTGGGCATTTCCTGATTTTATTTCTGCTCCAGCACGAACAGGCAGCTCTGGTAATCGCCGAGGGCCGGAACCAGCATTCCCGCCTTCATGAGGATATCGCCATAGATTCCTTCCTCCAGCACGGTCTCTTCTCCATCCCAGATTTTGGAGACCCGATACTCCGCATCCGGATTCAGGCCTTCCAGCCAGATTCTCCGGCTCGGCATATTGGGCCGACCCAGAACCTGCACATAGGTGACAATAGCCCTGCTTTTATCCTTGGCGGCATTCTCCCAGCAGTCCCACGGCTCCTCATCATTCCAGGAATGAATCCGATAGTAATCTCCGTTTGCGATCAGCGAGTGGAAACGATGATAAAGAGCCACCTGTCCCGAAATCTTTTTTCTATCCTCTTCCGGAAGCTCTGCGATGTTCAGCTCATAGCCAAAAGTTCCTGCCAGCGCCACATTGGCTCTCGTCTCAAACGGAGTATTGCGGCCCACCTGCTCATTCGGACACTTGCTGACATGAGCACCCATCGTGGACAGAGGATATACCAGCTCCGTTCCTTCCTGAATCCGAAGCCTCTCGATCGCATCCGTATCATCGGAGGTCCAGATCTGCGGGCTGTAATACAGCATCCCTGCATCAAATCTGGCTCCGCCGGAGGAACAGTTTTCCAGAAGAAGATCCGGGAAATCAGTCAGGAGTCTCTGCTGCATCTCATACAATCCCAGAACATAACGGTGATACAGCTCCCCTGCATGCTCCGCATCCAGAGAAACGCTTCCAACGTCAGAAAGATACCGGTTCATATCCCATTTCACATAGTCAATGTCCGCACTCTTTAAGACCTTGTAAACCATTTCATAGACGGTATCCCGGACCTCTTTTCTGGAAAAGTCCAGAACCAGCTGATTCCTTGCCAGCGTAGGACGCCTTCCCGGAATCTGAATTGCATAGTCCGGATGTGCGCGGTACAAATCCGAATTCTCGGAAATCATCTCCGGCTCGAACCAGATGCCGAATTTCATTCCCATTGCCTTCACACCGTCAACAAGCTTCTTCAGACCGCCGGAAAGCTTCTCCTCATTGACCACCCAGTCTCCGAGCGCACAGTTGTCATCGTCTCTTTTCCCGAACCAGCCGTCATCCATGACGAACATTTCAATCCCGCAGGCCGCCGCATCCTTCGCAATGCCAAGGAGCTTGTCTGCGTCAAAATCAAAATACGTCGCCTCCCAGTTGTTGATCAGAATCGGGCGGTCCAGGTCCTTATAAGGACTGCGAATCAGATGCTTTCTGAAGAAATCATGATAGTTCCTCGTCATCTTTCCGAGACCATCGGAAGAGAAGGTCATAACCACTTCCGGCGCTGTAAACATATCTCCCGCTTCCAGTTTCCAGGAAAATCCCTCCGGATGAATTCCCATTGCCATGCGGACATTCCCCATATGCTCCTTGTGTGCTTCCGCAAGGAAATTTCCGGAATATACGAAGTCCATCGCATAGACATCGCCGCGCTTCTGATCCGTACAAGGACTTACCAGTGCCATGAACGGATGCTCCTGCGGGCTGGAGACACCGCGCACAGATCCTGCGCTCTGCCTTCCATATCCAAGCTTTCTCCTCTGAATATGACGTTCCCTTGCCCAGGCACCATTCAGCGTGAGCAGCTCAAAATCCTGATCATCCATATCAAATGCTGCGCTCAGCACCCGATCCACCGTCAGGGAATCTTCTCCCTCGTTCTTCAGAATTACACTTCTTGTGATCACATCCTGCTCTTCGAAAACAGAATACAAAAGCTCTGCTGAAAGCTTCAGCACAGAATCCTTCAGAACAATCTTCAGCGTTGTTACCTCATCCTCGTTTCCAAAGGATGCCGGAAGTCCCTCCAATGCCGGCTTTCCGCGCTGTATTTCATAAGAATCAAAGAAAAGCTCGCACCCGCTCTGTCCCCTTGCATTCCGGATACTCAGGCAGCTCTCCCGATAATCGCCGACACCTCCTGTCGGATACTCAAACGGAAAAACGGACAAAAAGCTCTGCTTCTCCCGCTCCCGAACCGCCGGTCCCGGATATTCCGCCATACGAAACGCGTTCTGCGCACAGAAATGCTCCACACGTTCCCCATAATACAGATGTCCCAGATATCCCTCTTTGGTGACTCCCATCATGTAAGTGGTGTGGGCGGTATCAAGCTTAAAAACTCTCCTCTGCTCTTCAAATTGTACTGACATTTGTATTCCCCCTGTTTCTATATATTTTTGTCATCTGCGGATCATCCTCCGCGAACATTTCTCCCTTACTATTTTATGTAATTCTCTTTTGAATAGAAATCAATATACCGGTCAAATATTTGTATTTTTCATTCACTTAACTTTTAAAGTTGACCCTATCCAACCAGAGATGCATCCCCGGCCCAAAAATAATCCTTATCCGGACATTTCTTCGATCAGGGATGTATTCTCTTGCCTGCAGGGGTGCCCGAAAGCTTCCTGCAATCATTTCAGAGCACGAAAAAATGCTGAATATGCCAGCCCGATAAATTGTCTTTCCGCCGCACATTCAGCACTTTCAGCACTTTCAGCACATTCAGCACTTTCTATCTTAAATATGATTTGCCTACTGGGCCCAGCCGCGGATTGCGCCAACGGCCTGCTTCCAACCGCGAAGGTGCTCTTCCCGGTCTGTAACATCCATGGACGGCGTAAACTCGCGATCCATCTCCTGGTTGCGCACCAGCTCCTCCGGTGTCTCCCAGAAGCCGACCGCAAGGCCGGCAAGGCAGGATGCTCCCATCGCCGTGGTTTCCACGCAGGCTGGGCGCCGCACCGGTGTTCCGATCATATCTGCCTGGAACTGCATCAGGAAATTATTGCGGCTTGCTCCGCCGTCCACCTTCAGAGAGGACATGTGGATTCCGGAATCCTGCTCCATCACCTGCAGCACATCGCTTGTCTGGAAGGCCAGCGATTCCAGTGTCGCGCGAACAATGTGGAACTTGTTCACACCGCGTGTAAGACCCAGAATTGCACCTCTTGCATAGGGATCCCAGTAAGGAGCCCCGAGGCCGGTAAACGCAGGAACCACGTAGCATCCGTTGGTATTCTTCACGCGGGTTGCAAAATACTCCGATTCCTCCGAATCATCCAGAATCTTTACCTCGTCGCGAAGCCACTGAATTGCCGCTCCCGCAACGTACACCGAGCCTTCCAGCGCATAGGTAACCTTTCCGTTCAGTCCCCATGCAATCGTGGTCAGAAGTCCGTTTTCAGAAAAGACCGGCTTTTCTCCGACGTTCATCAGCATAAAGCACCCGGTTCCGTAGGTATTCTTCGCTTCTCCCGGGGCAAAACAGGTCTGTCCGAACAAGGCGGCCTGCTGATCCCCCGCTGCTCCCGCAATCGGAATCGGGCCGCCGAAGAACTCCGGATCCGATTCTCCATAGACGCAGCTGGAGGGCTTCACCTCCGGCAGCATGTTCATGGGAATATCCAGAATCCGGCACAGCTCATCATCCCACTGCAGCGTGTTGATGTTAAAAATCATCGTACGGGAAGCATTGGAGTAATCCGTGACATGAACCTTGCCCTTGGTCAGCTTGTGAATCAGCCAGCTGTCCACGGTTCCGAAGCACAGCTCCCCGTTCTCTGCCCGTTCTCTGGCTCCCGGCGTATTCTCAAGGATCCACCGGATCTTCGTGCCGGAAAAATACGGATCGATGATCAGTCCGGTCTTTCTCCGGAAGCAGTCAATCATTCCGGGACAATTCTTCAGTGACTCCGCATAGTCTGCCGTTCGTCTGCACTGCCATACAATTGCAGGCCCGATCGGCTGACCGGTCTTCCGGTCCCAGACAATCGTCGTCTCCCTTTGATTGGCGATTCCGATTGCCGCGACATCCTGATAGGTCGCGCCGATCTTCTGCATCGCCTCACGCGCAACCGACAGCTGGCTCTGCCAGATTTCATTTGCATCGTGCTCCACCCACCCAGGGTGCGGAAAATACTGCGGAAATTCCTTCTGTGCCACGCTGCAGATGTTCCCCTCTTTGTCGAATAGCAGGCAGCGGTTGCTGGTCGTCCCCGCATCCAGCGCCATAATATACTTTGCCATATTCCTGATCCCCATTTCTTAAGCTGTATGAAAACTTCACTTCCCCCGGCGCGTTATGCTCTCTTCTCGATATCTCTTATCGCAATGTCTCTTGTCGCAATCACGCTGACACCGGTCCCCGCTGCGTTTTCAATCAGTATATCACCACGCTTCTTCGGTGCCATCACCACTGTGCGATTGATTTCCTTCATCACATCAAACATCTTCTCCTTCGGGATATCCGTTGCTGTTTTGCAGGAAATTCTCTCCTTGTCACCGCCGGTAATCGCAATGGTCGATGTGACGATCCTGGTCGGATTCGTGACCTCCTTGCGCGCATAAATATCGCCCCTGGGACAGGTATTTCCCTCCACAGAAAGGACCTCATTGCCTTCCATCGTGACCGTCAGCTGACATCCCATCGGGCATCCGATACAGGTTAACCTTCTCTCCTTCACCTTATTTTGCCCCCTCTTCTTCAATGCAGATCGTAATTTCCTTCAGGTCCTCTCTGGCCTCCAGATCCTTCTTCTGCAGAATGATCTGCTCCATTTCACCCGGTGCAAGGATCCGCTTCGGATAGCTCTTTACCTTCTCCTCTCCGTAATAAACGCAGACCGCCGCGTTCTGATAAACCGCGCCTACGCGGAAGCGAACCGTCAGATTGTCCGGCATTCTGGAAGGATCCACTGCAGAGGGTACCGTATAACGAACACCGTCTCTTGTTTTCAGAGCAATGGTTCTTCCGCTTTCTGCTCCGGCTTCTCCCTTTACATACTGCGCCGCATTCTGCCCTGCACGTTCTGCCTCCTCAGATACGAAGTCCACCAGATCATGTACATGCAGCACATTTCCGCAGGCAAAAACGCCCGGGATGCTGGTTTCCATGCTTTCATTGACATAAGGCCCGCTTGTAACCGCATTGATTTCCACGCCCGCGGATCTCGACAGTTCGTTCTCCGGAATCAGTCCGACCGACAAAAGCAGGGTATCGCAGGTATAGCGCTCCTCGGTCCCCGGAATCGGTTTCCGGTCCGGTCCGACCTCCGCGATGGTAACCGCAGAGATGTGCTCTTTTCCCTCAATGTCTACAACGGTATGGGAGAGCTTTAACGGAATGTCAAAGTCATCCAGACACTGGACGATGTTGCGCTTCAGACCGCCGGAGTAGGGCATCAGCTCCGCAACCACCTTGACCTTCGCGCCCTCCAGCGTCATTCGTCTTGCCATGATCAGACCGATATCTCCGGATCCCAGAATCACAACCTCACGCCCCGGCATATAGCCTTCGATGTTCACCAGACGCTGCGCAGTTCCTGCAGAGAAAATACCCGCCGGACGATAGCCCGGGATGTTCAGCGCGCCTCTTGGTCTCTCACGGCAGCCCATGGCGAGAATCACCGCCTTTGCCTGAATCTGCAGAATCCCCTCTTCCCGGTTCATCGCCGTCACCACACGGTTCTCCGAGATGTCCATGACCATCGTGCCCAGCTTGTACGCAATCCCAAGCTCCTTGATCTCATCGATGAACCGGCCTGCATACTCCGGACCCGTGAGCTCCTCTTTAAACCTGCGAAGTCCGAAGCCGTTGTGAATGCACTGATTCAGAATCCCTCCGAGCTCTCCGTCGCGCTCCAGAATCAGAATGTCCTGCACGCCGCTCTTTCTTGCTGCCGCAGCAGCCGCAAGGCCCGCCGGGCCTCCGCCTATGATGACAATGTCTCTCTGTATCATTCTTCCCCAACCTCCTTCGTTCGCTCCAGCACGATGTTGGATTTTCCGCCGCTTTTTGTAATCTCCTCCAGGGAAAGTCCAAGCTCTCTGGCAAGAATATCCATGACCTTCGGGCTGCAGAAGCCGGCCTGACATCTTCCCATTCCTGCACGGGTTCTGCGCTTGATTCCGTCCAGAGATCTTGCTCCCAGAGGCCTGTGAATGGCATCCATGATCTCTCCCTCCGTGACGCTTTCACAGCGGCAGATGATCTGTCCGTAGGCAGGCTTCTCCTGAATCAGGCGGCTGTACTCCTCCACCGAGAGCTTTTTCGGATCCAGAATTCCCTTTCGTTTCGACTTCCAGTCTGCTTTCCTGGGCCACCCGTATTTTCCCTTAATGAGCTCTGCCATGTACTCGCCGATGGCAGGAGCACTGGTAAGCCCCGGCGATTCGATTCCCGCACAGTCAAAGAACCCCGGCGCATCCTCGATTTCCTTCAGAATGAATTCGTGATGATCCTCATGAGCGCGAAGTCCTGCAAAGGAGGTAATGACCTTCCGGAGCGGAAGATCCCGCACGGACATGCCGGCATTTCCGACCACCTGATCCAGCTCCTCCTGCGTGGTTGCAGTCTCTTCCTTGTCCGGGATATCCACAGCCGTCGGACCGACAAGAAGATTCCCGTGAACCGTCGGTGCAACAAGAACGCCCTTTCCAAGCGCGGTCGGCTGCGGGAAGATCGTATGGCTGACATGCTCCCCGGCCTCATGATCCAGAAGAAGGTAATCGCCTCTTCTTGCCGTGATGTGAATTTTCTCCTTGCTGACCATGTTGTGAAGCTGATCCGCATAGACTCCTGCCGCGTTGACCACACATTTTGCCCGGTACTCGCCGTTGCTTGTCCGGAGATGCCAGATTCCATCGGCATCGGCATGGATCTCTTCTGTCCTCGTATTAAAGAAGAAATCCACGCCGTTTTCCTTTGCATTCTCAGCCATGGCAATGTTCAGTCCGAAGGGGCAGACGATTCCCGCGCTCGGTGCATACAATGCTGCCACCGTATTCTCAGAAAGATTCGGCTCCATCTGCAGCGCCTCTTCCCGGTCAAGCATCCGAAGTCCCGGCACTCCGTTGGCAATTCCCTGCTCATAGAGCTCCTTCAGAGCCTCCAGACGGGTTTCATCCAGACAGACAACGAAGGATCCGTTCCGGCGGAACGGAAAATCAAGATCCTCGGAGAGCTGCCCCATCATCTCATTCCCCCGCAGGTTCATCCTCGCCATCATGGTTCCCGGCTTACAGTCGTATCCGGCGTGCACGATTGCACTGTTTGCCTTGGACGTTCCGCAGCACACATCCTCCCCTTTTTCCAGTACGCAGATCTCTGCCTCATACCTGGACAGCTCTCTTGCGATTGCCGCGCCGGATACCCCGGCACCGATAATGACTACGTCATAAATCATTTTTCCCCTCCTTTATGAAAACCAAATCGTCTGATTTGTTGTGGACACTGCGATGGCCCCCGCATTCAGCGCATGCAGCGTCTCCTGTTTGCTGGTTACCAATCCGCTGGCCATCAAGGGGGCCTTGCAGATTTTCCGGATTCGTTCGATAAAATCCGGGACCAGGATTGCCGGAAGAATCTCTATGATATCCGGCTGAATCTCCGCCTTGCTTTGCTTCTTGATGTTCTCCAGAACCAGAGAATCAATCATGAAGTAACGAAGCACCGTATTCATGCCCAGCGACTTCGCATACTCGGTGAGATTTCTTCTCGTTGTAATGATTCCGTCCGCTTCGGTGTATTTCCGGATGAAATCAACCGAGACCTCCTTCGGCGCAAGGCCGGAAATCAGATCAACGTGAACGAGAACGGTCTTGTTTCCTTTCTTCAGCCGGTGAACAATGTCGCGAATGCTGATGACATCTCCATACAGCACGAATACCACATCGATGTCTGACTCCAGGCACCGTTTCAGGCCGTCATCGTCTTTGATCGCGGCAACAACCGGGTTGGCTTCCACCAGTTCTATGAATGCTTCTTTTTCCATGCTCTCTGCCTTTCTCTTTTCGGCTGGTGCTGCCTGATATACAAAATGAGCGCAGCAAAAGTAAACCTCGTCACTTTCGCCACACTCATCATCTCTTCGGCAATTTCAATGTTCGAGGATGTTTCCATCCGCTTGTAAAAACAGTATCACACAAACTTTAGCGGAATACAACACAGTTTTTGCTACAAATGATGTAAGATAGGGATAGCTTTCGCCGGGGTACCGAGCTAGGCGGGCAGGGAAAGGACGATTACAGATCTATCTATGAATAATGAGACGAAACGGGTGTTCCGGCGGCGTCCGGAGCTGACTTCTTCACAGATCATTTTTTTCGGGTTTCTTGGCGTCATTCTGATCGGAACACTTCTTCTGATGCTGCCGATCGCCACCAGAGACCGGCAGGGGGCTTCCTTTGCGGACGCCTTGTTCACGGTCACTTCGGCAACCTGTGTGACCGGCCTGGTTGTAAAGGACACGGTTACCTACTGGTCGTTATTCGGTCAGGTGATTCTTATGCTTCTTCTTCAGATCGGAGGCATGGGAATTGTCACCGCTTCGCTCGCGGTTTTCCTGTTCTCCGGAAAGCGGATCAGTCTCCGGCAGCGCAGCACCATGCAAGAGTCGATTTCTGCGGCTCAGGTAGGCGGGATTGTCCGTCTGACCGGTTTTATTCTGAAGACCTCACTGCTTCTGGAGCTTGTGGGCGCCGCTTTTCTGACACCAGTCTTTGTCCGGGATTTCGGACCTGCAAGGGGCATCTGGTATGGGCTTTTTCATTCCGTATCGGCATTCTGCAACGGCGGCTTCGATCTGATGGGACACCTGGAGCCGTATTCTTCCCTGTGCTGGTATGTGGCAAACCCGGTGGTCAACGTCACCATCATGCTTCTCATCGTCATCGGCGGCCTTGGCTTTTCTGTCTGGGATGACCTCCGGAAGAACCGGTTCCGTTTCCGCTTCTGCACCATGCAGACGAAGACGGTGCTGACCGTCACCGGCATTCTCATTTTTCTTCCGGCACTGTATTTCTTCTTTTTCGAGCTTGCGGAAATGCCGCTTCCCCAGCGGTTCTGGGGCTCACTGTTCCAGTCCGTGACCATGCGGACGGCCGGCTTCAACACCGTCGATTATGCGCAGATCAGTGAGGGCGGGCTTCTTGTCATGATCTTCCTGATGCTCATCGGCGGATCCCCGGGATCCACCGCAGGCGGTATGAAAACCACGACCTTTGCGGTCCTTGCTGCAACTGCCTTTGCCGTCTTCCGCCGCAAGGATGCCACGCAGATGTTCCACCGCAGGGTCCCGTCTGCTGTCATCCGGAATGCCGTTGCAATTCTCTTCCTGTATCTGACTGTTTTTGTGACAGGCGGCATTATCATCAGCAGACTTGAGGGGCTTCCTCTGATCTCCTGTCTGTTCGAAACCGCTTCCGCCATCGGAACCGTCGGCGTAAGCCTCGGCATCACAAGAGAGCTCGGAACGGTCTCTCGGTTGATTCTTGTGCTGATGATGTTCTGCGGAAGAGTCGGCGGACTGACGGTTGTATTTGCAACCATCTCCCCCCGTGCGGGGAGCGAACTCCATTACCCGCAGGAGAATCTGATTGTAGGATAGGCAGGATAACGCTTTTCGAGCGTTACTCCGGAAAGGATAAAAGGATATCGATATGAAGACTTTTTTACTGATCGGACTTGGAAGCTTCGGCAACCACATCGCACGCAAACTGTATGACATGCACCATCAGATTCTCGGAATTGACATGGATGAGGACAAGGTCCAGCGGGCACTTCCCTATCTGACAGACGGTCAGATAGGGGACGCCACAGACCGTTCCTTCCTGTCCTCTCTTGGTGTTCAGAATTTCGATGCCTGCATCGTCACCATCGGAGAAAACTTCGAAGCCTCTATCATCTCCGTCGTCCTGCTGAAGGAGCTTGGCGCCCGCAAGATTATTGCCAAGGCATCTCACGGGATCCAGGAGCGCCTCCTGCTTCACAACGGCGCCGACGAAGTCATTTATCCCGCCAAGCAGCTCGCGACCTGGACCGCAATCCGCTGCTCCTCCGATAAGATTCTGGATTACTCGCAGCTCGATGAGAATTATTCCATCTACGAGCTCGCCATTCCGGAAAGCTGGGAGGATCAGAGCCTCCTGCAGCTGAATCTCCGCAGTAAATACAGCATCAACGTCCTCGGAATCCGGGAAAACGGCAGGCTTAACATGAATATTGCTCCCGATACGGTTTTCCATACCGGGAGCTCGGTTCTTCTGCTCGGACCGCAGAATATGGTTCAGAAGTGTTTCCGGCTTTAAGCCGGAAACTGCTCCTCCACGTGATGGCAGGCAACATACCGGCCATCTACCTTCTTAAGCTGCGGCTTTTCCTTTGCACACCGCTCCGTCGCATACGGACAACGGGTACGGAAGCAGCAGCCGGACGGAGGATTCACAGGGCTCGGAATCTCTCCCATCAGCATTTTTCTATGCTCCCCGCGGACATTCCCGAGGAACATCACGCAGATTCGATCCGCAATGAAATTGATCACGGACAGATCATGCCCGATGAACAGGTAGGTAAGGCCGTACTTCTGCTGTAAATCCTTCAGAAGATTCAGAACCTGGCTCTGCACCGACACATCGAGTGCAGACACCGGCTCATCACATACAATCAGCTCCGGCTGCAGTGCAATGCTGAAGTGAAAAAGTAACTTCCACTCCATAAGCTTGTTTTTGGAAAGTTGCGGT
>ENA-OUOY01000121-OUOY01000121.1-human-gut-metagenome-genome-assembly--contig:-NODE-121-length-63749-cov-7.852702_pt1 | contig 63749 bp, 45 predicted proteins | sample MGYA00237937_ERZ548767 | MGnify/ENA primary metagenome ERZ548767 (study PRJEB26490, sample SAMN05356887) | human gut metagenome | biome: terrestrial biome; feature: human-associated habitat; material... | reverse complement strand
TTGCAGTACATTTCAATCGTGGATTAAGGGAGCAGCGCTACCGCTGAATAGTTACAATGAAGAAGAGTAAATACAAACAATCTAAAAATAAACAACAATGAAACGCATTATTCTGTTCCTGTTTGCCATTTGCCTTATGCTCCCGGCTGTGGCACAAAACAACAAAGCCCTTGAAAAGGCTCTGAAAAAGGAGTACAAGGTAAAGATGAAGGAGTTCAAAAAGGAAGGCTGGAAGATATTCGGCTCAACCCGTTCACTTGATGTGGCACTGTTGCAACATTATCAGAAGTTGGCCAAGGACGGTGAATACAATTATGAGATAGTGGGCAACTGCTCTCGCTTCAAATCAAAGAACCTCGGCCATCAAGCTTGCATCAACAACGCCTGCAACATCTATGCACAAAAGGCCAAACGCAAGGTGCAAGGTGACATTGTGAGCGACATTGCTGGTAATGGTGACGATGCAAGTGGAGAGTTTGACCACTTCTATGCAGCCTACGAAAGCAAGGTGCAGAAGGAAATCAATGGCGAACTCGAGGAGACGTTCAGCGTAATCAAGGACAACAAGGACGGCACTTACGAGATGCAGACATTCTTCATAGTCAGCGAGAGCGCAGCCACGCGTGCCCGCATACGTGCTTACGAAAATGCAGCTAAGGAGAGCGGTGCTGCACAAAAGTATGCGCAGAAAGTAAGAGAGTTTGTAGCCAAAGGTTTTAATCCGCAGGGTGAAAGCACTGAGGATTGATTATTAGGCAAATGTTGTTGGGGAGTGGGGAATGAGTGGCTTGGTGCCACCATTGCCCCTCCCCTTTATTATAGCACCCCGATCATGCACAACACACACAAGTTAATAAGCATCATATTGCTCTTTATGCTGACAATCGTCTCAGCCCATGGTCAGCGCTGGGCTGACATCAAGGCACGCCCCGACATTTACCTGTGCGGCGAGGGTGAAGGTGCCACGGTTGATGAGGCCGACCAGCAGGCTTTAGCAGCTTTGGTCAGCCAGCTGTCCGTGGCAGTGAGCAACGACTTTAGTATAACCGAAGATGAACGTACACAAAACGGAAAGCTCGATGCCCATAGTTACACCCGGAGTAAACTGCAAACCTATTCTGCCGCCACACTGACCAACACCGAGCGTATAGTCATAAGCAATGACCCTGATCACACACGCATAGGCCGGTACATTAAACGCACAGAACTCAACCGCATATTCGAAGGCCGTGTGCGCACACTGAAAGAAAACATTCGTCTGGGCATCATGGCCGAAAAACAGGGGAAAATAGACGATGCCCTGCGCAATTACTATTGGGCATTCACCCTGCTCAAAACAGTGCAGCACCCGGCAGACGTTAAGTATACTGACGAGGAAACAGGAGACGCCCTGTTGCCGTTGACCTGGCTGCCTGAGCGCATGCACAAGTTGTTCAGTGGTATCAATGTCAAGGTGATTGGCAACGATGGTACTAATGTAGACCTTGATTTTACTTATAATGGCAAGCCAGTGTCGAGTTTGGATTTTTCCTACTTTGACGGACGCGACTGGAGCAACTTGTGCAGTGTGAAAGATGGGCGCGGTACCATGGAATTCAGTAAGGATATGGTGCCAGAAACGGTACAACTCAATTATGAATATGCTTATCGTGGGCAGGCACACATCAGTCCTGAGGTGCAGAGTGTTTTGAAGGTTGTCAACAGTCACACCATGCGTGGCGCACGTGTTAGCGTGCGTGCTGGCAAGCAAAAGGGCACAAGTACAGCCAGCGTTAGTACCACGGCAGGCACGGCACAAAGCAAGCAGGTGCAGGCCTATGCTCCTGTGGCCGACGAGGCACGGTATCGTAACGTGCTCAACAGGGTGGTCGATGCCATACGTTCGCGTCAGTATGGCAGCGTGGCCGATTGTTTCACACCCGATGGCGCTGAAATGTTCAAATCGCTCGTGCAATATGGTCGGGCGCGTGTGCTCAGCACCGATGCTTGTGCCTTGTATCAATATGACGACAATGTGGTGGCACGGAGCATACAAATGGCATTCAGCTTTAAGCAGGGTGTACGTAAGAATTTTGTTGAGGACGTGGTGTTCACCTTCAATGCAGACGGCAAGATTGATTGCTTGGCTTTTGGCCTTGACAGCAAGGCGCGCACCGACATTCTTGGCAAGGGGGTATGGCCCATCGAAGCGCGGCAAAAGCTTATGGAGTTCCTCGAAAACTACAAAACGGCCTATGCCCTCAAGCGCCTCGACTACTTGCGCACCATTTTTGACGATGATGCAGTCATTATAGTGGGGCATGTGGCTACAAAACTGCAACGTGAAGGTAGGGACGCCGTGCAGTATAAGGCACATCGCTACATTACGCGTACGCATTACAGCAAGGAACAGTATTTGCGTAACTTGGCACAATGTTTCCAAAGCAATGAGTTCGTCAACATTCGTTTTGCCAACAACGATGTGCGCAAGGCACGTACCGGCGAGGAGTATGGCATACAAATCAAGCAGGACTACTATTCAAGCAGTTATGGTGACGTAGGTTACCTCTATTTGCAGGTTGACCTCAACGACCGTCGCAAGCCCGTCATCAAGGTGCGTACCTGGCAGCCAGAACCCGACCCCGAAGTGGGGCTGTATGGTATAGGCAATTGGTAGACTGCAACACAAGTTGACAGGTTAACAAGTAAGTATGCTATATACTACTGAAGTTTAGAATTTAGGTTCGCACGGCCTGAAAGGTGCTGCGAAAAAAACGCAAGCACTAATGGGGGCGACGCGTCCCGCGTCGGGATAGAGATAGGAGTTAAATACGAACGCTACTACTGCTAATAATAGCTGCATATTTTCCCGACGCGAGACGCGTCGCCCCCATTAGAGGTAGCGTTCGGTGCTTTTGGCCTTTTATTGACATCATCGGGCACGGCTCAGCAATTCAAGTAAGCTTGATTGCATTCGCCTTGCACGATGATACAGGCCGTATCCGTCTAAACCCTTTCTGAAACCACTCAATCTGGAGCTTTATAGGCTCCGCCTACACAGTAACCGATGAAAACTAAAGCATTCGTTATTATATTATTCTTTTGTGCATCATCAGTCGCATATTCACAGCATACGGGCAACGATTATGCAAATTTTCGCCGTCAGGCCCTAAAGGAGCATGCTCAATTCCGCAAGCAGGTGTATGAAGGTTATGCCGATTTTTTGAAACAGGTATGGCATGAGTTCAAGGCATTCAAGGGCCAAACCAGGCTCACTGCCCCAAAGCCGCTCGTGGCGCCTCGGGCCGAACCCTTGCCTGTTGAGCCGCAGCCTGGGCGTCTGCCGCAGCCAAAAGTGCCCGACAAAAAACCGGAGCCTCAGGTCAGGCCAACATCTCCAACAGTGCCTGTCCCGTCACAGGACCCGCGCATTGACAACCAGCCAAAATTTGATTTCGCTTTTTATAATGTAACCTTGCAATGCCACAAAATGGCCACTCAGCCGGTACCCTCATTACAACCAGAGAATATAGCAAGGGCATGGAACAGTTACAGCAAGGCTGCTGACGCGGCCAGTGTGGCTAATTCGCTGATGCAGTTGGCCCAAACGTATGGATTTAACGATTGGTTGACTGTTGAACTGGTACGCAGCTATGTTGATGCTTTGTGCAGACAACGAAGCGCAACCGACCGCATTGTGTTGCAACATTACTTACTCATGCAAATGGGCTACAATGTGCGTATGGCGCGCACCGACAGGCAGTTGGTGCTACTCATTCCCACACAGCAAACCATGTATGAGCAACCTTACCTTACGATTGACAACCAAAGGTATTACGTGTTTGGCGATCGGGTAAATCCTGTCGACGAGAATACGCGTAGCTATTACTCGTACGATTTGCCAAGTCATGTCAAAACTGGTCGCATTGTCAGTTTGTTATATCCGGCCCACAACAACAGTTCTTTGTTCGGACAGCAACTGTTGCGCACGATTACCGATGGCCGATTGACCATAACGGTTCATGTGAGCAAGAACCTGATGGAGGTTCTGCGCCATTATCCGCCAATGGACATTCCGCTTTATGCACAATCGGTTGTGTCGCCTGCATTGCACAATGAGGTGTGGCAACAGTTACGTGCGCAGTTGCAAGGCATGAGTCAACGTGATGCAGTGGCAGCCTTGCTCCACTTTGGCCAATATGCCTTTGCCTACGCCACCGATGGCGAACAGCATGGTTATGAGAAGGCATATTTCTTGGAAGAAAATTTTTATTATCCCAAAAACGATTGTGAGGACCGTGCCATATTTTTGGCAAGTGCCATACGCCAGCTGCTCAATCTTGATGTGCAGTTAGTACAATATCCAGGGCACGAGTGTACAGCCGTGCATTTTACAGACCCTTCAGTTGTGGGGGACGGCTACATTTACGACGGACGTAATTATCTGATATGCGACCCTTGCTATATAGGTGCAGGCATCGGGCGTTGTATGCCCGACTACAAACAAGTGCAACCCAAAGTACAGTTGTGGTGAAGATGCCAGTGTAGGTGTATAGAGAAACTGCAAGGGGTGTGCTTACAACACAAAAAGTGTTTTTTGTAATTTTGTCTGCACTCTGCACTTTTGGTCTGCACTGCACTGATATTCAAGCGTTTCAAACGTGTAGACAACGTCTTGTTTTGTATGCACTTGTGTATGCACTAATGGTAGGTGACAGGTGCACTTTCTTGTGACGGGGGAGCGGTAAACGGACTTCGGGGGAGCGATTTTTCTGTCGCTCCGAATAAAATGCCGCTCTCCATATACCGCTGTATGCCTTGGCATGCGGCCTTTGATGGTAACCTGGTTGTGATGGTAGTGTAAGATGCGTGCAGATTAGTGCAGGCAAGTGTAGAAGCGTGCAGGTAAAGTGTAGATACAGTGTAGGTGATTTGAGAGTTTGTCTACACGCTCGAAATGCTTGAATATCAGCGCAGTGCATACAAAAAGTGCAGAGTGCAGACAGTTTGCACAAAAAAAGTGTGGAGGGGGTGTGGGGGCTTTCAAAAAATGTGCGTAATATTGCACTCGTTTGTTGGCTCTCGGTAAGCAAGGGGGCAGCAAATAATGCAGTATAAAAAACAATAGAGAATATGATATTATCTACATTGGCAGAGAGTGGGCGCGTAGAGCATTTGCACCCAGCTTTCAAATTGGTATTAGATTATGTCAAGTCGCACGATTTGACAAAGGTGCCTGCAGGACGCATTGCGCTCGATGGCGACCGTGTGTTTATAAATGTTGATGATGCGACCTTGCGCACAGAGGCGGAGCAGGCACTTGAGGTGCATTGCCGCTACATCGACATACATTTCCCGCTCAGCGGTAGCGAACGGGTGGGGTGGAGTCCGCTTGAGGCTTTGGCAGCAGAAAGTAGTCGCGAGCCCTTTGATGTGGCACGCGATTTTGCCCTTTACGACCTGCCGGCTGCCACTTACTTTGATGTGGTGCCGGGGCAGTTCTACATCATGTATCCCGAAGATGCCCATGCCCCTATTATTGGCAGCGGTACACTGCGCAAACTTGTGGCAAAGGTGAGAATAGACTGATGAGGTGATGAGGCTGAAAGGTCAAAACGAAACGCAGCTATTGCTGTTCGGTAATATTACTCAACTTTCGGATTTAGCAAGTGCGGGCTGAAGGCCCAATGGAGCACATAGCCCAGGGTGTCGCTTCGCTTGCCCTGGGCTATGTGCTCCATTGGGCTTTCAGCCCGCCCTTGCTAAATCCGAAGCTTGAATTCCTTTTCATTGCCGAGGTGCCGCCGAGGTGCCGCGTACTTTATCTAATTGTACTGCAAACCGAGCGCAATTTGCACTAACTTAGTGCAATTTTTGCCAATAATTGCACTAACTCAGTGCAATTTTTGGCCGAATTTGCACCGAGTCAGTGCAATTTTAGTACATTTGCATAAAATGACTTGAGATATGGAGCAGCTAATTCAACGACATAACAGCATGGTGGCGCGCACACCGGCACAATTTCGCCGCTATATGTACAACAAGATAGACTGGAGCAACCGCATGATAGGTTTGACCGGCCCTCGAGGTGTAGGCAAAACAACCCTTGTTTTGCAGCGCATAAAGCAACATTTGCAGGGGGAGAAGGTGTTGTATGTGAACATGGAGGACTTCTATTTTACTACACACCGCCTTGTCGACTTTGCCGGACAACTGTCGAAACTTGGCTACAAATATTTGTTTGCAGACGAGATACACCGCTATCCCGATTGGTCGAAGGAACTGAAGTTGATATACGACTACTACCCGGACTTGTGCGTGGTGTTCACTGGTTCGTCGGTGCTCGACATCAGAAAGGGCGTGTCGGACTTGAGTCGCCGTGCGGTAATGTACCACATGCAAGGACTGTCGTTCAGAGAATATCTTGAATACGCACATGGCATAGTCGTGCCAGTACACTCACTGGAGCAGATATTGCAGCAAAATGCTGAAGTTGGTGCGATAGAACACCCCTTGGCCTATTTTGCTGAATATTTGCACAATGGATATTACCCGTTTGCGTCGGAGTCGGGATATATAGAGAAACTCAAGCAGATTGTGAGTATGTCGGTTGATGCAGACATACCCGCATTTGCGATGATGAGTTATGCTGTGGCGTACAAGCTGAAGCGGCTGCTGTCAATCATAGCCGAGAGCGTACCCTTTAAGCCCAATATGAGCAAGATTGGCGAGATGGTGGGGATAAGCCGTAATGTGGTGGCCGAACACTTTACGCTACTTGAGGAGGCCGGACTTGTGGCGCAATTACGTGATGACACAGTTGGCATACGACAGTTGGGCAAGGTGGATAAAGTGTATCTTGACAACACGAACATCATATATGCCCTTGCTCCTCAAAATGCTAACATTGGCAATGTGCGTGAAACTTTTTTCAACAATCAGGCGCGTGTAGTGGCAGATGTTGTGGCGTCAAGACAAACAGACTTTTGCATAGGTGGTGCCAGCTTTGAGATAGGCGGACGCAAAAAGGGGAATGCCCAAATTGAAGGGTTGCAGAATGCCTATGTTGTGAAGGACGACATTGAGTATGGACACGACAATGTACTGCCTTTGTGGTGGTTTGGGCTGTTGTATTAAGTGGGCGGGGAAGGCCGTGTTGTGCAGTTGGCCACCCCGTTTGCCTGTGGGCTAATTTTAGTGCACAATGTGCAGGTGTTTTACCATAAATACTGATTTGGCAATTTTGCTTGCATCTTGCACTTTTCGCTCTAAATAAGCTGAAAATCAGCGGATTATGCAGTGTAGGTACACCTGCACTGTGCTTGCACTTGCTTGCACTGCACTTGCACTTTGTCTGCATGGTGCCTGCACTTGCTTGCACTAACAATAATGGATTTTTACGGGCGTAGCCACGTATAACAGTATAGGGAGGTAGAAAATTGTTTCGGAGAAACCGAAAATTCTACCTCCCTAAATTCGTGCACCGCCCTGGCACAATAGTAAATACTGCTGCACACGGGTGTGCAGGCAAAAGCATTTGTGCAGGCAGGCGTGTATGTAAAAATAGCTGTTACCTACACTCTGTAAGACAATGATTACCAGTGCGTTACGCCAAAAAGTGCAAGGTGCAGGCAAAATCGCCAAACAAATATTTATGGTTGTTGCATTGTGCACTAATGGGGACGAGGCGCCTCGCAAGAAGACGCAAGCACTAAACGCTAACACCAAACGCAAGCACCAAACGCTAACACTAAATGCAAGCACCAAACTCAAGTACCAAATGCTAATACCAAACGCTAACACTAAACGCAAACACCAAACGCAAGCACTAATGGGGGCGACGCGTCTCGCGTCGGGGCAAATACAAGAGAAATCCCCAAGGCAGAACGAGATTGCTGAAAATACCCGACGCGAGACGCGTCGCCCCCATTAGTGCTTGCGTTTGGCATTAGCGTTTAGTGCTTGCGTTTGGCATTAGCGTTTAGTGCTTGCGTTTAGTGGTAGCATTTAGTACTTGCCTTTAGTGCTTGCATTTAGTGCAAGCGTTTAGTTCTTGCGTTTAGTGCAAGCGTTTAGTGCTATCGTTTAGTGCTAATGCCCCACCGCCACCTTGAAGGTGCGGCCCTCCGTCACAGCGTCAGAGCACACAGTGATGAGGTAAGGGCCGGCCGGCAAGTTGAAACTGTACGACACGGCAGCAGGCTGAAACTCGCGCACAAGGCGACCCGTGGGGTCGAACACAAGCACCGCACGCAAGCAATCGTCGGGCGCGGTGGTGGCAGTGACCATGCCCCCCTGTGAGGCCCAACAGCGCAAGGCCGTTTGCACGGGTTGGGGCGCAATGGCTTGCGATGTGAGCGCGTAGCGGCCCGCCGCATTGGGCGTGAGTGTTACAGCCGTGCTGTCGGTGAGCAGCGTGTAATGCTTGGTGTGCGCATCGTACAAGTAGAGCGGTTTGCGCAGCTGGTCGGTGCCAGCTATGCGCAGCGTGACAGCACCGGTGGCAGGGGCCACAATGCCCAGCGGCACATTGCACAGGTCGGGCACATGGTTGATGGCAGCCGCCAACTGGCCCGCCATGGTGTAAAGCGTGAGGGCAGAGCCCGTGGTGTTGGAGTCGAACATGGCCTCAACGTCCTCACCCTCCTTAAAGTCGGCCGCGGCCCCTTTGTCCGCCACAATGCTTGCGCTGGTGGTGTGGCTGCCGCTGGTGAGCGTAAGGCGCAGCGTGGCCTCGGCCGACTGCTTCACGGCCGAGGTGAAGGGCACCGTCATGATGGGCAGAAACTCAATGTTTTGCAGCAAGGTGCCGCTCACAGGTTTGACAAAGAAAGCCGTCATGGGCGCCACCACATTGTCGGCACTGGCATCAAAGGCACACATCTGCCCGTTCTGCATGGTCCAGTATTTGGGGTAAAGCTGCGTGTTCTGGTCGAAGAAACGCTTCATGTAGAGCGACGACATGTAAGGGTTGCCCACAAGGTAGTAGCCATTGTCCTGGTGCTCGTTAGCCTCGTCGATGCTAATGACGAGGCGTCCGGTGAGCTTTTGCGGGTCGCCCACTGCGGGGTCGGAGGTGGCCAGTTGGCCTTGGCCGGTGCGTGCAGGCAGCGGCACCGTTTGGCGCTTGGTGCCATCGGCGCGGTAGTAGGCATACTGCGTGTCGGCCTTTGGCAGGCGCACCAGGGTGGGCTGGCCCGTGAGCGGCTTGTCCTCGCTCAGCAGGGCCGCGCCGCGGCCGGGGGCATAGGGCACCTTCACATCGTTGTAGCGGCTGCTCCACTGCTGCATTACGGCCAGGGTGTCGGTGCCACTGAACGAGTCGTAGTCGATGTAAGCATCGTAGTCGTTGCGCAGGGCGTCGTCGGTGTCGGTAATGACCATTGACTTCGCCTTGTCCCAGCTGCGCTGGTAGATGGGGTAGCCCGCGCGGCTGTTTACGGCGTCATTGTAGGTGATGGGCTTGAAAGCCTCGGTAAGCTGGCGGCCAGTGGCCTGCGGCACATAAAAGTCGCCAGCGTAAACCGACTTGAGCGGCGAGCTCCACATGGTCCACTCGCCCGGCTGCATCTCAACGTCCACCCACGCCTGGTTATACTGCAAGTATTGCTGGTAGCGCAGTTCGGCACGCGGCTTGAAGTACACCTGGTCGCACGTGTTGGCATAGAAGCGCACACAGTCGTAATAGGTGCCAGTGGCCGATGTGACGGGCTTGTCGTTAAGCACCATGTAGTAGGCTATGTTGGTGGTGGCCGGCGCATTCACAGCGTTGTCAAGGTAGGTGAGCAGCGAGTCGCGTGTGGCCACGGAGTAAGTGCCAAGGAAGGGAGGCTCCCCACCAGTTGGCACAATCACCTTGGTGGTGCGCAGCGGAATGAAAGCGTGCGGTGTGCTGCCGGCATCGCTGCCCGCAGTTTGCTGCAGCCCCGGAATGTCAGTGCCATAATCCTTGTAGGTGGTGCTGTACAGTTCGGCCTTGCTGGCGCGTCGCCAGTTGGCATCGTTGTTCCAGTTGTCGTTGTTGGCCAGTTGGTCGGTCCACGTCACATACTCGGGTATGACCTGCAGCGTGATGTAGGTAGTGCCCTTGCAGGTGTTGGCCGAGCCGGGGTTCTGTGTGACATCGTAGTATTGCATTTCGAGCGTGTAGTCGTAGCCCTCGTGCAGTTCGATGCCCGCAGCCTTGGCCGGTGCCAGATTGAACGACAGGTTGCGTGTGGTGGGCTGTATGGTGGGGTTTTGCACAGTGCCAAAGCTCTTGCCAATGTTGGCCGTGTTGAGCGGGTCGTTGGTGGCGCTCAGTATGAGCTGTGCCGGAGCTGTGCCGGCATTGTATGTGTCAAGTTTCAGGTTGTGCAGTTTGGTGCTGATGGGGCGTTGCGCGTCGGCATAGCTGTGTATGGGCACACGCAGGTAGTTGCCAGCCGTCTCGAGGGCGGCCACTTGGTTGAGGTCGAGGCGCAGGTAGCGCGCGGTGTGTGCCCATTCGTCGGGATAGGTGACCGAGGGGAAGCCCAGGTTGAGCACAGGCCCGTCGTGGGTGAGTGTGGCCGAGGTTTCGAGCGGATAGCCGCAAATGGTGAAGTGTTGTACCGGCATGGTGCGCGTGTCGGTGTATTGTCCGGCCAGTGGAATGAGCGTAATCTTGACAACGCGGTCGCCGTCGGCAGGCAGGTCGAAGGGTGCCTTGAAGGTGTTGCTTGCCAGCAGATAGAGCTTTTGCTCATACTCATTGATGCTGTTGCTTGGCACGTCCTGCACATATTGGTGCAACAGCGTGGAGTCGGCCTTGGTGTAGCAGCCCTTGGTGGGCTGCAGGGTGGTGGAATCGGGGTATTCGGCCCGGAAGTTGACAAGGGCGGTGTTGAGACCGCTCACCGCTTGGAAATCGGCTGCCGAGCCGCTGAACCAGTCGAAGGGCCAGCGGCTCACCTCAATGCGTCCGCCGTTTACACCGTCGGGCAGCGACAGGCGGCCCTTCATCTGCACCGTGACCGTGGTGGCGCCACACTCGGCCGAGAAGGTGGTGTTGACCGAGCCATTCTCGTCGGTCACTACGGCATCTTGCTGCACATAGTCCTGCGGTTCGCTGTAGATGGAGCACGTGGCGTTGGGGGTGCCCCATGACGATGGTTCGTACACCTCCACCCCGTTGACAATGCGGCGCCGCGGCGTGGCTATCGACACATAGTACTGCTTGTGGGGGTCGAGCTTGAAAAAGCGGTCGGCCAGCATGAGGTGGTAGTATTCGTTGGCATCTACGTACAGGTTGCGGCGGTTAAGGGTGTCGGTGCTGTGCACCACAATGGCGCCGTAGTCGTGTGTGTGGCCGGCATTGTAGGTAGAGTCGCCATACGCCGTGTTGACCGGTAGCCCCGTATCGGCATGCACCAGCCGCCAAAAGAGCGGGCGTGTGATGTCGGTGGTGACGTCGGTATAGTTGGGCAGTTCGAGAGCGTCCTTCACTTGGCCGTACACCATGGTGAGTCTGAGCTTGGCGCCATTCTCGCGGTTTTTGCAGATGTCGGCATCGTCGCTTTGCTGCAGCACCTCAATCTTCGGGTTCTTAACGTAGATGCGTATGTCGTCAATGGCAAAGTCGTTGCCTTGAGTGCTGGCACCTTGATTGTCGATGGTGATGATGAAGTGTGAATACTTTTCGGGGTGTGTGCCAGAGGCCAGTATCGAGGAGGCAAATATCTGATACCATTGTGCCTCGGCAGTGGCATTAACCGATTTGAAGTCGCCCGAGGCGAAGGATTGAATGAGTTGGCGCTCGGTTTGACCGGTTGATTGGTTAACGCCTTCGCCGTATATTTTGAAAGTGAGCTGTGGGTATGAATTATCTTTGTTACTGACATTAGTCACATTGGCTACGGCAATGGTGGCCACCACGGTAGACCCCTCGCAAAGGTTGGCATCAAAGTCTGCGGAGATGACAGGTCGGGCCTCGTCAGAAGCGTCAACGTAGGCAAAGTAGCCATATTTTGTATGCCCCGACTTGTAATAGGTTGCATCGTAGAGCGTTTTTGGGGTATACCAATAATAGCCACTCGTAGTATTGTTTTGCGAAGCGGGGTTATCGTTAATCGATTTGAGTATGGCATAGTCGCTGTGTAGTGGGGTGATGTAATATCGACCGGCACCGAATGTGTGGCGGTAGTAGCTGTAGTCGCGCAGCCCTGGGTAGGTGAAACTGTAGTTTGAACGAGTCCATTCAACGGGCTTGTCCCATTGGTTGTTATAGGCATCGCCTTTCGTAAAGGCTTGCTTGGGCTTGTTGAAGTTCATGCCCTCTTCATCGTCGAAGGATATTTCGGCTACCTTAGTGTACTTGGCTTCGAGCAAGGAGTCGGTTCGGTTGTAGTCAAGATTGTTGAGGTCTTGTGGAGCCGATTCAGCACGGAAGTAGCAGGTGTAACGTGCCACAGGTGTGGAGTGCTTGGTGGTGGCAGTGTGCTCGCTGTAGTCGTTGACATAGGCCAACACATAATAGGGCTGCCCTATGGCCATGCTGTTGATGGTGTGCACGTCTGATGAGGGCTGGCCAAGACCGTCGCTCACGGGCCTGTATTCGCCTTTGAACGATTCTATGTTGATATTGATGTCATATCGGTTTTGGGGCATGGCCTCGGTTCCTCCGGCATCTTTCAGTATGTGGTAGTAGTATTTAGTGCCGATACGTTTGATGACCGTCCATGTTACCGTTTTGCCCTGGCATAGCGTGGTGCCGAAGTGGCTCTCCTGTGCCGGGGCAGCAAAGTCGGTGTTGGTGTAGGGGTAGAAGTAGTACATGCCCAGGTCGCTGATGGCCATGCGCAGGGTGATGTTGCCCTTGTAGCCATTGTACATGCCGAGCGTTATGTGGCCGTTGTCCTCGTAGGAATTGCCAGACATGAGGGCTTTCTTGATGTTGTCGGCAATATCGGTGGCTGGGCGCACATTAAAGATGTAGCGCATGGACAGTGTAGGTTCGCACAAGATGTCGTCGGTGGGGCTTTGATTGTCGACATAGCGGCTTACGTCGCAGGCTATGTCGGAGCCGGTCCAACCAGCATCGGCTGCAGGCGTGTTGAACCACACTGCCGACACGTTATTGTCGTTAGGCATTTCAGTATCCATCTTGTAGCAGAACAGACCGAAATCGGAATCGCTATTGTTGATATTGAAAAGCATGTTGCCTGTGTTGGCATCGGTTGACAGGTAAGCACTCCCCCTGTCGGTGTCGTTGTCGTACCAGCGCCAGTAGGCATTGGGCTCTTGCTCGTTGCCGTTTGTGTCATGCTTAAAAACCGGCACAAAGAGTTTGCATTTCTCGCCGGGCTTAACGTAGTATTGGTAGGTCCATTGCGCCACTTGTTGGCGGCCGTCTTTCAGTCCTTCGGGGGCATAGTTGTAGGCATAGCCCGAGGAGTGCTTGAAATCGACAGGGTTGTAATGGGTAAAGGTATATTCTGTCACCGAGGTCCATGCCTCGGGGTCTTGTGCCACAAAGTAGTTGGGGTATTTCTCGTTGACGTTCTTGCTATTACCAAATACCAGGCCGTTGACATTGTTGCTATAGAGACATACCACTTTGATGTCGCTGAACGTTTTGCCTGCTGGCAGGGTGATGCGCATGTCGGGAGGGAACCTGACGGCGTCCCAACGTGAGTAGACAGTCATGCCCTGTGGCGTTTTGTAATATGCTCCTTCCGTAGGCCAAGCATCGACTTTGACAGGTGCCATGTAGTCTTGGCTGTTTTCAATCATCTGTCCTGTGGCGCGGTCTACCAAGTACCAGCGTGAGAATTGCCCGTCGTCCTTATTTACGGCAGGCAACTCAAAACTTGTCGTATTCTTTTTGTAGTTGAAATTGACTTGGTTAGCCGTTAAGTGCGAGGCATCGGTTGTAATATAGCAGGCTCGGGCATTCGTCTGGTCCACCAGTCTGAAACTGTACTTGAGCTGGAACTTGGCGGGCTCGGCCGTTACGGCACCGTTGGCAGTGGTGAGGGGGTTGGTGTTGTCAATTTTGGCAATGAGCGCCACCACCTTCTGGCCCACAGTGCCGGCATTCCTGTAGTTGAGGTCGAGAATGGCGGCGCTGTTGGCAGAGGCAAAAGGCGTGGTGCTGAGCGTGCTGCACCAATAAAGGCACTGCGTGTCGACTATGTGCCCCTTGGCGGTGGTGGCGGGGGTGAGTTTGCCGTCGATGTTGGCCAGGGTGCCGTCGGCATTTTCGATGTACCAACGTATGTAGAGCGACTGTCCTGAGGCGTTCTCTGTCAGTCCTAAATCGGCCAGTATATTGGTATAGTATTTGCTGAGTTTGATGGCCGTCACGTCAGTCTTGGTTTCGGCTATAGAGCCAGATGCCACATTGTTGAGGTAGGCATGCGCCACGTCGGCATCGGCCACGGCCGTCACGCCCAAGGCGCGGGCTGTGGCGGTGTGGAATAATAACAACAATAGTAATGACAGACGTATGGTGAGATGCTTTGTCATAATGGTTTATACAATGATTGTTATGGACGCACGATGCGCACACGGCACACAAGGGTGCGTCCCGTGGCGTTGTGGGTGAGGTAAAGTGTGTGGTAGGCCTGGCCGGTGGCGGTGCCAAAGGTGCCGGTGATGTAGCTGCCACGGGCGAACCATGCGGGGGTTGTGGCATAGAAGCCGGTTGGCGGTGCGGCAGGGTAGGTGTCGGTGCTGAAGCGGCTGAATGTCCAGTCGGCATCGGCCACGGCCGCACCATTGTCAAAACGTGTGACTTTGGGGGTGAGGCGGAACTCACCGCCGGCGTTGAAGGTGCAGGTGAATGTGCCGTCGGCCTCCTTGACCGAGCAGGGCAGCACGCCAATGGCGGGAAAGTCGAGCGGTATGAGGTCGAGCTTGATGTTTTGCAGGGTGATGGGTATGATGCGCCAGTCGTTGCGGGCAATGAAGTGCCAGTTGCCATTGTCGTTGCTCACCACGCTGTAACGTTGCTGTGTGGTGGTGCCGTCGGCCATGGTGAGCCTCACGGTGAGCATGAATTGGCCAAAGGGGTTGGCGGGGGTGGTGCACTCGTTTACGTAAAGTGTTTTCCCGATGCTTGCGTCGTTGGCCACGGTTTGGTTCAGCGCCAGAGTGTATACCTGCTGTGGCTGTGTGCCGTTGAGGCGCGGCTGTTGCACCACTTGCGTGTTGGCATCGGTGGGTGTGGCCGAGGGGAACAGCATGACGTTTTGCACGCCGCCGTCGGTCGGATTGGCGCTGAGGCGGTCGATGCTGATGGTGTTGGGGGTGATTTTGTCGCCGGTTTTGTTGGTAATGTTGAACTGCAGTTTGGCCAGCATGCGCACCACGTAGAGTGTCTTGGTTGTTTCGTTATCCTTGTTGGTAAGGCTCATGTGGCAAATGCCTGTCATGGGTATGCCTTGTGCGCGGCCCGTGGTGGCATCTTTGGCTTTGGGGTCGAAGTCGTTGCCGTCGATGTGCCAGGTGGCCGAGGCTATGTCGGGCATGGTGCCGCCCTTGGCAAATGTGTGCCCGGTGCCCTGCTCGAGTTGCGCCAGGGATATGTTGGCAAAGGAGTAGAATGTCTTGTTTGAGGCGGTGGTTTGCAGATTGGTGGCCACATTGTCGGTCTCAACGTTATTGGGGCTGGTGGCGGGTGTGAACACCTGTTCGATGGTGTGGTCGGCGTCGTTGACCATGATGACCACCCAATTCTCGATGAGTTCGTCGCCCTGCTCGTAGTTCCAGCCTAATGTGGGTGAGGCGCTGGCCTTGCTTTGGGCGTCTTTGCTTTGTGTGTCTTTGCTTTGGGCGTCTTTGCTTTGTGTGGCAATGCGCAGAGACAGCTTGATGGGTGTGCCGTCGGTAGCAGGGGGCGCTATGGGGTCGCTGCTGCAGGCCGCCAGTATGATTGACAATAATAGTATGCTGAGCAGGTGTTTCATTGGGCTTTACTTATGAGTTGGTTGACGGGTTGACGAGTTAACGGGTAAGTTAGTCTTGGCTTTACATAATAACATCGCCGTGTTCGTAGCGTTGCCAGGGCACCACACGTATTTGCAGCGTGATGTTGAAGTTGTCGGGGGTGCGTGTAATGCTCTTGATGCGCACGCGGTAGATGTTGTTGCGCACGATGCCGTAGGCCAGGGGCAGGGCCAGGTTGGGCTTGGACGCCGTGTCTGAAGAACGGTGGCGAATGTCAAAGTCGTAGGCGCGGTCGTAAGCCTTGCTCTCCTCGCCGTTAGGCAAGTAGGTGCCGAAGAAGCGCAGCCCCGTGGCGTAGGTCCTGACATCGTTGCTTTGCTGCAAGGCCACGCTGAGCGTGTTCTCGGCGGTATAGGCCACTATGTAGTAGGGGTCGGCAGGATCGTCGGGATTGGCGTGGTTGCCCTGCCGCACTGGGTATATGGTGCGCAGCTGGACGCCGTTCTGCGGCAAGGCGTTGTAGCGGTTCAGCGCTACGTAGAAAGCGTTGTAGGCGTCGGCCGTGGTGGCCGGGTTGCCCTTGTGCAGTGTGAGCGGGTCGGCCACATAGCGTGGAGTGCCGCTCTCGGTGCTCTCGCCGCCAAGGTAGATGACACTGTCCTTGGGTGCTTGTGTGGTGGCGTCGGCATCCATGCTCTGCTCGAACAAGGTGCTTTGCTGCGTGATGTTGTAGGGCTCTACAAACTTGAGGCGGAACTTGCTGCTGGTGGCAGAGCCGTCGGCATCGGTAACGGGATATTCGTAGTAGATGGTGCCGTCGGCCGCCGTCTTAAGATAGGCCGCATCGGGCACAAAATCAATGCGGGCGGCCAGGCGATCGAGGTCGATGGGCTGGCCGCTGGTGGTGGTAAAGGCGTCGTTGGCCGTGCCGGCATGGGTGCTGCCCGTGCCCACTATTATTTGCGCGTTGGCGGCCGATGTCATGACAAAGTCCGATTGGCGTTCGGGCCAGGCGGTGCTTTGGTCGGCATATGTGCCATTGTATATTTGTGTGCGCACATCGGCCAGAGTGTGGCCATCGAGCGCGGCATAGTTGGCATTGGCCACCACCAGCACGTTGTATGTGCCATACTCCATGTTGGCAGGCAACAGCCGGCTGCCGGTGGTGTAGGTGGTGGCGCCGAGCGGCTGCACGTCCCAGCAAAAGGCTCGCACGGTCACCTTGTCGGCATTGGCCGCATTGATGCCGCCTTCAGCCCCCTTGAAGAGTATGATGGTGATTTGGCTGATGCTGTTTTCGCGTGGCAGCCCCTCTTCGGCAGCAGTGGCGCGCTGCTTGCGTCCTGACGCCACTTGCACTTGCATACGCACATAGGTGTTGGGCCCCACCACCGGGGTGGCGGGCCCGGCAGTGTCGTCGTGGCAGGCCGACAGGAGCAGCCAGGCGGTGCAGAGCAATGTGAGGTGATATGTCAGTAATCGCAGTTTCATTTGTCAGGTGTAATGATGTGGGTAGTAGAGGGAGACTAAATGTCCTCGTTCTGAATGCGCACAGCCCATGAGAGGACACCAATTTCGATGCTTGCATAGCTCCAGCTGCCGCCCTTGAGGTAGAACGACAGACGGTAGTCGTAGCCGCGGTCGAGGAACTCCTGTGCCGTGTAGTTACGTTCGGCCGACGAGCGCAGGCGTTGCAGAAAGTCGGCCAGGTCGATGCGCACCACGTTTTGCTGCGTCCTTTTGTTGTAAATGACGAGCTGCGCGTTGTGTGCGGCGTCGGCACCGCTGTGGTAAATGATGCGCGAGGTCATGAAATCGGCGTGTGCCATGCGGCCGGGAGCTTGCGCATTGTTAGTGTTTGGGTTGGTAGTGGCGGAGGCCGTGTTGATGGGGTCGGTGGTGTTCCACGTGGCGTATGGCGTGTAGCGGAGCGTGGTACGCTCGTCCACCGTGTTGTAGCCGTCCACCGCGGCGTTGCGGTCGGTGATGGTAAACGTAAAGTCGTTCACATCGAGGGCGGCCGGATTGTCAAGGTCGCGCAGCGTGATGTTAATCTGCTTTGTGTCGCGCACCAATGAGCAGGTGTCGGCCTGTGTGGCAAGCTTGTCGTTGTAGCTCACCGTGACGGGGCGGGCCGACTGTCCCACCCACAGCGTGTCGAGTGGCAGGGCAGCGTTGTCAACCATCATGGTGTCGGCCACCCCGCTTATAGGCTTGGCGGGCAGGGCAATGCGCAACGTTTGCAGATTGTCGCTGGCCGACTGTGGTGCCGACACCTTGAAGCGTGCGCCCGCTGTGGCCTGGCATTCGGCATAGGGCCGCTGAAAGGCTACAGCCTGATATTGGTAAGTGCCGGGAGCTATGTCGAAGTGTACGCAGAAGTCCTTGCTCTTGAGCGGCTGTGCAGCAGCGGTGTTCTGCACGGTGCGCTGTTCGAGGTAGTGGCCGTTGGCATCGAACAGATAAACGCTCACGGCCCCCACGTGGTCGGTAAACATGTCGGCGCGCTGCAGGTTGTAGTTGTATTTGAAGTGTATGTCAAGCCCTTGCGGACAGGGGGGCAGGTCTTCCTTCATGTCGGCACATGAGGCCAGACCTGCTGCGGTGGCCAGCACGATGAGGGCTTTGCTGAGTAGGTGTGTCATCTCAATTTGGTGTGGGGTGTGTATGGTATGTATGCTGTGGCCGCACGGTTGGCGGCGTGTAGTGTCGGTATTGGTGGCAGCGCATTGTGTAATGGTGTGGCTGCAAGAGGCAATATCCCGCTGTATTTTGCCATGCGCCCAGCGGCAGGGCGTGGTGTGTGATTATAGAAAAGCATTGGGGGCTCGCCATGAGCCGTGGGCTGTATGGTGAGCCCCCAATGGTAAGGTTATAAATTAGAGGTCAGCACTTTGAGAGTGCTTGCTCCATGAGAGTACGTTGATGCTTACAGAGATATAGTTCTCAAGCACATCGTCGGGGTCGTTAGTGAATGCGGGTGTGGTGGCATCGCCAAGTGTCTGAATCGTGTTCACGCTGATGTCGTACCAGTTGTTGCGCACTACGCCGTAGCGGCCAAGGAACCAGTCATTGCTGCCAGTGTGATAGATATTACTGTTGCCACCGGCTGTTACGCCCTGTCCTTCTACATTCCAAGGTGTGTCGGTGTCGCCAAAGTGCTTGATGCGCACGGCATAGTATGCCACGCCGCCTTTGTAGCGAACGATGTTGGGCAGAGCCTTATCGAAGTTGGTTGTGAAAGTTCCAGCAAATGTCTCATCGGCAGCACCGGGTGCGGTCTTGCCCTTTAAGGTGGCCTCTTTGATGGTAGTCTTACCAGCCTCATCTTCGTTGAAGGTGATGTCGAGTGAAACATTTGTGTGCGCATCAGCCCAAGTCTTTACGGTAGGCTCATTAAGCAGAATGTTCTTGAGACGTTCGGCCAAAGTGGCTTTGGTGTAAACAACCTCCTTGTTGTCGTTGACGGTGTAGAGGTCGGCGTCATAGGTGGTTGTGCCAGGTGCAGACATTTTAACTCCAAGTACCACGCGGGTAGTTTGGTCTTGATTTTGAGCCGTTACCTGGAAGGTGTTCTCGTTGCAATACTGCGGGTGCTCGTTGCCAAACTCTGTGCTGTTGCCAAACTCTGTGCTCATGCTGGCGTTGCTGGCTATTCGGTTGTAGTTGTCAGCATCGGCGGTAGTGGTTTTATATTCGGGGTCTTGGGCAAATGCCGTGCGGTAAAGCTTGTTGGCGTCAGTAGCGTTGGGGTTCACCGGTGTACTCCACACAAAGCGGAACTTGCTGGCGTCTGCAGCTGTAACCTTGTTGGAATTGATGCTGTTCCAACTCTTGTCATACTGGCGCACGATGTAGCTCTTCTTGTTGGTGTTGTCCACCGCCCAGTTGTACAACTTGTAGCTTATCTTGCTGGCAGCGTTATTCTGGTTAGCCACGAGTTCTCCAGTCTTGTTCTGTACAGTCACCTTGGCTACGGCACGCTCTACATAAATCTCGGCAGCGGGCTTCGACTTGGCCTCGGCCTCGGTAGTGTAGATGTTGCTGGTCACGTCGGCCAATGTCTTGATGGCGGCATCGGTGCCTGGGGCGGTGGCGCCGCCAGGTTGGGTGCAGAGCGGGGCATTGGTCATGAATATGCCGTTGGTAGCCACGTTAGAGGCAAAGGGTGTTGTGCCGTCGGTATTTGTGCTGGCAATGGCCTTAGAGAAGTTGGCAAAGTTTGCAGTTGTGGCGTAATCTCCAGGTGTTATATTGGCGGCAAAAGTCAGTGTGTGAGTGGTGCCATCGACGGTAAACAAACCATTGTTGTTGAGCACCACCAAAGCGTAGATGTGTTTGTTGCTGTCAGATGGCTTCTTCGTGTCGTTGGCAAAGGCAATACGCTTTGTGATCGTTACGTGGTTGGGGTCGTCTCCCACCGCCTCAAAATTGCTGCTGTTGAGTGCGTAGGCACCTTTGATCGTGGCTGCATTTTCATCGTCGCCCCCCTCAAAGAGCACGAGGTAAGCGTTCTTGATGCCGTACTCGTTGGCCAGACCATCGTTGAGATCGGCGCGGCTGCCGCGGTTGTTGTCGGTAGGCAGGTTGAGGCTCATCTTGACAAAGCCTCCCTTGCTCAAGTCGATGGGGCTTGACCCACCATTGTCTATTACATTGTCGCTGCTGCAAGCACCTAATGCAAGGGTGGCAGCGAGAGCTAAAGGTAAATAAATCTTTTTCATAAGTCTTATGTAAAGTTTATATAGAGTGCTTAATTGGCGGCTGTAATGAGCGTCAAGTTGCGTTTGGCCTCGTCGGAGCCGTTGGCGGCAGCCTGCTCAAAGAGTTGTTGAGCCTGTGCCAAATGGCCTTGAAGCAGGGCCAGCACGCCGCGGGCATTGATGGCGGCAGGCGTTTGGCCGGCACGCTTGAGGTAGCTCCCGGCGCGTGTGATGTCGGCCTGGCGCAGTGCCACGCTTGCAGCGTTGAGGTTGGCTTCGGTGTCGGCGGGATAAACGTTGGCGGCGGTTTCAATCACCTCGTTGTACTGGTCGCTGCCCGGCTCGTAAAGGGCTGCAATGCGGTACATTTTGGTGAGCGAGAGCAGCCTTGGCTCTGTGCTGATGAGGGCAGCGGCCTCGCGGTCGCTCATGGGGCGTATTTTGTACTTCACCTCATAGTCGGAGTGGCGCAGGTAGGGGTAGCAAGCGTTGAGCAGAATGCTGTAAGCCTCGGGGTGGCGCTGCTTGAGCTGGGCGTCTTTGGCGTCGGGGTCCATGTCGGCACGCACAATGCCGAGCAAAGCCTGCTTGTCGGCCATGTTGCTGCGCACGATAAAGGTGTCGAGCCCTGCCCAGTCCTCGGGGGTGAAGTCTACATGATACGTTTTGGCCGGTATGTCGTACTGGTTGCGCACATACTCCTTGAGCGTGGCAGCACGTCCCTGTGCCAGACGGGCATTGTTGGTCCACGACCCCTCGGGCGAGGCATAACCGTGAATGCTGATAGAGGTGATGCTCACGTTGGGGTTGTGGCGCACGGTGTCGATGGTGCTCATTATTTTGTGCAGCTCGGCCGCATTGTTGTGGTAGTCGGGGTGCAGTTCGGTGCGGTTGACAGGAAAGTCGAGGTAAGCCTTGCCCTGCAGCGAGAGCACGGGGTCGTCGGCACTGACGGCGGGCATTACGTTGGCCAGGGCACACTTGCGCTCCCAGTGCGGATTGATGTCGACGGGTGTGCCGGCACCGTTGCCCACCAGATTGCCGCACCCGCAGGTGTCGGTGGCAATGCGCACTGTGGCGTCGTTCATCCACGGCTCGAGGTCGATGGCCTCGCGGTAGTTGTAGCATTGGGCGGTGCCGTTGTGGCGCTGCAGCTCAATGGCGTCGGGGTAGTGCTTGTTGCCGTTGCGCAGAAATACGTAGTGCTGGCGGCGTCCGTTCACCATGATGGAGCGCAGCGTTTGTGTGTGGCCGTGATTGTCCTCAATGACGGGGGTGAACACCAGCGTTTGGTTGGAGCGTATGCGCATGCTGTCCATGGTCATGCGCCAGGTTACCACCAGCGACTCGCCGGCCGGTTTGGCCATGGGGCGTGCTGCAAGCTGGTGCATGCTGTTGCCCTGGGCACAGGCAGCCAATGGTGCGAGTGCCAGGAGCGATGTGGCTATGATGTGTTTGATTGACATAAGTTGCTGTTTGATAGTAAGGGGGGTGAGGTGGTTGTGGCAGGCGGGGCGCATTGGGCCGGGACTGCACACCAAAATGTGGCTGTGCACGCAGTGGCGTCAGCGTTTAGAACACGTACATCAGGCTGAGCGCCAGTTTGTCGGGCCCGAAATAGTGCTTGTGTCCGCTCTCCTCGGTGGTGCCGCATTCGGCGCAAGGGTAGCGTTTGTAATTGATATACTGATAGCCCACGCCGAGCGATGCCTCGAGGTTCCAGTGCCGGCCCAATATCCATTGATAGCCGTAGGTAAAGCCACCCCCGGCGTTCCAGCCCTCGTAGCGTTTGTTGCGCAGGTCGGAAGGCCAGTTGTAAAAGGGCAGTTTGAAGCGCACCTTCTGCATGTCGAACTCGCCGCCCATGGCGTGCACGCCAATAAAGTGGCCGTTAAACTTGGAGCAGGGCCACCAGCGGTACTCGCCGAGCAGTTGCCAGTGTTTCCACATCTTGTCGTTGTTCAGGGGGTGTTTCCACAAGTTGAGGCCATAGAGCACCTGCATGGTGCTTTTGCGGCCCAAGCCAAGCTCCACACCGAGGTTGGGCGTGAGGGTGGCGTCGTACAGCAAATTGGTTTTGACGGCCGCGTGTTGTGCGTTGAGGTTGAGGCAGAGAATGCTGGCCAGCATCAGTGCCCCCAAGCGTTGCAATATGCGTTGTTTGAGGTTCATACGTGTTATCCTTTGGTGGTGTTCTGCGTGCGTTTGTTCTGCGTGCGCGTTATACTTATAAAAAGGAATGCAAAATTACTAACCTGTCATGTTTTATGAATGCAACAAATGTTGCGAAATGGCGTAGATACTATGCATCATTCTGCGTGATTAGCAAAGTTTATACATTGGGGGGGTAAAATGTCAGCTCCGCCTTACAAAATATTTTAGAGCAATTTGTGAAAAAATAAGAGCGGACTTGCCGCAAACTCCGTTGTACAGAGTGTTGCAGCAAGTCCGCTTGCTATGGTGTGGTGCGCAAAGATTTAGCGCACTACTTTGCGTCCGGTGTTGGTTATGAGCACCCCCTTGGCAGCAGCGCCTGCACGGCGGCCGCTAAGGTCGTAGTAGATGGTGGGTTGCTTGGGTTGGCCACCAGTGGTGGTAAGCTGGCCCACAGCCGTGCGATAGTCTGTGGCGTCAACAGCCGCAATGCCGGCATTGACCACCTTGTTGGTGGCCACATTGATGAGCAGGGCCACCACATCGAGTTTGGTCTTGTTAAACTTTACGGGGTTCAGCTTGTCGGGCGTCACAATGGCGTCAAGCTCAAATGTGGCCGCAGCCTGGCAGGGCTTGTAAGCCTCCAGGGCATTGGGCAGTGCCACGTCGGTGCCGAGTGTGCGGGTAGTGGCAAGCACTACATCGTCGTAGTCGAGGCCGGCCACCTTGTCGGCAGTGCCAAGGAAGGGGGCAAACTCTGGCTCTGGAAATATGTCGGCGGTGGCATTGTTATAATAGTTCTCCTGCACCCAGCCATTGCCCGTGCCGCTCAGACCGTTGCCCACGAGCACAAATTCGACCTTGTAACCCGCATTGCTCATGGCGCGTGTTGAGGTGATGCCGGCTTGGGCAGTCACCTCCTTGCCGTCGGCCGAGAGTTTGGCTTCGACAGCCACGTCGACGGGCACATACTGGTTGGCATAGGACAGCCACTCCCGTTCAATGTATAATGGGTGGGCGCCTTTTGAGTCGGAGCCGAAATAGGGGTCGGTGGTGCCGTGACGCTCAATCGAGGCTATGGGGTAGCCGGTTACTGAAAGCGGAAACTGCTCTTGCGTCATGACCATCATGCTGTCGTTGAAGTGGTAGGCCAGTCCTACAAAGCGGTCGGGGTGCAGGCGCTTCATGGCCTTCATGGCAACGTAGCCGCGCGGGCAGTTGCCGCACCAGGTGCCTGTAAACTCCTCGATGACGGGACGGTGTGTAGGTATGAAAGCGCGTGCGTCCACCTCGAAGGCGGTGGGTGCTGCTGTGCTCGAGTTGGGCTGCCCGTTCACCTTGCTGATGCTGATGGTGGCGGGGTAAGTGCCGTCGGCCCCGATGGCGGGCAGGCTGACGGCCACTTGGGTGCTCTTGCCAAATTCGCCCGGCAACTGCTGTTCGGCAGGCAGGTCGCAGTGTTGAGTGAGCGGTGTGCCGTTGACGGTGTAGTCGATGTCGAAGGACTGCACGCCATTGGCGCCGTAGTTGGCCACTGTGACGTTGGTGGTGGCCGTTTGCCCCGTGATGGTGTAGATGGTGGCAGGCAGGCTGACCGAAGCGCTGTTGGCTGCCACGCCGTCGATGCGTACTTTCATGGCCAAATTGGCTACGTTGGACTGGTCAACCCATTTGAGGTACTTCTTGGTAGAATGTATCATAAATCCGCCCTCGTTCTGGCTTTCGCACACAATCAGCGGGTTGGCCGCATTTTGGTCGGTGCCAACGGCATTGATGGTGAAGGTGTAGCCCACGTATACGCCCCCCTCGGTGATGGTGTATGGCTGGTCGAGGGGTATGTAGGTGCTGCTGAAGGCCAATGCGGTGTCGGCGGGTTGTGTGCAGATGTCGGGCACATTCTGCTTTTTGCCGTCGATGGATTGGAGCGTGAGTTTCTTTGACAGCCACACTTTAAGGTTGCTGACAGCCGTGGTGTGTGGTATGCTGATAATCACCCCCTTGATGGTGGTGCCCGTGAGAGCCGGCTGATTGATGTGTATGGCCACGTCGTAGGTCTCCTTTTTGCCCGACCCGGTTTGTGCCAGGTCGGTGGTGCCGTCGTAGTAACTGTAGTCCATGGTGGTAGTTTGTGCCACAGCCACGGGGCCTGTGCAAAGGACCATGAGCAGAACGGCAAGACAGGTGTGTAATAGTTTCATGTGTGTGTGATGGGATTAAAGGGTGGGGCCGGTGTGTGATGCTTAGAATTTAGAAATCAAGAACATCAGCACCACTCATTAAGAGATTTAAGAAGTCCGGGAACCGGCATAAGGCTCCCGGACTTATCAATATGTATGTGTCATAATTCAGACGTGCGGCTTACTTGAACAAGCGCTTGCTTGTAGTGATGGTACCGTCGGCCAGGCGTGTGGTCTGAATGAACAAGCCCTTGCCAGGACGGCTCACACGGCGACCGCTGAGGTCGGTGTAGGTGACACCAGCCACCTTGCCGGTTTGAGCCACATTGCTCACAGCCGAGGGGTCCTCGTCGGTGGCGCTTATGTAGGTGATGGCCGACTTGCGCACTTCGCCACCACCCTTGTAAATCATTTGTACACCGATGCGGTCGATGCCCGTGACAAAGGTGTAAACCTGCCACATGCCGGCATAATTGACAAAGTCGAGCATGTCGCTGTAGGTGAAGGGTATTTCGGTGGTTTCGTAAGGGAACAATGTATAGTCATCGGGGTCGATGGTCAGAACGTCGTCGTCGAGGTAGATGCTGTAGTAGAGTTTGTTGGCATCGAGAATGTAGCCGTCGGCGTCGAACTCGCTGGGTGCGAAGGCCAGCAGACCGTAGCCGTACTCCTCGCTGAAGGGCATGTACGACATGGTGCTTGCGTCTACGGCAAGCGGTGTGGCGGCCTTTTCGGTCCATGGCTCAATGGTGGCGCCGTCGTAGGTGAACACCTGGTTGAACATTTTGTAACCCTGGTTGGCCACAAAGGTGCTGTCGGTGCTGAGTGTGCCCTTGTCGGCATCGTAGTCAAATGTGATGGCATCGGCCAGTGTGAGGCTCTCTATTGAATCCCCAATCTCGCTGTCCCACACCATGTTGTGCGACACGGGTTCGAAAAAGGCGTAGCTTGCTGTCACAGAGTCGAGGCCCATGTACTGGTGGCCGCTGAATGTGGCCTTGTTGCCACTGATGGTGCCCTTGGCCCAGCCTGAGGGAATGTTTTCGTTGAGCCCGGCAATGTAGATGTCGTTGCCCTCGCGCACCACCTTCTTTACGCGGCCGTACCTCTGTCCTGAGTCGTAGTAGGTGATGCTCATCTGGGTGGCTTTTGTCTCGTCCTTGGGTGCAACGGGCTGTTGGTCGAACACAGTGTACTGCTGTATGTAGTCGCCATAGCCATACCATTCGCCCGCCTCGGTACACATGCCGAGCAGCTTGCTGTCCTGTGTGGTGTTGACAAGTACGATGCTGTCGTTGCGCCACACGTATTTCACGGTCTGGCTCGTAGAGTCGGGCTTGAAGGTGGTGTAGGTTTCGCCGTCCTGTTCAACCTTGACGGGCACGAGTTTGTAAAGCCAGGCGTCGTTGCTCATGCCGTCGTACTCCTCGTGTACAAACTGCTGCGGCAGTTTTACCTCGATGGTGTCGCCAGTGGTGCGCTCGCCCTTAATCCATGCGGTAGAATAGTAGGCACCGATGGGGTTGTTGATGTAGATGGTCTTGTTGTCGGGAGCCTCGACTATTTTGCCCCAAATACCGTCGAACGGCAGTTGGGCCTCATAGCCCATCATGTTGACAAAGCTCTCGCCCGAAAAGTAGAAGTTGGCGTGGAGCTTGCCTTCGGGCTGGGCATCGATGATGGGGGCTGTGGTAGTGGTGCCGGTAGTGGAGGCTATGTTGAAGCGCTTGCCCGATGCGGCAGTGCTGCCCAGCTTGACGGCCGGCCGGAAGTTGGACTTTTTGGCCAAAGCTATGGCTTGCTTGTTAGGGGTAAGGCGCACATTGCGCGTGGCGGCGGTTTGTGCGGTAGCAGCCGAACTTGCTATAAGGGCTGCTGCAAAAGCTGTGTAGAGATGTCTCATAAGCTGTGTTATTTTGGTAGTTGTAAGGAGTTCTTAATTGTTGTATTGTATTTATAACGAAAGCAAAGGTAGTACGTTAATAGATAATATGCAAGTATTTTGCACGATTATTTTGCAAAATGTAATTATTTCGGCGTTTTGCAGTGCTTGTGGTAAGCAATGCATCTGATTGTACCCTGGCCGCGAATGCCTGTGTCGCGGCTTGCACACTTTTGGTGTTGGGTGTGGCTTTTACGTGTTGCGTGAGGTGGCCTTTTGGGTCCGGTGGAAGTGATTTGTCTGTTACGGGAGAGCGTTTTCCTTGTTACGGGGGAGCGTTTTTCCTGTTACGGGAGAGCGTTCTTCTTGTTACGGGAGGCAGACTTTTCTGTTGGACGAATAGATTTTTCTACCTCCCGTAAGTGTTTTTCAGCTTTTGCGCAAGTGCATTTAAGTCCTCTCACAAGTGTTTTTATGTATTCTTGCAGGTGGTTTTATGTATTCTCACAGGTGTTTTATGTATTCTTGCAAGTGCATTTAAGTCCTCTCACAAGTGTTTTTCTGTGCTCCTACAAGCGCATCACGTTCTTTGCATGAGCAGTTGGCGTGTATGCAAGCAGGGCTTCTCCCCCGCCCCACCCTGCCCTGTTGTGGCACCGTGTGGTGATGCTGTCAGATGCCAAAAAAAGCGGTATAGAAATCTGTAAGTCAGAATTTCTATACCGCTTATTGAAAGGTTTTGTGCTATATGTTGGTTATAGCTTGGGCGTGAGTTAGTATTCGTCCTCGTTGAAGAGGAGCATGATATATTGAGTTTCAAGAGCACTATGATGCTACATCACAATAATCTGTCAGTTTGTTTGTTGTGTGGGTTGTTGTGAGTCACGCGCTATATGGCCTTTATTTGATAAGCCATTTCATAGCCCACTCTGCTAAAGGTGACGGACAAGCAAGCATTCCACAGTTCTGCTGTAAATTGAGAAAGGAGAAACGTATGCGGTTCTTGGGCTGGTAGCGTTCGTTGTACACAACAATGCTTCTGCCGCTGACACAATTCTCGGCCTTGACTTCAACAGGAACTACCTCGTGCTCTTGCTGTAACAGAAATTCTATCTCGGCTTTTCCTTCTGAAGTCCAATAGTAAGGTATGGAACCGTATGAGGGCAACAGGCTTTGTAGTACAGCATTTTCAGCCATTGCACCTTTGAATTCGGTGTAGTTAGAAGTTGGGTCGATGACGATGCTTCCTGGTAGTCCGGCCAACTGCCGCAGTAGTCCGCAGTCGCTGGCATAAACCTTGAATATGTCAGGTTCCTCGTAGGCGCTTAAAGGCATTCCGGGTTTCGATACAGCGTTTACACGGTATATCATGCCTGCATCTTCGAGCCAGAGCAAGGCGTCTTCATAGTCGCGGCTTCTTGCCCCTTTCTTTATAATCTTATAGATGAACTTTCGATTTTCCTTGGCAAGTTGAGATGGCAGTGAGTGCCAAATGGCATGTATGCGCGGTATTTCGCGCGGCTCCGCATACTTGGCAAAATCAAGCTCATACAAGTCTAATATCCCCTGTAATATGTCGTCCACTGCTTGCATGCCTTGATTTTCAAGCATGCTTACAGCTGCTTCTGGCATTCCTCCAGACACCATATATCTGCGGTATTCAGACTTTAATTTATCAAGTATGATAAGGGGCAGTTTTTCTGGCTGATTTATCTGTTCTATGAAATTGAATGTTTGAACGTCACTTGCCCGCAAAAATTCCTTGAATGTGATAGGATACATACGTACGACCTGTACTTTTCCTACTGGTACGGTCATTCTCCTCCTTTTCACAGCAACGCCCAACAGCGAGCCTGCTGCAATAATATGCCACTCGGGGGCGTCTTCAAAAAAATACTTTAGTGAGTTGAGCGCCTCCTCGCATTCTTGTATTTCGTCGAATATGAGCAGTGTCTTGCCCGGAACAAGGGGTACTTGGCTGTAAAGGGCAAGTTCCTTTATGATGCGTGCAGGTTCCTTTGATACGGTGAAGGCTGATTGTAATTCTTTCTGACGGTCAAAATCAAATTTTGCCGTGTAGTCGAAATACTCTCTTCCAAACTCCTCCATAGCCCATGTTTTGCCTATCTGACGGGCGCCCTTCAGAAGAATTGGTTTGCGCTTTTCAGCATCTTTCCATTCTTTGAGTTTGTTTATTATGTCTCTCTTTATCCTCATATTTGCACTGATAACTTCGGATTTGTGTCAAAGATGACACTTTTTCGAACTTGTTAGGTGCGAATGTACAATATTATGATGAACGAAGCAACTTTTCGGAGTGTTTTATCATCCCTCTTTCATGAGTAGGCTTTGCATGTGCTGTGGGTGAGGCTGTCAGGTGCTAAAAAGCGGTATAGAAATCTGTATGTCAGAATTTCTATACCGCTTATTGAAAGGCTTTGTGCTATATGTTGGTTATAGCTCGGGCGTGAGTTAGTATTCGTCCTCGTTGAAGAGGAAGTCCTCCTTTGTAGGATAGTCGGGCCATACGTCCTCGATGGTTTCGTATATTTCGCCTTCGTCTTCAAGTTCCTGCAGGTTTTCTACCACCTCCATCGGTGCTCCTGAGCGCATGGCGTAGTCAATGAGTTCGTCTTTTGTTGCTGGCCAAGGTGCATCTTCAAGCTTTGAGGCCAATTCCAATGTCCAATACATAGTGTCAGTTATTTGGGTTTGAGGTTATACTTAAATGTCGGGCAGCATGGGCCGTTCCTTGGTGCAGCATGTGTGAGGTGCTGCGCAAGTTCCCAACTGCTCAGTGGTTTTTGGCGGCAAAAATACACTTTTTATTGTAATGGAGGGTATCTGTTGCCTTCTTTTTTGCCGCCAAATGCTGATTTGTGCTTTTGGCAAGGGCTTATTTCGCCATAAGCGCTTCAACCTCACCCGCTGTTATGCCAAGCGAAGCGGCGATGGTAGCCACATCTAACCCATTGTTCATCATGGCTTTAATGGCAGATTGCAGCATCTTGTTCTTTTCGTTGAGTTGGCTTTGCTGCTCATTGAGTTGGCATTTCTGCTCGTTGAGTTGGCTTTGTTGCTCGTTGAGTTGGTTTTGCTGCTCGTTGATTTGGCATTTCTGCTCGTTGATATATGCCCTTTGTTCAGCTATTTCCCTTTCGTTATTCATTATGGTAGTGTCGCGGTTCTCGATAGCTGTGAAAAATTCGTCCTCGACGTTCATGTCATGGCGCAGTTTGGCATTTGCTGCAGCAGCGGTAAGCCTTCGTACGATGTAGAGCATATCGTCATCGTTGGCATATTCCTCTTCGTTGATATTGATGATATGGTGGTTGAACTCGTTGGTCCTGTTTTGGTCGAATACGCTGAGCACCTCTTCAAGCCGGTTGTTGACATGTCCGTGCAGACGGGGTATTTGTACAATGATGCTGTTGTGTACAAGGCTCTCGACAAAGGGGTCTGGCAGGCCTTGGGTAATCTCGTGCCCGTTGTAGTCGTACGACTTGTGGTTGACGTAGAGGATAGGTTCTTCGATGTTGCCCACTTTGTGCCCCAGCAGGTAGACGGTGACCATTGGTATGGCATATCCGTGTTTGAGACGCTCCTCTTTTTGAATATTATTGGGGTCAGAATACTGTGCTCCAAGGTATTGGCGGAAACGCAGCGTCTCGGTTTTGATCCAGGTCTTTTGCAGTTCAATCAGTACCAGGTGTTCTGAGCCATCGGCCTCGCGCACCCTGGCTCCGAAGTCTATGCGGAACATGGAAATGTCGTTGCGTACATTGTTGGTGTACTCATGGCGGCGGAATTCAACGTCGAGGACCTCTTTTTTTAGCAGTGCGGAGATGAGTATCTTTGCAATGCGTTTGTCTTCGACTAAATACTTGAATATGCTGTCGTAAATGGGGTTGGCTGCGTGTACAATCATGGTAGTGTGGTTTTTGTAATTGATGGTGTGCTTTGTACTTCTCTGTGCAAAGATAGTGCAAACCGAGTGAAGATAGTCAAGCTTGCTTGAACTTTCTTGTGAGGTGCCGCCTATCTTATTCAAAGATAGTGCAAACCGAGTGAAGAAAGTCAAGCTTGCTTGAACTTTGTTGCTTTTCAGAGTGCTAAGGCGTACTTATTTGTTTGATATAAAAAGTCAAGAGGCAAGAAAGCCGTTGGCCTTCCTGCCTCTTGGTTTCAGTAGGATAATGGGTTGTCAGTCCTTGATGTATTCGCTCCAGTCAACCAGGCGCATGTCACCCTTGCGGCGGTAGGTGTCGTGCATGGCAAAGGCCGCCGATAAGATGTGGTGCGTGTGTCCGCCGTAGGCACCGGCCAGACGCATATATTCGCGCAGAATGGGACGGTAGTCGGGATGGGCAATGGCTATGAGAGCCTCGGCCTTTTCGAGGGCAGACTTATTGCGGAGGTCGGCCACGCCATATTCGGTTACGATGGCATCGACGTAGTGTTCAGTGTGGTCGACGTGTGAGCAGAATGGCACAATGCTGCTTATGCGGCCCTCCTTGGCGGTTGAACCACAGGTAAACGTGGCCAGCATGGCGTTGCAGGTAAAGTCGCACGACCCCCCCACCCCGTTCATCATGCGTGTGCCGCATACTTTGGTGGAGTTGACGTGACCGTAGATGTCTACCTCGATGGCTGTGTTGAGCGAGCACACGCCAAGGCGGGCAATGATTTCGGGGCAGTTTGATATTTCGGAGGGGCGCAGCAGCAGACGTCCGCGGTAGTCGTTCATGTTGCGGTAAAGGTCCTGCAGATGCTCCGGGCTCAGTGTGAGTGCACCGGTTGAGGCGGCCATTACCCTACCCTCGCGTATGAGGCGCATGGGCTCCTCTTGCAATACCTCGGTGTAGATGGAGAAGTTGGGCACCTCCTTCGACTCGCCCAGGGCACCTATCACGGCATTGGCTCCGCTGCCCACACCGCTTTGCAGTATAAGCTTGTTGCGGAAGATGAAGCCCTGTTCCATGTTCCACACCAAGAAGTCGGCCGTGTGCTGGCCAATGGCACGTGTCACCTCGTTGGCAGGGTTCATGGCGCGTGCCTCGTCGGGCAGATGGGTCATGACAATGCCGCGCACGTGGTCGGGCTCCACCTCGATGTATGGCAGTCCGATAATCTCGATAGGCTGCGTGATGCGTATCGGGGCACGGAACCAGGGGTCCTCAATCTCGTAGATGTCGTGCATGCCTATTACCTTGGTGCTGTGCCAGGTGTTTAGTTCAATGAACACACCCTTTTCGGCCAAACGACAGATGGTGGGCGCAATGCCTATGCCCGCAGTGAGGTAAATGCGCAGTTTGCCCCGCACCTCCTGCACATCGCAGGCTTCGATAATGCCCCATGTGATGCGCCCCGTGAGCCCTTGGCGCAGGTGTGAGGCATTGTCTGACAGGTTGAGGTCGGTGTAGCGCACATGTCCCGTGTTGTAAGCCTTGCGCATTTCGGGGTTGACGCTGAAGGGCAAACGACGGTCGACGGCATCGGCTGCGGCCAGCTCGCCGTCGCAGCTGGCACCGATTGAGGCCCCCGTCACCACATTCACCTTGAAGGCGCGCCCTGCCTCATGCTCTTTACGGGCACGGGCTGCAAGGGCTGGTGTTATTACTTTGGGCGAGCCAGCCGGACCAAAGCCGCCCACGGCCAAAAGGTCGCCGTTTTGTATCATCGATGCCGCCTCGGCGGCAGTAATCTCGGGTATTGTCATGTTGCTAAGTGGTGTGTTTTGCTTGCAAATATACAAATAAATGCTGCATACACGTGGCGTGTATGCAGCATTTTGCGTATTTGTGCATAAATATTTAGCGGCGCATGCGCTTTGTCTCCTGTGCCGCAGCCTTGGGTTTGTGCGTGGCGTGTTACTTGTTCTCCTCGAGTTTGGTTTGAAAGGCGAGGGCATACATGCGCACTTGCTTTATCATGGCGAGCAAGCCATTTGAGCGGGTGGGAGAGAGGTGCTCGGTAAGGCCAATCTTGTCTATAAAGTAAAGCTTGGCGTCGAGAATGTCCTTGGGCGTTTGGTGGTTGACCACGCGGATAACGAGCGACACGATGCCCTTTACAATCAGTGCGTCGCTTTCGGCCCGGAAGTCGAGGCGTCCGTCGTGCTCCTCGCATGCTATCCATACGCGGCTCTGACAGCCGTCAATCAGGTTCTGGTCCGTTTTGTCAGAGTCGGGTAGGGGAGCCTGCTCCTCGCCCAGGTCAATGAGCAGTTGGTAGCGGTCCATCCAGTCATCGAGCTCGCAGAACTCTTCAATAATCTCGTCTTGTATCTCGTTAATAGTCACGGCAGTTAGTGTGTTAAGTGTTATGCTTTGTATTATTGTTCGGAGATGAATTGCAGCAGCGTTTGTCCCACGCCGCGCAGAGTTTCCTTCGATATGTTTTGTGGTGTGTCGCTGGTGGTGTGCCAGGTAGTGCCAAAGGAGTGCTCTCCCTCAATAAATGGAATGATGTCGATGGTGGGTATGCCAGCAGTCTCGTTCATGGGCACGTGGTCATCCTGTGCATAGCCGCCCTCAATGGTCTGGAACAGGTGGTCGGCCTTGGCGCGTGTGGCAGCGTCCCACACCTTCACCATTACGTCGCGTGCATAGCGCATGCTTATGCCCTCGTAGGCAAATCGGGCGTCCTGTCCGCCCACCATGTCGAGCAGTATGCCGAAACGTGCCTTGTAGCCTGGTACATGCGGGTGGGCAGCCCAGTACTGTGAGCCAAGACACCAGTCGGAGCCGTCCTGTGGGGCTTGGCTTTCGGCCCAGTAGGGGGCGCCATAGTCCTCGGAGTCGAAGCAGATAAAGTCAATGCCAATGTTGGGCTTGAGCTCGCCCAGGTGGCGCGCCACTTCGAGCATTACGGCCACACCGCTTGCACCGTCGTTGGCAGCCATTACGGGCTGGTGGTGCTTGGTGGAGTCGGGGTCAGCATCGGCCCACGGACGGCTTTCCCAGTGTGTGCAGATGATGATGCGGTCGGTCAGATCGGGGCGGTAGGCCGCAATGATGTTGTTTGACTTGAGCACTTTGCCGTCCCAAGCCTTGAGGTCGGCCTTTTGCTCGGTCACATCAAGTCCTAAAGCCTTGAATTGTGCCACGATGTAGGCGGCGCAGCGGTCGTGCGCTTCGGAGTTTGGTACGCGTGCGCCGAAACTGCACTGCTTTTCGATAGAGGCAAAAGCCGAGTCGGCGTTGAAGGTTATTTGGGTCACCGCAATGGTGTCGGTGGCCGTGTCGTCGCCACTCTGCTTTTGGCTTTTGCAGCCAGCGAGGCCAGTTGTGGCTGCCAGTATGATGGCGGCCAGTGAGGCCGCAAATATCTTGTTCATGATAGCTGATACTCTGTTACTAATATGATGGTAGAGCGTAGCGCACAGCGTCATACGCAGTGTTGTGCACAGATGCTCTCAGTGTGTGGGTGGGGGGATATGCGAGAGGCGCAGGTGTCAGCACTGTGCTTTGTCCTGGCACAGCTGCATGACACGCAGCCAGTTGCCGCCCCATACCTTTTGCAAGTCGGTAGTGGTGAGCCCTTCGGCCAGCAAGCGGCGTGTAAAGTTGATGAGTTCGGAAGCGCAGGCACAGCCCGGCACTCCGCCGTCGCCGTCAAAGTCGGTGCCGATGCCCACGTGGTCAATGCCAGCCACATCAATAAAGTGCATCAAGTGGCGCACCCCGTCATCGATAGTGGCCGGTATGCCGTCGTCGTCAAGGCGCAGGAAGCCGTGGTACAGTGTGACTTGCGCCACACCGCCAGCCTTGGCCAAGGCCCGCAGTTGGTCGTCGGTCAGATTGCGCGGGTGATTGCACAGTGCGCGGCTCGAAGCATGTGAGCAAACGATAGGGGTGGTGCTGCAAGCCAGTGCATCGTAAAAAGAGCTTTCGGCCGCGTGGCTAAGGTCGACCATGATACCTGTGCGGTTCATTTCGGCCACCACCTTGCGTCCAAAGTCCGACAGACCGCCGTGTTCGTTGGTAGAGCGGCGTGCCGAGTCGCAGATGTCGTTGTCGCCGTTGTGACAGAGCGTGATGTACACCACGCCCATTTGTGCAAATCGGGCCACATTGCCGATGTCGCGTCCCAGGGCGTAGCCATTCTCAATGCCGCGCATGACGGACAGCTTGCCTTCAAGCTTGTGGCGGTACAAGTCGGCCGGTGTGCGTGCAAGTGCCACATTGGGTGCGTCTGCCACGCGTGTCTCAATCTCGTTGAGCAGTTTGACAGCCATTTGTGTGGCTTGCAGCTCCTCCTGTTCAGAGCGTCCGCCCTGCGGCAGATAAGCCACCATGGTAGTGGCATCGAGGTGTCCCTCGCGCATTTTCGGAAAGTCGACGAGCAGTTGTGGGTTGCGTCGGGTAAGTTCCACCCCTTTGTCAAAGAACATGGGCGTGTCGCAGTGCGAGTCGAGAGTGAGCACATGTTCGTGCACCCGTTTGGCAGTGGCAAATTGTGTGGCATTGGCTACAAAGTGCTCAAACAGTGGCATCATGCAGCTGTCACCTTCGGGCCAGAAGCATTCGGGGTGCCATTGCACGCCAATGATACTCTTCATGTCGGTGCTCTCGATAGCCTCAACCACCCCGTCGGCCGAGCGTGCCGTCACCCTAAAGTGGGGGCCAGGTTCGCCCACGGCTTGGTGGTGGAAGGAGTTGACGGCAAAGCGTGTGCCCAGCAGCCGTCCGACAACAGAGTCGGCCTCGGCCGTGACAAAGTGTGTGGCTACCCCGCGGTCAGCGTCTTGTGAGTGTTTGACCAGGGTAGAGTGGGGCATAGCCGTGGCAATGTCCTGCATCACAGTGCCGCCCAGTGCTGCAGCGAGCACTTGTATGCCGCGACAGATGCCCAGCATGGGCACTTGGCGGTTGTAAGCCAAGCGTGTGAGTGCCAGTTCAAAGGCATCGCGCTCGTTGTTGATGCCGTGCAGTGCCGGCACGGGGTCCTCGCCCATCAATATAGGGTTGATGTCGGCTCCGCCCGAAAGTAGCAGTCCGTCGATGCGGTCAATCAGACTGATGAGCGAGGCGTCGGGCTTGCGTCGTGGCGGAATGACCACGGGGGTGCCGCCAGCAGCCTCGATAGAGCGGAAATAACCGGGGAGCAGCTTGAGCTGCCCTTCGTTAAAGTTGCCTGTAATGCCAATAACAGGCCGGTTGGCAGGCGCCGCCAGAGCCTCGGTATTGAGTTGGTCAATGTCAATCATCATCTGCATAATGTTGTATAAGCCGCCACAAGCTGCGGTGGTGCGCTATCTTTTGCCGTGTCCAGGCCCTTTGGGAAACCACCCTTTCTCCACCCGTTGGTGTTGCTCAAATAGCTCGAGAATGGTCCATAGTGACGAAAAGCCCGTCACGCCCAATACGGCAGACCCCAGCACATTGCTTACAAACAGTGCTGCGGCAATGCAGCCTATTCCGGCTACGAGAAACACCCACCACGGCCTGGTGCCGCAGTAGTATTCGGTCTTGATAACGACGGGGTGGAACGCCCCTATAATAAGGAACGTGGCCAAACCAATGAGCGGGCCAGTAAGTGTCATGTGCGAGTGTGTGTTTTGTGTGAAAGCTTTAAGGGTGGTTCTAATAATTCTGAAATAGGGATTTGTGCACTATCGGAAGTGTATTTATGAAAGTTTGTGAGGGAGCATAGCGGGCTATGTGACCGAACAGACTTTCAAAAAGACACTTTCGAGAGCGTGCAAATCACATTTCAGAATAGTAGAACTCTAAAAACAGAATTTTTAGAACCACCCTTAAGGCGGGGCAGGGCACATCTGCTTAATATAGCAGGTGTGTACTGCCCCGCCGCCAAAGTCTGTTTTAATCCTCTTGCAGGGTAACGGGAACCGTGCGGTTGATGCTCTGCTCGAGCGAGATGAGCGTCTCTGTCGATATTACGCCGTGAATTTCCTGAATGTGGTTGTTAAGCAAGTCCATAAGGTGCTCGTTGTCGCGCGAGTAAAGCTTGACAAGCATTGTGTACGGGCCGGTGGTGAAGTGGCACTCCACAATTTCGGGAATTTTCTCCAACTGCTCGGCCACGCCCTTGTACATAGAGCCGCGTTCAAGCTTGATACCCACGTAAGTGCAAGTGCTGTAGCCAATGCTCTTGGGGCACACGGTGTAGCCCGAGCCGGTGATGACACCGGCCTCGATGAGGCGTTGCACGCGTTGGTGAATAGCTGCACGCGACACACCGCACACAGCGGCCACGTCCTTAAACGGGATACGTGCGTTAACTGTAATAATCTTCAAAATCTTGAGGTCAAGCTGGTCAACCTTTTCCATGATAAGTGTAGGTTTTTTATCTTTTAGGTGTATGTGCCTACCATTCTGCCGCACCATGTAAGCCTACAAGCAGAGGTGCTGATGTCCGAAAGGAAAGCATTATGTTATAATTCGGTAGCAAAGTTAGTGCAAGATAGGCATTAAGCAAAAATAAATAGGTTATTTTCTTTCATTTTGTAATAAAAAGAGCAAAGCAAGCACCAAACGTGAGCACAAAACGCTAACACCAAACGCTAGCACTAATGGGGGCGACGCGTCTCGCGTCGGGCACGGTCTGTTATGTTGGTGATTGTGTGCGTTGTCCATCTCACCGACGCGAGACGCGTCGCCCCCATTAGTGCTAGCGTTCAGTGTTAGCGTTTGGTGCTTGCGTTACTTGATTTTAGCCGTTTGTGGGTTGCGCAGCCCGCGTGCCCCCGTAAGGAACGCCTTGGCAGTACCAAAGTTCAGGTTCATGTCGAGTCGCACCGGCAGGTGGTTCTTGTCGTCGGTAATGTAAAAGGTAACGATATCCTTTTCCTTGCCATTCTCCTTTTCAACAAACGAGAACACGAGGCAGCGGTATTTGGTATTGCTGTTCTCCATTTTGAACGTCTTCTTGCCGCGATAGACGATGCTCTTCCACTCGCAGGTGCGTCCGTCAGCCATTAAAAAGTTGATGCGGTGTCCCACCTTCATGCCTTCGGCCGAGAACGAGCGTGCGCGCATCAGCATCGAAATCATGTCAAAGGCGCAGTATTTGCTCGAGTGACTTGAGTGGCTGGCCGGGTTGTGGTCGCGCTGATAGCGCATCTTCACGTTACATTTGCCTTTGGGGTAAGAGTACCACACCTCGTTTTTGCGGTAAGTTTTGCCCTCGAAAGCCTTTTTCACGTAATACTTCGGCACGAGGTCGAGCCCGGTGTATGCCATCAGCGTGTCGCGCATCACAAATATCTTGTCAGCCTTTTTCGAACCGCGTGTTATCAGATACGTGCGCAAGGCCGGGTGCCCCCCGTAGGTAGTCTGCGTGGTGTTCATTGAGGCCACGCCCACCTTTATCCACACAAATTTCCAGTTAAAGTACAAGTCGTAGATAAGTGTTTCGCCGCTTTTGAATGCCGTGTTGTTCGACGAGCATTGCGCGCTGGCCTGTAGTCCCGACACGACTAACAGCAGCAGTAGCATGAGTTTCTTAATCATAGTTCATAATGGTGTTTAGGTCTGGTTTGTAATGAAATAGAGTAGGGCAGGGGCTTGCTGCGGTCGTTTTACAGTCCGCACCACAGTCCGCCTGCCCGTTTGCTATAATAGCGTGGCGTCATCACCCGCCTCGCTTTTTGCGTTCGCGTTCAGCGTTAAGGTTACGAGGCGTCTTCTTGGTGTCGCCCTTCTGTTTTACCAGTTCCGCTGGCTTTTGGCGGTTCAGCGGCAGCGCATCAAGTTGCCATGTCTGCTCAATGTCCCAGTTGGCACGCACCGTAATTTTGTGCGGATAGTAGTACACCATTTCAGGCTGGCGCCCCTCGGCGTAGCACCCCGTGTCCCAACGGTTGTTGCCGTTAGCGTCAATAAAGGCCCGCACGTAGTAGTCGGTAGGTCTGGTGTAGTAAAAGTCGGCACGGCCATTCTTCACGCGCACCTGTTTGGCCACCTTGTCACCTTGCAGCAGTTGCACCACACAAGTAGAGTCGGCCCCCGCTATTGTCATGAACAGCGAGCCGTAGCTGTCGTCACCCGCCACACTGAATTTGGTGTCGAAGTTGTTGCACACCGCTCCCGACAGTCCCGTCACGGCAGTCGAGTCAATGTTGAGCAAGTACTGCTGTCCCGGCCTCCATTCGCCATACAGTGTGTACGCCAGCAGCGTGTGCGCGTCGCGCCTCAGTTTGAAAGGCACCGCCTTGTAGGTAGAGTCCACTTTAAGGTAAAGGTGAAATTTAGTGGTGTCAATCCTTGCCGCCGGCTCATCGAGGGTGATGTGCATATTCTCGTCAGGATTGATGCTGCCGCGCAGAGCCAGCTGCATCTTCAGCGGTTTGACGGGTGGTTTCTCCTGGCTGAAGTCGCCGCGTTTGTGGCGCTTTTCAAGTCCCTTCTGCCATTTTGCCAAATCCTCGGCCGCCAGTCGCTGCCGGCGTTCATACGAGAATTGCGGCACCAGACACAGCGTGTCCGTTTGCAAGTAAGGCTGCAGCGTCGAGTCGTTGGTAGCCTCGTAGGTGTAGGCCACCATGAGCGAGTCCTGCTTTACGAGCGCCGTGTCGGCCAGCCAGTAAGTGATGGTATCGTTCCCCGCCGAGCGGTCCTCCACAATGCCGTGTGCGGCATCAAAGTTAAGACCGCGCACCACCGGCACATGCGCCGAGGAAGCTGTAAAGTAAGTGCGGAAGTAAGCTGGTTCGCGCTGCGACTTGAGCAGCTGCCGTGTATTATTCTTCTCGGTAAAAGCCCTCAGCACCAAGTTGTCGGGCATAAAGTGCGTGTAGGCCACTGTCTTGATGGTGTCGATGCGTATGGTGTCGGCCCACAGCGTGTCGTGCCGCACGTCGGGAAAAGACGATGGCACCACCGTTTCGCTGCTAAAGGCCAGCATCTCGCCGCGCGTATACTTAAAGTCGCCGTCCACGTCCTTCAAGGCATAAATGTGGTAATTGCCCGGCGCCACCCCCTTGATGCAGAAATGGCCGTTGGCGTCGGTGCGCGCCACGCGGTCGAAGGGCAGAGTTGTAAAGGCCGAGTCAGCCATATTGCTGTGCAGCCCCACCATGATGCCCTTCACCGGTTCAAGGTTCTCGGCAGCCAGCACGTGTCCTGCCACCTCCATGGTGTCGAGTTGCGTGCCCGTGCTAAAGTAGTATGTAAAGTTGCCAAGCGGGTTATTCTCGGTGCAGTCGGTAATGGCGTCGCTAAAGTCGATGGTATAAGTAGTGCCAGGCTTGAGCGAGTCCATCAGCTCCACGCTGATGCGTCGGCCCGAAGTCTTGATTTCCGGCATATTTATTTGCGGTGGCGACACAATCACCTTCTCGCTTGCGTTGTCAATCTTCACGGGTTCGTCAAAGGCAATCGTCACCTTTCGAGCCCTCTCTCCCGTGTTGCCCAGCGCCGGCAGCATTTGCACAATGCGTGGCGGCGTTTCGTCGTAAGGTCCCCCATCGGGCCCCGACCCCGGATTGGCGCACGAAAGCAACATGCACGCCACACAAAGCAGCGTGCACACCAAGCCCGTCAAGTGTCGGGTATGAAAGTGTGTGGAGCGCATCAGTTAAGTTTTAATATGTCGTCAATAATGTCGCGGTTGTTGCTCAGTCGTGGCACCTTGTGCTGCCCGCCGAGTTTGCCCTTGCTCTTGAGCCAGTCGTTAAACAGGCCCCGGCGTGCTGTCACCACCTCGAGCCGTTGCAGCGTGATGTCCTTGTGGCGTTTTGCCTCGTAGTCAGAGTTAATGTGCTGCAGTGCCAGGTCGAGCGCCTTGGCAAAGGCCTCCATGTCGGCCGGTTGCTGGCTGAACTCAATCACCCATTGGTGGCGGCACTTCCCCTCGGCGTTCATAAACACCGGTGCGGCGGTATACTCGCTCACCACGGCGCCGGTAGCCTTGCAGGCCTCCTGCAGCCCCTTTTCGGCATTGTCCACAATCAGTTCCTCGCCAAAGGCATTGATAAAGCTCTTGGTGCGTCCGCTGATGATAAACTTGTAGGGGTTGGTCGACGTAAACTTCACCGTGTCGCCTATTTGGTAGCGCCACAAGCCGCAGCTTGTGCTAATCACGATAGCATAGTTCTTGCCCTGTTCCACCTCCCACAGCGGCAGCACGGTAGGGTTGGGCTTGCCCACCTCGTCGAGGGGGATAAATTCGTAAAACACCCCATAGTCAATCATGAGCAGCATGGCCGCGTCGAGCGGGTCGTTCTGCAAGCCGAAAAAGCCCTCCGAGGCGTTGTACGTCTCCATGTAGTGCATGTTAGTAGAGCGTATGAGGCGATGGTACTGTTCGCGGTAGGGTGTAAAGGCCACCCCGCCGTGGAAGAACACCTCAAGGTTGGGCCACACCTCGTCAAGGTACTGCTTGCCGCTCAGTTCGAGCATACGTGTAATGACAGCCATCATCCACGACGGCACGCCCGATATGTTGGTCACATTCTTTTTAATGGCTATTTCGGCAATGCGGTCGCGCTTCTCCTCAAAGTCGCTCAGCAGGGCAATCTTTTTGGGCGGAATGCGCACGAGGTTAACCAGCGGGTTAATGTTCTCGATGAGTATGGCGCTCAAGTCGCCCACCAGCGAGTTAGCCACATTATAGTTAGGTGCGTGGCTGCCGCCCAATATCAGCGCCTTGCCGTCGAACAGGCGGCTCAGCGGGTTGTTGTGCAGGTACAGAGCCACCGCGTCGGTGCCACCTTGGTAGTGCGTGTCATGCAGTCCGTCGCGGCTTACGGGTATGAATTTGCTCTTGTCGTTGGTAGTGCCCGACGATTTGGCATACCATTTTACTTGTCCGGGCCACAGCACATCGCGTTCGCCGTGACGCATGCGGTCGATATATCCCTTCAGCTCTTCGTAGGTGCTTACAGGCACTTTGGCTGCAAACTCCTCGTAGCTGTGCATGTTGTCATATCCATAGCGTTGCCCCCACTCGGTGCGGGCGGCTTCGTGCAGTAGTCGTTCGAGCGTGTCGCGCTGAATGTCCTCGGCGTGACTCTCGTAGCGTTCAATAGCGTGCAAGCGGCTGTTGAACACAGGTCGTATGATTGATGTCAGGTTCATAACTACGTGCAAAGATAATAAAATGTATAATAAGTGTCGCTCGCCATGCCCGCTAATGTGCACATCAGCACATTCGTGGGCATGGCGAGCGTAGCGGACATTATTTTATCAGCGAGAACACCTCCTCCTCAGTGCGTGCAAAGGGGCCGCTGTGTTCGAGTTTCAGTGTCGACATGGCTGCGGCAAAGTGTCCTGCCTCGCTGGGGTCGGCTCCGCGCGAGCGCATATACAGGTAGCCGGTAGAGTAAGTGTCGCCACAGCCCGTGGCATCAACCACCTGTTTGGGCGGATAGGCGCAAATGTCGTAAAAGTGGTCATTTTCAAGCACCACCGAACCATAGTCGCCCAGGGTTACACACACCTCGTTCACCCCCCATTCGGCCAGTTGCAGGGCAGCGTCGTGCGCCTCCTTCTGGCCCGTGAGCACCTCCATCTCATACTCGTTCACCTTCAGCACATCAATCATTTTCAGTGCCTCGCGCTTGTCGGGCCAGTCAACGGCAAAAACCTTTTCGCCGCGCACCTCGCGCAGGTAGCCCTGCGAGTCAACACTCACCACGCCACGTGCCTTGAGCGCGCGTATCACGTCGAGACCAAAATCGTCGGCCAGCAGCGAGCCCAAGTGGAACACGCCGGCCTCAACCCCCTCCAGGCTCTCGGCCGTAAAGGGGTCGGCCTTGGCCAGCACACGCTGTGTGCGGTTGTTCTGGTTTGCGCCATATTTGTTTTCAAAGTACACCGTGTGGCGCGAGGGTATTACAGTCACCTTCACCCCCATGTGGCGCAGTTCGTCAACCGGCTGCATGTCGGTGGGTGCCAGCGATGTGACAAGTTCAAAGTCCTTCCCCCCATTAAGGTGGTACATGGCGTGTGCAAAGTAGTATGATGTGCCACCCGGCATGTCGGCCTCGGTGGTAGGGGTAATGATTTTATCGTGCGTGATGTGCCCGATGCAGCATATCTTGTTCATGTGTTGTAGTACGTTTGTAAAAGCATGCAAAGTTACTAATAAATAATTAACAACGCCGCCGCATAATGCGCCATGTGGTAGTTTACAAATCATTACAGAACACAATTAGGGTGCAAACGACTAATAATCACGCAACTATAATCACCACCGTACCCCCGGCAAGTAAATAGGAACACCAGGCTCTGGCACCTCTGCGGGCGAGTCGTTTCCGCGTCGGTGCTTGAGCCTGGTGTCTGAATAAAGCTTCTCGGCGGCCAGCGTTTAGAGCTGTGCGCCAAAGCGCGTGCTCGGTGCAGGTGCCGCAAAGTAATAGTTCTGGTCGTTGGCCGAATTGGCAAACTGAATGCGTTTCATGCCAAAGAAGGCCAAGCCGTACTCAAAGATGCGTGCAATGTCAGCCTTGCCGCCGCTGAGAGCCGGACTGCCCGCCTGCACATTGAAGTTCCAGTTGCGGTCGTAGGGCAGGGGAGCGCCCTTCGAGGCATCGTCCACCTCGCAGTTGATGTTCATGGCCGGGTTCTGCGTAAAGGCTTTGAACAGCGGATTGAGTTGGCCGGGCACCTGGCTCTTGATGTCATTGTCATTCCAAATAATGAGGTCGGCAGTCTTGGACATTTGGTCCACGCCCGTTTGTGTTGAAGCGTAGTAGTAGTTAGGCGCCACACAGGCGTCCTTCAGGTTGGCCCCGTCCTTCTTAGGCTGCTTCATGCCGTAGCGGCAGTCGTACACCAGGTTGTTGGCAAACACCGGCGCGCTGGCCTTTTCAAGCCAAACGCTGCCCCCCTTCTTGTTCTTTGTACGGCGCCAGCCGCAGTTTACCATGGTGTTGTTGTACACCGTGATTTGTGTGAGCGGAATAGTCTCGCTGTTGCCACTGTTCGACAGTTTGAAGGCATTGGTACAGGCATCGTATATCACGTTGTTGGCCACATCGAGCTTGCAGCCCGCCTTCACGTTGATAGCCTCGCCGCCATCGGCCGCATTGCCCGTGTTGGCAAATAGGCTGTTGTATATGACGCCCTGGCCACCGGTAAAGTAGCTGGCATCGTTCTGAATGTCGTGGAAGTAGCAGTCGGCCATGGCAAACTTGCCATTGACGTTGCAAAAGTGGAAGGCTGGCACACCACCGTCGATGGGTGTTTTGAACAAGGCGTTCTGGTACGACAATGACGACTCCGTGGGAGTGGCTCCGGCGTAGGCCACCTCAGTGTGGCTGAGCACCACCTCCTCACACTTAAAGCCGCAGATGATGCCGCCCCAGTCGTTGGCCTTGCGTGTGTCCGACACAATGGCCACAGGCTTGTCCTTTGTACCCATGCAGTAGAGGTTGCCCAACACCACAATCTCGATGGGCACCTGTGTGCCCGACTTACAGGTGACCGTCACCCCCGGCTCAATGTAGAGCGAGGTGCCCTCGGGTATCTTCACACTCTCGGTGAGCGTGGTGTCCTTGGTCCACACCAGCGAACCAACGGGATATTCGGCCAGCTGCGTCTTGACTACTTCGGTCGAGCCTTGGTTGGTATTGTTGTTTGAGCCGCCTGCGGTGTAGTCGTAGGGGTTGATGTTGTCATTTTCGCACGAGGTGGCGAATATTGCTGCGGTAGCCATGGCTGCCAGGCAAGCGTATGTGCTGAACTTTTTCATATAGTTCTTCTCATTTAAGCGATAAGTTGCACTTCGGCACACAGCCCCACGCGGGTTTGGCATATTGTGCCCGGTTTGCATCATCTTGAAGTCTGATTAGTGTTATTGTGCAGTGGCACAGCCAGTTGGTGCCACCGGCTAAGGTGTTGTTACTAAAGCGTGTATCTTACACCCAGCAGGAAGGTGCGTCCGTAGCGGTAGGTGCCCACCACAGTGCGGTCGGTGCGCTGCCCCTCATATTCCAGGTTCGATTCGTTCACCGTTTTGATGTAGCGCTCGCGCTTGGCGTCGAGCAGATTGTTGGCCTTGAAGAAGACAGACAGACCGTTGTCAAACTTTTTCTCGGCGCTGAAGTCAAGACCAAACAAAGCCTTGTCCCACTGGTCGGCGTCCTTGAAGGGCGACACGAGAGCCAGTTTGGTGCCAGTGTACGATGCCGCTAACTGTGCGTTCCAACCATGGTTGGTGTCCTTGTAGAGCAGCGACAGGTTGGCCGTGTGCGGGGCCTGGTTCACCAGCGGACGCTTCTGCGTCACACCGCTCTCATACTCGCCGTTGCCATTGAGCTTGTATTGGCGCTTGGTGGTGGTGATGGCCGAGTGGGTGTAGGTGTAGTTGGCCTTCACGCCAAAGTGACGTATGTACTTTACCACGTCTATTTCAAAACCATAGTTCTTGGCATTGCCCAAGTTGGCCGGCATGTAGTAAGCGTCGGCGCCGCTGCCCATCTTGCCGTCTGATGCCACAAACACTTGTTCGATAGGGTCCTTCAGGTATTTGTAGAACACGCCCACAAGCACCTGCTCATTGGCCGAGGGAAACCACTCCCAGCGCAGGTCCACATTGTCAATGCGGGCGCGCTTGAGGTTGGGGTTACCCTTTTCCTGATACTCCTCGCCCATTATTTGGTATGGCACAATTTCGTAAAAGCCAGGACGGTTGATGCTGCGGTAGTACGACAGGCGCACATTCATCTTGCCGTTAGGCGTCCATTTAAGCGAGGCCGAGGGCAGATAGTCCCAATAGCTCTGCTCGCCCACAGGGCCCAGGTTGTCAAAGTGTTGCAGCATGGTGTAAATCTAGTTGGTATGCTCGGCGCGGAAGCCGGCACACAACTCACCAAAGTGGCTCTTGAGGGTCACCATGGCGTAGGTGCCGCCCACGTGCTCCTTCGAGTTGTAGTTGAGCTGCGAAGCCTGTGTGTAGGGCGTGCGGCACACCCAGTTGGGTGCGGCAAACTGGTCGAGGCCGTTGCCATCGAGCTGCTGCTGTATGTCGGCCGGGTTAAACTGGTAGGAGTAATAGCGATTGCTGCGCTCCTTGCGGCGATACTGTGCGCCAGCCTTCCACAGCGCGTCCACAGCGTTGCCCAGATGGGTGTTGTAGCTCAGGTTGGCATAGCCAGCCCAGTCGGTGTCCTTGTTGTGCTGAAAGCGTCGTTCCATCTCCTTGGGGCGCGTTTTGAGTAGCGTTTTTTGTCCGTCCCACAGCGAGCCGTCCAGTCCGTTGGCAGGTGTCTGCACCTCGTTGGTCAGCGTGATGTAGGTGCGGTCGGGCTCCTCCTCCTTGGCACGCGAAAAGATGCCGGCCCAGTCGAAGGTGAGGTCGGGCAGAATGTGATGCGTGCCCCTGAGGTGTGAGGCAAAGATGCTCTGCGTCTGTGTAGAGGAGCGCAACTCGTCGTCCTGTGTGTACGATTGCGAGCTGAGGTATTCGGTGCTGACGCTGTTGTTGTAGCGCGTGGCGTCGGAGTTGGTGCGCACGTACATGTTGTACCACTCCAGCTTTTGTCCGCCAATGGCAAAGTCAAGCTTGCCGTGCACGCCTGTGGTCAGGTCGTGCATGGAGTAGTAGCGGTGCTTGAGGCTCGATATGTACATGGCCTGCTCACCCGATGCCATCTTTACGGCATTGTATGTGCGCTCTGTGCCGCGGTAGGTGTTCTGCACACTGCCGGCCAGCATCACGCCCAGGTGGTCGTTGAAAAAGCGGTTGCCCACCGACAGGCCGCCCACAAAGTTGGGTGCGGGCACCGATTGGCTCTTGACCTGTGCGGGGCCGTGCTTAAAGTCGGCTGCGGTGGCGGCATACTGACTGCCGAAAGCCTCGTAGGGTGCCTTGGCAGTGGTGTGGCCGCGGTCGGTTGACAGGTAATGGCGGTCATTGTTCCAAAAGTAGTCGCTCATGCCCACAGCGCCGTTGGCCTGCAGCTCGAGGCGTGCGGGTGCGTCCTTCATAACCATGTCCACCACACCGCCAGCGGCATCGCCCTCCATGTCGGCCGTGAGTGATTTCGACACCACAATGCAGTCCATCAGGTCGGAGGGGAATATGTTGAGCGGTATGTAGCGGTTTTTGTCGTCGGGCGATGGTATCTTTACACCGTTCACCAGCGTGTAGTTGTAGCGCTTGTCCATGCCGCGCAGTATGGCGTACGATGCCTCGCCCGATGCGCTTTGCTCAAGCGTTACGCCCGACACGCGTTGCAACACGGCTGCCACATTGACGTCGGGCGACAGCTGTATGCTCTGCTGGCTCATCACGTTGAGCACATTGCCGGCATTCTTTTCAAGACTGATGGCACTGATGTCGGTGCGGCTGTTGCGGTGGCCTGTCACTACGGCCTCGCCAAAGCGGCGGACGTCCTCGTCGAGCGTAATGGTCACGCTGCCCGTGTCCGACACCTCAACTGGCACCTCGCGGGTTTTATAGGCAAGGTATCTTACCACCAGTGTGTAACGTCCTCTGTCGGGCAGTTCGTGCAGGCGGAATGAGCCGTCGAGGCCGGTAGTGGTTTTGACGCCTGGCAATTCCTTTACTTCGACCACCGAACCAATGAGCGGCTCACCCGTCTTTTGGTCCTTGACTATGCCGTCGATGGTGTGCGCCCCGGCCGCGCTGGTTATGGCGGCCATGAGTGCCGTGCTGAGTAAATACTTTTTCATCATGTGGTATGCTGCCTGTGCTGTTATTTGTGGCGGCTGATGGTGTGAATGGCCTTGCCGTCTTTGTCTATCATGTACATGTTGAGCTGCTCCTTGGTGGCGGAAATGACTGAAAAGCCGTCGGCCGGACTGCAGAACACGGTGTCCTGAACAGCCTGTACGGGACGTGCCAGCGATGACGAGGAGTTGACCACATAGTCAATGTCGTCGGCCGGCATTTTGATGTGCTGAAAGTTGTGAATGTGGCCGCAGGCGTAGATGTCTACATTGTGGTAGCGCTTGAGTATGGGCAACACGCGCTTTTGCATGTCGGTGCGCTCGCTTTCGTCCTTGGGGGTATGGGCATAAATGGGGTGGTGGCCCACCACAATCACCCAGTCCTCGCGGGCTGTTTTGAGTGTGTTGTCCAGCCAGTTGAGCTGGGCCTGAATGTCCTGTTTGTGGGCGTCGGGGTAGGTGATGCTGTCGGCGCGGTAGCGGTCGATGAGGGGCGTGGTGTCAATGAACACCACACGCACGCTTGTGCCTTTGCTTGTGATAACCTTGGTGTAGTAGCGCGAGGGCATCACCCAACGGCGGCTCACTGTGCCATAGTCGAGCACGGCCTGTGTGTTGCCGCGGTACTCGTGGTTGCCCAGCACGGGAAACCAGTTGAGCATGAGTTCGGGGTGGGAGTATATTTGCTCGTAGTTGGTTGTCCATAGGGGGTCGTTTATCGAGGCCACACCATTAAAGTGGTGTATGTCGCCCACGGCCAGCACGCATTTGGGGCCGAGTGTTTCGCCCATGTGCCCCATGAGTTCGGCTATGGGCTTTTGGTCGTAATAGCCGTTGCGCCCCATGTCGTTGGTCATGTACATGGTAACATTGCCCTTCATGGCTTTCCATTCGGCAGGCGTTTGGGCTTGCATTTTAAGTGTGGCCGCCAGCAGCATGGCCACTGTGCACAGCATGGTCAGTGTGGTGCTGAACAGGTTCTTTTTCATTGAGTCTTTGTGTTAAGTAGTATATACGTTTGTTTTACGCTGCAAAGTTAGGTGTGCTATATGAACGTGATGTAACGTTGTTGTTAAGAACTCGTTACCACGTGTGCCTTGCACCGCACCCCGCTGCGCCACGGGGTGCTGGCTTTTGGGCTGCGCGAGGGTGTATAAACGGTAACGGGAGGACGTAAAAACGGCAACGGGAGGTAGAAAATTCAAACGCTCCGATTGAAATTTCTACCTCCCGTTGCCGTAATATCGCTCTGCCGTTGCTGTGTGCACGCCTTATGGGGTGGCGTGCAGCGTTGGGCGCAGAGCGCATTGGCTGCTTATGACAGCAGCCAGATGGCAAGCAGCGCAAGACTGAACAGTATGCTGTATATGCTCTTTTGCAACAGTTGCAACAAGTTTTGTTTGTTGCGCGCAAGCTGGCTGATGTGGCATGCGCCAACAATGACTGACAGTGCAAACAGCAGACCGGTGTATGCGGCCAAGGGCTGCGGCTTGACAGTCAGGGTGATGGATAGCGCAATGAATATGCAGAGCCTCAGGGTGCTGCGGTTGTTGTGCACTGCGCGCATAATGGTGGTGTGTGTCATCATAGTAGAATGGTTTATATTATTATTAAAATTCTTTTCTTTGTGGCATTGTTGCTTGCCGGTGTGCTTAAAGTGTTTTATACAATGTATTTAGCTTATTGCTCCTCTCTCTTTAATACCCCCTCTGTTTGCGTCGCTCATTATACAATTGCTCTTTTATGCCGCCTTTATCTTTGAAATGGTTCTTTTGCCACTCTATCAGTCCCTTTATCATGACATCGGTTTGCAGAATTAGCGTGATGGCAATGTTGCATATTGTTTCTGCCGACCGCTCCGCTATTTTCTGTGTATAGTCCTCGGGGGCATTGTGGGTGGCGCAGTAGCGTCGCGTTTGCTCCGCCTTGGGCGAATTGACAGGCCATTGTTCAAGGCCGTGTACGCGCAGGTAGTCTTTATAATCCTCCAACAACTCATGCAGACTGGCACGGTTGACATTTGTGAGCTTTATTTCCATCTCGGTTGATGTGATGCCGTCGATGTTGCCCTCCACAATGTTTTGCTTGCCCGAGCGCGCCGCCTGTATCATTTGGTCGATGGTGCGGTCGCCACGCTCCAGATACTTGTGGGCAAAGTGGTAGGTGATGTCGTAGATTATCACCGCCTTTTTGTAGCAAATGAGCGTGGTGTAGTCCTTGCCTTGCCGAAGGAATTGCTTGTCAACTGGGCGCTTTTCCATGGTAGTTTCTTTGTTGTTTGTTGGGGTTGGTTGGTTGTTTGGGGGTGCCTATTGGGCATAATGGGCATATTAGGCCCAATAGGCATAATAGGCTTAATGGGCATATTGGGCATAATAGGCTCAATAGGCTCATTAGCCCCATCTGGTTTATCTCCTATCAGTGCGCTTCGAGCCAGTTGTGGCCTTCGCCGCAGTCGGCTACCAGTGGCACGCTCATTTGGTAGGCTTGCTCCATCTCGTCGATGACGATGCGCTTGACCGTGTCGAGCTCGGAGGGGACAACCGAAAAGTTGAGTTCGTCGTGCACCTGGAGTATCATTTTAGACTGTATGCCCTCGCGGCGGAAGCGCTCGTCGATGCGTATCATGGCCACTTTGATGATGTCGGCAGCGGTGCCCTGAATGGGGGCGTTGACGGCATTGCGCTCGGCATAGCCGCGCACTACAGCGTTGCGTGAGTTGATGTCGGGCAAGTAGCGGCGACGCCCAAAGGCGGTGACAATGTAGCCGCGCTCTTTGGCTTCGGCCACACTGCGTTCCATGTAGTCCTTCACCTTTGGATAGGTGCTGAAATAGTTGGTAATGAGCTCTTTGGCCTCGGCGCGAGATACCTCCATGCGTTCGGCCAGTCCAAAGGCTGATATGCCGTAGATGATGCCGAAATTGGCCGTTTTGGCCTTGCGGCGCTCGTCACGCGTCACCTCGTCGAGCGGCTTGTGAAATACGCGGGCTGCTGTGGCGGCGTGTATGTCGCGCCCCTCGCGGAAGTCGTTGACCAAATGTTCATCGCCGCTGATGTGGGCCATGATGCGCAACTCGATTTGCGAGTAGTCGGCCGAGAAGAATATGCAGCCTGGTTCGGGCACAAAGGCTTTGCGTATTTCGCGGCCGTCGTCGCCGCGCACCGGTATGTTTTGCAGGTTGGGGTTGGATGATGACAGTCGGCCCGTGGCTGTGACAGCCTGGTTGAACGAGGTGTGAATGTGGCCCGTGGCGGGGTTGATGAGTTTGGGCAGTGCGTCGATGTAGGTGCTCAGCAACTTTTTCAAGGCGCGGTGTGCCAGGATTTTCTCTACAATGGGGTGCTTGTGCTTGATGGCTTCGAGCACCTCCTCGCCAGTGGAGTATTGTCCGCTCTTGGTCTTTTTGGCCTTTTCGTTGAGCTTGAGCTCGTCGAACAGCACTTCACCCACCTGACGCGGTGAGGTGAGCAAAAATTCATGACCTGCCAGTTGGTAGATGTCGGCCTCGAGCTGTTGCATGCGCTCCGTAAAGTGTTGGCCGGTTTGGGCCAGCGTGTTGGTGTCGAGACACACGCCGTTCATCTCCATGCGTGCCAACACGGGCATGAGTGGCATCTCTATCTCGTTGAACACATGGGTGAGCTCGTATTTTTCAAGTTCCTGCTTGAGCGGTTGCATGAGTTGCAGGGTGATGTCGGTGTCCTCGCAGGCATAGTCGCAAATTTGTGCGGGTTCGAGGTCGGCCATGTTTTTCTGCTTTTTGCCCTTGGGGCCAATCAGCTCGTCGATGTGTATGGTTTGGTAGCCCAGGTATATCTCGGCCAGATAATCCATGTTGTGTCGCAACTCGGGCTGCACCAGGTAGTGGGCCAGCATGGTGTCGAACATGGGGTGGGCGAGAGCAATGCCGTAAGCGTGGAGCACGGTGAGGTCGTACTTGAGGTTCTGTCCTACTTTGAGCGTGTCGGGGCTTTCGTACAACGGACGGAAAATCTCAACCATGCGGCACGCTTCCTCCGTTTCACGTGGAACGGCAACGTACCAGGCCTTGCCGCCGTCGACGGCAAAGCTTAATCCTACCAATTTGGCGCTGATGGCATCGATTGAAGTGGTTTCGGTGTCGATGGCTACTGTGCTGAAAGTCAATAAATGCTCACAAAGCTGCTGCGCATCACTCTCATTATCAACGAGAACGTAAGTGTGTGGCACGTCATTGAGTGTTTTGTGCGTAATTTCTTTTGGCTCGTCTGCGCGATTGTCGGGCTGCGCGTCAAAGAGAGCGCCCCATTCGCTCACACTTTTTTGCACTTCTGCAGGTTTGTCGTCGAGTTTCTTGAGGAAGGCCCGAAATTCCAGATTTTCGTAAATTGGGCGCAAGGCCTCCTTGTTGGGCTCGGTGGTGTGCAAGGTATCGAGGTTGAGGTCGATTGGTACGTCGGTCTTGATGGTGACCAAGAATTTAGAAAAACTGATTTGCTCTTTGTTCTCCTCCACCTTGCGCTTGATGGCTCCCTTGAGTTGGTCGGTGCTGTTGAGCAGATTGTCAATCGAGCCAAACTGGGTGATGAGTTTGACGGCGGTTTTCTCGCCTACGCCGGGGCAGCCCGGCACATTGTCGGCGGTGTCGCCCATGAGGCCGAGCAGGTCAATCACCTGGTCGGTGTGGCTGATGCCGTATTTTTGGCAGACTTCATCGGGGCCGAGTTGCTCCATGGCTGAGGCGCCATGGCCGGGACGACGCATAAAAATGCCTGGTTTCACCAGTTGGGCATAGTCCTTGTCGGGGGTGACCATGTGCACTTCGAGTCCGGCCTCACGCCCCTTCATGGCCAGTGTGCCTATCACATCGTCGGCCTCGTAGCCCGGCACTTCGAGAATGGGTATGTTGTAGGCGCGTATGATGTCCTTGATAACGGGCACGGCCCACTTTATGTCTTCGGGCGTTGCCTCGCGCTGGGCCTTGTAGGCAGGGTAGGCTTCGTGGCGGAAGGTGCCGCCGGCGGGGTCGAAGGCAATGCCGATGAAATCGGGCTTTTCGGTGTTCAGTACATCGTTGAGTGTGTTGACAAAACCATACACGGCCGAGGTGTTCTGACCTTTGGAGTTGATGCGCGGCGAGCGTATCAGTGCATAGTAAGCGCGGTATATGAGCGCGTAGGCGTCGAGCAGATAGAGGGTTTGCATAGCTTATATATTGTTATTATGCTTACAAAAGTACGCAAATACTCTCGTACAATAAGTTAGTTTTTACTACTTTTGTAAGCTGAAACCGAAACGTATGGACAAATTAGCAGCAATTCGCCAACCTGTGTTGCAGGAGATGGCTCAGTACAAGGCTTTGTTTGACAACGCACTGACTCACGATGATGATTTTCTGGGCCAGGCGCTCGACTATGTGCGCCGGCGTCAGGGCAAAATGATGCGCCCCTTGCTGGTGGTGCTGATGGCTCGTGAGCTGGGGGACGTTTCGGTTGACTCACTGCGCTCGGCGGTGACGCTCGAACTGCTGCACACAGCCTCGCTTGTGCACGACGATGTGGTGGACGAGAGTGGCGAACGACGCGGACAACGCTCGGTGAATGCTGTGTATGACAACAAAGTGGCAGTGCTGGTGGGCGACTACCTGCTGTCGACTTCGCTGCTGCAGGCTGCCATGACGGGCAACATCGGGGTGGTGGAGATTATTTCGCGCCTGGGTGGCACGCTTTCGGAGGGCGAGATTTGCCAGTTGGCTAATATCCGCAACGAGGCTATCACCGAGGAGGCTTATTTTCATATCATTCACCACAAAACAGCGGCGCTCTTTGCGGCCTGTGCCGAATTAGGGGCCATATCGGCTGGCGCCGATGCTGAGTATGTAGCGCGTGCCAAGCGTTTTGGCGAGATTGTAGGCCTTTGTTTCCAAATCAGGGACGATATTTTTGACTATTATGCCGACAACCGCATTGGCAAGCCTACGGGCAATGACATGCGCGAGGGTAAGCTTACTCTGCCGGCTATATATGCTATCAATAACGCTGATAACCAGGAAGTTAGAGCACTCGCCATGCGTGTAAAAAATGGCGAGGCCACGGCTGACGACATAGCAGCGCTGGTGGATTATACCAAGGCGCACGGCGGCATTGAATATGCGCAGCGGCGCATGGAGGAGTTTCACGCGCAGGCTTTGTCGCTGCTCGACAGTTGGCATAACGCTGAGGTGCGTGAGGCACTCAGGGGCTACATCGACTTTGTTGTGGAACGCTCTTTGTAACAATATGTGATGCTGTGAAACGCCCATGGTAGGGCCGTTTTTCAAAGATACAAAAAACGGGCTGCATTTTGCCAATGTATGGCAGAATGCAGCCCGGTTTGTTGGTGTGTGTGGGCAGCTTAGAAGGGCTTTGCGTCCTCGCCCAAGATGTCGCTGACGAGCAGGTTGGCCAGACGGCTTGTGCCGATGCGGAAGAGGCCCTGCTTGATGTAGTCCTCGCCAAGGATTTCGCGTACCACGGTGTAGAAGTCTATGGCTTCGGCTGTGGTTTTGATGCCACCAGCGGCCTTGAAACCTATAAACGTGCCTGTGAGGTCGTAATATTCCTTGATGGCGGTGCACATCACGTAGGCTGCTTCGAGCGTGGCAGCGGCCTCTATTTTGCCCGTAGAGGTCTTTATAAAGTCGGCACCAGCGTACATGGCGAGTATTGCGGCGCGCTTGATGTTGACGGCAGACTTGAGGGCTCCCGTTTCGAGTATGACCTTGAGGGGCTTGTCGGCACAAGCGGCTTTAATCTCTTCAATCTCGTCGGCACAGGTTTCGTAGTCGCCGCTGAGGAAGGCGCCCACGCTGAGCACGCAGTCGCACTCGTCGGCTCCGTCGTGTACGGCAAGGGCAGTCTCGGCGGTCTTGATTTCGATGAATGTTTGTGACGAGGGGAAGCCGCCTACCACGCAGGCTACCTTGACGCCGTCGGCTTCGAGGCTCTCGCTTACTATTTTTGCAAAGTTGGGATATACGCAGATGGTGGCCAGGGGTGGGAGGTCGGGGTGCGCATCAGAGAACTCGTTGACGCGCTCGGTGAGCTGGAGCACGCTCTCTTGTGAGTCGGTCACCTTGAGGGTGGTCAGTTCGACGGTGCTGAGCAGCTGCTTGAGCACCTCGGGGGTGTTGTATTTGCTGCGGTTGTCGGCCACGAGTTTGTGTACTTGGGCGCTAACTTGGGCGTCGTCGAGGTGAAGATTGAACTTGTCGAATGCTTGTTCGTATTTGCTCTTTTGAGCATCGTTGCGGTTGATGTGTAATTCGGGCATAGTCTCTTGATATGTGTGTTATTGTGTTGTGTGCGCGGGCGGCTCAGGGCTGCTCGCGGGGTGCCAGTTTGGGGTTGTTGAGGTGGCGTGTGGCGTCGCGCTTTGTCTTCTTTTCAAAACTCTGCTCCATGGCCTTGGTGAGGTCTACACCGGTTTGGTTAGCCAGGCAGATGAGTACCCACAGCACGTCGGCCATTTCTTCAGAAGGGTCGTGTGTCTCGCCTTTTTTGAACGATTGGTCGCCATATTTTCGGGCCATCACACGGGCCAGTTCGCCCACCTCCTCAGTGAGGCAGGCCATGTTGGTGAGTTCGCTGAAATAGCGTACGCCATAGGTGTGTATCCATTTGTCTACACGAATTTGTAGGTCGGCTAAGGTTTGGGGCATTATTCTTTGTTTTTGGTGTCCATGCAGATGGTTACCGGGCCATCGTTGAGCAGTTCGACTTTCATGTCGGCCCCAAACTCGCCTGTACCGATGGGGCGGCCGAGGGCTTGCTCGAGAGCTTGGCAAAAGTATTCGTAAAGGGGTATGGCGTGCTCATGGCCGGCAGCGCGTATGTACGACGGGCGGTTGCCTTTCTTGTATGAGGCCATGAGGGTGAATTGGCTTACTACGAGCGCTTCTCCGCCAATGTCTTGCAGACTGCGGTTCATCACCCCGCCTTCATCGTCAAACACGCGCAGAGCGCTTATTTTGCGGCATAGCCAGTCGGCGTCGTCGCGGTTGTCGGCCTCTTCAATGCCTAACAGAATGAGGAAACCTTGGTGTATGGCCGATTTTATTTGGCCGTTGATGGTGACTGATGCGTGTTGCACGCGTTGTATTACTGCTCTCATGTGGGCAAAGTTACGTCTATTTATCCGTTGGTGTGCAGATTGTGGTATATTTTTTCGCCGCGGGCTGTGCCTAACAGGGCTTGCAGCTCGGGCAGGGTGGCTTCCTTTATGCGTTTGACGCTCTTGAACTGCTTGAGCAGGGTTTGCTTGGTGGCGGGGCCTATGCCTGCTATGGTGTCGAGTTCGGAGGCTGTCTGGCGTTTAGAACGCTTGTCGCGGTGGAAACTTATGGCGAAGCGGTGTACCTCGTCCTGCATCTGGGTGAGGGTGCGGAACAGCTGGCTCTCGGGTTTGATGCCGATGATGGCGGGCGGAAAGCCGTAGAGCATCTCACGGGTGCGGTGGCGGTCGTCCTTGGCCAGGCCGGCTATGGGAATTTCGAGTCCCAATTCGTCCTCAACCACCTCGCGTATCATTTCCATTTGTCCGCGTCCGCCGTCGGCTATGATGAGGTCGGGCAGGGGGCGCCCCTCCTGGCTCAGACGGGTGTAGCGGCGGCGCACCACTTCTTTCATTGAGGCGTAATCGTCGGGGCCGGTCACGGTTTTGATGTTGAACTTGCGGTATTCGCTTTTGGCGGGTTTGAGCTTTTCAAACACGACGCAAGCGGCCACGGCATCGGCGCCGCTGATGTTGGAGTTGTCGAAAAGTTCGATGTGAAGGGGTAATTTGGGCAAACCTAAGTCGCGCTGTATCTCCTTCATCAATCGTGTCTGCTTTTGTTCGGGATTGAGCTTGTCAGCTTGCTTCAGACGGTCGAATTTGTACTGCTTGACGTTGAGCTTTGACAGTTCGAGCAGCTTCTTTTTATCACCCTTCTGGGGCACGGTCTGCTCTACCATGCCATCGGGCAGGTCGACGTGGAACGGCACAACTATCTCTTTCGACTGGCTGGCGTAGCGCTCGCGCATCTCGATAATGCCCAGCGTGAGCAATTCTTCGTCGGTTTCGTCGAGCTTTTTCTTGTATTCAAAGGTGAATGCCTGGTTGATGCAGCCGTTGGTTACGTGCAGATAATTGATGTAGGCCGTTTTTTCCTCGGTCTCGATGTTGAATACGTCTATATTGTGTAACACGTTCGACACCACCTCGCTCTTTGCGCGGTAACTCTCTATCAAGTCGTACCGCCGCTTGATTTCTTGTGCCTCCTCAAAGCGCAGTTCGTTGGCCAGGGCTATCATCTCTTCGCGCATTTTGCGGGCCACATCGGCGGTGTTGCCTTTCAGTATTTCCTTGCAGGCTTCAATGCAGCGCATGTAGTCGTCGTGGCTTTGCTTGCCCACGCATGGAGCCTTGCAGCGGTGTATGTGGTAGTCGAGGCAGACGTCGTATTTGCCGTTTTCAACGCCCTCGCGGGTCATGGGAGTGTGGCATGGGCGCGGTTGGTACAGCTCGCGGCACAAGTCGAGCAGTGCATAGAGAGTGGGCACATGGCTGTAGGGTCCAAAGTATATTGCGCCGCGTTTGCCGCGTTGTCGTGTTTTGAATATGCGAGGCAGATATTCGGTGGTGATGGCGATGGAAGGGTAGGTTTTATCGTCTTTGAGCAGTACGTTGTAGTGCGGCTTGTAACGCTTGATGAGGTTGTTTTCAAGCAACAAGGCGTCGGCCTCCGTCTTTACCACCACATAGCGTATGTCGCGTATGTGCGTGACGAGCAATCGGGTTTTGCGCGTCTGCTGCTCTTTGTTGAAGTATGAGCTGACGCGTCGTTTCAGGTTCTTGGCCTTTCCAACGTAAATGATAGTGCCCGAATCATCGAGGTACTGGTAGCACCCCGGTGTTTCGGGCAGATTATTTACGATGCCTTTGAGGTAGGTTTGTAACTCGGCATTCATTCGTTGATGGTGAGTAGTGTTGTAATGTCAAGGTCTTTGCCAAGGAATTTGCGTCCTTCAAGGCCTTCCATTTGCAATTCTATAAGGAAATTTATGTACGTATGCTTCGGTTTGAACGCTTGCACAAGGTCGTATGCGGCTTGCATCGAACCACCAGTGGCGAGCAGGTCGTCGTGTATCAACACCACATCGTCGGCGGTGATGGCGTCGGCGTGTATTTCGATGGTGTCGTAGCCGTACTCTTTAAGATAGGTGGCTTTGCGTGTTTCGGCTGGCAGCTTTCCGGGTTTGCGCGCCATCACAAAGCCGGCACCGAGTTTCTGGGCTAAAATGCTACCCATTACAAAGCCGCGGCTCTCAATGCCCACTACCTTTGTAATGCCCTTGTCTTGGTAAATGCGCACCAACTCTTGCGCCATTTCTTCGATGCACGCGGGATTTTTGAACAGTGTGGTAACGTCCTTGAAGTGTATGCCAGGTTTCGGAAAGTCGTATACCGTGCGGAGATTGTCTAAAAGCAGTTTTGTATTCATGAAATTCCTGATTTTGATATGCTTTAGTATTGTTTGTTTCACGTGGAACGCGAACTAAACGGCGGTAAAATGGTCGTATTTGGCTGTTTGAGCACCTATGTGGTGCTTTGTCGTTAGAGTGTTGCTTTAAGTAAGCTTCGGGCAGAACAAGCGGCGAGCGGCCTTAAAATGAATTTACGCCGATTGCTGTTCCGTCAAGCACCGCCTATCGTCCCATCAAAACAAGCAGTACGCTGATGTCACTTGGCGAAACGCCTGGAATGCGGCTGGCCTGTGCAAGCGTCTCGGGGTCGATTGAAGTAAGCTTTTGGCGTGCTTCAGTGCTCAACTGCGTGATACTGTCGTAATCGAAGTGCCCGCGGATTTTGATATTCTCAAGGCGCTGCATCTTGTCGGCCATGGCACGCTCGCGAGCTATGTAGCCGTGGTATTTCATTTCTATTTCGGCCGCCTCAATCGTTTCTTCAGCGTCAGAGGTGATAGCGGCGAGGAATTCCTTGAATGGTGCGATAACATCAGCCAATTTTAGCAGCGATAATTGCGGACGGTTGATGAGGTCGAACAATTTGCAGCCGCGCTGGAGTGGGGTAGTGCCCACCTCTTCAAGAAAGGCGTTGATGTCGTTTGGCTTGATGGGGTACTGCTTGCAGAAATCGATGATTTCGCCAATCTTGTTTTTCTTTGCGTGAAAACGCTGCAAACGTTCCGCTGTGGCCAATCCGAACTTCTCGGCATAAGGCGTGAGGCGAATGTCGGCATTGTCCTGGCGCAGCAGTATGCGGTATTCGGCTCGCGAGGTAAACATACGGTAGGGTTCGTCCACGCCTTTTGTCACAAGGTCGTCGATGAGCACGCCAATATACGCCTCGTCGCGGTGGAGTACGAATGGCTCGCTTCCGGCGCACTTGAGTGCGGCATTGATACCCGCAATCAAACCTTGACCCGCCGCCTCCTCATATCCGGTGGTGCCGTTAACCTGTCCTGCGAAGAACAAACCGCTGACAGCCTTAGTCTCGAGAGAGTGGTGCAACTGCGTGGGGTCGAAAAAGTCGTATTCGATGGCATAGCCCGGACGGTACACCACAATGTCGCGGAAACAAGGTATGCGCTTAAGAGCCTCAATCTGCACATTCATCGGCAGACTCGACGAAAAACCATTCAGGTAAAGCTCGTTAGTTTCCACCCCCTCGGGTTCAAGAAACAAAGGGTGGTGGTCACGGTCGGGGAAGGTTACAAGCTTAGTTTCGATGCTCGGGCAGTAACGCGGCCCGATGCTCTTGATTTGGCCATTGTAGAGTGGGGAGTCAGCCAATCCAGAACGCAGCACCTCGTGCACCTCGGCGTTGGTGTCGGTAGTCCAGCAAGGCAGTTGCGGCAGCGGGCGCATCGGACTGATGTACGAAAAGCGGTGGTAATCCGTCTCGCCCGGTTGCACCGTCATTTCGTCCAGATGCACCGAACGTTTGTCAATGCGCACAGGCGTACCCGTCTTCATGCGTGCCGAGCGAATGCCCAGTCTGTTAATGCTTTCGGTCAGGAATGCCGCAGCAGGTTCGGCGCATCGTCCGCCGCTCACCTGTTTGCGACCAATGTGCATCAAGCCGCGCAGGAAAGTGCCCGCCGTAATCACCACGGCACGTGCCATGAGCGTGGCACCCCAAATGGTGCGCACACCTTTCACCACGCCCTGTTCGGCAATCACCTCCGTCACCTCGTCCTGCCAAATGTTCAGGTTAGGCGTATTTTCGAGCCGGTGCCGCCATTCAGTAATAAAGCGTGCGCGGTCGCACTGTGCCCTTGGGCTCCACATGGCGGGGCCTTTAGAGCGGTTAAGCATGCGGAACTGGATAGCCGTGGCATCAGTCACCTCACCCATTTGTCCGCCGAGCGCATCAATCTCGCGTACAATCTGTCCTTTGGCAATACCGCCCACGGCAGGGTTGCAGCTCATCTGCGCTATTTTGTTCATGTCCATTGTCACCAGGCACGTTTTGGCCCCCATGCGTGCAGCGGCACTTGCCGCCTCGCAACCGGCATGGCCTGCACCGACAACAACGACGTCGTAGTGAAATACAGTTTCCATGTATTGTGATTGTATTATTATTTGTGGCAAAATTACGAGTTTTTATTGATTTATCTCATTCCCCCGTTTGCGGGATTTCAAAAAAAGCCTACCTTTGTTGGTTTAACCAATATGGAACAACTCATGGAATACCTGCTCCATTACGTTTGGCAGCATCGCCTGTACGGCCTTGCGCCTCTTGCCACCACCGACGGGCAAGCAGTAGATGTGATAGACCCCGGCGTGCACAATCTGGTCAACTCCGGCCCAGACTTTTTCAACGCAAAAGTCAAAATAAACGGCATGCTGTGGGCCGGAAATGTCGAGGTGCACGAGCGTTCGAGCGACTGGTTCCGCCACCATCACGACACCGATGCAGCCTACAACAATGTCGTATTACACATTGTGTCGGCAGCCGATGCCGAGGTGCGCACAGCCGACGGCAAGCAGTTGCCGCAAATGGTGCTCAGCGTGCCCGACTATCTGCAACACAACTATCAGGCACTGATAGATGAGGAAACCTATCCGCCCTGCTATCGCATCATACCCCATGTGCCTCCCCTCACCGTACATAATTGGCTCAGTCGCCTCACGGTAGAGCGGCTCGAGAGCAAGACCGACCGCGTGCAGCAATATCTGCACCGCACGGGCGGCGACTGGGAGCGCGCCTTTTTCATCACCCTTGCACGCAACTTCGGGTTCGGCACCAATGCCCAAGCCTTTGAGCAGTGGGCCCTCACCATCGACCCGCAGCAGATAGGCAAGCACCGCGACGACGTGTTCCAGGTCGAAGCCTTCTTTATGGGCCAGGCCGGACTGCTCGACGACACCCTCGTCAAGGCCGAGCGTCGCGACAGCTATTATATGCGTCTCAAGTCGGAGTACGCATTTTTGCAGCACAAGTTCGGCCTCACCCCCATCAGCCATGCACAGTGGCGTTTCGGGCGGTTGCGTCCGCAGAACTTTCCGCATGTGCGCCTGTCGCAGCTGGCCCGCCTTTACAGCGAGCGCCGTGCCGACTTTTCATTGCTGACCGAAACGTCAGGCCTCGATGCCCTGCGTGCCCTGTTCAGGATAGGCGTCACCAACTACTGGCGCACCCATTACGCCTTTGGCGAGGAAAGTCGCGAGAGCGACAAAACCCTGCAAACCTCCTCGCTCAACCTGCTGCTCATCAACACCGTGTCGCCCTTGCTCTTTGCCTGTGGCCGCCAGCGCATGGACGAAGACCTGGCCGAGCGTGCCTTCGCCCTGCTCGAGCAGTTGCCCGCCGAGCGCAACTACATAACCCGCTGCTGGGAGCGCGCCGGCATCAAGGCCGCCCACGCTGCCGACAGCCAGGCCCTCATACAGTTGCGCCAGCACTACTGCGACGGCAAGGACTGCCTGCGTTGCCAGTTCGGCGCACTCTATCTCAAGCAAGGCAGGAGCTGAATTGTGGGGGGGAGTTAACAAGTTGAAAAGTTGATAAGTTGAAGAGTTAACGAGTAAGCATGCCATGCGCTACACTGCTTGTTGTATTAACGTAGGATTGGTAAGAAGCTTAAGTTTCGGATTTAACAGGGGCGGGCTGAAGGCCCAATGTGGCACATAGCCCAGGGCAAGCGAAGCGACACCCTGGGTATCGCGTGTTGGAGCGGTCGCGCCCTGTAAGGGCAAAAGCCTTAACCCTTTATGTTGCTATTCTTACTTGATAGCTAAATTCGCAGTCTTAAAGTGGAATATCGCATGTGTATTTTGTTCAAGAACTGCGCCATAGCTTAAAGCTTTTGCCCTTACAGGGCGCGACTGCTCCAACGCGTGATACCCAGGGTGCCGCTTCGCTTGCCCTGGGCTATGTGCTGTTGGCCTTTCAGGCCGTACCCGCCTAAATCCGAAACTTGAGTGCTTTATATCTATGTGCTGATTAGCGGTTTGCAGTATTACGGTGCAAAATTACTGAAAATCAGCAACGTGTACAAGTAAATGACGTTACTTTCGGAGGGAGGGGCTTCAGTTCTTCAGCCTGAAGCGGTTGCCGGGCAGGCGCTTGATGGCGTTGAGGTCTTCGAGGTCGAAGAGCACGTCGGTGAGGGCTGCGGGGGCAAGGCCTGTTTGGTAGGATATTTGGTCGGAACTGAGGGAGTCGGCGGTGCCGAGTGCATCGACTACTAACTGCTCGAGCGGCTTGTAGGAGGTGAAGAGCTGTGGCTCGGCGGGCGCAGGGGCGGGCTGCCACTTGAGCAGGCGCACAATGTCGGACGCGGAGGTGACGAGTTCGGCCTGGCGGTCGGCTATGAGGCGGTTGCAACCCTCGGAGGCGGGGTCGGTGGTGCGGCCGGGCACTGCCATGACGGGGCGGCCGTAGCTGCGGGCTATGCGGGCTGTGACAAGGGAGCCGCCATGGTGGGCGCTCTCAACAACGAGTGTGGCAGAGGAGAGGCCGGCTACTATGCGGTTGCGCTGTATGAAACGGCCACGGTCGGGCGAGGTGCCGGTGAAGTACTCGGTAATGAGACCGCCATTGTGGGTCATCTGGCTGGCGGTGTCGCGGTGCAAACGGGGATAGATGCGGTCGAGGCCATGGGCCAGAACGGCGGCGGTGGGGAGGTGGCCCTCGAGGGCCGCACGGTGGGCATGTATGTCTACGCCATAGGCTAACCCGCTGATTATCAACACATCTGGAATGAGCAGTGCGAGGTCGCGAAGGAGGCTTTCGCACATCTGCTTGCCGTATTCGGTGACGTGGCGGGTGCCTACCACGCTGAGTATGTGGCGGCGGTTGAGGGTGCCTGTGCCACAGTAGAATAGCTGCAGCGGGCGGTCGGTGACTTTTGGCTCGAGCAGACGCGTGGGGTAATTGGCGCTGGTGGTGGGTATGACTTGTATGTGGTGTTGCTGGCAGAAGTCCATTTCGGCCTCGGCACGGGCTTGGGCTTGGTGCAGGGCGGCGGTGTCGGCACGCAGGGCGGCCCACTGGCTGTGGGTGGGACTGGTGTCGGCAAGGGCGGCGGTGGCGGTGCCATAGTGTGCCACAAGGGCAAGGGCTTGCGACTGGCTCAGACCTCGCAGGGCGCTGAGGGTAAGTGTGGCAAGGGCTTCGGCGGACTCGTCGGGGTGTGGAGCGATGGGGGCTGAGGGCATGGCGGCGCTTACTTTGCGGGGGTTGTAACGTGGGGGTCGGGCACTATGAGGTCGAGCTCGGGGCATTGGCTGAGACGGCCGTTGACCAGGCAGACGGCTTCGACGGTTGACTTGAACACGGGGCGCATGTCGGGCAAGCGGTAGAGGTCTTGCACGAATACGTATTTTATGCCTTCTTTTTTCAGGCCGAGCTTGCTCACAAATTCGTCGCCGCTGCGCAGGGGGGTCTTGAAGCGCATTTGCATGCCGGCCACCACGGCGTCGATGCCGCGCTCGTGCAGCTCGGCAAAACTGACGCCGCGCGAACGCAGGAACTCGTGGCGGGTGTGCTCGGTGTAGTGTTGGTAGTTGGCATTATTGACAATGCCCTGGAGGTCGCACTCGTAGTCGCGTACCTTGAAGTTGAGGCTATAGATGTACATTGTAATTTTAGTTGAGGAGTTGAGGAGTTGAGGAGTTGAGGGGTTAGTTTATGAGTTGATGGGGTGACGGGGTGATGGGGGTGAAGAGTTGAAGAGTTGAAAAGTAAGTTTGCAAAGTTATTTAAGTTTCTTACTCAAGTTTCGGATTTAACAAGGGCGGGCTGAAGGCCCAATGTAGCACATAGCCCAGGGCAAGCGAAGCGACACCCTGGGTATCGCGTGTTGGAGCAG